>Ga0209333_1000047_pt1 | contig 64084 bp, 55 predicted proteins | sample BlaSpr_A8_OM2_O3_FD_187982 | JGI IMG/M metagenome (GOLD analysis project Ga0209333, IMG submission 187982) | Forest soil microbial communities from Thunder Bay, Ontario, Canada - Black Spruce, Ontario site 2_A8_OM2_O3 (SPAdes) (version 2) | ecosystem: Environmental > Terrestrial > Soil > Boreal... | reverse complement strand
GTTCATGGAGACGGCTGGGTACATTATTGTTGGCGCGGTGTGCGAGAGGATTACTTTCTGGGCATTCCTGTTGTGTGAACTCTTTATCGGCGCGATTCTTTATCCGATCTCCGGCTGCTGGACGTGGGGCGGAGGATGGCTGTCGCAAGTGGGATCCACGTTGAATCTGGGCCACGGATATGTCGACTTTGCGGGATCGACTGTAGTGCACGCCGTGGGCGGGTTCTGCGCCATGGCTCTTGCGATTATTTTGGGTCCGCGCCTGGGTAAGTATGGACCGGGCGGAAAGATTCGAGTGTTTCCCGCGCACAACATTGTTTATGTCGTGTCCGGTACGTTCATCCTGCTCTTTGGATGGATGGGATTCAATCCTGGTTCTACGCTCGGAGCGACGGACCTTCGCATCTCCGTAGTCGCGGTGAATACGAACCTGGCCGCCGTGGCGGGTTCCGCGGCTGCGATGTTGCTGTGGTACTGGGTGTTCGGCAAGCCCGACATCACCATGGCTTGTAACGGAATGCTGGCGGGGTTGGTCGCCATTACCGCGCCGTGCGCTTTTGTGTCGCCGACTTCGGCGACGATCATCGGCGCGCTGGCTGGAGTTCTGGTCTGCCTTGGTGTGCTGTTCAATGATCGCGTTCTCAAAATCGACGACCCCTGTGGCGCGATTTCGGTACACGGTTACTGCGGCTGGCTCGGGGCTGTCAGCGTGGGGATCTTTGCCGACGGAGCTTATGGCGCGGGATGGAACGGAGTGGGCGCAGCTTCTTATCTGGGACGCGCCGGCCAGGGGGTGACCGGATTGATCCACGGGGATACGAGGCAGTTCTGGTGCCAACTCATGGGAGCAACTTTGTACGCGGTGTGGGCGTTCGGTGCGACCTATGGCGTTTTCTGGGTCGTCAACAAAGTGAAAAGCATGCGCGTGGCGCCGGAAGCTGAGGAAGAAGGGCTCGACGTTCCAGAGTTTGGGATGCTGGGCTATCCCGAAGATGCGGTGGTTACATCTCCTTATTAGGGCGGTACGTAGCTGGCGAGCATTCCGCTCCACGAAACGTTGCAGTCCTTCCCCGGTGCGGTTCGACGGGTGAATTCCAGCGCCTGTGCGCCGGATGCGCCGCTGCTGCATTGCGGTTGCCAGTTCAGTCTTATTTCGCTCGTCGTGCCATAACGACTTCCCTTTCTTCAAACACAGGCTACAATGTCGGGCATAAGCCGGACCTAGGTTGTATGGACCCAGGTTGTCTGCCGCGGCGTTGAGAACTTTTCGTTCTTGCGAGTGCTGGCGGACCGAAAGGATCGAGTATGGCACGAGAAAAGCACGGGACGACTCAGGAGCAAGGCCTTGTGCGCGTTGGCCTGGGGCTTGCGAACTGGAGTGAACGGTGGTTTCCGGATCCGCTGATTTTTGCGCTGCTGGGAATTGTGGTGGTCTTTGTGGTTGGGTTGGTGCTTCATCAAGGTCCGGGCAAACTGGCCATCCAGGGCGGGAAGAACTTCTGGACCCTTGTGCCTTTCACCATGCAGATGGTGATGATCATCATCGGTGGATATGTTGTGGCGTCGACGCCGATCGTGTATCGAGCTATTCGCGCCCTGGCTGGGATTCCGAAGACGCCGCGGGGAGCGGTGGCATTGGTTGCGTTGTTATCCATGCTGACGTCCCTGATCCATTGGGGCTTGAGTCTCATTATCGGCGGACTCTTTGTCCGGGAACTGGCTCATCGCGTAAAAGGGCTGGACTACCGCGCTGCTGGTGCCGCTGCGTATCTAGGGTTGGGAGCTGTTTGGGCGTTGGGGCTGTCTTCCTCCGCTGCGATGATGATGGCGACCAAGTCCTCCATACCGCCGTCCTTGTTCAGCATCAGCGGTCTGATCCCGCTCACCCAAACTCTCTTCCTTTGGCCCAGCATCGTGACGACGGTCGTCCTGATCGTGCTGTCGGTGCTGATTGCCTACTTGTCGACGCCGTCGGCGGAGAACGCCAGAACTGCGGAGTCTTACGGCATTCAGTACGAGCCGATTCGATCGAGCCTGGAGCCCAAGAGCAAGCCCGGGGAGTGGCTGGAATACAGTCCGCTGCTGACGGTGCTAGTGGCGGCGCTCCTGTGCTGGTATCTGATCGACGTATTCCGCCCATCTGCACAAAGCGCGCTGGCAAAGCTTGACCTTAGTACTTACAACCTCATCTTCATCACAGTTGGGCTCTTGTTGCATTGGCGCCCGAAGCGTTTTATGCGAGCGGTGGCGGAGTGCATTCCAGCGACCGGTGGCGTACTGATCCAGTTTCCGTTTTATGCCGTGATCTATGGAATGATTGCGGGAACGGGAATCGTGGATTCGCTGGCGAAGCTATTCGCCTCCGTTAGCACGCACAACACTTACCCGCTGCTGGTGGCGATGTATTCGACGGTGCTCGGAGTCTTCATTCCTTCCGGCGGCGGCAAGTGGGTCATTGAAGCGCCGTACGTGCTGCAAGCCGCGAACCTGCATCAGGTGCATTTGGGCTGGGTTGTGCAGATCTACAACGCGTCGGAAGCGCTGCCGAATCTGGTGAATCCGTTCTGGATGCTGCCGCTGCTGGGCATATTGAAATTGAAGGCCAGAGACATTGTGGGATATGGAATGCTGCAGTTGGTGGTTCACGTGCCGGTGGTGTTTTTTCTGTGCTGGCTGTTTGCCCGTTATATTCCGTACTTGCCACCGATGAAATAGCGGGCGGCAAGCAACTCCTGCCATCGCGAGCCGGAAGGGTTATACCACTCGCGTGGTGATAACCTTGCAAGATGCTGCACGATTCTGAAGTTAGCCCTCGCTCCCCTAAAGCTTCTCGATTCTCCGCGGGCGTGGTGTTTGCCCTGATCATCGGATTGTTCGCCGGAGTGCTGTGTTTCGGCGCGATGGGGTGGCTGATGCTGTCGCGAAGTTCCGGGCGAGCTCTGTTGAGCCATGTATGGTCGGCGGCGACCGGCAGAACCCTAAGTATCGATGTCAGCCAGCCCACCGTGGTCGATCGCATTCAAAGGTTACAACGGCTGGAGACCGTGGTTTACACGATGGACAAGCTCGTGACCGGCGCGAAAGAAAACCCTGTCCTTCCGGATTTTCTGGCGGGAGATCGCCTGTTGATGATGGTGCACGGCGAAGTGGTTGCCGGGATCGATTTCTCGAATCTGAAGCCGGGCGACGTTCGAGTGGAGGGCAAGCAGGTTCAGTTGCATCTTCCCGCGGCGGAAGTCTTCAGTGCCCGAATCGACAGCGCGAAGACGCGGGTGTATTCGAGGCAAACTGGATTGCTGGTCTCGACTGACCCGAATCTGGAAACGCAAGTGCGCCAGCAGGCGGAACGTCAGCTGCGAGAGTCCGCCCTGGCCGACGGCATTTTGCGAACCGCCCAACAGAATGCGGCTTCGACTATCGGCAGTCTGCTGCAGGGTTTGGGGTTCGAAAAGATCGACTTCGAGTAGTTGAGGCCGGCCAACAGCAGATTCCCTTCGGCTTCGCTCAGGGCAAGCTCTCACCGGCAAAGAACGCCGGTTCGGAATGACAAAATGTGATGCTGTTCAAGCTGAGCCACTACCCAAGAATTCACTGGCTTGACCAAGAGCGGCGTCCGGCGAGGGTTGTGATATTCTCCCGTGTATTAATGAGGGTAGCCGCCGGGACGGCGGCGCTACGATAGACAAGGACCTCATGGTCCGCGCGAGCGTTTCCATTCGCGGTAATCGATGGCGCAGACGAAGGTTGCGCGGCGCTCGGTTCGGTACTCGTTAGCAGGGCACACATGTTAGGGCACACATGGCTCCAGTCCTAGTCTGGCTCATTCTGTTCCTCTGCTTGCTGATCTCCGTTTTCAAATACACACTTGCGCTCATTCTGAAGTGGTCGGTTCCAAAGGCGACAGTCCAGAAAGATTACAGCTACCAGCCGACTGTTAGTGTTCTGATGCCTTGCTTCAATGAAGGCAAAACGGTCTACGAGACGATTGAGAGCATCAGTAACAGTAATTATCCGAGAGAGAAGTTTGAAGTGATCGCGCAGAACGATTGCTCGGTGGACGACAGCTACGAGTGGATGCTCAAGGCGCAACGCGACTTTTCGAACATTCGGGTGAGGGTGGGGCGGAACGCGGTGAACAGCGGCAAGGCCCGCACCGTCTGCAACGCGGTGCAGCACTCCACGGCGGAGCTGATGATCTCGATCGACTCCGATTGCATTTTTCATCCGGATGCCATCCGGGAGCTGGCGGCTTGCTTCTCGGAGCCGAAGATCGGGTCTGTGGGCGGCAGAGTGGGAGTAAGAAATCCCAACGAGAATGCCATCACCGCGATCCAGACATTTATCTACTACGCCGCGTTCCAGCTTTATAAGGTTCCGGAGAACTGGACGCGCAGCGTGGGCTGCATCAGCGGATGCCTGTTCGCGATCCGGCGCGAGTTGCTGCTTGAGATAGAGCCCAAGATTCGCAGCCGGCACTGGTTCGGCATTCCGGTCAACCAGGGCGAAGATCGGTTTCTGACTCACCAGACGCTGCTGCGAGGTTACGGGACTTACATTAATAACGACGCCTTGTGCTGGACCACCGTGCCCGCGACGTTGCCGGAATTATTCAAGCAGCAACTTCGCTGGAAGCGCAGCATCATACGCGATCTTTTTTATACGCTGCGGACTCTGCCCAAACACGTTTGGACGCTGCACCCCAATACCGTGCTTACGCTGGTGCTGACGCCACTGGGGGCGCTGCTTGGGTTGCTGGTGGTTCTTACCATGATGTCGGGCAATCCGATGGAGTTGGCCGGGCCGGGGCCGCTGGTTGGGTACCTGGCGATTGCCGCGATTCTCGGTTGGGTGATCCGGAAATACAGCGCGCGGGAGGCGGTGAATAACCCGCTCGCCTTCGGGGCTTATTTAGCCTGGACGGTTGTCAGCAGTTTGTTTCTTACCACCCTGGCTCTGTGCACGCTGGACTCCAGAGACTGGGGCACACGGACGAAGGAACAGGAGGTCAGGGATGTCAACGCCCGCGACGCCAGTAGTCAAGAAGGTGTTGGCTGATGCAAAACCTTCCGTGATCCAGCCGATGCTGTACAAGTCGGTGGTCACGGTCTACCGCATCTTTGCCATAGTGACGCTTTACGTGGTGCTCCTCGGAGTACTGGCGTACGGCTTTGTCATGGGCTTCTACGCGCTGAACACATCGTGGGCTGCGCCTGTGATTCTTTCTCCGGCCGACGATAAGAGTCTCGATTTTACCGAGAAGCTGGTGACGAGCCGGCAGACGCTGGAAGATCTGAACGTCGACGAAAAGAAGCTGCAGGATGGCGTCACTGAAATGACCAAGCACCGGAGTGCGCTGGAGGCGCTTGAGCCGGAGCTTCAGGTTGCCATCGCCCGGGAAAAGCAGCACAACCTGGCTACCGGCCCGCAGTTGCTGGAGCTCGATAAGCAGAAAGAGGCCGACAACGTGAAAACGCAAGCCGTGATGGCGGCGGTGAAAGAGGTGGAAGCAGCCATCGATAAAGATCTGGCGGCTGGGCTGATCACGAAAGGGGATGCGGCTACGCAGCGGGCGGCGCTGAATCAGGTGCAGAGTTCATATACCGACAGCAAGATCGGCGCAGTGCTACTCACGGACAATATTCTCGAAAAGACTACAACCGATACCAAGACCTTGGACGTGCTCGACAAGCAGGCCGAGTTGATATCGGAGATAGCGCAGCTCGACATTGCCATTGCTGTGGCGCAGAAGCAGATCTACGAAGAGAACAAACAAATCGAGCGGCTGAGAGCGGCGCTGGCTACGGCTAAGCAGACTCCCTATTACCTCAGCGTATCGGGAAATAACGTCGTCAACTTCGCCTTTGTGCCTTATGACAACCAGAGCAGCGCGTCCCCTGGCTCCGCGGTGTATGACTGTTATTTGAACATGGTGCTGTGCCGGAAGGTGGGCACGGTGAAGCAGATTTTTGCCGGCGAAGAACATGCGATCCATCCCATCTTCAGGACGGACATCCGCGGATTCCTGATCCAAATGCAACTCGATCATCCAGAATCCGCGAAGTCGAAAACCGTATTCCTGAACCGCAAACCGCTTTTCTTCTGATCTTCTTCTGAGGAGACTCTAGATGCCTTCGAGCAAGCTAAAGCCACAAGTGAACCCCAAGACATTCAAAGGAAAATTCTGTACAGGCTTCACGATTGCGCTGCTGCTGATCCCAGCTGCCTTTGCGGTTGACGGCAAGGAGCAGAACAAGGATCAACAGACCTATTGCAAATACCTGACCGAGCAGGCTGCGGCGCAGCGCGAGCTTCTGATTACGCCAAATGCGGTTGTGGGCGTGACCCAGCCCAACACCGGCTTGCCCATGCAGGCGGTGTGGGGAGTTTCCGGCAGTTTAGCCAACGTGAGGAAGGGCGTACTGACGATGGATGTGGCGCGCAAGAACTGCGAACTCTATGGCGCCAGCACTTCAACGCAGCAGGACATTCAATACGCGCTGCCGAATCTGGAGAAGCAGGCGCTGCAACACAGGTTGGGGTTGATACAGGAAGCGTCTGCGAACCTAGACACGCTGCTCGCGACAACCACAAAGATGGTGGATGCGGAGAACATGACCCGGCCCATGGCCTTCGCCTTGCAAACAACAAAGATCAAGCTGGATGCGGATCGAGCGGATACGCAGACGAAGGTCGCGTCCCTCTATGCGCCGCCGCGGAGTGACCGGCCGCTGAAAGAACTGGTCACCGAGAAGCAGGGCCGGGAAGTGAACGAGCAAAAGGCGCTGGACAAACTGAGCCGCCAGAATGACTGGGACGTGGCGCTTTCAGTGGGTGAACACCAGCAGATCAGTCCGTGGGTCGACAGCAGAGGAGCATACGGCGAAGTGTCGATCAGTTACAACCTGGCCAGCCATGCCATCAACAAACATCTGGACCGAGCCGCGGACGCCTACGACGAGTGGAAGAAGGTGCAGGAAGGCGATGTCATCCGCAACGCCGACATTCTTAAGCAGCAGGTTACGGACGGAATCGCGGTTCAAGACGGCAGGCTTAAGGCTCTCCGGGAAGAGCAAAAACAAATTGAAAGCAACCTTCAACTCGTGGCCGCTGCCGAGACCACCGCTGCCCTGGACTTCCGCAACCAGCTGACTACCGCGCAATTGCTGCTGAAAATCGAGATCGGCGATGCCAGTTTTCGGCTCGACCGGCTGAAGGAATTTCTGGAGAAGAACTTCTAAGAGCGCTGCAATCCGGGAGTTTGTTGGGATCCACTCAAAATTTTGAGAAGCTAGCGTATATCCCCTATCCCGAATGCCCCATCTAATGTTGAAATGGCGGTTGTGCAAACTCCACCCAAAAGAACTTCGCAGAAGGCGGGCCATGCGCTGCCCTGGAAATGGATCGGCGTAGCCGCTCTCATTCTGTTGGTTGGCGCGGTGGTAGCGGTGCGACTGGTGATCGATCGCGCCGAACCGATCCTGCGAACCCGGGTCATTGAGACTTTATCGAATCGCTTCGAGAGCAAAGTGGAGCTGGCGAGTCTTCATGTTTCGGTGGTCAATGGACTGGAAGTCTCCGGGGAAGGGCTGAAAATTTTTGGCGCAACGGATCCCAATCCTTATGAGCCGGGTGTGCAAGCGCTGATCGATGTTCGGGAGTTCCGGTTCCAAACGGCATTGCGCAGTTTGTTTCGTTCGCCGATGCACGTAGACACGGTGTACGTGAAGGGTCTGGAGCTGAATATCCCGCCGAAGGGAGATCGCCGGGAAATAACGAAGATGGGTTCAAGAACCGGCAAGATGGCGATCATTGTCGACAAGTTCGTTTGCGAAGATACGAAGCTGCTGATCAACACTTCAAGACCGGGTAAGCCGCCGCTGGAATTTGCTATTGGAGACCTCAGGATGAAGGATGTTGGGCCCGGCCTGCCCATGCATTTTGATGCAACCTTGGTTAATCCGAGGCCGGTGGGGAATATTCAGTCAAGCGGTTTGTTCGGCCCATGGCAGCCCGACAGCCCTCGGGACACTCCGGTGCAAGGAGACTATTCCTTCAGCGACGCGGATCTGAGCACCATCAAGGGCATTGGAGGGACGCTCTCGTCGACTGGCCGATATTCGGGAACTCTCGGCAATATCGCCGTGCGTGGGAAAACCGATACGCCGGACTTCCAGATTGCGACCAGCGGGCATCCGGTGCCGCTGCACACGGAATTTCATGCCGTTGTTGACGGCGCCAGCGGCGACACGTATCTACGGCCGGTGAATGCGACATTGCTTCATTCTTCCTTTACCGCAGAGGGTTCGGTGGTGCGCGTGCCGAATGGTCACGACATCCATCTCAATGTGGTGATGGATCATGCGCGGATTGAAGATTTGCTCACGCTGGGAGTGCGAACCAACCCTCCGGTTATGACTGGTCCGGTGGAGATGAAGACGCGGTTGAGTCTGGCTCCCGGCGATGCGAGCGTGGCTGACAAACTGCAGTTAGCGGGCAATTTTCACGTGCTGAGTGCGCACTTTACGAACGAAAAAGTGCAGAGCCGGCTCGACTCGCTGAGTTTGCGCAGCCAGGGGAAACCCAAGGAGGTGCAGGAGCACACCGGGGAAAATGTGCCGGTTGATCTGCGCGGCGTGTTCACTCTGAAGGAGGGATTGCTGAGCTTTTCGTCTCTTCATTTTCTGATTCCGGGGACGCATGTCGATATGACAGGCGACTACAGTTTAGACGGACGAACGTTCGATTTTCGTGGGAAGGTGCGGTTGGATGCGAAGCTGTCGCAGATGACTACCGGCTGGAAATCGATTCTTCTGAGGCCCATTGATCCGTTCTTTACAAAGAATGGAGCGGGAACGGAGATCCCGATCAGAATTTCAGGCACGGAGTCGGAACCGCGCTTCGGCCTGGACCTTGGCCACAAAGACAAGCGGCAGAATGTGGGAAAGAACCCAGCCGCCGGATCGAAACGCGAGTAACGGGGCAAAGCCCGATAGCTTTCCGCGGCGAATCCTCTCGCCAAGCATCTGATCACCATCAGTAATTTCGATTGGACTGGGTGTGCGTGCGCACTTAGAGTTAGATCGGGAGGGTGGGTGAAGATTAAGCGATTCTCAGTTGTGTCTTGGTCGAGATCGTCGCACGCGCGGAATCGGCATCTCTCATCGTGGATTGCGGAGCTTGTTTCATGCTGTGGGATGTCTAACTAGATGCCCCAACCGGACGTGACCAAGGGTACTGTCTAAAAGCAGAAAGGTCAGAATAAGATTAGGGATGGAACCAGAGAGCCTGGAATTGGAACAGAATCGCGCCGAAGTTCAAGCTTCGCATCTGCACGGCCATGACCTGAGCAGCAAAGATCTGACCGGTCACGGGCGCGAGGTCACGCACGTCCTGACACTGGAGGAAATAGCCAACCTAGCGGCGGAGGAGGGCCAACCCGCCGAGACCCTGATGAACGTTGTCGCATTGATTGCCAAGCGATTTCAGACCGACGTTTGTTCGGCATATTTGCTCGAGCCCGACCGGGCCAATCTGGTGCTGGCCGCAACCGTCGGCCTGCAGAGGGAGTGCATCGGCAATCTGCGCATGGCAGTGCACGAAGGGTTGGCTGGCCTGGTGGCGGAACAGGTGCTCCCCGTAGCCGTGGAGCAGGCGCACCGCCATCCGCGTTTCAAATATTTCCGGGAAGCCGGCGAAGATGCCTACCAGTCGTTCCTAGGAGTTCCACTGATTGATCGCGGGGTTCTGCAGGGCGTTCTGGTGGTGCAAACGATAGAGCCTCGGGTTTTCCGCGAAGATGAGATTCACATGCTGGCTCAGGCGGCGGCTCAGGTCGCGCCGGTAGTGAGCGAGGCGCGGACGCTGGATCGCTTCATCGCTCCTGCACAAGAGCGTCTTTGGGTGCTGGCTCGCAACCTGTGGTGGAGTTGGGACCCTGACGCCGTAAGCTTGTTTCGCGATCTGGACCCGGTACGCTGGAGGCAGCTAAACCAGAATCCGGTCTCGCTGCTGGCGGAACTTCCGCTGGCGAAGCTGGAGAGCCGCTGCGCGGAACTGGTGCTGCACAGCCGCATCAACTACGCCTATCGCCGGTTGCAGGAATATTTGCAGGCGGACCGCACCTGGGGGACGAGACATGCCGGAGTCTTGCGGCCGTGTCCGGTAGCCTATTTCTCCGCCGAATTCGGAATCCACGAATCGCTTCCGGTCTATTCCGGCGGTCTCGGAGTGCTTGCCGGTGACCATATCAAAAGCGCGTCCGATCTCGCCATTCCGCTCGTCGGCATCGGATTGTTTTACGGGCAGGGATATTTTCGCCAGCGCCTGGATCGTGACGGTTGGCAGCAGGAAGAATATCTGGAGACGGACGCCAATCAATTGCCTCTGGAACTCGCGATCAGCATGACCGGCCAGCCGGTCACGGTGCAAATTAAAATCCGCGAAGGCGCCATTCATGCCAGAGTCTGGCGGGTGAAGGTTGGACGCTGCGATTTGTTTCTGCTCGATTCCGACGTGGAAGGCAATACTCCGGACGACAGGAAGCTGACATCCCGCCTCTACGGCGGAGATGCGCGCACTCGAATCCGGCAGGAGTTGGTACTCGGCGTGGGAGGTTTCCGCGCCCTCAAAGCCATGGGCATCACGCCGGGCGTGCTCCACTTGAATGAGGGGCATAGCGGATTCGCCGTGCTGGAAGCGCTCCGCGACCGGATGCAGGAAGAAGGGATCGGCTTCGATGTCGCCGTACCCCGCGTGTCGCGTGAGGTGGTCTTCACTACTCATACTCCCGTTCCCGCCGGTCACGATCGCTTCGATGCGGATCTGATCGAACAGCATCTCGGGCCCCTGCGCGAAGAGATGGGTCTCTCTCCGGAAAGCCTGATGGGGCTGGGACGGGAGAAACCAAGCAATCAGCAGGAAACGTTTTGCATGACGGTCCTGGGCCTCAGGCTTTCGCGCCGCGCCAACGCGGTTTCCGCCCTGCACGGCGAAGTGTCGCGGGCGATGTGGACTGGACTCTGCCCCGGCAAGCCGGAAGACGAAGTTCCTATCGGACACATCACGAACGGAGTTCATGTTCCGTCCTGGCTCGCTCCGCAGATGTTCCGCCTGTACGACCGTCATCTGGGCACGAATTGGTATCAGCGCAGCAGCGATGCGCGCACCTGGGAAGGGATTGAGAATGTGGATGACGGCGAGCTCTGGGAGACGCACCTGAGCCTGAAATCGCAACTGCTCGAGTTTGTGCGCCGCCGCGCGGTGGAACAAGCCGAGCGCCGTTTCGAATCCCGTGAGATTTTGCAGAGGCTCGGCAAGGTGCTCAGCCCTGACGCTTTGACCATCGGATTTGCCCGCCGCTTCGCCACCTACAAGCGAGCCAACCTGATTCTCTCCGACATCGAGAATCTGGCTTCCATGGTGAACGATCCTAAACGCCCGGTGCAGTTCGTATTTGCCGGCAAAGCGCATCCCCATGATGAGCCGGGCAAGAAGGTTCTGCAGCAGATTGCGGAATTGATGCGCAACACACGCTTCGGCGACAAATTTGTCTTTGTCGAAGACTATGACATTAATGTCGGACGCCACTTCGTGCAGGGAGTGGATGTCTGGCTGAACAATCCGCGGCGTCCTTTGGAGGCATCCGGTACAAGCGGTCAGAAAGTGGTCCTGAATGGCGGGCTGAACCTATCCGTTCCTGACGGCTGGTGGGCTGAGGCGTACGACGGCATGAACGGATTTTCCATTGGGACGGGCAGAACGCACTCCAACATGAGCGTCCACGACAAGCGCGACGGAGAGGATTTGCACCACACTCTTCGGGAAGAAGTGATTCCGTTGTTCTACCAGCGTGATCGCGATGGTCTGCCGCGGGGTTGGATCAAGCGCATGAAGCGGACCATCCGCACTCTGGGCTGGCGCTTCAATGCCGATCGCATGGTGATGGATTACACGCTGAAATGCTACGTTCCCGCGGCCGGGGGCACATCCAGCGACTTGAGATCCGCTTGGTAACGCCGCTGTGCGGAGTGTACTCACGGTGGAGCGGTTTAGTTTTGGGGCGGAAGGAGTTGCCACATGAATAACGCGATCGTAATTCTGCAAAATGACTCCACTTGCGCGGAGAATTTGTCGTCCAGGTTCAAGTCGGTCTCTGAGGCTGTGTTCATTGTGCAGTCTCTGCCTGAACTTCACACGCTGGTGTCGCAGTTCGCCATCCCAATCGGAGTCCTGGACCTGGGGTTGGTAACGGTGCAGGAAGTTCTTCGCCTGCGCCGTCAACTGGGCATGGAAATCGTTTGCACGCACCGCACGCCGGACGACGTCATGTGGACCGAGGCGATGGAGGCGGGCGCGATCGATTGTTGTTTTGACGACGATGGTCCCGCCATCTGCCGCGCCATTCAGCAAACTGCGGCACTCTGCAATTCGGCCAGGCTTGTGAAGCACCCGTTTCCTGAGGGTAAAGGGACGGCCTAATATCGAGTTTGAAACTGAGGTCGGGGTTAGCTACCGCTGGCGGTGACTCTTGCTTCAAGCGTTTTCATAAGATCCAGAACCATGTGAACGACCGCCTCATCGCCGATCGCAGTATTGATCATGGTGTGGTAAATCGGGCGGTCAGGCCATTCGACGTGGAAATACTTTTGGATGAAATCGACGCGTTCCCGATCAACGGTGTCCACGAGCTGTTCGGCTTCCCCCTCGCTCTTGCCTCGAGCTAACAGGCGCCGCACTTTATCTTCTCTGGGAGCATAAAGAAACACACGCAACGTGTCCTGGCGGTTCTTGAGAAACTGCTGCGAGCCTCTTCCGACGATGACCGAGTTGCCGGTTTTCGCCGCATGCTGAACGACCTGCTCCGTAAACTTCAAAATACATTCGCTGTCGACCAGCTTGAGTTTGTGCGCGTTGATACTTCCTTCATAACTTCCGCGCAAGAACGACTTGAAGAGCCGGTAGTACAGAGGGTCCGTTCGTTCCTCCCGGCCTTCGACGACTGATTTAGGACAGTCGGCAAGCCGGGCGATCTCCTCCGTCAGCAACTGATCCCAAAGCTTCCAGCCCAGCTGCTGGGCAAGCAGTTGGGCGATTTCGCCGCCGCCACTTCCATACTCGCGTTCAATGGTGATGATTTTGATCATCTGCGTCTCGGACTCCCGTGAACTTCTGCATCACAGTTGATTGATTACTTTATTCCATTACCCTCGGTCCGCCACCACCGGGATCATTCTTCTTCAAAACGAAAGCCAGGCCGAACATGATCGCCGCTCCCACGCAAAGAACCATAAACGTATCAATGTATGCCAGGCTTGCAGCCTGTGCTTGCAAGGATTGATAAATCTGGGCGTAAGCAGTCATTTGCGCTTCGTGCTTGCCCACACCGGAGTTCGTCAGGTGCTGGGCCAAACCCTTCGCGGCATTCACAAAATTAGGGTTGTCGACTCTGGCGTTCTGCACCAGCCTGGCCTGATGGAATTGCGAGCGCCGGGCAATCAATGTAGTGACTAATGACGTGCCCACGCTGCTTCCCATATTCCGCATGAAATTTACGATTCCGGCGACCGCGTTGTTCTTCTCCGGCGCAATTCCGATGTAAGCCACCAGCGTAATCGGTACGAACAGGAACCCCAAACCAATCACCTGGGTGATGCGCAGCCAGGTGGCGGCACTGAAGCTAATCTGCAAGTCAATCCGTTTCGTGGAATAGAACATGGCGATGGATAGTGCCAGCCAGCCGAAGGCAATCAGGTAGCGCGCCTGGATCTTCGTTGTCAGTTGGCCCATGATAGGCATCTCAAAGAGCAAGACCAGGCCTCCTGCCGAAAGAGCAAGCCCCGCCAGTTGGGAGGTGTACCCCACGAGCGTCTGCAGGAACTGCGGCATCAGGACCAGGCTGCTGAACAACAAGATGCCCAGAGTGAACATCATCAGGCTGGAGCTCGCGAAGTTAAAGCTCTTGAACATGCGGACGTCGATGATCGGCGCCTTTTGATACCACTCCCAAATCACCAGCGAGATCAGGCAAACTGTCGCGACGACGATTAAAGTTGTGATGAAGCGTGATCCGAACCAATCATCTTCCTGGCCCTTGTCGAGCAGTACCTGCAACGCCCCGATGCCGAGAGTTAGCAGTGCGATGCCGATGTAGTCCAACTTGACCCCAGCCGCCTTGAGTTTGGCTAAATAGGGAGGGTCTTCGACAAATCGTCGCACGAGAAACCATGTGGCTAAGCCGACCGGGAGGTTGATGAAAAAAATCCACCGCCAGGAATAATTGAAGGTGATCCACCCGCCCAGGGTCGGCCCGATCGTGGGCGCCATGATGGCAGTAATGCCATACAGGGCAAATGCCAAGCCTCGCTGCTGCGGTGGGAAGGTGTCTGCCAGGATGGCCTGCGCCATCGGCTGCAGCCCGCCGCCGCCCGCACCCTGCAACACGCGAAAGAGAAGAAGAAAGCCGAGACTCGGTGCGATGCCACAGAGCAACGAACTTACAGTAAACACAGCCAGGCAGGACATGAAAAAACGCTTCCGGCCCAGTGCGCCTGCGAGCCAGCCGCTGATGGGCAGGATGATGGCATTCGAGACCAGATAAGAAGTCAACACCCAGGTGCTTTGGTCGTTGCTCGCTCCCAGATTCCCGGCCATGTACGGCAGCGCCACGTTGGCGATGCTGGTGTCGAGGACCTCCATGAAGGCCGCCAGCGCCACGACAACCGCAATCAGCCAGGGATTGTACTTGGGCCGCCAAACTGCCTGATCGAGCGTGAGGGCAGCGGAACTCATTTGAGGTAAACGTCCGGCACTACGTTCATGCCGGGTCGAAGCCGGCGATCCCGGTTCTCCCCGGGTTCGAGAACGATCTTTACCGGAATCCTCTGGACAATTTTCACGTAGTTTCCGGTCGCATTTTCCGGCGGAAGCAAACTGAACAGCGGGCCGGTTGCTCCCGCAATGCTGTCTACATGGCCTTTGAACGTCTGTCCGCTCGAATCCACATGGATTTCCGCTCTTTGTCCAACTTGCATATGCTTAAGCTGCGTCTCTTTAAAGTTGGCGGTGACCCACACTTCGTCAAGCGGCACCACGGTGAGGAGTTGCTGCCCGTCCTGGACATTCATCCCAACCACCACCGTCTTGTTCACTTCCCCGCTGACCGGAGCGACGATCTTCGTGTATCCGAGATTCAGTTGGGCCTGCTCCAGCAGAGCGCGCTTTTGTTCGACATCTGCAATCAAAGCTTGCACGTGCTCTCGGGTCGAAGACACCTGCTGCGGCCCGGTCTCCGCATACTGGTGGTTCGCGTTAGCTTGCGCCAAGTGGCTCCGCGCCTGTTGGACGAATTGCTGTGCTGCCGACTCACTAGCGCGGGCTGCCGATACGGTCGCCGTGCTCGATTTGGCGGCCGCCAACGCTTGATCATAGATTTGCGCCGATACCTCGCGCTTGTCGACCAATAACTTGTAGCGGTGGAGATCGTCTTGCGCTCTCACATCGTTCGCCTCGGCGGCCTCCAGTTGGGCGTGAGCGGCGGTGAGTTGCTTCTCAGCAGCGGCGACTCCGGCGTTAGCGTCGTCGATGCCAGATGCAGTGAACCTCAATTGGCTCGAAGAATTCACCGAAGTAATGGGAACCGTGATATTCAGCGATTGGGCCGTCGCTTCGGCATTGGCGAGATTGGCTTGCGCCTGCGCGACCGCAACTTCGTAGTCTTTCGGGTCGATCTCCACCAGCACCGTGCCTTTCTCCACCCATTGGTTGTCGTCTACGTTGACCCGCACCACGTAGCCGGAAACACGTGCGCTGACGGGATAGAGGTGAACATCAACCTGGGCATCGTCAGTGGATTCATAGCTGCTCAGGTAACGCCACAAGAACACGCCGCCGATAACCACCACCAGAGCGACCGCCAGAATCAATATGTTTCTGCGACGCTTGGCACCCCGACGCACCGGCGGCTTGTTGTCTCTGTCGGCCAATATCGATGGCTCAACCGGATGGTCCTTGCCCGTCTCGGGCGCCAATTGGGGAGGGTTTTCCGCCATGTTCATTTTCCTTTGAAAAATTCTTTGACGCCCTGTTCCGCGATACCTAGAGCTCGAACCAGAGAAATTTTCGCATAATTATAGCTATAGAGGCTCGATATGTACTGTTCGTGCGCGCTTGCGACCGCCTCTTGCGATTGCACCACTTCCACGGTATCGGTGACGCCCGCGCTGAAACGATCGCGTGACTGGGTCAGCGTCTCTTCCGCCAAATCAATGTTGCTGCGCGCTACCTTCACCTGATCCGCTGAAGACTGCAGGTTCAGCAGCGCGGCACGCACGTCGGAATCGATCTGCGCGCGCAAATTCTCCAGGCGTTCGCGGCTCTGTTCGAGTCTCGCATCAGCCTGCGAGACATCACCATGAACGCTACCGCCCTGAAAGATCGGAATCGTCAGCGTTCCGCGCACGTCTGCTACCGGCGTTGCCGTGGAGGGATGCGATCCTCCCAGGCCATAGTCCGCGTTAAAGGAAAGCGATGGAAGATAGCCGGCCACGGCTGCCTTTCGGGCAAATTCCGCTGCGCGCACGTCGGTCATGGCCGCCCGGTAATCGGAACGCGAAGCGCAAGCGCGTCCCAGAGCCTCATCCACCGTGATAGCATCGATCGCCTGGTAAGGCGCCTTGTCGGTGAATTCAAATTCCTGGCCGGGAGCCAGGCCGATGACGCGAGCCACAGTCAGCTTCTGGATGGCGAAGTTGTTCTTCGCCTGGATCAACTGCTGTTGCCGGGTCTGGAGTTCGACCTTGGTGCGCAGGCCGTCGATGTCCGGCGAAGTGCCGGCATCGATCTGGTCCGCTGCCTGATCGTAGAGCGCCTGCGCTGTCTTCACCTGCGCTTCCGCCGTTTCGATGCGGGCTTCGTCGGCGATGGCCTGTAGATAAACATAGCCCACGGCGAGCACAACGAGGTCCCGAGCGTCCTTGAAAGTATAAGCGGCGGATTTCAGACTCTGGCTGGCCGCGCGGGTGGCGTTGATTGACTTCCAATCGAACAAGGTTTGGGTCACAGCGGCACGCGCGTCAAAGTAGGAAAAAGGGCCCACGGATGGCGGGATATGGAGGAGGTTAGCGAGACCGGCAAAGCCAATCTCATCGACGTTGACCTTCGACTCTGCCACGTAAGGAGTTGCCGTCACGTGCGGTAAGAGAGCGCTCAATTGCTCCCATCGCTCTCCGCGGGCCGAGCGGATATCCGCATGCGAAAGCAGCAGTCCGAGATTTTGCTTCACTCCGCGGTTGATGGCGTCCTGCAACGAGAGCGGGATAACACCGGGAACGAGCTTGGCCGGCACGCTGCCCGCGAACGGGCTCACTCCACTCGTCCCGGGAATGGCTTGTCCTGGATTGCTCGAACCGGGTGTTGTCTCAGTTTGTGCAACAGATATTGCCGCTCCACAAATCAAGACTCCCGAGAACAGAAAAACGCGGTGGCACTCGTGAATTCTCAAGGGAGACTCCTTAGCCTCGAATCTTTGCGCGGTGGTACCGCGAGGCAATATCCTAAGTCTGGCCGGCTATTTCTAGCAAACCAATGCAATCGAAGTGCTTCGCGGCTCCGGCCATGATCTGCTGCGTCCGTGCCGCAGGATCTTCCGGCAGGCCTTTCGCTTTAGCTCTGGAAGCGCAGTGTTACAACAGTCTTGGGCAGTACGAGCGCGAAATTGAGGTTTTCAAACGGGTCACGCAGTTGATGCCGCAGGAAAAGCAATTGCTGAATCCGATTTGGCTCGTCCTGTGCTGTCAGAAAAGCCGGGATTTCAGGTCTGCGAGAGCGGTCTTAGACGAACTGCTTGAGCTAGTGCCTAATGATATTTCGGCTATTGCTTCTAGGGCTGAAATATCCCTTCTGGAGGGCCATGCAACCGAGGCCGAGGGCAGGGCGCGAAAACTCCGAGAACGCCCAGAACCCGTTTACCAAATTCTAGGAAGGATTATGCTTGCCATTGCACTGGCATTGCAAAACAGGCAAGAAGAATCAAGGAACGAAATGCTTTGGATTGGGCAGTTCATTCTTTCCGGCGGAAAGATTCCAGTCGGATTCTGGGAGTATCGGGATATCACGCCACTGGTCGACAGGCTCGGACCAAACGCCTATGTTGCCGGTCTGCTGCTCGGAGCTTTGAGCAATAAGGTCTCACTTCCCGATTTTACAGAGAGATGAAATAAAACCTCGTTGGCTCAAGGTACCAACTCCGTTACCAACCGCGACTAAGATTGCCTCTCCGCGACCGTTTACTGCTTGCTGAACAACTGCCGCTGAACCCTCTAGAATGTTGATAAACATTGGGTTTCGAGTGATCGTGAGTAAGTTGCCGAAGCCCTCAACTTACTATCAGTAGGTTGGAGGTTCGATTCCTCTCGCGCTCATCAACCTTTTCAAGGGGGTGTGATACACTTAGCCCACTTAGTGAGCCAAAATGGGAATCCTTGATTGAATGAGGTGAGTAGCCCATGACAACCATTACGTTAGAAATACCTCTACAATGGGAAGATATGCTATCTGCGGCCGGTGAAACGGGGCAACAGATTCCGCTTGGGCTAGGTGCATTGGACTGGGACGGATTCGTAAAGGAGCTGACAGAGAACCATCCAGACTTGGCTAAACGTCTTCTCTCCGATTCCGGAGGGCTCGCTCCTGGAATTGCCATCGCTGTCAATGAAGAAATGTTTGGATCAAGCGGAGTCCCCAAAGTCAGACCCTTTGAGCACGGGGACGTCGTATCCGTCATCATCCCCTTCTCGGGTGGCTAGAACATCGCGGTTCAGGAATAAAGGCGATTTCTCTCCATGAAAACTCTCGTCTTTCCTCCAGGATTGATGGATCGCGTCACGGCAAGCATCCGGAAGCGTCACCCAGTCAAGTCGTTCGGCTATTTCATTTCTGACACGAAGGCCGGCATACCGACCGATTTCATCATCTTCGAAGGGAATAATCGGAACGCGAGAGGCTGGAAGGAAGAATTTGAAAGCTTTGGGCAGTATTTTGTAGACCATAGCGATGCGGGGTTCGTCGCAACACCGGAGGAAATCTGGAAGTTCAAGAAAGAGACTCGCGCCCGTGGCATGTTCGAGGTCGGCGTCTTCCATAGCCATCAAAGACACCCAGCCAATTTCTCGAGAGTTGACTACGAGATGCACATGAAGAGCGTCGGGAAGCAGCTCTGGCATGTCATCTTCTCCATGAGGACCTCTGATTACCCACAGGCCCGGGCGTTTGAGATTTACGATTCGGGCGTCAGTGAAATCCGTTTGTTAGATTCGGAGAAGCCGACGACTGAGGAACGACTAGCGAGGCCGAAGGGAATCCCGTTGAGGGACAAGAGCACACTCCTAGCCGATGCCCGTGAGCTTCTCAGGTCCGACGAGAATGGTCTTCCTCTTCATGTGGACCCACAAACCACTATTGCGGCCATTGAAGACGTTCTGTCAACTGACGATCAATCATTGATTGCGGAGTTGCTAAGTACAGGGATCTTTCGAGACCGCGAACGTCGGTATGATGAATTCGTGGCCGAGGACATGATACCGTTGAAAGGAGGGGACTTCTTGATGGGCACTGACCGCGGGAAGTCCCGGCCTTATTGCGGCGAGACGCCAAAGCATCACGTGACAGTTCGTGATTTTAGCATTGGTCGGTTTGTCATAACTGATGCTCTCTTCAGCAAGTGGTCCTTGCAATCCAATATCCACGTGGAAGACAGGACGCAACCCAAGGTCAATGTTACATGGTATGAGGCCAAACTCTTCGCACTGTGGATGGGTTGTCGGCTGCTGACCGAAGCAGAGTGGGAGTTCGCTTGCAGCCGGGGGGAAGAGTGGCAGTGGTGCTGTAAATCAGAAAGCGATTTGGTTGAACATGCCTGGTATAGCGAAAACTCCGGCGGCCGCATTCATCCTGTTGGCCTGAAGAAGCCCAATTCATGCGGCGTATTCGATATGCACGGCAACGTATGGGAGTGGTGTGAGGACAACTACGACGACAGTTTCTATTCACGGCCGGCTGGTGTCGCACCCGTCAACAAGGGGCCTGGCTTCAGGAACAAGGATGGGGCTCAGGAAACGAATCGGGTCACTCGTGGCGGATGCATGCACTCCCACGCAGAAATGTGCCGCTCCCGGTATCGATTTCACGAACCTCCCAGTTTCAGCGCACGTGACTTAGGCTTTAGGTTGTGCCGATGAGACAACGAACCGGGCGCTGGCGAGTGGTTCTTGAGAAAGGGATTGGGCTGGTAGTTGGGCAGACAGGCGCTCGGCATCTTGGACGGCTCGACGGAGAATGCGGCGGTGTGTCAGAGCCTCCTTGCCGACTTGCGGCGCTGCGGACTCCGCACCGACCGCAGCCACTGGTAGCTCTCGATGGCGCGAAGGCGCTGCACCAAGCGGTGACGCAGGCGATTGGATCCGCGGCTCCGATCCGACGCTGTCAAGGTCCACAAGCTTACAACATCCTGGAGCATCTCCCGGAAGGACTGCGGCCCTGGCTCCGGGCCGTTGTCGCGCGCGCCACAAGCAGGTCGCGGTTTTCCCCGCGCCCGTCTCCTTGCAGGATCTGCGCGCCGATTCTAGACCCGTATCCGACTACCGCGCGAACGTCCGTGAAGGCCTCGACGCGCGCCTGTATTGAATGAGAAGCAATGATTCATAACTCGGTACTGGAAGTCATCGGGAACACTCCTATTGTGCGACTGAATAAGGTCGCAGCAGGAGTTAAAGCCCACGTCTACGCGAAGTTGGAATTTGCCAATCCGGGTGGCTCACTGAAGGATCGTGTCGGCTGGTGGCTGATCGCAGACGCAGAGCATCGAGGGGTTCTCAAGCCGGGCGGAGTCGTCATAGAGGCAACGGGTGGCAATACGGGAGTGGGCTTGGCGATGGCGGCGGCCGTCAAAGGGTATCAATGTATCTTCGTCGTCCCAGAAAAAGTGTCTGCCGAGAAACAAAAGACACTTCGGGCCTTTGGCGCTCGGGTGATCGTCACACCGACTGGATTGCTTCCTGATGATCCACGAAGCAACTACGCGGTGGCCCGACGGCTCGCCGACGAAACGCCAAATGCGATTTACATTGACCAGTACAACAATCCGGCTAATCTGGACCACCACTACCGCTATACGGGGCCAGAGATACTGAGGCAAATGCCGGATATCGATGCCTTTGTTGCTGGTATCGGTACCGGAGGAACGGTAATGGGCGTGGGAAAGTTCCTGAAGGAGCACAAACCCGGCGTTGACATAATCGCCGTCGACCCTATTGGCTCCGTCATCCACGACACGTTCAAGTATGGTGAGTCCAGATCGCCGTCGAAGAGCTATTTGGTTGAAGGGATTGGTAAGCAATGGTTGCCAGGGATTTTCGATTTCAAGCTGATTGATGACGTCGTCCAAATAAACGACAAAGAGTCGTTCCTGATGACCCGCAAAATATTGACGGATGAGGGCATCTTTGCGGGGGCTTCATCGGGCAGCGCGGTGGTCGGCGCATTGCGTTGGATCGCTGACCAAGGCGACCGTCTTGATGGCAAGAAAGTGCTGGTTATCTTCGTGGACAGCGGCTATCGGTATATCTCCAAGGTATACGATGATGACTGGATGCGGAAGAATGGGTTTCTGGATGCAGACACTGGCAGTGTGGATCGATGATCCTGAGGCGGAGCAACGCGACGCGCGCCACACCCCGTGCCCCGAGTCGAGGATGTCTCGGCTTATCGCGATGGCCGTCGTGTGTCGAGGCTTCGAATGAAACTGCGTGCGATTGCGTGCGTTATCGATGACGACATCATTGACTGCGTCAGCCGGGGGGAAACGTCGGAATCGGACAAGCGCATGGCATTCGACATCTCCGTCGTTCGCAGGCTTCGCCGTCTGGCGGATGTGGTACACCTCGTGCCCGGCGTGGAGGGCAAGGGCACCATCGAAGAGTTGGCCCGGCTGCAACCCGAGGTTGTCTTCAACTTGGCGTTCTCCGCTTGCCCGCTCGAACCGTCGTTCGCGGGCGCTCTGGAGGTCTTGGGACTTCCTTATACCGGATCAGGCTCTTCGAGCATTGCTCTCGCGAATGACAAGATTCGATCTCGCCATCTTCTACGGACCGCCGGCATCAGGGTTCCCAGGTTCGCGGAGCTTGCACCACGCCGCCGGCCGAAAACGCTTGATTTCGACCCGCCGTTCATCGTAAAGCCCGTATCTAGCGGGGACTCTGAGGGCATCCGCGGCGACAGCGTCGTCGACTCATACGCCCAGGCGCTGAAACGCGCCGATCGGCTGTGGCGAGAGTTGGAAATGCACGCGGTATGCGACGAGTTCATCGTCGGGCGGGAGTTCCAGGTTGGGCTCGTCGAGGCACGACGTTGGGCCTTCTACATTACAGAGATTGTTGAACTGCACTTTGACTCGGCCAGGCCGGGGCGGGGATTCAAGACCGAGCTCCTCATGAAGTGGGGGAAACCGTGCCGTCTCTACGAGACTCATGCGCGGCGGGCCTTGCTTCCTCGTCGGCTGAAGACCAGAATGGCGGAAATAGCGCGCAAGACCGCGAACGTTCTGGACCTTCGGGGCTATGCGAAGATCGATCTCCGCATGGACGATGAAGAGAACATCATCATCATCGAAGCGAATTCGAATCCGGGACTTCTCTCGACAAACAAGATCTGGGGCAAGCCGGGTTTCGAAATCAATCTCCGGCGCATAATCAATGCGGCGCTGCGAAGGGCGCGAGAATGATCGCAGGGACGAAACAAAAGGCTTTCATCCTTTTCGGCGGAGTATACGCCGCCCAGTATCCGCGTTTCATACACTATCTCCGCGAAAGAGAGTTCCTCGTCTGCATCATTGATGAAGATACGGAACGAAGCAGGCTCAGACTGGCGTGCAGAAACAGTAATGAAGGGCACGTACTCCACAGGGCCAGGGAGATCGTACTAGTCGATCCGACGGATCTGCATGCGATTATCCGGCAGGTGAACGAATGGCGGAAGGAATACATTATAGGGGGCGTCTATACCATCCGCGAGTATTTCGTCACACAGGCTGCAATTGTTGCGGATTTCTTGAATCTGCCAGGTCCCGGTTTGAGAGCCGGCCATGTGTGCCGCAATAAATTTTTGCAACGGACATATCTAGAAGATTGGAGCCCACCTTTCATAACCGTGAATCAAGCCGCCACACGCAGCGGTTTCGAAACGTTTCCGGCGGTATTGAAGCCGACCGGTCGCCAGGCCAGTTCGGGAGTTGTTTCAGTCGATTCTTTCGACGAGGCGCTAAGAGAGCTGCCTAATTACGGATCCAACGAGCACGTCTTGTTGGAAGCCCTTGTTGCTGGCGATGAATTCTCAGTGGAGAGTCTTGTTCAAGACGGAGAGATCGTCTTTAGAAACGCGACGTTGAAGCGGACAAATCATTTGCATTCGAAGCAGTTTGTGGAACTGGCGCATACCTTGCCTGCTCCAGACGTGCACGAAAGCCGCTTGACTCGGCTTTACGAAGCAAATCAAGACGTAGTGCAACGCCTTGGATTTCAAGATGGAGTATCGCACGCCGAGTTCAAAATCACTCCGGAAGGTCGAGTATTTTTGATGGAAGTCGCCGCCAGAAACCCTGGAGACGGCATCATGCCCTTGTATCAGCTGGCGACGGGACGGCCTCTTGAAGAAGCGTTGATACGGATTGCCCTGAAAGAACCAGCTGCCTACCCCGAACCGACCCGAATGGCCAGACAGGTCTACTTTGAACACCCTAATGGAAGATTGAAGGACGTGCAATTGCAGGGCTTCCCTATTAAGCCGACGTTTTTGTTCGACACGGGCATGCGTGCCGAACTGGACTGCTCCGCCCGGCATGAACCGGCGACTTTGAGGGAGGTGACGGTTGAAAAACAAAGAGGCGCGCTGTTAGGAAGCATTCGACAGTCGAGAGATCGTTGCGGGTATTTCTTGATGGACGGGGCCAATGTAGCCGCGTTGGACAAACTCGAGGCGGAAGTACTCCAGAACATCACAGTCATTACAGATTCATGTTAGTAGTATTGTGGCACTTCAACCATGGTGATGTTCTGAGTCGAACGTTCACAGACCTTCTGCGAATGGAACTCTACCTAATCCGCCACGGCCAATCGCAGAACAATGCTCGACCTGAGAAACTACGCGAAGAGGATCCCTCGCTGACCGAAGATGGGCGAAGACAAGCGGACCATCTGGCTGAGTGGATTTACCATCTCAGGCTAACTCGGCTCATCACCAGCCCGTTCTTGCGGACTCTGGAAACGACGGCGCATTTGTGCCAGCGGCTCGACCTCATCCCCGAGGTGCGAGTGGACCTGCACGAGTTGGGCGGCTGCGTCGCCGGTCCCCGTATTCGAGCGTTGAAGGGACGTCCGGGCATGACACGATCCCAAATCGAAGACCGGTATCCCGGTATCAAGGTCGCGACCGATATCGACGAGCAAGGTTGGTGGAGGTGCAAGCCCTACGAGGCTTATCCGGTGGCGCGACGTCGCGCTGCGCGGTTGCTGAGACGTACGCGAGACGAGTTTGGGCAGTCAAGCGAGCGGGTCGCCTACGTCACACACGCCGACATCGAAGTGGTATTCCTCGAGCAATTTCATGACGAGCCGTTGGAGTGTCCCTGGCACACATCGGTCAGCAGAATCGTGATATCGCCCAGGGAAACACGGCTGGCCGACTACAATCTCGTCGAGCATCTACCCGCCGAATTGATGACGCGTTGAAGACCTGGACAACCCTGAGGCTTGGCTCCGCTCAAGTCCTGACTCATTCCGAGTAAACCCATTCCAATATAGCCTCAACCTAGAAGAGACATAGATTTCAACCGTGTACGCTAAGGCCTGACTTTCTCACGCATATCCTTCATATGCGCGCATAATTCCCACGAGAACTGGGAAATCTCCAGGAGTTGGCGCAGACTTCCGAGAGCACAGATCATAAAGCTGAAGAGCAGGCTATTGCGGAAGCGCTCAGAACTCTACGCGTTTTGAAACGGGATAAGTTGCAGTTTCCGGACTAGGAGACGAAGTGATCAGGCGGCGATCTGGTCGAGCAAGCCCCGAGCCGTTGTGATTAGAACAGAAACAGCTTCAGATTTGGAGACGACGGCGGATACCCCAGCCACGCGAGCCTCTTGCTCAACAAAAGGATCGTTGTGAGCAGTGAAAATAATCACCGGTACAGCGGGCATGAGCTTCTTTAGCACGCGGGTTTCTTCCAATCCGTTCATGACCGGCATTGAAAGGTCCGTGACAATTAAGTTGGGGCGGAGCAGTTGAGCTTTTTCAATTGCCTCCCTCCCGTTTTCAGCTTCTCCGCATACGTCAAAGTCTCCCTCGCGGGTGAAGAGTTCGCAACCCGCCTGACGAACGAGCGGGTTGTCATCAACGACCAGCACCGACCTGACAGGCATACGAAATCCCCGCTCAAAAACGCGTCTCTACGAGCAACGGGTAGGTTTTATGCTGACATTCAGATGCGCAATGACCCGCTAGTGTTGGTACAGAATGGTGGCATCCCAAATTTCCAGCCCAGGAAGACGCTTCTGTCACTCGCTAAGGCGCTGTTCTTAGCGTTTCGTTGTCCGTCGTTACCAGGTAGTGTCAACATTCCCACGTTCTTTCCCGCTCTAAGGCTCTGCCGTGCTTTTGCGAGTTTGGTACAGATCGTGCTCGGAACATGGAGGCGCGCACATATCGTGAAGTTTGCCAATGGTACCGAATCATTCAGGATGGATCGAATGTGCATAGCTTGTTCTGTTCGATCCCGCCCCATGGAGAGAGCAGGAGCTAAAGGAAAGGTGACCTTCCCAGCAATTCGTATTCTTCTCGCAGACGACAGTGCGGCAATCAGGCAGACTCTGGCCTCTTTGCTGAGCTCGTACACTGAATTTGCGATCGTCCACCAATCCGTGAACGGAGTGGAAGCAATCACCAAAGCTGGAGAACTGCAACCGGATGTGATTCTTTTAGACATCAACCTGCCTGACATGAATGGACTAGAAGTGACCCGGCAGATAAAGAGTGCTGCGCCTTCCGCAGAAATACTTCTGTTGAGCGAACACGACCTTTTGCCGATGGTTAGGGAAGGTTTACGTGCGGGCGCACACGGCTACTTGCTCAAGTCAGATGCTCCGCAAGAGTTGGCGATTGCGATTCGACAGGTCTACGAGAAAAACAGTATGTTGGCCTCAGATTCGGACAGTAACTGAACTTCTCTTTCCATCGGGCCATGCACGTCCTTTACCTCAATCTCTTCGTATCGAATCGCGAATCAGTCTCATAGCCGGGCAGCAAATCCGCGAAAACATCGCCCTGCGACAGCAACTGTTAGCTCCGCACGCCACGCGAAGCGGGGCTATGCGCATTGCTTTTTTATCCGGGAGACTGGATGGACTTCTTGGCATGGACAAGGTAGTGTTTACACTCCCAAGTTCCTTTCAGACCCAAGCTTCGCCCCTGCTGTGCGTTGGGAGTTTGGTACAGATCGTGCTCGGAACATGGAGGCGCTGCTCCGGAAAACGACGCCAAGGCAAGTTCTCCATATGCTTGTCCGGCGAAAAATCGGAGGAGTGCCATGCCAAGAAAATCTCTGATCCTGTGTGTCGATGACGAATGGAACGGACTTGAAGGTCGCAAGATGCTGTTGGAGGAAGCTGCGTGTAAAGTCCTGGTCGCCACCAGCGGAGCAGAGGCTTTGCAACTGTTTGCCTCCCATCCTGTCGATTTGGTGCTACTCGACTATCACACGCCTGGAATGAACGGAGATGTGGTCGCAGAGCACATGAAAGCTAGCCAACCCGATGTTCCAATCGCTCTGCTGTCCGCAGATGAGGGGCTGCCAGAGAGCGCTCTGAAATGGGTAGATGCGTTTGTGTCCAAGAGCGAGTCGCCTGCAAACCTGTTACAGGTTGTCGAGCATTTGCTGGATCTGCGTTTTCTATTTATGCATCTCGATGGTTTAACTGTCGGCCGAGGAAGACGCGCAGCATAAGACAATTAAGAGAGCGATGCAGGACTGTGTCGAGTTCCCACCTGCAATCGAAAACGCCCATCGTCGCAGTGTGAATTCAGCATCGAACATTTCCGGTGTTTGCTAGATTCGGCGCGCGAGGAGTTTTGTCGTTTGAAGGGGTCGAAATTTCGTGCTCGGGATCCCTGGGAGTCGTGCATCAGCCTGAAAACAAAGGGTATTGATAAAGTGGCACGATTCTTGCAGTCATAAAAAGTGATTCGCTGCTTCGCATTTTGCAAGAGCGCATGAAAGAGAGGTGCTTATGGAAAGTGCAATGAATAAAAGCGAATACGACTTGAATTCTGCGATCACGTTCCTCTTGGTTGGCCTGGGTATCGGGTCAGTTTTGTCTATTCTCTTCAATCCGAAAGAAAGAGGCGCGCCAGAGGAAATCAATAGTTGGCGCATGTCAGGATTGCGACCACGAAGGGAAGCAGAGGAGCGAGTAGCGTGACGGACTGCGGGTGTTGGCAACTGCACTGCTCCACCCTTTTCACGAGTATGGAGGCCACTATGAAAAAAACGATCCGAAGAGTAGGTCCATTCCTGTGGGTATTGCTCTTGGTTTCTGCTTTGCTTCTACCCGCCCCGATGTATGCTGAAAACGATGTGATGGGAGAGATTCAATTTGAAGGAAGATCCCATGTCGAAAAGACTTCTGGAGTCTGGGTTGACGGAGCGTACGTAGGCTATCTGAAAGAACTGAAGGGATCGAAGAAGGTTCTTCTTCTACCAGGCGAGCACGTGATTACCGTGCGCCAGGACGGTTACCAAGACTTCACAGAACGAATTCTTGTGCAGCCCGGACAGAAGGAGGTTGTTCGCGTGGCCATGGAGAAGGCTCCTACTGGACCGCTTCCCGAGGTGACGGCTACAGTGAAGATCGCGGTCAACCCTTCGAGGGCCGCAGTCTTTTTGGACGGCCTTTTCGTCGGACACGTCGGGGAGTTTGAGGGCATGGGTCGAGGGATGCTAGTGGCGCCGGGAACACATCAGATCAGAATCGCCCTTCCGGGCTACGAAACTTTTGAGACGGACATCAACCCGCTTGCTAGTCAGAAGGTTGAAATCAAGACCGATTTGGTCAAGAATGGCGCTCCTCTAGCGGAGCCTCTAGTCAAGACCGACACGAGTACCGCAGCACCGCCGTCTGTCGCTCGTGAGGCAGCTGTGCCTCCTCAGCGTTGAAATGCAACCGGAGGCAAGGCAGATCGGCGATGTTCTAGAGGACCGAGTGGAGACTGTCAAGATCGTAAACGGGAAGGATTTTTCCTGTATATCTTCGTTGATATAACGTGTGGCACCGGGCATTGTACTTGCAATTCATCGCTATTATGACGGGACGGCAGTTATCGGACAGCTCTTCCGTGGTAAGACACGATTTCAGGAGTGCAAGTCAGGTCTTTCAAATCTGGCTCCCCAACATTCGGTCCAGATTGAATGCGGCGCTGATCAACGCGAGATGTGTAAAGGCCTGGGGGAAATTACCCAGCGCCTCGCCTTGTGGCCCTGTCTGTTCTGAATAAAGCCCGAGATGATTGGCATAACCCAGTACCCGTTCAAAGAGCAACCTTGCCTGATCCAGCTTTTCGGGAACCGCCAGACTCGCGCGTGTGAGCGCCTCTACGAGCCAAAAAGAGCACATGTTGAAAGTGCCTTCCTCGCCTGGGAGTCCGTCAATGCGGGATTGCGGCGGATAACGATATACAAGGCTGTCGCTAACGAGACCTCCGTCCCGCGGATTCTTGAGGATGGCGTCTATGGTGCTGAGCATCCTCGGATCGGTCGGAGCCATGAAGAACACGAGCGGCATGATAAGGAGCGACGCGTCCAGGTCCTCGCTGCCATAATACTGGGTAAACGCGTGGCGTTTCTCGTTCCAGCCTTGGGTCATCACTTCTTCGTAGATACGGTCCCGTTCGCGCATCCACTTTGTTCGGTCGGCCGGCAGCGCACGCTTGTCGGCCAGCCGGAGACCGCGATCCAGAGCTACCCAGTTCATCACTTTTGAGTAGACGAAATGCTCCTTGCGGTTGCGCATCTCCCAAATACCGGCATCTGGAAGCTGCCAGTTCTCACAGATCCAATCTAGACGCTTACGGATCTTTAGCCAAACGTCGTATGACGTGGGGCTCACGTACTTGTTGGAAAGGTAAAACGAGTCCATGAGCTCGCCGTAGATGTCTTCCTGAAATTGCGAAACAGCGGCATTGCCGATGCGGACGGGCCGAGATCCTCGATACCCTTCCCAGTGATCCAAGGTCCGCTCGGGAAGCTGGTTGTCACCCGCGATCGTGAAGACCACCGCGCCAGGCGCTTTCGGACGGACGTGCGTGGACGCGTAATCCTCGATCCAGCGCATGAAGGCAGCCGCCTCGTCTGTGAAGCCGATGCGCAGAAAGGCATAGACCGTGAAGGCGGCATCGCGCATCCAGGTATAGCGGTAATCCCAGTTGCGAGCGCCTCCGATGACCTCAGGCAAACTCGTGGTTGGGGCGGCAATAATCGCTCCCGTGGGTTCAAAGGTAAGAAGCTTTAATGCTAAGGCTGATCTCTGCACCTGATCCCGCCAACGCCCGTGGTAAGTGCATGTGGAGACCCAGTCCTGCCAGAATTTCACGGTGTGCTGCAGCAATACCTCAGCCTCTTTTTCGGACGGGGGACGGGGCACGCGTGCCTCGTCGCAGTCGTCTCTAAGAACGAAGACCTGCGACTTTCCTTCAGCGAGCACGAACTCGGCGGACACCCCACCTTGCCCATCATCCCGAAGTGGCACGGTAGTTGAGAGAGCCAAGTTCAAGCTACCTGCTTTGAATATCGCACCGTTAGCCTCAATCAGCGTCTCGTGGATCTGTCGTCCGTAGTCGAAAGCTGGACGGCACGCAACCGAAATGCGTACTGCTCCCCTGGCGCAGCGAATGCGCCGATACAAATGATGGTACTCAGGCAAGTCGGAAGGTAGCCCCACCGGCATGAAGTCTTCTAGCTCGACGATTCCGTCCTTGAGCAAGAAGCGCGTCACTAAGACGTTGGTGGAAGGCCAATAAAACTGCTTGTGCCGCGCGCCATCAGCGTCGGCAGAAACTTGGAACCGGCCTCCCTTTTTGTCATCCAAGATCGCCCCGAAAATGCTGGGCGAATCAAAGTGTGGGCAGCAGTACCAGTCGATCGAACCGTTCATGCCTACGAGGGCGACAGTGCGCATGTTGCCGATGATTCCGTAATTTTCGATAGGCTGATACGACATTGTTCTGTCCTTCCCCTCGGTCCGGAATGAATTGACTCGGTCCCAAGCGTTATCTGTATTCTTTCGCAAAACTGACAAGTTTTGCAAAGCCGACGGAATGGGAAGACGGCTGGCTCCCAAGAGAATTGCCCGAGAGCGCCCCGACCCACTCGTCCACAGTGACATGGCCCAACGCGAGGAGTCCTGCATCAGGCATGCATGTCCAACGGAAGCGGATGAGCCATCCGTTGCTTGCGTGTATAGGTTGTAATCGGAATTGGGTCAGAAACGGGCTTGGAGGAGATCAAAGGTGATCTCCTCCAAGCCGACTTCGTGGACTCGGGCGTTGGGCACGCCCGACTTGCCGCGCGGTTTTTTCAATGATGGGAATCGCTTTCCCCGATTATCAATTCGGCGTCTGATGCGCTATTCTGGCGGGGAAACAAGAGCGGCAATCATGATTATAGAGACGGACTCGTCGGATCGCGGCGGTGCAGAAACCCTCCGCCGGTACGAACTCGATGGCGCTTACGACGAGATGTTCCGCGCCGTGGATCATCCGCGAAAACAATATCGTCTACTTCACAACTTGCTTTTGAGCCTGGGTCCGGGCGAGCTGCGACGTAGCAAACACGAGGCTGACCAATCGTTCTTCAACCAGGGGATCACTTTTACCGTCTACGGAAATGACAAAGGCACGGAGCGGATTTTTCCTCACGATCTGCTGCCCAGGATTATTACCGCGGCGGAATGGGAAAGGATCGAGCGCGGACTCACTCAGCGGATCACGGCGCTGAATCTCTTCCTCAAAGATGTATATCATGAGGAAAAAATCATCGGAGACGGCGTCGTCCCCGGTAAGATTGTTTATACCTGCAAACATTACCGCCGGGAAATGCGCGGCATCAAAGTGCCTCGCGACGTCTACATTACGGTGGTGGGCACGGATTTGATACGAAACCCGGAGGGTAGCTTTGTGGTTTTGGAGGACAATCTCCGCGTCCCCAGTGGGGTCTCTTACATGCTCACCAGTCGCAGAGTGATGAAGCAAATATTCCCCGGGCTGTTTCAAAAATGCCGGGTGCGGCCGATTGAGCAGTACAGCCAGGAGCTTCTCTCGACCCTGCGATTCCTGGCACCCGAAGGCCGCTCCGAGCCCACCGTCGTTTTACTGACTCCGGGTGCTTACAACTCCGCTTACTTCGAACATACTTACCTGGCACGGCAGATGGGCATTGAACTCGTCGAGGGGCGAGATTTGGTGGTCCACGATAATGTCGTTTATATGCGAACCACCTTCGGACTGCAACGCGTCGATGTTATCTATCGGCGAATCGACGACGATTATCTCGACCCCCTGGTATTCGAACGCGGATCGGCGCTCGGTGCTGTGGGTCTCTTCAATGCCTATCGGGCCGGAAACGTAGCCTTCGCAAATGCGCTGGGGACGGGAGTCGCCGACGACAAGGCTATCTATGCCTATGTGCCCAAAATCATTCGCTACTATCTCGACCAAGATCCGATTCTGGAAAGCGTTGAAACCCTGTTGATGTCCAATCCGGCGCAACGGGACCACGTCTGCCAGCGGTTGGAGGAATACGTGGTAAAAGCTGTGGGCGAGTCGGGTGGTTACGGCATGTTGATCGGTCCGCACAGCACGGAACAGGAGCGCTCGGAATTTCGAGAGAAAATTAACGCGCAGCCGCGAAACTATATCGCGCAGCCGACCATCAATCTTTCGACCGCGCCGTGTTTTGTGGACGGAACCATCGAGCCCCGTCACGTCGATCTCCGACCTTATGTGCTCTACGGCGAAAAAATTACCATTGTTCCCGGTGGCCTCACGCGCGTGGCGCTGCGAAAGGGATCACTGGTGGTCAATTCGTCTCAAGGCGGCGGCTCGAAAGATACGTGGGTCTTGCAGAATTGAGATTTTGAAGAAGTGGGATACACAACGCCATGCTTTCTCGCGTAGCCGACAGTCTCTACTGGATGAGCCGTTATTTCGAGAGGGCGGACAACGCCTCGCGTGTGCTGAAGGCGACTTATGGCCTGATTCTAAATCCTGCAAAGTTTTCCACGGAAGAGCGTTGGTTTCGCGCTGTTTCATCGCTAGCCCCCGGTGCAGCTTCCAGCAACGTCGACCCGCAGCGTGCCCTGTTTTTGTTGGTAGCGGATACGGAAGGAGCTTTTTCGATTGTGAATTGCATCAGCGTTGCCCGCGAGAATGCCCGGCAGGTTCGCGAGGAGATCAGTTCGGAGATGTGGGAGCACCTGAATCGCCTTTTCCACGAGGTGACTGGCATTGAGCTGCAACCCAATGATGACGCAGGCGCCATGCGAGCGGTGAGCCTGGTTCGCGAAGGCTCGTACAGGTTCAGTGGAATTACCGCCGCCACTATGAATCACGACGAGGCCTGGCATTTTATCCAGCTCGGCAAATACATAGAGAGAGCCTGTAATCTCAGCGTCCTGCTGGATGCCTATTTTGTCGTCGACAAGCATGCCGATGATTTAGATTGGGTGGGCCTGCTAAGCAGTTGTGCTGCGTTTGAAGCTTATTGCAAGGCATGCACGGCCGAACTCAAACCGGAAAGGATAGCGAATTTCCTCCTGCTGAAGCCCGAGTTCCCTTATTCGGTCCGTTATTCCCTGGACCGAATGCACGAGGCTTTGACGTCAATCAGCAATCTTTCCTTGAGCCGCAGGACGGAAAAAGTCGAAAGATTGATCGGGCGTTTGCAATCGATGGTCGCCTACGTACAGGTTGGCGAAATCATTGCCGACTTACACAAATATCTTGCGGCAATTATCGACCAATGTCGTGAACTGCATGCGGCGGTTCACGAACTCTATATCGAATATCCGATTGAGGGTGCCTTCCAAACCTGATGTTCTATGCTATTCGCCATTTCACGCGCTATCGCTACAGCCATTCCGTCTGGCAGAGCATGATGGAAGTTCGCATGCACCCCAGGAGCGAGGGCAACCAGCGCTGCTTTGTTTTTCAGCTGTCGGTCAATCCGCGAGCCCGCATTTTTGGCTATACCGATTCCTATGGCAATCTGGTGCATCACTTCGACTTGCCTTCCCGCCATGGCCAGCTGACCATCATCACGGACGCTCTAGTAAATATTGACCCTCAGCCCTCGGTCCCCGAGGTCATGGACTACGAAGCGTGGAGTGATCTGGAACAGCTCGTGGAGAAAAAAGATTACTGGGACATGCTGATGCCGAGTCATTTTGCGCGCCCATCCCTGGAGCTTGCAGAGTTGGCAAAGGAGATTGGCGCGACTGAAAGGAACGGACGCAGTCCTTTGGCATTTCTACTGGATATTGCCGCCGGTGTGCAGCGCAGTTTTAGCTACGTCAAGAAAAGCACCGCGGTAAATTCGCCGATCGAGCATGCCCTTCGGTTGAAACAGGGTGTATGCCAGGATTTTGCTCATATCATGATCGCACTGGTTCGAAACGCCAACATTCCTTGCCGCTATGTCAGTGGATATGTTTACCACAGCAGCGAAAGCACGCATCTCTTGGCGGACGCTGCCACGCATGCCTGGGTGGAAGCCCTTCTACCTGGTGTGGGCTGGGTAGGTTTCGATCCGACAATTAATCGCCTCGCAGGCGAGGGGCACATTCGCACCGCAATCGGCCGCGATTATGCCGACGTTCCACCCACCATGGGTATGATGATGGGAAGAGCAGACACGCAGCTCCAAGTTCGAGTTCGGGTCACGCCGTCCCAAGCCGTGCTCCCTCCCGACGAAGAGTTTGCGGCGGACGAAGAGTGGTCCCAATTTCTAGACGAAAGCCAACAAATACACTTGGTCAATGCTCAGCAACAACAGTAGCGAAGTCTGAACGAACCGGAAACTCCAGGCGTGGGCCGCATGAGGGTGCATGAGCATACAGGTTGCTCTCAATCATTGGACACGGTACCGTTACGACAAGGCGGTCTCAATCGGTCCGCAGGTTATACGATTGCGTCCTGCCCCGCATTGTCGAACGCCAATCCACAGCTACTCGCTTAGCGTCACCCCGCCCGCTCACCTTCTTAGTTGGCAGCTCGACGCCCACAACAATCATCTGGCGCGCCTTCTTTTCCCGGACAAGACCAACGAGTTTGTGGTTGAGGTGGACCTCGTCGCGGAGCTATCTCCCTTCAATCCGTTCGATTTCTTCCTGGAGCCAGGAGTCGAAAACTACCCTTTTGATTACGCTCCGGATCTGGCTAAGGATCTCGAACCCTATCGTTCGGCCGAGCCGGCCGGACCCCTGCTCCAGACTTTTCTGAGGAAGCTTTCCCGCGAGAAGCAAGGAACGATCAGTTTTTTGGTCGACGTGAATCGGAGAATACGCAACGAAATTGGCTACGTGACGCGGCTGGATCCCGGCGTCCAGACATGCGAGCAGACCCTGGAAAAGGGCACTGGATCCTGCCGTGACTCGTCATGGCTGCTGGTGCAGGTTCTCCGACATTTGGGAATCGCGGCACGCTTCGTCTCCGGGTATCTGATTCAGTTGGCAGCGGACGAGAGAGCGCCGGACGAAGCAGGCTCAGACGCACCGAGCGGTCCGCAAACCGACTCTGCCGACTTCCATGCTTGGGCGGAAGTATTTTTGCCGGGTGCGGGCTGGATTGGGATGGATCCGACCTCGGGCCTGTTCGCCGGTGAGGGTCACATCCCGCTCGTCTGCACCCCGAACGCTTCCAAGGCCGCGCCCATCGAGGGCACGGTTGAGCTGGCCAACGTGGACTTCAGCCATTCCATGTCCATTCGCCGCTTGAATGACGCACCGCGGCCGTCCAAGCCTTTCACCGAGGAGGATTGGCTGCAGGTCGAACAGGTAGCGCATCACGTCGACGCGGACTTGGAAGCGCAGGACGTGCGACTGACCATGGGCGGCGAACCTACATTCGTCGGCATCGACGAGCCTGAGAGCCCGCAATGGAACATCGATGCTCTGGGACCAATTAAGAGAACTCGAGGCTTGTCTCTCATCCGATGCCTCCGCGAGAAGCTGGCGCCCGGCGCACTGCTTCACTTCGGGCAAGGCAAATGGTATCCCGGCGAGCCTTTGCCGCGTTGGGCGCTGAGCTGCTCTTGGCGCCTCGACCGTATCCCCGTTTGGGAGAATATCGATCTCATCGCTCGCGAGGGTCAGGATTATGGTTTCGGCGCGGCCGATGCTTTGAAGTTCATGGAAGCGCTCACCCACCGGCTTGGGGTAAGCTCCGAAAACGTATTGGCCGCCTACGACGGTGAAATTAAGTCTGCGGACCCGGCGGGATACATCCTGCCCATTCGTCGCCGTCAGCCGGCGGGCCAGTTGTGCTGGTCGAGCCAGCTGTGGTTCCCTCGCCCGGAACGCCTGCTATTGTCGCCCGGCGATTCCCCCCTCGGCTACCGCATAGCGACCGAAGCGATGCCCTGGGTGGCACCTGATGAGCTCGAATACGAGTACGAGGCTGCGCCGTGCGCTGCGCAATTTGAAGGCCGGATCAAGCTTCCATCACGCCCGAGCCGGCGGATGGATCTCTTCCAGAAAAATCCCGTGGCCGATCCGCTGCCTGCCCTTTCGGCGACCGCGGAAACTGCGCCGGAACTGATCCGGCCCGCGCTCTGCGTGCAGGCTCGAGAAGGCCGCTTGCACGTGCTTTTGCCATATGCGTCCAAGCTTGCGGATTACCTGGACCTGGTCGCCGCCGTCGAGGATACGTGCCAGTTTCTGCAGAAGCCGGTGTGGCTGGAGGGCTACGCCCCGCCTTCCGATCCGCGGTTGCGATCCTTCAGCCTCACACCCGATCCCGGAGTTCTGGAAGTAAACTTGCCACCGGCGAGCAATTGGGACGAACTCGAACAGATCAACACAGTGCTGTTTGAAGAAGCGTGCCATAATCGGCTGACCGGGGAAAAGTTCGGCTATGACGGCGGCCATCTCGCCACCGGCGGCGGCAGCCACATCGTGATCGGCGGAGCGACCGTGCTGGACAGCCCTTTCCTGCGCCGTCCGGATCTGCTGCGCAGCATGCTGGCGTTCTGGCAGAACCATCCATCGCTCTCGTATCTGTTTTCCGGCATGTACGTCGGCCCGACCAGCCAGTCTCCACGCGTCGACGAGGCGCGCATGGACGCCTTGTACGAGCTGGAGGTCGCTTTTAGTAATCTGCCCACGGACGACTGCCCGCCGGCCATGGTGGATGGATTGTTCCGCAACCTGCTCGTCGACGTCACGGGTAACGCGCATCGCGCCGAGTTCTGCATCGACAAACTCTTTCCCCCGGAAGGGCGCGGGTTGCGCCTCGGTTTGCTCGAATTGCGTGCCTTCGAAATGGCTCCACATGGGAGAATGGGTCTTATCGAGATGCTGCTCATCCGTGCGCTGGTAGCGATGTTTTGGAAACGTCCATTCGAAGGTGGCCTCGTCCGTTGGGGTACTGCGCTCCATGATCGTTTTTTGCTGCCGCATTTTGTCAGGCGCGACTTTTTCGATGTGCTTACCTGCTTGCGCGGTTCCGGCTACAATTTCGAAGAGAAGTGGTTTGCTTCGCACATGGAGTTTCGCTTTCCGAAGATCGGGTCGGTCGCTGCTGAGGGAGTCGAACTCGAACTGCGTCACGCCCTTGAGCCATGGAATGTGCTTGCGGAAGAGACAACTTCCGGTCAAACGGTTCGCGCGGTGGATTCGTCGTTCGAGCGGATTCAGGTAAAGGTGTCTGGGTTCGCCACGGAATCTCGCTATGCAGTTACATGCAACGGTCGCAGGGTGCCACTCTATTCCACGGGCGAACCTTCTCATAATGAACAAGGAGCGGCCATAGCTGGCGTACGTTTTCGCGCCCGCCAGCTCTCGGCCGTGTTACATCCAACAGTTCCCGTGCATGCGCCCTTAACCTTCGACATGATTGACCGCTGGAAAGAGCGTTCCATAGGCCGATGCACCTACCATGTGGGATCACCCGATGGCCGCGCTTATACAGCCCGCCCTCTAAACGCAACGGAGGCCGAGGGCCGCCGCCGGCAGCGCTTCCAAGTATCCGGGCCGCCGTCCGGGCCCATTGCGGTGCCAGACGAAGAGACCAACCCGATCTTTCCTATGACTCTGGACCTGCGCTTTCCTCCTCCTGGAAAACAGAGCGGCATCGAGAAGCCGGGGCTTGTCCCATGACGGTGGATTTATGTCAGCCTCCGCTCCGCTACGGAACTGCCTACGACGAATTATCGGCCGATGGCGTAACTCCTCGCCCGCACTGGACCCACTTGATGGAGTCACTTCGGGCGATCGGCCACGAAGAACTGGCACAACGATGGGCCCGTGCCGAGCGCCGCATTCGCGAGAACGGGATCACGTACAACATTTACGGCGATCCACTCGGGGCAAGCCGGGCTTGGAAGATCGATATCGTTCCGCTGCTGATTCCGGCGGACGAGTGGCGCTACATCGAAGCGGGCATTGTTCAGCGCGCCCAGTTGCTCAGTCTGCTGCTCAAGGATCTCTACGGAAAGCAGGACCTGCTGGCGCAGAACCGCTTTCCTGCCGCACTTCTCTACGGCAACCCCGCATTTCTGCGGCCGCTCGTGGGCGTGCGTGTTCCCTCACACAGCTATCTGCATATGCTGGCAGTCGATCTTGCCCGTTCGCCCGACGGCCAGTGGTGGGTATTGGCCGATCGCACGCAAGCGCCTTCGGGCAGCGGCTATGCGCTGGAGAACCGCATCATCGTCGCCGACGTTTTGCCCGATCTCTTCCGCATTTCGAACGTGTTGCGCCTCGCTCCGTTTTTTCGTGCGCAACGCGATGCGCTCACCAGCCTCGCCCAACGCGACAATCCGCGTATCGTGTTGCTTACTCCCGGACCGCTCAACGAGACTTACTTCGAACACTCCTATATCGCGCGCTATCTGGGGTTCACTCTAGTCCAGGGCAAGGACCTGACGGTGCGCCACCGCCGCGTGCATCTCAAGACCGTCGACGGACTGGAGAGGGTCGATGTGATTTTGCGCCGTGTGGATGACAGCTTTTGCGATCCTCTCGAACTGCGGGGCGATTCGCTTCTCGGCGTGCCCGGCCTCGTCGACGCTATCGTCGCGGGAAATGTGAAGGTGGCAAACGCACTGGGCAGCGGTTTGATTGAGACGGCCGCGATCATGCCCTTCCTTCCCGGCCTCTCCACACAATTGCTGGGCGAGAAGCTTAAACTTCCGTCCGTCGCTACCTGGTGGTGCGGGCAGCCGTACGCCCTCGATTGGGTGCTCGACCATCTCGACTCGGTGGTGGTGAAACCGGCATTTCCCTCGAGCGGTATGGAACCGGTCTTTGGGGCCGAACTCCCTTACGCCGAGAAGGGCAAGTTTGCCGAGCGACTGCGGGCCCGCCCGCACGAGTATGTGGCGCAGGAGCAGGTCGCTTTGTCCACTGCGCCGGTGTGGGATAACGGATGTCTCAACTCACGCAGCCTGGTGCTGCGCACTTACGTGCTCAATACCGGCAGCGGGTGGATTGCGATTCCGGGAGGACTGGTACGGGTCGCCGAAGCGGAAGGATCGGTCGTTTCGATGCAGCGCGGCGGCCACAGCAAGGACGCATGGGTCCTGTGGGATAGCCCGGTCGATACGTTCAGTATGCTGCGCCCGCGGCATGAGCCAGTGGAGTTGCGCCGGGTCTCGCGAGTTGTGCCGAGCAGTGTCGCCGACAATGCCTTCTGGTTAGGCCGATATGTCGAGCGAGCCGAAAACATCGCTCGGATCTTGCGCGCCATGATCCCTCGTGTTCGGCGCGCAGAGGAAGCGGATCTCGGCTGCCTGATCCGGCTGCACCGATGCCTGGAATCGAGGCACAGCAAGTTGCCAAAAGCGAAACGCCGGCGGCCGACTTCGGCGGAACTTGAACAGGAAGTGACCTCACTGCTGACGGATGCCAGGCGGCCTGACAGTCTGGCGTGCACTCTGGCCGAGGTATACCGGACTGGTGGCACTATTCGCGAGCGATTGTCGGCCGATATGATGTTCCTCATCGGTCAGCTGCGGGACTCGATTCAGATTGGGAGCGGCACGCCGTTTCTCGAGTATCCGGGTATGTTGACCGACTGTTTGGAACTACTTTCTGCATTCTCCGGAATGGAGCGGGAAAACATCAACCGCGGTTTGGGCTGGCTGTTCATGACCATTGGCCGGCGGCTGGAGCGCGCGATCTATCTGGCCTGGCAACTCCGCGAGATCACCACGCCCCTGGCCGAGCAGGATTGGTTGCTTTTGGACTGCTTGCTCGAGGTTGCGGATAGCTCTATGACTTATCGGACCCGATACTACACGACCCTACATCCCTTAGCCGTGCTGGATGTGCTCATGGCGGATGAGACGAATCCCCGCTCTTTGGACTTTCAACTGAGCCACCTCGCCGATCTCTATCAAAAGCTTCCCCGGCACCTCCCGGCTGACTTAAAAGCAATGCGGTCTGCTTTGGCATTATTGCGCAGTTTCGATTTACGAAAGCTAAAGTATCCATTGCCGGGCGCCTCGGCGGCGAATGGCTCCGATGGGCTCAGCCGGCTTGCAGGTTTCCTGAAGGAGCTGGAAGGATTGCTGCCTTCCTGGTCGAACAACTTATCGAGCAGATACTTTAGTCACGCACGGACCTTGCCCATCACCATAGGCCAATGATCTTTATTGTATGACCTTCGCTAATGATCTCAAGACAATGATCTATAGAATCGTTCACCGGACTACGTACAAATATAAATATCCCGTGTCGGCCGGAACCCACGTGGCGTGCCTGAAGCCGCGCGCTTTGCCGCATCACCAGGTGGCGCACAGCGAGCTGCATATCAAACCGCATCCGGCAACGCGCACCGAACGTGTGGATTCTTTTGGAAACGTTCTTTGCTTTTTCACCATTCAGGAGCCGCACAGTGAGTTGGTGGTCGAGGCGCGGAGCGAAGTAACCATGGAAGCCAATGCGAAGCCTTTGCCTCAACTGCCGCTGCCTTGGGAAGAGGCAGCCAAATCGCTTCCAGGCGATCACAGCGCAGCGGGCCTCGAAGCCTACCAGTTTGGATTTGAATCGCCGCGCATCCGGGTCAGGCCCCAGTTCGCTTCCTATGCGCTCCAGTCGTTTACTCCGGGGCGCCCAATGCCAGAGGCACTTCTGGATCTGACCGCGCGCATCTACAAGGACTTCCGCTTCGATTCGAAGGTCACCAACGTCCGGACGCCAACCGAAGAGGTCTTTCGGAAACGGCGGGGCGTCTGCCAGGATTTCGCACACTTGCAAATCGCCTGCCTTCGTTCCCTAAATCTCGCGGCACGTTATGTAAGTGGATACCTTCGAACCTATCCACCTCCCGGGCGGCCCAGGCTGGTGGGCGCCGACGCATCCCACGCCTGGGTGTCAGCTTATTGTCCGGGAATCGGCTGGCTTGATCTGGATCCCACGAACAACGTTGTCCCCACGAACGGCCACGTGACGCTCGCCTGGGGCCGGGATTATGGTGACGTAAGTCCTCTGCGGGGGTTAATCCTGGGCGGCGGAGCTCATACGCTCAACGTCGCCGTCGACATGGAGCCGGTCGATTCCTAATTGCCGCAGAGCCAATACCTTGACACGGTACACTTGCGGTCTCAACGAGTGTAGTCGCCTGGTTTCAACAGCTACTTCCGGTTTGTTCGTCAGCCGCTCGCGGACAGTCTCATTCGCTAAAATCACTACATGACAGCTCCCCGTTCTGTAGCGGTGTTCGATCTTGGCGGAGTACTGATCGATTGGAACCCGCGCTATCTTTATCGCAAATTGTTTCAACATGAAGCCGACATGGAACATTTTCTGGCGAACATCTGCACGACAGAGTGGAATCTGCAGCAAGATGCCGGGCGAACCTTTGCGGAAGCCTGCGCAGCACTGAAACTCGAGCATCCCAGCAACGCCGAAATGATCGACGCGTGGTTCGAGCGTTTCGATGAAATGATCGCAGGACCGATCGCGGGTACGGTCGACATTCTGTCTGAGCTGCGGGAGCAGGAAGTTCCCATCTACGGCCTGAGTAACTGGTCAGCGGAAACCTTCCCTTTTGCACAGGGAAGATTCGAGTTCCTGCACTGGTTCCGTGCAATCTTCCTCTCTGCCGAGGTGCACCTGGTCAAACCCGATCCACGAATCTTTCAATGCTTCTGTGAAAGATTTACTCTGATCCCGGAGCAAATAATCTACGTTGATGACCTACAGCACAACGTGGAAGCGGCCCGCAGCGTTGGCATGCATGCGATTCGATTTAGCGATCCGTCTTCGCTGCGTGAGGAACTGTTGCAGCTTGGGTTGTTGCGACCAAGAGCACGCGTCGAACACGTTGCGGCCTGGGTTTCCAATCTTGATCGCGCCCGTGGTTTTTACGAGCGCTGGTTTCATGCCGCCTCGACTCCCGAGTATTCGAGTGCAAAGCACGACTTTCGATCCCGTTTCCTGTCGCTCGGTGGGGGCCCGCGCCTTGAACTGATGGTCTCTCCCCAGGAGCCCCCGCGCCACGCTCACATCGCCATTTCGGTCGGTTCGCGCCAAGCGGTGGATCGTTTGGTCAAGGAAATGGAAGAAGCGGGCGTTCAGATTGTCAGCCGACCAAGAGCTACGGGAGATGGATACTATGAAGCCGTGATTGCAGACTCCGAAGGAAATCTCGTGGAAATCACGACCTAGCCTCTAAATGAAAGACTTAACTTCGGGATCCGCCCGTTATTCGAGAGTGACTGTGATCGTCTCAAAACCGGGACCAATCCTCGATTACCCAAAATACATCGAACACCCTGCAACGTGCTCGACAGAATATAGCCATCGCGTCGCAAACACACTTATCGCCCTTAATTCCTGAGTCGTCGGCCAACCGGAAGTTACCCAGCGGTCACCTAGCATGTCAATTGGCGAAACATCGCCATAGCAGCTCATTGACTGGGTTGTGAGCGCGATGAGTTGATTTCGCCAAGATGTAGCTTCCGGCCAACGCTGCCCCAGACCGCTGACGAGAGCAGCGTGGGTAGCCAGAACCTGATATCAGGAGAAGGCCGTGATGTGCCGTACGATGAGAAGGACCTGCCCTACAATCGGATTCGCGGACTAGCCCGCCTTTGGCACATTCTCCGCGATCTCATCCGTCCAGACTTTAAAGCCCTCCAGGGTATATGGGCCAAACGTGGTGGCGATGGCGACATCGGTTGCATCGCGGCCGCGCGCGATCAGCACTCGTCCAATCCTGGGTACGTTGTTCCGTGGATCGAACGTGTGCCAGGCACCACCGAGATAGACTTCAATCCAGGCGGCAAAATCCATCAGGCCGTAAGGCGGCAGCGTCCCCATGTCGCCAAGGTATCCGGTGCAATACCGCGCCGGGATATTCATGCAGCGGCAGAGCGCGATTGCCAGGTGCGCGAAGTCGCGGCAGACGCCCACACCCTCGTTGAACGCCTCCCAAGCTGTGCGCGTGGGGCGCGCTTTCTGATAATCGAAAGCGATATGGTCGTGGACAAAATCGCAGATCGCCTGCACGCGCGGCCATCCCGGCGTCGATTGGCCGAATCGCGACCACGCTGCGTCGGACAGCAGATCGGTCTCGCAATACCGGCTGCCCAACAGGAAGACCAGAGTTTCTTCCGGCAATTCCTGCAAAGGGTGCTGTTGAGCGGAGGGCGTCAGCACGTCGGTTTCCCCCGAGTCTCGAACCACCCCGGTGCTGGTCAGGCGGATTCTCCCGGTGGGCGCCACAATCCGGGTACACCAGTTTCCGAAGCCGTCCCGATACGCGTTGATTGGCGTTTCCGGATCTGTAATCAGAAGATCGGGGGTGACGATATCCGCGGCGCGAGAATAATGGACGTTGACCATAAGGATCATCGGCGTTTCTTGTGGACAGTAAAAGACCAATTCGTAGCCGATCTGAATCAACATGCAGGATTCCTTCCGCACAACGGTTTTCGGGCTTCAGTTGTCGACGGGCCGAATGGGGCGCTGGCGAAAGTTACAACCGAATGGCCTGGTCCAACAAAGAAGATGCGGTGGCCACTTCGGCGGTTGCCGCAATCAGCTTCGCCGTTACAACTTCCAGCCGCGACCCGTCCCTATCCTACTGAGATGATGCGCCTTGTGGAGGATGGCGTGATGTTCACAATTGCTCGGTTCGAAAGACGATTTATCTACCTTCAGAGCCATAACGAAATCCTACGAGCCGCTTGCAGCTGAGCAGGAATTTCCGCTCCTGATTCAGAGGCACTCCTTCCGGCTCGGTCATTGTCCGGGCGGAAGTCTTCTCGTGCTACAAGAGTTTCGAACGCGGGTTGACGATTATCCAATGTCGTTTTTCCATAACGAGTAAACTAACATGTCCCCTTAGTTTCGCCCGCCGCATCGAATTCACGCGGTTTGTTCACCTAAATGCACCGTAAACGGTGTTCAACAGGGCAGTCCTATATTTTCAACTTATATCTCGGGCAAGGAACACCATGAGACGATTCCTCGCGGTACGGGCAGTCTCCGCTGATGGTCGGAATCATAAAGTTCATGCCTCCCTGGGGAAGGGGCTTCGCTTTCAGGCACAAATTGCTGCGGATGATGTCCTATAAGGACTTGCTGCATGCCACGCCGCTTTTTGGAGTGATAACGGTGCGCGACCGCTATGATCGTGAGCAGAGTCTGCGCGCAGGCCGCACCTGGCAACGTGCCCATCTGCTGGCGACTGCGCACCATGTTGCCGGAAGACCGGTCAATGAGGCGGTCGAGTTGATCGATCACCAGCGGTCACTCAATCAGGAACCACAAGCAATGGCCGAGCTCTCTGAACTGATTGGAGAGAAGGAATGGCAGCCAACGTTCATGTTTCGCTTAGGCTATCCGGTTCGCCAGGTCTCGCCAAGCCCAAGGCGTCCAGTGAACGACGTGCTTCTTTAGTTGCGGTGCTCCGCCGGTTTCCAGAAGGAGTTCCGGATGGAGGTTCGGCAATGCGGAAGTAATCTGTGAGCCCTTCAGCGGTTTACTCGCGGTCCAGAAACGGGCTTCGAGGAGATCAATGGCGCTCTCCTCGAAGCCAACATCTTTCCAGTATCGTCGTTGGGCCTCACTCCCCTTTTTCCTTCAATCAGGCACGAGCAGATTCAGGGTCGCTACCGGCAGAGCGTCAGGTTGCGATTGGTACCGAAAGCGACCCCTTGCTTCACACGACCATTCATGGTTGAATTTGTGGACAACCATCGAGAAATAATCTCCGCGTGACGCTGAGAAAGCAGGTAGTAGCCTTGAACCGAAGAGAGTTTTTGAAGGCGTCCGGGGCATTATCACTTTCGCAGCTGTGGCCCGGCAGCGCGTTCGCAAGTCCCGCCATCCGCCGAGCGCGTCCTTCCGACCCAGGTTGGCCCTCCAAAGAAGCGTGGAAGCGCCTAAACGAGGCGGTCGGCGGCAACCTGATTCAAGTCGATTTTCCGATGAACGCATGCGTGTCCTCGTCCCAGAGCGTAGACTGCAAAACCCTCTTCGCAAATCTGAAAGACCCCTACTATATCGGCGACAACCCCGGCATCACCCAAACCCTGGGATGGGTCGACGGTTGGGCCACCAAACCTAGTGTCTACGCTGTCGCTGCAAGAAATGCCGACGACATCGCAACCGCCGTAGATTTTGCCCGCGACAACAACCTGCGCCTCGTCGTCAAAGGAGGTGGCCACAGCTATCAGGGCACATCGAACGCGCCCGATTCTCTCCTGATTTGGACACGTCATACGCATGACGCTACCATCCAGCAAGATTTCATTCCTAGTGGTTGCAAGTCCGCTCACGCTCCTCAGCGGGCCATCACTGTCGGCTCGGGAACAATTTGGTTGCAAGCTTACGACGCCGTCACCACCAAGGCCGGCGCCTATGTTCAAGGCGGCGGCTGCACCACCGTCGGCGTCGCCGGGCTAATTCAAAGCGGCGGTTTCGGCAGCTTCTCAAAACATTACGGCATGGCCGCGGCCGGCCTCCTTGAAGCTGAAGTCGTTACCGCCGATGGCAAAGTGCGAATCGCAAACGCTTGCACCAATCCAGATTTGTTCTGGGCTTTGAAAGGAGGGGGAGGAGGCACCTTCGGCGTGGTCGGCAAATTAACCCTGCGCGTGCGCGAACTTCCAGAACTCGCCGGCGGCGCCAATTTCACTGTCAAAGCCTCTTCCGATGATGCCTATCGCCGCCTGATCCGCCACTTCGTTGGTTTCTACCGAGAAGCTCTCTTCAACGATCATTGGGGCGAACAAGCGCACATCTTTCCAGATAATAAGCTGGAAATCAGCATGGTTCACCTGGGGCTGGACACCGAGGAATCGCGAAAAGTGTGGCAGCCGTTCCTCAATTGGCTTGCGCAGTCTTCTGGCGCTTACACAATCGAATCTGAGCCTGAAATCGGCAGCATGCCCTTCCGGCATTGGTGGGACGTCGACTGGCGCAAAGAACATCACCATGATGTTTTCAAGGCAGACTTCCGACCGGGTTCCGCCCCCAGCAATGTCTGGTGGAACGGCGACGCCGCCCAGGTCGGCTGGGTCGTCTGGGGTTTCGAGTCGCTTTGGATGCCCGCATCCCTTCTGCAAGACGACTCACAAGAAAAATTGGCCAACGCATTATTCTCAGCTTCCCGCTTTAGCAAAGTCGAGCTTCATTTCAATAAGGGGCTGGCGGGTGCGCCTCCGGAAGCCATCGAGGCTGCAAAAGACACCGCTATGAATCCCACGGTGTGCGGTGCCTTTGCTCTCGCCATCGTCGCCGACGGCCAGGGCCCCGCGTATCCCGGAATTCCCAATCGCGAGCCCGACCTTGCGAAGGGCCGCAAAGCTGCGGACTCGGTGCACCGCTGCATGAACGAACTCCGCGCCGTCGCTTCCAACGGCGGAGCTTACGTCTCCGAGAGCAACTTTTTCGAGTCCGACTTTGAGCATTCCTACTGGGGCGACAACCACGCCCGCCTGGCCCAAATCAAAGAGAAATACGATCCCGACGGCCTCTTCTTCGTCCACAACGGAGTCGGCTCAGAACAGTGGACCCCGGACGGCTTCACCAGGCTCTGAACTGCGGTACGGTTCAAAATCGGCCGGGAATTTACCGATCTTCCTAATTCCTGGATGGTCGGCAAATCGGAGACTATCCAGAAACGGGCTTAATGGGAAGCGTCAAACTCTCAGCTTATCCGCACGCTGGCAGCTAAAGGGTTTGCGAAGGGAAGCGGGACGCCCCATCAATTAGTCGGTGTTCGACTGCACAACATGGCGATACCCAGGCTATCCCGCGTGCGAACCGAACTCGGTCAACTGCTCGTAATCCAATCCTTTGCGCCACATCCAGTACAGGCGAACGGCGAGCCTCCGCGCCATCACTAACCTTGGCGATCTTCCGCCCCCTCCGCATCGCCAGATGAAAGTCCCAGTTGTGTTATTCATCATTCAGCGTTCGTTTATGCTGCGCGTGATCTCCCGCGCTCAAGAAGCCAGGTTTTCACCAAGACCTTCCAACTCGCAGCGCTCGACGATGGCCACGCGGTCTTGCGCTCCGACCTTTCGCAACATTCGATGTACGTGGTTTTTCACCGTCTGCTCCGACAGGTTTAACCGCGCCGCAATCTCCTTGTTCGTTAGCCGCTCACGCAGCAGCGTCACCAGTTGCTGCTCCCTTCGGCTTAATACCCGGCTCGCGGCTCCGGCGAAGAGATGCTGCCGGACCACCTGGAATAGAGCCATGGATAGAAGCGGCGGGCACACTGCCTCTCCCATGGCAATCGCGCGGATCATGCCCGCCACTTCCGTGGCCGAAGCATCCTTTAAGACGTATCCAACTACGCCCTCGCGGACGGCTCTCAAAAAGGTGTGCTGATCGAGATCCATGTCGATCATGGCGACCCTCACACCGGGAACCGCAGCGTGCAGGGCGGACACAAGTCTGTCGTCGGAAAACACCGGACCGACGGAATCCAGCAGAACAACCCCGGGGCGGGTGGCAATGATCCGTTCCAGCGTGGCCGGCGAATATGGGGCAGCGCCCACGACGCGGATATCAGTCTTCTTGGTGAGGATCCGGATCAGCGCTTCACGGAGCAGCCGGTTTTCAGCCAGAAGAAAAACTTCGGCAACTGGTTGTGGCTCCATCGGGCACTCCCTGGTCACCATGAGAGCGCGTGACCATTGAAGACACAGGGCGTGCCCCTCTCACTCCCCATGCCCAATTCGTTTCGTTAACGAATCGTTGGGCTACGATGCGTCGAATACAGTTTTTGCTAAATCCTGAAACTCGGACCCGCCGCTACCTCTGATCCGGATCATCTCTATGGCAAGAGTTGAGCTATGCTCTCTCTTGTTTCCATGTAACTCCAATCCCGAAGAAAAGTTGCTCAAGAAGCTAAGAATGACAAAAGATACGAAGCTCCGGACAATCCTTTAATTGTGTAGCGGGGAATGACCAAGTTTACACGCGCGGCACGTCGCGTCAAGTGGTGTGCGTTACATAATTCAAGCTTGAAGCATTTGTTCCCCTTCTGGGAGGTGACAACAAGGTAGGTACTTGGTGGTACTGCTTTGGTACTGGTTCGGTACTGTCTTAGTACGCCAGCATCGGAATCCTGCTACTTACGTGTCCTTGTTCAAACCCAGCCCCAGGATGGATCTCTTTTGAACCTTGCGGATGCGGAGCATAGAAGCGATACTCTGCCCTCACGTTCAGCGTCGGAGAAACCATGTGAAGCGAGTCCGCGTGCTGGTTGCCAATCAACCTCGCCTGATGAGGGAACTCATCATGACCACCATCGCCGATCAGCCCGACATCGAGTTAGTCGGGGAAGTTGGCAACCAGGATGACGTCACCGAAGCAGTCGAACAAGTTCGACCGGACGTGCTAATTCTTGCCATGGACGATCGGGAGAAACATCGTGTCCAGTGCGGGTTCTTGCTTGGACGCTACCCGGAGATGAGGATTCTTGCGCTGGCTCCGGAACAAAACCGTGCCCTCTTTTACTGGGCAATCGTCGACATCCGTTGCAAACCCCTGGAAAGCTCGGAGGCTGGCATTCTGAATGCAGTCCGGCAGCGGCCAGCCGTGGTTGGTTTGGCGTCAGTTTAGGCTCACAGATCCGGAGATTCGTTGCGCGACGTTGTTTGTAACTATCTTAAACTAAACGGCTTAGCTAACAGTAAGCCTGTAAGTGAGGGGGCGAAGCTACGGCCAGCGTGGTGAAGGAATGAGCGTGATGTCGCTAACCATCGGAGTGGACGTACCAGCGCTGGCGCCTGAGGCTCCCCGCAGAGCGGACTGGTATGCCCTTTACACTTTTCCGCGCCACGAGAAGCGCGTAGCCGAACAAATCAAACGGCGCAGTTTCTCCTGCTTCCTTCCCCTATACCGCTCGGTGCGGCGCTGGAAGGACCGCCGCAAGGAATTAGAGCTGGCCCTGTTTCCCGGTTACGTGTTCGTCCGCATGGCACTCGAGAACAGGTTGCAGGTTCTCCAGTTGCCCGGCGTCGTACGACTCGTGTCATTCAACGGACAACCCGCCGCCTTGCCGAGTGACGAAGTCGAAGCGTTGCAACGCCGGCTGTCTGACGGTTTGAGGATCGAACCGCATCCCTATCTGCGCGCTGGACGGCGAGTGCGGGTACGTAGCGGCCCCATGCAGGGATTGGAGGGCATCATCGTGCGCAGGAAAGACCGTTGCCGCGTTATTTTTTCGATCGACCTGATCATGCGCTCGGTAGCCGTCGAAGTGGATGAGGCTGATCTGGAGGCTATGTGAGTCTAACCTTGTCGTTCATCTCCAAGAAGTTGCTCGGGAGATCAGCAGTTGGCGTGGTAGCGCTCATCCTCTGCCCGTTCATGTACGGCCAAATGAACGGACGTGCCGGTACCCAGCAAGGCAATGCTCAGGGGAATCGCGCGGCCGGGTTGTCCGACCTTGCAAAAGACAACCTCAATCGTGTGGCGGCGTCTTCGGTGCAGATCAAGGCAGTGCTCGTCAAGGATGCAGGGCTGTTGGTGGAGTTAAAGGAAGGGGTAGCCAAGGAAGCCACTGACAACGGACAGGTCGTGGAAGACTCGAATCTATCCGACCAGGCCATATTCGACCGTCTTGATCGAGATGTCGCCTTTCGTTCGGTCGCGACTCGACTGCTCCAGCGGTATGGGTACTTGCTGCCATCGCCAAATCCGGATTCGAACTTCGCCAAAGAAGAGGAATTTGTCCTGAAGGAACGCGCACGGCGTTTGGTGCAGATTGAAGCGCAAGAAGATAGCGAATCCCTGCGGCCGGAAAGGAACGATCAAGAACAACGGGTGGAGCGCACCACAACCTGTAATCCTAAACAAGACAGCGATTGCGAAAAAACTGGCGCGCGGAATCGTCAGTCTAACGGTGCACTGGAGAACGAGCCGTCGATTCCGGACACAAATCCGGGATCGCCCGATACGCAACCTTCGGCCCCTCCGACGAGTACGCTGCGGACCGACCTTTCAACCGATGAGCTTGGCCTGCGGGACCAGATGTCCACCCCTAAGATCGAGTTGGCGTCCAACTCGATCAAGTCCGGCGCCGACTTACCGTACGGTTCTCAAGGTTCCGCCATGCCCGCACTCGACGACTTGTCTACGGGGCAGAGCAACCGCCCCTACGGCGACAGAGCCGGTTCACGTGAAGGAAGCGCCAGAAACGACATTCCCGCACAGTCCATGCGTTCGAACTGGGAGCGGCCCAGACCCATGGAACGGGAAGAAGATGTGACGCCTGTGAAAATGGTGCGTCCGGCCAATCCTTATGCCGACGTCCCTTCGCTCTACGATATGTACGTGCAGGCGTCTGCCTGGCAGCGTCCGGCGGAGCGGTTCGGCTCGGAAATATTCCGCAACACGATAAACCAGCCGGACACGATTCCAATGGACCTGCCTGTGGGGCCTGACTATGTGGTGGGAACGGGCGACAGTTTGTCTATCGATGTGTGGGGCAGCGTCACCCAGCGACTGGTTCGCCTGGTCGATCGGGAGGGGCGGATCGCGCTGCCGGAGACCGGTCCGGTGCTGGTAACCGGCAAGAATCTCGGTGATGTGCAGCTGGAAGTTCAGCGTGCGCTCAGGACTGCGTTCCGGGATGTGTCCGCCGATGTGTCGGTTTCCCGCCTGCGAACGGTACGCGTCTATGTGGTCGGAGAGGTCGCGCAACCGGGTGCATATGACATCAGTTCGCTATCAACTCCGCTGAACGCGCTGTTTGCCGCTGGAGGGATCACGGGACGGGGATCCTTGCGCTCCCTCAGGCACTTCCGCGGTAAGCAACTTGTAGAGCAGGTGGACGCCTATGACCTGCTTCTGCACGGCCTCCGCTCCGACTTAAAGCGGCTGGAAAATGGCGACACTTTACTTGTACCGCCGATTGGACCTCAGGCGACAGTAGAAGGGATGGTGCGCCGCCCCGCAGTATATGAACTGCTGGATGAGACTTCGCTGGCCGAAGTCCTGGAACTGGCCGGTGGAATCCTGCCGGCTGCGGCGTTGCGCCATATCGAAGTGCAGCGGCTCGAAGCCCACGAAAAGCGCACCATGCTGACCCTGGACCTGCCCTCGATCGCTGACCCTGCGGACGTCAACCAGCAGCTGCAGGCTTTCAAGATTCGCGACGGCGATCAAGTGCACATCTTTCCGATCGCCGCATATAACGAGGATGCCATTTACCTTCAGGGGCACGTCTTACGCCCGGGCCGCTATTCCTACAAGCCGGGAATGAAATTGACAGACCTCATTTCATCGTATGGCGATCTTCTCCCCGAACCCGCGCCTCATTATGCGGAGATCATCCGCCTGAATCCTCCGGATTTTCATCCCAGCGTCGAAAGCTTTGACATCTCGAGTGCACTGGCAAACCCGGCGACAGCTCCGGCCCTGAAGCCCTTAGACACGGTGCGAATCTTCAGCCGCTACGATTTTGAGCCTCCGCCTGAAGTGTGGGTGGGCGGTGAGGTCCATCGGCCCGGTTCGTATCGCACATCCGGTCAGGCTCATTTGCGCGATGCGATTTTTCTGGCCGGCGGAATTACACCGGATGCGGCGCTTGATTCCGCCCAGTTGTTCCGCAATCAAGCCAACGGCACCATGAGGATTTTGAGTGTGGATTTGCGCGAAGCCCTCGCGGGGAATCCGGTGGACGACGTCATTTTGCAGGCGCGGGATCGCCTGCTGGTGCACCGCAACCTGGCCAAAGTGGATGCTCCAACCGTCGACATCAAAGGTGAAGTCGCGAAGCCTGGGCGCTATCCGCTGACCACCGACATGCGGATTGAAGACCTGATTCGGGTCGCGGGCGGACTCAAGCGAAGCGCATTTGCCGGCAGCGCCGATCTTACGCGATTCGCGGCCGGCAACGGCGCCGGCGAACATCTTGAGGTGAAGCTGGAGGCCGCACTGTCGAGTGATGTCGACGAAAACATTACGTTGCGCAATGGAGATGTTCTGGCCATTCGGCAGATTCCGCAATGGAGCGATCTGGGAGCGTCCGTCACGGTGAAGGGAGAAGTGCAGCATCCTGCCACATACGGGATTCAGCCGGACGAGCGTCTCAGCTCGCTGCTGATGCGCTGCAATGGTTTCACCGCTGGAGCCTTTCCTTACGGAGCTGTGCTGCTCCGCCAGGAAGTTCGAGACCTGGAAATGAAATCCCATCTGGAGCTGGTGAACCGCCTCAAAGCAGAGCAGGGTTACTTAAAAGCTATGCCGGACGGCGACGCTGACCAGAAAGACGCGAAACTTACCGCCATCGCCCAGACCGATACGGCGCTCCAACAACTCGAGGCGACGGCGCCCGTTGGACGAGTGGTGATTCACATTCCGTCGGATCTTAGACGGATGTCGAAGACGGTGTCGGATATTCCCCTGCGAGACGGGGACGTACTCATTATTCCCAAGAAAGCGGACTACGTGACCGTTAGCGGCCAGGTCTTCAATCCCACCGCGGTCAGCTATATTCCGGGCAGAAGTGCCAAGTGGTATTTGAGCCAGTCCGGCGGACTGACTCAAATCGCGGATCGCAGCGGGATCTTCGTTGTGCGGGCCGACGGCTCCGTACTTTCCGCCAGGAATGTCTCGGAGTTCTGGATGGGTGATCCGCTCAGCGCCGTATTGAAGCCGGGAGACTCGATTGTCGTGCCAGAGAAGGCGCCCAGGCTTGCTCCGCGAAATTGGGCGACGCTCATGCAGGCCGCGCAGGTTGCGTCCTCAGCGGCTCTTACTGTGGCTTACATCCATCCCTAACACCGGAGCTGCAGATTTGCGGATCAGGACAAGACTCATGGCGATGTTGCTGGCGGCTGGCTTGGCGTTTTCGATACCCAAAGCCGCGGCGCAGGACGCAACCAGCGAGAAGCCGCCAGACAGTTTCCCAACGATCGCTCCTCAAATGTCTACACCTTCTGAAGTGAAGATGGCCCCGGCCGGTTTGCCCGCGATCACTTCCCGCGATTCGCCGAGTTTCGCAGGCCACATCTCAGATTTTGTCGACGATCAGAAACAAATCTGGACCAGTCCCCTGCGTGTTCGCTTGTCGGACGCAACCTGGCTGGTACCGCTCGGCGGACTCGCGGCAGGTCTTTTCGTGACTGATCGCCAGTACAGCGCATCGCTCCCGCAAAATCCCGCAACCATTAGCCACTACAAGACGGTTTCCAACTATGGGGTGGCAAGCCTGCTTGGCGCCGGAGCCGGACTTTATCTGTTCAGCTTCCCAATGCACAACGAGCACTGGCGCGAGACCGGGTTTCTGGCCGGGGAAGCGGCTGTGAACACTCTGCTGGCAACCGAGGCCTTGAAATACTCCTTCCGCCGGGAGCGGCCCTATCAGGACAACGGCAGTGGCGCATTTTTTCAGGGGGGCACGTCGTTCCCCTCCGAACATGCTGCCGTCGCCTGGTCGATTGCGGGCGTGATTGCGCATGAGTATCAAGGGACATGGCCAAAGCTGTTCGCCTACGGGATGGCTTCGGCTGTCAGTTTCTCACGGGTTCGCGCGCGTCAGCACTTTCCTTCGGATGTGCTCGTGGGCGGCGTACTGGGATATCTGGTATCCCAAAGTGTTTACAGCAGACGTCACGATGCCGAACTCGGCGGCGGATCATGGGAGTCGCCCCGCGAATTCGTGAACGAACCAACAACCCGAATCCCTTCTTTCATGGGATCGCCGTACGTTCCGCTCGATAGCTGGATCTATCCGGCGCTGGAGCGACTCGCGGCCATGGGCTACATCAAGACGACGATTCTTGGGTTGCGTCCCTGGACCCGCCTCGAGTGTGCCCGACTGTTGGGCGAAGCGTCGGAACGCCAATCCGGCGCGGACGGGCCGTTGGAAGTACAAGAACTTTATCGGTCACTGTCTAGCGAGTTTGAAAGCGAACTCAATGCCACCGAGAGCGGAGACAACGTTCACGCGCAAATTGAGTCCGTTTATGCACGAGGCACGAGTATATCGGGCAAACCGCTTACCGACAATTTTCATTTCGGCCAAACGATCTTAAACGACTATGGAAGGCCATATCAGGAGGGCTTCAACAGCATCGTTGGCAGTTCGGGATGGACCACGGCTGGTCCGTTCGTGATCTACGTGCGCGGCGAGTATCAATCGGCTCCCTCCGCTCCTTCGTTGTCTCCGGCCGCTCTGAATTTTATCAGCGAGATCGACCATTTGCCTCCCAACCCACCCGCGATGCCGTTCGCAGCGATCAGCCGCTTTCAGCTTCTGGACGCTTATGTCGGAATGAATCTGGCCAATTGGCAGCTCTCGTTTGGCAGACAGAGTCTGTGGTGGGGTCCGGGTGAAGAAGGCGCGATGATATTCACCAACAACGCCGAGCCGCTCAACAAGATGTTCATCATCAATCGAGTCAGTCCTTTTCGGCTGCCTTCCTTTCTCGGACTTTTCGGTGATATTCGCATGCAGTTCTTCATCGGGCAGGTCGCAGGACAGCAGTTCATCGATAACTCGGCTCTAGAAGGTTCCCTCAACCCGGCCCTCATAGGCCAGTATGGGAAAAATCTCGCGCAGCAGCCATTTCTGAGCGGCGGCAAAGTCAGTTTGAAGCTCACGCCGAATTTTGAAATCAGCGCGTCCAAGACAACCCTTTACGGTGGGCCGCAAAATCCGTTGACGTTTAAGACCCTGTGGGAAAGCACATTCGCAGTTCACGTGAACGGATCATCCCTGGGCAGCGGCCACGCAGGGCTGGATTTCACCTATCGCATCCCAGGGATGCGCGATTGGCTCAGCTTCTATGTTGACGCGTTACAGACAGACGAGATTTCCCCAGTAAACCGTCCCTACAAGGCAGCCTTCCAGACTGGCATCTATCTTGCCAAACTTCCGAGTGTTCCCAAGGTTGACTTGAGAATCGAAGGTGGTACCACAAGTCCAATCAACTTCCCCACTTGCAATGGCTGCTACTACTACAATTTGCAATACCTCAACGGATACACCAACAATGGCGTGCTGATGGGCACCTGGCTGGGACGCGCGGCACAGGGTGAATCCGTCCGAAGCACTTATTGGCTGAGCCCGACGAAGAGAATCGGAATCGAACTGCGCCACCGGAAGGTGGATGCGCAATGGCTCCCGCAAGGCGGGACGCAGAACGATGTCGCGGTGAATTCAGATTTTCTGTTGGGGTCGGGATTGCGACTTACGGGCAAGCTGCAATACGAAAGCTGGCAGATTCCTCTGCTGGCGACAGGACCGCAATCGAATATCGCGGCCTCGCTCGAATTCAGCTATTGGCCGCAGAGGCGGAAGTAAAAGAAAGCTAGGCGCGAGGCCACGCTTCTCGAATGATATGAGTCTGATTGCTACCAAACCGAACCCGATTCGCGACGAGTTGTCACTCCAGGAAATTTCGCTGGAGAATCGGCGCGCCTGGCAGGCTGACCATTTGCGCCTTCTCTGGGATCATCGCCGACTGCTGGTTCGCGCCACCGCGATTGGGCTGGCGGCCTCGGCCTTGCTCGCGTTCTTGATTCCAAAGACCTACACCTCAACCGCGCAGTTGATGCCGCCTGATACTCAGTCCACTACGGGGATCGCCATGATGGCAACGCTGGCGGCAAAAGGCGCGGGCGGCCTGGGATCCATGGCAGCCGACCTGTTGGGTTTGAACAGTACGGGAGCGCTGTTTGTCGGCATCCTGCGCAGCGACGCTGCCCAATCGCGGCTGGTCGAGCAATTCGACTTGAGAAAGGTCTACGGTGTGCGTCTGGAGCAGGAGGCACGCGCAAATATTGACGAGCGCACGATTATTTCAGAAGACCGAAAGAGCGGCATCATCAGCATCAGTGTGACGGATCGCAGCCCCGAACGCGCCGCGGCCCTGGCGCGGGCCTACGTGGACCAGCTGAATTCGCTCATTGCCGAGCTCTCCACCTCGTCCGCACATCGTGAGCGCGTGTTTCTCGAAGAGCGCCTCAGAGTAGCCAAACCCGAACTGGATGACGCTTCCAACGGCCTGGCCCAGTTCTCCAGCCAGAGCGGCACAGTCGACATTCAAACCATGGGGAAAGCAGCTTTGGAGGCCGCCGGAACTCTCGCCGGAGAACTCATCGTCGCGCAATCCGAACTGGAAGGCTTGCGCCAGATTTATTCCGACAGTAATCCCAGGGTTCGCTCCCTTGACGCCCGGGTCGGGGAACTGCGGAGAGACTTGGAAAAGCTGGGCGGCACGAGAAGCACGCCGGCTGGATCGGATCCCCTGGTCGATTCCAGAGCAACCGCGGCGTCGCTGGACGCGCGATCGATTGATATGCCCTACCCCAGCCTGCGCAACTTGCCCTTGCTGGGGGTGAAATATGCAGATTACTACCGCCGCGCCAAGATTCAGGAAACTGTGTACGAACTGCTGACCCAGCAGTATGAACTGGCAAAAATTCAGGAGGCCAAAGAGACTCCAAGCGTCAAAGTGCTGGATCGACCGAAGGTTGCGGAGAAAAAATCATCTCCGCCGTGCTTGCTCATCACAATCCTCGGAGGTTTTCTCGTCTTCTGCGCCTCGATTGCCTGGGTCGTGGGTTCGGCAACCTGGCACACTTCAGACCCCCAGGATCCGCGCAAGATTCTTGCCCTGGAAGTGGTCTCCAGCCTGAAAGGGAAGGTTCCCTGGATCTCGCGCAACGGGCACGGCAGCGGCCCGGCGTCAGATGCCGACATCTCCCATGACTGAGAGTCCTACAAAACATCATTACTTGCTTCAAGGGCCGCTTCTGGTCAGGAACGTAATATGGAATCTGTTGGGAACGGGAAGTCCGTTGTTGGTCGCCTTCGTTTCCATTCCCATCCTTATCCATAGACTGGGCACAGATCGTTTCGGCGTGATTGCCCTCGCTTGGACGCTCATTGGATATGCTGGATTGTTTGATCTGGGTTTGGGTCGCGCTTTGACAAAACTTGTGTCTGAGAAGCTGGGAAGCGGCCGGCAAGAGGAGATCCCGGAGCTATTCTGGACCAGCCAGACCATGATGATGGCGTTGGGTTTGGTGGGTGCGGCGATATTCGCCCTGGGAAGTCATTTGCTGGTTTATGGGATATTGAAAATTCCAATCGCTATCCGCAGTGATGCCCTGTACTCCTTCTATGCTCTCGCCGTTTCGATCCCGGTTGTAATTAGCACTGCAGGATTGCGCGGCTTCCTGGAGGCTCAGCAAGCCTTTGGGCTGATCAACCTGGTCCGCACACCGATGGGGATATTCACCTTTGCCGGGCCTCTGCTTGTGCTGCCCTTCTCAAACCATATTTTCCCAATCACCGTCGCCCTCGTAGCTGGCAGAATTGCTGGATGGATGGCACACCTGCTTCTCTGTTTCCGCGTATCGTCAGCATTAGCGGGTGAACTGGCGGTCCGCCCCCAGCATATAGGGTCGCTCTTTTCTCTGGGTGGCTGGATGACCGTAAGCAATGTCGTTGGCCCGCTGATGCTGTACATCGACCGCTTTGTTATTGGCGCCTTAGTCTCGACGGCCGCCGTTACCTACTACGCGACTCCGTACGAAGTGGTTACCAAACTGTTGATTGTCTCCGGCGCGGTTTCTGCAGTTATGTTTCCTGCATTTAGTCTTTCGTCGGCCCAGGATCGCCATCGGTTGGGAACTCTTTATCGCAGTACGACCTTGTACCTGCTTGCGCTCCTGCTTCCGCTCACGGGGGTGCTCATCGCGATCGCGAGACCGGGGCTTTCGCTGTGGCTGGGGCCGGACTTCTCAATGCACAGTTATCGGATTGCCCAGTTGCTTCTGGTCGGCACATTGGCATTGGCGGTCGGAGCCTTGCCATTCGCACTTCTTCAAGGACTGGGCCGACCTGACATCCCGGCGAAGTTGAACCTGGTGGAACTTCCCTTTTATGCCGTCGCCCTGTATTGGCTTATTCAGACCTACGGTGTGACTGGAGCCGCGGTGGCTTGGATGCTGCGCGCGTCCATCGACGCCGGGTTGCTGATCGTTCTTGCTCATTGGATAGGCAGAAATCCTTCCCCCCAGGTTGCCGGCTTGCCGGTCGAATCTGTGATTCTTTAAAACCGTAGTCGGGTGAACGCATAGTCCTTAGGTTTCGGATATGGGGTTAGTTCATGACGATGCTTGAAACCGATCGCGGCACGGTCACTCCTGACAATGTTGGCACTGAATTGAATACGCAAAGAGCAAGTTCCGTTCAAGCCAATCAAAATGCACCGGCGCGGGAGACAATATGCGCCGTGATTGTCACCCGTAATCCCGACGGCGATCTTCTCTCCCGCACACAGAAAGTGATACCGCAAGTTGCTCACATTGCGGTTGTAGATAATGGGTCCACAGAATCAGGCGTAGGCCGGCTTCAGCAATTGGTGGACAACCAGGACGTGCACATAATTCTGAACTACAGAAACGAAGGGGTCGCCCGCGCCCTCAACCAGGGTGCAGAGTGGGCTGCGCAACAGGGGTATCGCTGGATTCTGAGCCTGGATCAGGATACGGTCGTTGCTTCCGACCTGGTTGACTCTCTCACGGCTGCCTATCACGCATTTCCTAAGCAGAGCAGCCTCGCGGTGATCGGTTCAAATTACACCAGCTCGGTGAATGGGAAACCAGCCGCCGCAAACCAAGACGGAAACAGTTCTTGGGGAGCGGAGGTGACGGCAGTCATCACATCAGGCAGTCTAGTCTCACTGCAGGCGTTTCACGAAATTGGTGGATTTCGAGAAGAGTTCTTTGTGGATTGTGTCGATCTGGAATACTGCCTCCGCGCCCGCTCGCAAGGATTCCATATCGTGATGACCTCCAAACCATTGATGCAACATTCCATCGGAAACCTAATAGAACATCGCTTGCCATGGAAGACGACGGGAGCCAGTAATCACTCACCCTGGAGACAGTATTTCATGACCCGGAATACGTTGATCCTTGCGGGGGAGTATCTGGGCAGCGAACCAAGGTGGGTTCTTACGACCCTTTGCTCGCGGCTGAAGTCACTGCTGCTGATCTGTCTCTTCGAGAAGAAACGCTTCAATAAGCTTGCTTATTGTTTGCTCGGCGCTCTGGACGGCATCCGCGGAAAAACGGATCGTTTCGCTTGATCCACCGGCGGTTGCCTATTTCTGAACGGCGCTGCATATGAAAATCATTATTCTAGCGCTGTTGGCGCTGCTGACCATATTCAATTACCGCCGGTTCCGTGATTATCGGTATCCCGCTTTTATCGCGAGCGCCCTGTGGTTGGGGGTACTCACGCTTTACTGCTTCCGCCCAATCACCATCGACTCCATCAGCATTCTAACGCTACTGATATTCTTGGCCGTTGTGCTGGCATTCACTGGTGGTGCGGAACTGGCTCTCCTCCTGTATCCAGCACCACTGGCTATTCCCGTCCAGCGGTGTGAAGTTCAGTTAACCTCGCCGCATCATCCGCGCGCACGACTACTTCTCTTACTCATATCAGGTGCCCTCTTCCCCTTCGTGCTGGCAAAAGCAAACGCTATCGCCCAGCAGTCGGGAATCGGCAACTGGCTGATCGCCTTGAGAATTGAGACATCCGACGTGGGAGCTTCGCCTTACGGCCTATTGGGAAACGCTTCGATCCTGAGCTTCGTCACGACGTTTCTTTGGGCTATTGAGGTCGGTACGGGACGCAAGGAACGACTCCAATACTACTGCGCAATCGCGTTCTCGGCTGCCTACGCTGTTCTCGCAACCGGTCGGACTTCTTTTTTATTGCTTTTTGTCCCATTGCTGGGCATTTCGTCGATGCGGGGTCGCCTGAACTGGAAGACGTTCGTTGGTGCAGGCTTGGCCTTCTTGTTTGTATTTGCCACCTTTGCCGTGATTCTGGGAAAGGGTGGTAGCCTCGATTCTGCGATCCGCGATAATCGCGCTTCGGTCCAGGAGTCACTAGCTCAATACGCTCTTGGAAGCATCCCTGCATTTGATCAAGTTGTACGCTCCGATCCTCCGTTTCGATACGGCACGAACACCTTCGTCGCAGGGGTAAATGTCGTTCGCCGTTTTACTGGCGGCACACTAATCTCGCCGATTCAAGAAGAGGTGAACGTTCCTTTCCCATGGAACGTCTATACGGCGCTACAACCTCCCTTCATTGATTTTGGCATCGTTGGAGTGGTCGTTGTGTTCTGCGCGATCGGAGCAATGTCTACGTACTGCTACGCCAGGGCGATCAAAGGTGATCCGCTATACCTGTTTTACTACGCTGTCAGCCTCTTCCCATTAGCCGTAATGACCTTCACGGATCAATATTTCGCTCCGTTCGAATCCTGGCTTAAGTACTTGTTGCTAGGCTACCTGTACTTCAGAATCGGACGCAAAGCGCATAAGGCACAGTGGTTGCCGAGAGCGATAGATGCTTCCTAGCCTTGATATCGTCATCGTTAACTGGAATGCAGGTGCGCAACTGCAGCAGTGTCTCGATTCCATCAGGGACGCAAGTCTTGACGGGCTTGAACTATCGCGCGTGGTTGTAGTCGACAACAGCTCGTCTGATGGCTCCGCCGACAACCTGCAAATGGGAAGCCTTCCGCTGTCCACCATCCGGAACGGGGCAAACCGTGGTTTCGCGGCTGCGTGCAATAAAGGAGGGTCTCGGAGCCGAGCCTCCTATTTGTTGTTTCTCAATCCCGATATCGTGTTAACCAGCGGGACACTTTCTGCAGCCGTTCGTTTTCTGGAGTCGAAGAAGAATTCACGGGTCGCTGTTTGCGGAGTACAACTCGCGAATGATCAAGGCGAGATAGCGCTGACCTGCTCGCGATTTCCAAAACCGCAGCACTTCTATGGACACATGTTTGGGTTGAGCCACGTCTTCCCGCGACGGTTTCAGGGCAACCTCATGCGGGATTGGGACCACCGTGAAACCAGGCCAGTCGATATCGTGATGGGGGCGTTTCTTCTGGTGCGCCGGCCGATATTCGAAACGGTAGGCGGATTCGATGAGCGTTTCTTTGTTTACTACGAAGAGGTCGACTTTCTCCACTCGGTTCACGCTGCGGGATTGCAATCGTACTACCTGACAACCACTCAGGCTTATCACAAAGGTGGAGGATGCTCCGCTCAGGCTAAAGATCTACGGCTTTTCTATTCGCTCCGCAGCCGGATTATCTACTGCTACAAGTATTTTGGCTGGGCGTCGGCGACGGCCGTGACCCTTGCGACCCTGCTCATTGAACCCTTGTCACGGATGGTCTACGCAGTTTCTCGCGGCGGTATCCTCGAAATCGGTGACACTGTTAAGGCCTACGCCATGCTTTGGGTTTGGTTGGCAAAGTCATTGTTTAAACAGAATCGGCTCGCGCGAGTGCAAATAGCATCTTGAATGGAGCAGAAAAATGAATGTACGAAGTCTCCTATATGTTTTGCTCGTTAGCTCCCGCCGTTCAGGCTCAAGTCGGTGGCGTGACGGTCGGAACATTCGCATCAAGCTCGATCAGTTGTTCCGCGGGTGATTTGTACGCCACATCAGACACATTTCTCTCTTACCAGTGCGGACCCGCCGACACATGGGTCATGGTTCCAAGCACAGATTCGGCTAACTCCTTTACCGGGAACAACACACACGCTGGGACGAAGTCGTTCACAGGGTCTTTCAGATGGAAGCGCTTTCTAATAATCCATATGGGTTGCAGACCCTCAATAACCACACAATCGTGGGTTGCGAGGTCACATCGTCCGTTGGGTTCACATGCGCTTGCTCGCCACACACACCCAATACGGGGCATCGTCTGAAAACCGTATGTCCTCTAGCCGAGCGGCTTCTAGCATTGCGACGATTTGCTGCTTTGTGAATCGCTTTTCCAGCTTTGTCCCGAACCGATCCAAAGCGTCGGTGCGCATGACGTAAAAGCTACGATCCGCATAGAACCTGAGCGGCCAAGAACCAGGAACTGGGAAAAACTTGGCGGCGCGGGCTAGCGGCCAGTAGACAAAAAGCGCGATCACTTGCGACAGCGCGTACCGCAGAGAAAAAGGAAGCCTGCAGACGCAACGTCTGACCAAGTCGGTTAGCTTCCAAATGAAACGAAACCATCTTGGACGATTGTCGAATGCATAGTACAAGTAAAGAAGCAGCCGTCCGCCAGGGGTAAGCTTACAGGCGAGACTTTCGATCGCCGCCTCGGTATCGGGCAGATGATGCAACACGCCGAGCGAGAAGATGAAATCAAAATGTCCATCTGCAAACGGAAGAGTCTCCGGGCTGCATTCCACGAACGATACATTAGGCGCACGAACAATACGCTTTGCCACCTCAAGAGCTTCGGGACTCGCATCGGCGGCCACAAGTTCACCCACGAGAGGAGCAAGAAGCACGTCCCATCTCCCACTGCCGCACCCCATGTCCAAGACTCTTCTGGGTTTCTTACTCCAATCGATGAGCGAAAAGTATTCGGCAAAGAGTTGCTCTCGCTCCGCCGCGCTGAGAGGCTCCTGGGTGAATTTGCTCCATTCCTTCCCGAAGCCTTCAACGGTTGCATCATCCAGATTTCTTGGTTTTTCCAAAGTGACTCCGGCCGCTTGATTGTACGCGAGCCATACGTGGGAGGTGGGAATAACATGCGCGGGCCGATCCTGTGAAATCGTGAAATGAGAAGAATCAGCAATAGCACGCAGGCAGTAAGCCGCTACCCCTACTATTTGTGGGCGGCTCGAGCTTTACCCCATGTGCTGTTCGCTCGTGCCACCAGTAAAACGTGCTTTGGATTCGGGCAGATGGAGCCATTTTTTCGGGACCGGATTGGCATCGAATTCGGAGGTCCGAGCTCGATCTTTACTAGAACACGCCTTATCCCTGTTTATCCAATTTCACGGCGAGTAGACCAATGCAATTTCTCGAAAGATGTAATTTGGGCTTCTACGAGAGAATCGGTCGTGGCCGAGGCAGCGAGCCCGTCGGGCTTGAAGGATGAAAGCTATGAGTTTGTTCTGGCCTCGCACGTCTTGGAGCACTTGGCGAACCCGCTGCGGGCCCTCATGGAATGGAAGCGAATCCTCCGGCTAGGCGGCGCTGTCCTGGTGGTCGTGCCGCACAAAGCCGGCACCTTTGACCACCGGCGGCCATTTTCCACCTTTTCCCATATCGAGGAGGACTATCGAAGAAACGTGACGGAAGCCGACCTGACGCATCTGCCGGAAGTCTTAGAGCTTCACGATCTCGCCTTGGATCCTGGAGCTGGCATGATGGAGCAGTTCCGAGAGCGTTGTCTGATGAACGCGTCGGTTCGCGCAATGCATCATCATGTATTCAGCCCGGACCTTCTGGTCCACATGTTCGATTATGCTGGCATGGACGTGTTGAATGTCGCTGTGGAGCGTCCATATCACATCATTGTGCTGGCCCAGACACTCAGCCCAACTGTCGACCGGACTCAGACAAAGAATCCCAATATTTTAAAGGCCGATGCCGAGTGGCGGAAGAAGGCTCCTTTCCTGTGCGAACCCAATCAGACAATACCGTGTTCACACCTTAGCTTTGACGATTTGTTTTCTTCGGGGCGCTGTCTGTCGCAATAGTTGACCTCTAAAGTGTCTTCAACGAGAACTGATAACGCGGGAGAGATGCTGCCATGTTCTGAAATGCAGTCCTCCAGAGTCTGGCTGGTCATCTCTTCTTACCAAAACGACGCCGACGTCATGCGCATTCTGGATCAGGTGCAATCATCCGGTCAGGATATTTTTGAACGCATCCTCGTAGTGGACTCCCGCGGCACAGGTACGATTCCGTCGATTCTCGCGGATCGCGGATGGCACCACGTACTCTACAGATCCTACGATCGGAATTTGGGTTCGGGCGCGAACCTGTGCGAGCGGTTGCGGATCGCAGCTGAAGGCGGCGCAGACTACGCCTACGCACTCAACCACGACGGGAACTTTGATCCTCAAGTCATTCGGGCACTGCTCGACGCTGCCAGGTTCCTCGAGAATCTCGGTGTGGCGTATCCGCTGGGTTATTTGACCACGGCCAAGCGTTTTAATCTCACCGGAACGCGCGAACTGCCGCTTCCAGCGATACTCGTTGCATCGCCACCGCCAGATCGCCTGATTGACGTGTTCTGGAGCAGCAGCAACGGTGCTCTTTATTCCACAGATCCTGTGAAGCGGGGGGTTCTCCCCTGGCCCGCAATGTGGATGGGTTGGGAAGACCTGGAATACGGATGGCGACTCTCGGATCTCGGCTACCGCCAGGTAATCGTCAGCGATGCCATTTACTGCGATAACTACGAGTACAAGCAAAGGTGGCTGGCAAAGACCATCGACAAGCCAGCCTGG
>Ga0209333_1000046_pt1 | contig 64648 bp, 49 predicted proteins | sample BlaSpr_A8_OM2_O3_FD_187982 | JGI IMG/M metagenome (GOLD analysis project Ga0209333, IMG submission 187982) | Forest soil microbial communities from Thunder Bay, Ontario, Canada - Black Spruce, Ontario site 2_A8_OM2_O3 (SPAdes) (version 2) | ecosystem: Environmental > Terrestrial > Soil > Boreal... | reverse complement strand
CCCGCGGCGGAAGCCACCCGAGGTCGCCAGGATCGTGGGTTCTGAGGCTGGCACCCCACGAATGTACCCAAATGCCACCGAGGCGAGAGCGGCGGCCCGCCACCGCGAGCGGGAGGGTGGCCAGCCACGGGGCGTTGCGTAACGGCCCCTATGCCCGGGGCGCTTGTGCCGCCCAGTACTTGCCGCGAATGTGTAATGTTGTAATTACCTGGAACGGGAGGATGAGATGGAATCTGGCGAGCTGGACGCGTACTCCCGGGTGGTCTCCGGCGTGGCGGCCGATCTCACACCGAAGGTCGCGAGCCTGCGGGTTCCGCAAGGGAGTGGCGGGCGGGAAGGGAGTGGCGGGCGGGGCAGGGACGGTGGGAGGGGCGGGGAGAGCCTCGGCTCGGCCGTCGTGTTCACCGGCGATGGGTTCCTGCTGACCAATGCTCACGTCGTGGGGCGTGGCCAGGGCGGGACCGCGCAGTTCTCCGACGGCACGAGTGCCCCGTTCACCGTGGTCGGCGCCGACCCGCTGTCCGATCTCGCTGTGGTGCGGGCGGGCGGGCCCACGCCGCCGCCGGCCGAGCTAGGCGAGGCGGACAACCTGGTCGTCGGCCAGCTCGTGGTGGCCGTGGGCAGCCCGCTCGGCCTGGCTGGCTCGGTGACGGCCGGCGTGGTGAGCGCGGTCGGGCGGTCGCTGCCGACCCGCAGCGGGGCGGCGGCGCGGCTGGTTGAGGACGTGATCCAGACCGACGCCGCCCTGAACCCGGGCAACTCGGGCGGGGCGCTCGCCGACGCGCACTCGCGCGTGGTCGGGATCAACACTGCGGTCGCCGGGGTCGGCCTGGGCCTGGCGGTCCCGGTGAACGCCACCACACGGCGGATCATCTCCGCGCTGATACAGGACGGCCGGGTCCGCCGTGCCTATCTCGGGATCGTCAGCACGCCCGAGCCGCTGCCCGCTCCGCTGCAGGAGCGGTTCGCGCGGAAGAGCGGGCTCCGGGTAGCCGAGGTTGTCGCGGACGGGCCGGCCGCCCGGGCCGGTCTGCGCACCGGTGACCTGCTGATCAGCGCGGGCGGGCAGCCGGTGCAGAAGGCGCAGGACCTGCAGCGGCTGATGTTCAGCGAGGCGATCGGGCGGCCGCTGGCGATCACGGTCATGCGCAACGGCGCGCTGGTGGACGTGATCGCCCAGCCGTCGGAGCTGGTCGCGGCCTGACGTCCTGCCCGCCCCTTCCCGTGGGCGCGGTGGCCTGACGTCCGGGGGAGCCTTCCCCGCGGGCGCGGGCGCGGCGGCCTGACCTCCGGCCGCCCCTTCCTGCGGGCGCGGGCGCGCATCATCTCACACGTGGCGCCCGGTGTTGGCCGGTCATCCACAGGCGCGCGGTCCCTGCGTGCGCTATCCACAGGGCCGTGGTTCCCGGCTGCGTATCGCCGCCGGGCCGGCGACGTTGGTAGGCAGTCCGGCGGCGTGCTGCCGCCGTGGCGGCAGCCGAGCGTGACCGGCGCCGGCGCCGCAGAGCCCAGGAGGATCGTCATGTTCAATGAGGCGCAATTGAGCGTGGTCGGCTACGTGGCCAGCGAGCCCGAGTTCAGCAGGGTCGGCAACAACATCCCGAAGCTCACGATGAAGGTGGCCTGGACCACCCGCCGGAGGGAATCGTCCAGCGGCGAATGGGTCGACGGCAACACCTCGTTCGTACGCGTGACCTGCTGGCGCAGGCTCGCCGACAACCTCGCCACCTGCCTGCGCAAGGGTGACCCGGTGCTGCTCAGAGGGCGGCTTGACGTGCGCCCGTTCACCGGCAAGGACGGTGTGCGCCGGGTCTCCGTTGACGTGGAGGCGAGCCACCTCGGGCACGACCTGAGCCGCGGTGTTGCAGGCTTCCGGCGGGTCTGGGAGACCACCGGCAAGACCGCGGAGGAGGCGGCGGTGGCCGAGAACGGCGCTGGCCACTCGGATGGAGACGGTTCCGCTGACGGTAACGCGCTTGTGCCCGCCCTGGCCAGCGGTCCGGCCCCGGTCCCGGCCAGCGGATGGGCCGACGGCTCAGCCGGCGACCTGGGCAACGGCTCGGCCGGTGACCCGGCCGACGAGGACATCTTCGACGACGGCGCTATCGAGGCGCTTGCCGAGGATTCCGGCACCGTCGCGACTCCGTCCTGACCGCCGGTCAGCTGGCCGTAGGCTGAACACATGCCCGAGTTCATTTTTCAGATGCGCGCTGCCCGGAAGTCGTACGGCGACAAGGTAGTGCTTGACGATGTGACCCTTGCCTTCCTGCCAGGCGCGAAGATCGGCGTTGTCGGGCCCAACGGCACCGGCAAGTCGACCCTGCTGCGGATGATGAGCGGCAAGGAGCAGCCATCGAACGGCGAGGCGCGGCTGATGCCCGGGTTCACGGCCGGGCTGCTGGATCAGGAGCCGGAGCTCGACGAGACCAAGACGGTGCTCGGCAACGTCGAGGACGGCGTCGCCGAGACCAAGGCCCTGCTGGACCGGTACAACGAGATCGCCGAGCTGATGGCGACGGACTACTCCGACGCGCTGCTGGAGGAGATGGGCAAGCTGCAGGAGCAGCTTGACCACCGCGAGGCATGGGACCTGGACAGCCAGCTGGAGCAGGCGATGGACGCCCTGCGCTGCCCGCCGCCGGACGCTCAGGTGAACGTGCTGTCCGGTGGCGAGCGGCGGCGGGTGGCGCTGTGCAAGCTGCTGCTGCAGCAGCCGGACCTGCTGCTGCTCGACGAGCCCACGAACCACCTGGACGCCGAGAGCGTGCAGTGGCTCGAGCAGCATCTGGAGAAGTACCCGGGGACGGTGGTCGCGGTCACCCACGACCGGTACTTCCTCGACAACGTTGCGGGCTGGATCCTCGAGCTCGACCGCGGCCATGCCTACCCGTACGAGGGCAACTACTCGACGTACCTGGAGACGAAGGCGTCGCGGATCAAGGTCGAGGGCCAGAAGGATGTCAAGCGGCGCAAGCGGCTCGAGGACGAGCTGGAGTGGGTTCGGTCCAGCCCCCGGGCTCGCCAGGCCAAGAGCCGGGCGAGGCTGCAGCGCTACGAGGAGATGGCCGCGGAGGCCGACAAAAACCGCAAACTGGACTTCGAGGAGATCCAGATCCCGCCGGGCCCGCGGCTGGGCAGCCAGGTCGTCGAGGTCAGTGACCTGTCCAAGGGCTTCGGCGACCGGATGCTGATCGACGGGCTGAGCTTCAGCCTGCCGCCGAACGGGCTGGTCGGTGTCATCGGGCCCAACGGGGTCGGCAAGACCACCCTGTTCAAGATGATCGTCGGCGAGGAGCAGCCGGACGGCGGCACGATCCGGATCGGCGAGACCGTCCGCGTCGCCTACGTCGACCAGCTTCGGTCCGGGATCGACCCCAACAAGAACGTATGGCAGGTCATCTCCGACGGCGAGACCTCCATCAGGGTCGGCAACACCGAGATCCCCAGCCGCGCCTACGTGGCCGCGTTCGGGTTCAAGGGACCCGACCAGCAAAAGCCGGCCGGGCTCATGTCCGGCGGCGAGCGCGGCCGGGTCAACCTCGCGCTAACCCTGAAGCAGGGCGGCAACCTGCTGCTGCTCGACGAGCCCGCGAACGACCTGGACGTGGAGACCCTGTCGTCCCTGGAGAACGCGCTGCTCGAGTTCCCGGGCTGCGCGGTGATCACCAGCCATGACCGCTGGTTCCTGGACCGGATCGCGACCCACATCCTGGCCTGGGAAGGCGGCTCGAACTGGTTCTGGTTCGAGGGCAACTTCGAGTCGTACGAGAAGAACAAGATCGAGCGCCTCGGCGCCGAGGCAGCCCGGCCGCACCGCGTCACCTACCGCAAGCTCACCCGCGACTGACCGTCCCCGGCACCCGGCGTCGTTCGGTGGCATCGCGTCGTTGTGCATCCGGCCGGCGGCAGCTGGCAGGCGGCCCGGTTGGTCTGAATGGTTCACTGAACTGAAGGTTCGGTCTGAATGATTTAGCCGCAGCTGTTGAGCCGTGGAGCCGTGGAGCCGTTCCTGACCTCACCTCGGGTCCCCTTGGGGTGGGGTGAGGTCAGGAATCCGCCGGAGCGGCGGTCAGGCGGGGGCCAGGCCGAGGTCGGGGCCATGCGGATGGGTCGGCTGGTTGACCAGGCTGTGCGCGGCCATCACCAGGTAGTCCCAGAGCTGCGCGTCCAGGGCCTCGTCCAGGGCGAGCTCGTCGAGCGCGGTGCGCATGTGCCGCAGCCAGGCGTCGCGTTCCGCCTCACCGATCCTGAAGTGGGCGTGCCGCATCCGCAGCCTCGGGTGGCCGCGCTGCTCGCTGTAGGTTCCCGGTCCGCCCCAGTACTGGATCAGGAACAGCCGCAGGTGCTCCTCGGCCGGGCCGAGGTCGCGGCTCGGGTACACCGGCCGCAGCTCGGGATCCTTGGCGACCTCCTGGTAGAACCTGCTGACCAGGCGGCGGAAGGTCTCCTCACCGCCTACGGCCTCGTAGAAGCTGATCTCGGTTGGCTCGTTCATCGCGGACCCAGGGTATGTCCCTGCCGCCACCGGCCCGAAGCGCGGCTCACGGCGCGGGTGGGTCAGCCGGGCTGCCCGGGGCTGGCGTGTCCGGCGCAGGCGGTGCCTGCGGGGCCTGCGGAGCCTGCGGGGGGTGCGGGGCCTGCGGGGGGTGCGGATCGTGGAGGGCGCGAGCTTGCGCCGGGACCACGGCACCGGTTCCGCCGTCGGCCTCGGTGCCGGTGCTGGCACCGTTGATGGCGCCCGCCGAGTCGAGCGCGAGCTTCAGCCGCTCGGTGAGCTCGCGCTGCACTTCCCACTGGCGCAGTGGCACGGTCCGGGCCGTGACCCGCATCAGGACCGCCTCGCTGGAGAGTTCCTGAACACCCCACACCTCGGGCTCTTCGAGGATGATCTCGTGCCAGGCCGGGTCCTGCCACATGCCATCGGCCGTGCGCAGCATCGTCTGGCGCACCCGGGGGAGGTCGTGGTGGTAAGGAACCGGGAAATCGACCACCGCCCTGGCCCAGCCCTGAGATTCGTTGCCGGCCTTTTTGATCGTGCCATTGCGGACGTGCCAGACCACGCCATTCACGTCGCGGAGCCGGGTGATCCGCAGGCTCACGCCCTCGACCGTTCCCGTCGTCTGGCCCACGGTGATGACGTCGCCCACGCCGTACTGGTCCTCGAGCAGCATGAAGATCCCGGCCAGGAAGTCCTGCACCAGGTTCTGCGCGCCGAACCCGATGGCAACGCCCAGAACCGCCGTGCTGGCCAGCACTGGCGCGAGGTTCAGCCCCATGTCGCCGATGATGATGACCGCTGCGATGCCGAAGATCGTCAGTGACGCCGCGTTGCTGAGGATCGCCCCGAGTGCGGACGCACGCTGCTGACGCCGCTCGCGGAACAGCAGCGCGTGCGTTCGGTCGCTGGCGTCCCCGCCGTTGCGCGTCGCCCGGGAGGTGATCCTGCCGATGGCCCGGTGCGCGATCAGCCGGAGCACGACCGCGATCAGGAGCACATAGCCGATCCTGATCACGAGCTGGGCGGGCCCGGCGAAGTAGACCGTGGTCAGCTCGGCAGCCTTGGTGCTGTGCGTCACATCCCACACCATGCGGCAGGCGATCCCGGGGTTCTGGGTTCGCCCGCAGGCCTCGAAGAGTGACTCGGCCGGCTGCGGCGAGGCGAGGTTTCCTAGACCAGCGGCAAGCACCAGGGGGTGCACAACGACCTCCGTTCGGTTGGCAGCGCCTCCCATAGTCGCCGGCTGCGGAGGGTGGAGGGGACGAGTGTGAGCTACCCGAAAACAGCGGCAGAAGAATATCGACGTAAAGCGATAGCTAAGTTACTATCAGTAATAAGTAATGGTCAGGCTGTGACGTCGCATCTATGCTGGTGGACCAAAAAGGGGGATCGGGATGCCAGGTCAGCGGCGCAGCTTAGCGACCCCGGATGCTGGCCGGCAGCATTCGGCGGCCGGGTCCGGGGAGGTCGTAGCGCTCGCCGCGCGCCGGGAGCTGTCCGTTGCCCGCCAGGTAAGGGCGCGCGAGCTGGTTGCCGGCACGCCGCCGGATGGCATCGCCGCGCAGATCTGTTCCGAGTGCGGCACGACCATGATCAGGGCCTACCGGCTGGCGCTCGGGATCACGCTTGCCGACGTGGTAGCGCAGGTCAGGGCCTGGTACCAGGCCGAGGGGCGGAAGCCGCCCCGGTTCAGCGAGACGCTGCTGTCGGCCTACGAGAGCGGGCAGAAGCGGCCCGGTCCTGAGTACCTGCACTACCTGTGCGCGGTCTACCGGGCAGACCCGCAGGACCTGGGCTATCCGGGCAGCTGCCTGTGCCGCGGCCGCCACGGCGCCGCTGCCCGGCCGTCGCCGGCCGTGGCCGTGCCGGAGCCTGCCGCCGCGGACCAGGGACCCAGCAGCGACGACGATGAGGACCTGCTCCGCCGCGCGGTGCTTCGGCTGCGGGCCGATCTCGACGGCGACGCGCTGGGTGACGCCTTGGGAGACGGGGGAAGCGCGTTCTTCGGCGCCGTCGACCGGATCCGGCGCAAGATGGACGACGCGCTGCTCGCCGGGACTGCCTCCGAGGCCATGATCGACCGGTGGGAGCAGACGACGGCGGCCTACGGCACGGAGTACATGACCGCGCCGCCGCTGCGGCTGCTCTGCGACACGCTGCTCGACCTCAGCGACGTCCGCAGAATGTGCGCCGAGCGCCAGCCGGTGGAATCCGCCGGGCGGCTGTGCGGGCTCGCCGGCCGGCTCGCGGGCCTGGCCGGCATCATCCTGATCAACCTGGGCGACCCGCGGCTGGCCAGGTCGTTTTTCCGCACCGCGCGAATCGCGGTTGACGAAACCGGGGACCGCAGGCTGCGGGCGTGGGTGACCGCCCGCGAGGCGCTGGTGCCGCTCTACTACGGCGATCCCGGCGAGGCCCTGGCGCTGGCAAACTCCGCGGCCGACCTGGCCGGGCGCAATCCGTGCGTGGCGGGCGTCATGGCCTCGGCCGTTGCGGCCAGGGCCATGGCCCGGATGGCGGAGCACGGCAGCCGAAGTGCGCTGGACCGGGCGACGGAGATGCTCGACCGGGCGCATGACGCCCTGGATGACCTGCCGGCCAGCGACCGGGCAGATACCGCATTCGGCTACACGCAGCGCCAGCTCTTCTTCCACGAAGGTGACACGCTGCTCGCGCTGGGCGATGGCCAGCGGGCAGCCCGGGCGTTCGCGCGGGCGCTGCGAAGGTACCAGCCCGGCGAATTCCTCGACCGTTCGCTGATCGTCCTCGGCCAGGCACGGTGCCTGCTCGAAGTCGGTCAGCCCGAGCAAGCCCTCAGACTGAGCCAGAACGCGATGCTCGGGCTGGACCGGGAGCACCGGCCGGAGATCGTGCTGCGGGGCGCCCGGCTGCTCGGCTGTCTGGTCGCAGCACGCCACGCGGGGCTTCCCGCGGTGCGTGAGTACCGCGAAGCCCTGCTTACCGGCTGAGGCCGGTGCGAAAGCCCAGGAACGCGAGGGTGTCGGCCGACAACGACGCCGAACGGCTGACCGCGCGTGCCCCGTGCCCAACGTCTGACTCCCGGCGCAGCAGGATCGGCCGGTCCGGCCACGGCGCCGACGTGGCGTGCTGCAGCGCGGCGCACATCTTGCGCGCGTGCATCGGGTCCACCCTGGAGTCGCCGTCGAAGATCGTGAACAGCACCGCGGGGTAGCTGACCCCTTCGCGCACGTGGTGATAGGGGGAGTAGGAGAGCAGCCAGCCGAACTCCTCCGGGTCGGCGGCGGTGCCGTACTCGTCGTTCCAGGTCTCGCCGAGCCCGAACCGCTCGTACCGGATCATGTCCAGCAGCGGGGCGGAGCACGCTGCCGCGGCGTAGAGATCGGGCCGCTGAGTGATCGCCGCGCCGACCAGCAGCCCGCCATTGGAGCCGCCGGAGATCGCGAGCTGCTCCCGGGTGGTCCAGCCGTCGGCGATCAGCTTGTCGGCGGCGGCGTGGAAGTCGTCGAACACGTTCTGCTTGCTGGCGCGCATGCCGGCCCGGTGCCAGTCTTCGCCCTCATCGCCACCGCCGCGCAGCGACGCGATCGCGTACACGCCCCCACGCTCGACCCAGGCCAGAATCGTCGCGGCATACCCAGGCCGCATGCTGATGTCGAACCCGCCGTACCCGTACAGGATCGTGGGACGGGGGCGCTGCGGGCCGCCGCCGGAGATGATCAGCATCCTGATGGTCGTGCCGTCCTTGGAGGGGTACGCGACCTGCCTGGCGGAGATCTCGGGGACGTCGACCTGCCCGGGGGAGCGGGCCCACGTCGTGGTCGCGTCGGCGAGCGCGTCGTAGCGCAGCACCAGCGGCGGCGTGGTGTTGTCGGTGTAGCCGAACCAGGCCTCGTGGCCGCCTTCCGGCCGCTCGGTGAGACCGCCGATCGTGCCGAGGCCGGGCAGCGCCACGGTGCCGTCCTGCTCGCCCGTGGCCAGGTCGTGCACGCTGACCTCGCTTATCGCATGCCTGGTCCGGGAGACAAGCAGCACCGGCCGGGCCAGCTCCTTGCCGTCCAGGATCGCGAAGCCGGCCAGCACAGCCTCCGGGTCCTCGGGGACCAGGTCACGCCAGTTGCTGTAGCCGGGGTCCGCGGGGTCGGTCACGGCGAGCCTGCCCCGTGGCGCATCACGGTCGGTCCACACGTAGAGCCGCCCGTCCCTGCCCACGTGCGCGGCGGTCTGCGCGTCGACCCCCTGCTGGACCACGCGCAGGCCGGGCGCCGATGCCGACGTCGCTGTCAGGTCCGCGATCCACAGATCGTTGCGCGGCGCGGTTCCCGCGGCGGCTCCGATGATCAGCCAGCGGCCGTCCCTGCTGACCGAGACCGAGTAGTAGTTGGTCTTCTCCAGCCCGTCGCCGAAGATCATGACGTCTTCCCCGGCCGGGCTGCCGACCTGGTGCAGGTAGACCCGCCGGTGGTACTGCTGCTCACCGTCGGGGACCGCCTCGGGCGGAAGCCGCCGGGTGTAGTAGAACGCCTTGCTGCCGGGCAGCCATGCCACGCCGGTGTACCGGCAGCGGTCGATGGGGCCGTCGACGTCCTCGCCGGTGGCGACGTCCATCACCCGCAGCAGCGATTCCTCGTCACCGCCCTGGGACAGCTGATAGGCCAGCAGGCTGCCGTCCAGGTCGGGCTGCCAGGCGTCGAGCGTCGTGACGGCGGTCTCGTCGACCGCCGTCGGGTCGATCAGGATCCGCTCGCCGCCGGATGGCGTGGCCGTGTAGAGCACGGCGTGCTCCTGGCCTGCGTCGCGGCGCGTGTAGAACTGCCGGTCGCCGCGCCACACCGGGGCGTCGACGCTCCCAGCGCCGAGCAGTTCGGTGATCCGCCCGGCCAGCCCCTCCCGGTCGCCGAGGCCGCCCAGGTACCCGGTAAGGAGCGCATCCTGCGCGGCCAGCCAGGAGCGGGTCTCGTCGCTGTCGGCGTCCTCGAGCCAGCGGTACGGATCCCGGACCAGCTGGCCGTGGATCTGCTCGGCGATGTCCTCACGGCGGGCGGGCGGGTATGCGGCTGCGGCCATGAGCTGCACTATATGGGCCGGTCCTGGGTTCCACGCTTGGGCATCCCAGGGGAGGGATCGGAGGCCTGAACCGGCCCAGCCGGCAAAGCCGGAGCGGCGCGTTGACCGCGCCGGCCCTCGCGCCCGGTTAGGCTAATGGGGTTGGCGGACCGGCCATCTGGCAATCACACTGGTCACGGGTGCCCCGACACTTCGGCGGCGCACCTGCCTGGGAGGTGGGAGTGCGTCGGGTATTGCTGCTCAACATCACCTATGAGCCGCTCACCACGGTTGGCTTGCACCGCGCCGTTTGCCTGGTCCTCGGCGAGAAGGCAGAAGTTGTGCACGACGACGCCGGAGGCGCCACGCTGCACTCCTCCTCGCTCGTGCTCGCGGCCCCATCCGTGATCAGGCTGCGCCGCTACATCCGGGTGCCGCACCGCAGCCGGGTCCCGCTCACCCGGGCGGCGCTGATGCGCAGGGACAACTACCTGTGCGCGTACTGCGGCATCAAGGCCGAGACCATCGATCACGTGATCCCGCGCAGCCGCGGCGGCACGCATTCCTGGGAAAACTGCGTGGCCTCCTGCATGCGGTGCAACCACCGCAAGGCGGACCGGCTGATCGAAGAACTCGGCTGGACCCTGCGCTGTGTGCCTGTCGTGCCCCGCGGAGCGCACTGGCGGCTGATCGGGGCGGCGCACGACGGCGACCCGCAGTGGGCGGCTTACCTCGCCGAGCCGAGCGCCGCTTAACTCGCCGAGGCGCCCCGTTCGGGGAAGCGGGCCTCACGCGGATTCGGCGCCGAGTTCGGCCTCTGGCGGTTCCGCCGACCCGAAATCCCGGAACTCCCGCTGGGACATCGCACCGAGAACGGCGATGGCAACGGTCGCCGCGGCCACGGGGAAGAAGGGAGACGGGCCGAGGCGGTGCACCAGCACCCCGGACACCGCCACCGAGAGCGGGAAGCTGCCGAGGCCGGCCAGCATGATCACGCTCATCACCCGGCCGAGCAGCCGGGGCGGCGCCCACCGCTGGACCAGGGTGAGGAAGACCACATTGCCCATGCCGTTGCAGGCTCCCAGGACGAACGTCGCCGCTGCCGCTCCGGGCAGCCCGCCGAGGAACGGGATGAACGCGACGGCCACTGCCTCAACCAGAAAGCTGCCGCTGGCTACCAGCGCGGGACGGCCGGCGTTGCCGCCGCGGGCGGCTGCGAGCGTGCCGATCACGGCGCCGGTGCCCAGGCACGCGATCAGTGCTCCATAGCCGCCAGCACCGAACCTGGCGTGGGCGAGCGCGGGCAGGGCCACCTCGAACGTGCCGCCGAACGCGAGGTTGGCCGCGATCACATTGACGACGATGACCTGGAGCAGCCGTGACCGGCGCAGCAGCGACCACACGCCGTCCTCGGTACCCGCGCCGGTGTTCCGTGACTGGCCCTGACCGGCGGCGCCGGTGTGGCCTGGCCCTGGCGGTCCGCCTGCCGCGGTCGGCGACGGCCGGAGCCGGACCAGTGCCAGGCTCAGCGCGGAGACGGCGAACGAGGCCGCGTCGGCCGCGAAGGCGGGCGTGGGCCCGGCCGCTGCGACCAGGAGCCCGCCAAGCACCGGCCCGGCCACGCCGCCCGCCTGGACTGCGGCCGAGTTGATCGCGTTGCCTGCCGCCAGCTGCTCCGGTTCGAGCAGCGACGGCATGACCGAAAACGAGGCCGGGATGAACAGCCCCTCTCCCGCGCCGAGCAGCGCGGCGACCGGGCCGAGCAGGGCCAGCGAGGCCACGTGCCCGGCCGCGAGCACCACGAGCGCGACGACCAGCCCGCACCGCGCGGCGTCGGCGGCGAGCATGATCGTCCGGGCTCCGATCCGGTCGGCGAGCAGCCCGCCGACCGGTATCAGAAGCGTCCGGGGCAAGCCGTAACAGGCCAGCACGGTCCCGAGCAGGATCGCGCCGCCGTGCGTGGACAGCACCAGCCACGGCAGCGCGACCGCGTAACAGTAGTCACCGACCGTGGAGGTGAACTGGCCACAGGCCAGCAGCCGGAAGCTCCCGCCGGACAGCGGCCCGCTGCGCCAGGCAGCCGCAAGCCTGCCGGTGTTTGTCATTGCAGTTCGGCGGGGTCGAACCAGGGCAGCAGATCAAGCAGCGTATGAACCCGGTGCGCGTCGGGCGGCCGGTCGGCCGGGTCGAGCCGGCGATAGCTGGCCAGCAGGGCCCTGATCTGATCTCGCAGCGCGGTGGCCTCGGCCACGGTCACGTGCAGTACATCCTGATTGAGGCCGGCGACGTTGCGCCATTCGGCCGAGTAACTGCCGGCCCGGCCGAGGTACTCGGCGCGCATTTCTTCGAATCGCGCCAGCAGGCTCTCGGTCAGGAGCCGCCCGGCGGCGCGAAGCGCTTCGGGCTGGCCCGGCTCGCCTTCGTCGAATGTCATGGAGATGACGCGGACGCGCCATGGGCGCTGCCTGCCGTCCGCAGCGCTGGCCGGGTCCTCCTCGACGAAGCCGTACCGCGCGAGGGCCCGCAGGTGGTAGCTGCACGCAGAGGGCGACAGGCCCACCACAGCGGCGCACTCGGTGGCGGTGGCCGGGCCGTCAAGCCCGAGATGCTGCAGTATCGCGATGCGCGCCGGGTGGGCCAGGGCCCGCATCATCCGGGGGTTGTCGAGGCGGAGCGGGTTCTCGGGTGTTCCCGGCGCGGCAGCCGGGGGGCGCGGCTGGTCCCTTGGCGCCTCGGAAGGGGTCACGGCGACGCTCCCGGAAGTCGTGAAGGATATAATTCGAAAGATTAACTTCGAAGTATATCCTTCACAAGTCGCTGGCGCCGGGCCGGTGGGGGATTCGTCAGGCACCAGGGGTGGGGTTCATCAGGCACCAGGGGTTCATCAGGCATCCGGTCGGAGATTCTCTGGCACCCGGGCCGGTGGGATTCACACCGCGTTCGTTGATCCCGGCAGCGGTCTTCTGTAATGCTGTAATTATGGAGACGATCTACGAACACGCGGGCGGCCATGACGCCCTGCGCCACTTCATCGACATCTTCTACGCCAGCGTGCTTGCAGACACCGTGCTGCAGCCGCTGTTCGGTGAGGGCCAGCCGGACCATGTCGACCACCTGACCGCGTTCGAGGCGGAGTCGTTCGGCGGCCCTGACGACTTCACCAGGGATCTCGGCTTCGCCCACCTCATCGACGTGCACCGCGGCTTGAAAATCACCGAACAGCAGCGGCAGCGCTTCATCGAGCTCTACCTCGCCGCCGCCAGCACGGCCGGGCTGCCGGACGACCCGGCATTCCGGGAGGCGCTGCAGTCGCATGTGGAGTTCGGCTCCCAGGTCGCCATGCAGAACTCGCACGCGGAGACCGACGACCAGCTTCACCCGCTGCGGGAAGTGCCGAAATGGACGTGGTCTGGCGGATAAATCCGGAGGCCATCGTCTTCGTTTTCTGACCTGCGGGTTTAGCGCTCCGGTGCAGGTCACGGCGGGGTCGTCACAGCGGTTCCCACTTGCCCCGTGGCCGCGTGTGCGGGACCGTTTGATGTGAACGGAGCACAGTGGCGCCATCTAAGACGAGGGAGCGGAGGTCGTGGCCTGGTCAACCTATGTCGCCATCGGGGACAGCCTCACCGCCGGACGAGGCGATGAGGGTCGGGACGGACGCCCGATCGGATGGGCGCAGCGGCTCGCCGACATCCTCGGCGTGCGGACCACGGTACGGTGCAGCCTGACCAACCTGGCCGTGGACGGCGCCACCGTCCACGAGGTGCTGAGCAAACAGCTGCCCGCGGTCGCCGCGCGCAAGCCCGACCTGGTCAGCGTCACCGTGGGAATCAATGACATCCGTCGTCGTGACTTCGACGAGCTGAGCTTCAAGGCCGACCTCGGACAGCTCTTCGAGGCCCTGGCCGCGACCCAGGCCACGCTGCTGACCTGCACGCTGCCCGACCTGTCGGTGATCATGTCGCTGTCGCAGGACCTGCACGAGGTCGTGCGCGAGCGCATGCGGCTGGCCAGCGACATCATCCGCGAGCAGGCGGAGTCCTACGGTGCCGTGTGCCTCGATGCGTGGTCCCTGCCCGGGGTCACCGACCCGGACCTCTACGCGCCGGACCGGTTGCATCCGAATTCCAAGGGCCATCAGTTCATCGCCGCCGCGTGCGCCGACATACTGGCGCCGCGCTGACCGAGCCCGGGCCCAGCACGAGCCCAGCCCAGCCCGGCCGGGACCGCGGTCACGCACGAACGCTCTTGGCTGCTAACTGTGGACCGTTGTGTGGATGGAACGGTGGAAAAACCGTGCTACGCGGGGGATAACGGCGAGTGTCTTGTGGATGGCTAAAGAATCTTGAGATTGGTTGCCTGAAGCCCTTGTGCAGGTCCTTGGCGAGGCAGTAGAAAAGCACTCACCACTTAACGCGGAGGCCGATCCGGGGGAGACCCCGGAGCCCCGGGGGAGACTCTGGGACGCAGGGAGATCCGGGAAACCGGAGGTCCGGGCGGGTGTCTGGCGCTAGTGGTGTGGCGCGCAGCGGACAGCAGCCGGGTGACCGGCCAGCCGAGCGATCGGCACGTTGGGCTGCGGGTCAAGCGAGGCCCCTCCATCTCATACATGGAGGGGCCTCGTGGTTATTGTGCCGTCCTGGGGCCTATTATCGCCGGGCCCTCAAACAAATTGCGCACAACGCGTAACGCCATGTGCAATGGCGAACGATAATTAGACAGACGCAGGCGACGTGGGTACCCCCGAGCTCACGTCGCCGCGTCTTAACTTCAGGGGTCGGCGGCGGTGCCGGCCGGCCCGCGAGTTTGCGGCCGGGGCGCCGCGCTGCGCGCCGGCAGTACCCCGTGGCGGCGCCGCCCGGTAGCGTTCGGTACATGAGTGCTACGACGACAACGCCAGAGGGCGGCGGCGCGGCACGGTCGGAGCGGGTCCCGTTCGGCCGGATGCTAACCGCGATGATCACGCCGATGACCGGCGAGGGGGCTGTCGACTACGACGGTGCGGCCCGGCTGGCCGAGTACCTGGTCACTGAGATGCGTAACGACGGTCTGGTGATCAGCGGCACCACCGGCGAGTCGCCTACCACTTCCGACGCCGAGAAGGCGCGACTGCTGCGCGCCGTGCTCGACGCCGTGGGTGACCGGGCCACCATCGTGGCCGGGGTCGGCACCAACGACACCGCACACACGTGTGAGCTCGCCAGGCAGGCCGAGGAGGCCGGCGCCCACGGGCTGCTCGTGGTGACCCCGTACTACAACAAGCCACCCCAGCATGGCCTGGTGGCGCACTTCACCGCCGTGGCGGACGCGACCGGCCTGCCGGTGCTGGTCTACGACATCCCGGGACGGACCGGCACCGCGATCGCCACCGAGACGCTCGTGCAGCTTTCCGCGCACCCGCGGATCGTCGCGGTCAAGGACGCCAAGGGCGACTTCGGCGCGAGCTCGGTGGTCATGGCCGCGACCGACCTGGCCTTCTACAGCGGCGACGACATGCTGAACCTGCCCTGGCTCTCGGTCGGCGCCGTCGGCTTCGTGAGCGTGCACGGTCACGTGGTCGGCGACCGGCTGCACGAGATGATCGACGCCTACGTGGCGGGTGACGTGGACACCGCGCTGGCCGTCCACCGCGAGCTGCTGCCGGTCTACACCGGCATGACCCGGATGCAGGGCACGGTCAGCACCAAGGCGGCGCTGGCCATGCTCGGGCTGCCCGGCGGGCCGGTGCGCCCGCCGCTTGCCGACGCCACCACCGCCGAGGCGGAGCGGCTGCGCACCGATCTGGTGGCCGGTGGCGTGAAGCTGCCGGGCTCATGGCCGGCAGCGTGACGCCGCAGTGAGCCACCCACACCCAGAGCTCGGTCCGCCACCTCCGCTTGCCACCGACGGTCTGCGGATCGTCCCCCTTGGCGGGCTCGGCGAGATCGGCCGGAACATGACGGTCTTTGAGCACGCCGGCCGCCTGCTGATCGTGGACTGCGGGGTGCTGTTCCCCGAGCCGGATCAGCCAGGGGTCGACCTGATCCTGCCGGACTTCTCCTACATCGAGGACCGGCTGGACCAGGTCGAGGCGCTGGTAATCACGCACGCGCACGAGGATCACATCGGCGCGATCCCGTTCCTGCTGCGGCTGCGCGACGACATCCCGCTGGTCGGGTCGAAGCTGACCCTGGCGCTGGTCGCGAGCAAGCTCACCGAGCACCGGATCACGCCCGAGGCCCTCGAGGTCAGTGAGGGCGGACGGGTCTCGTTCGGCCCGTTCGATCTCGAGTTCTTCGCGGTGAATCACTCGATTCCCGATGCGCTGGCGGTCGGCATCCGGACCCGCGCGGGCCTGGTGCTGCACACCGGGGACTTCAAGATGGACCAGCTGCCGCTGGACGGCCGGCTGACCGACCTTGGCGGCTTCGCGCGGATCGGCGCCGAGGGTGTGGACCTGCTGATGGCGGACTCCACCAACGCGGAGATCCCCGGGGTCGTGACCACCGAGCAGGCGATCGGGCCGGTGCTCAATCAAGTCTTCGACGCGGCCAAGCAGCGGATCATCGTCTCCTGCTTCGCCAGCCACGTGCACCGGGTGCAGCAGGTGCTCGACGCCGCGGCTGCGCACGGGCGCAAGGTGGCGCTGGTCGGCCGGTCGATGGTGCGGAACATGGGGGTCGCCCGCGAGCTCGGCTACCTGCGGGTCCCCTCGGTTCCCGGTGGCCTGATCGTGGAACTGCGCGAGGCCGAGGAGCGCCCGCCCGAGGAGATCGTGCTGATCTCCACCGGGTCGCAGGGGGAGCCAATGTCCGCGCTGGCCCGGATGGCCGGCCGGGACCACCCGATCAGGATCGCCGAGGGAGACACGGTGATCCTGGCGTCGTCGCTGGTTCCGGGCAACGAGACCGCGGTGTCCCGGATCATCAACGACCTGACCCGGCTCGGCGCGATCGTGGTGCACCGCGGCAACGCGCTGGTGCACGTGTCCGGGCACGCACCCGCCGGGGAACTGCTCTACGTGCTGAATCTGGTGCGGCCCAGCAACTTCATCCCGGTGCACGGGGAGTGGCGGCACCTGCGGGCGCACGCGGATCTCGCCGCACTGACCGGCGTGCCGGACAAGAACATCGTGATCGCCGAGGACGGCGTGGTGGTCGACCTCGTCGACGGCCAGGCCGCGGTCGCCGGGAAGGTGCACTGCGGCTATGTCTACGTGGACGGGCTTTCCGTCGGCGAGGTGACCGAGGCGTCGCTGAAGGACCGGCGGATCCTGGGCGACGAGGGCTTCGTGTCCGTGGTGGTGGTGGTCGACTCCAGCACCGGCAAGCTCGTGGCCGGCCCGGAGATCCACGCCCGCGGTTCCGGGATCGATGACGCGGCGTTCAGCGTGGTCCGGCCGCTGATCGAGGAGGCGCTGGCCCGGGCGGCGGCCGACGGGATCAGCGACTCCTATCAGCTGCAGCAGCTCATCCGCCGGACCGTGGGAAGGTGGGTGAGCGACAACTACCGCCGCCGCCCGATGATCATTCCGGTGCTCGTGGAGACCTGAGTCCGGCCAGGTCCCGGGCAATGCTCAACACACAGCCGAAAAACCGGGCGCAGCGGGCTGTAACAGTACCCTTCGGCTACCGGGTGCTCCTCGCCCGCTAGCGGTTCATTTCTGCCCGGCCGCGCGCAGACAAAAATGAACCAATAAGGGGGCGGGGCAGGGGTGGTGCGGCGGGGCAGGGTGATGCAGCCCCGGGCGGGGATGCAGCCGGGCGGGGGGAGTGCGGCGGGGCAGGGGGAGTGTGGCGGGGCAGGGGGAGGTGGTGCGCGCGGGCTGGGGCACCCCTGAGCGGGTTGGCGCGGCTAGCTGGCGGAGAGGTCGCGCAGGCGGTAGCGCTGCAGCTTGCCGGTGTTGGTCCGGGGCAGCACTGCCAGGAATTCCACGGCACGCGGGTACTTGTACGGCGCGATCCGCTGCTTCACGAACTCCTGCAGCTCGGCCACTTTCGCGTCGCCGCCGGACGCGCCGTTCCGCAGCACCACGAACGCCTTGACGATCTGGCCGCGGGCCTCGTCGGGCACGCCCACCACGCCGCACTCGGCCACGTCCGGGTGACCGAGCAGCGTCTCCTCGATCTCCGGCCCGGCGATGTTGTAGCCGCCCGAGATGATCATGTCGTCGCTGCGGGCCCGGTACCAGAAGTAGCCGTCCGCGTCCCGCACGTACGTGTCGCCGGTGAAGTTCCAGCCGTCCTGCACGTAGGTCCGCTGCCGGTCGTCGGCCAGGTACGTGCAGCCGGTCGGCCCCTTGACGGCCAGCCGGCCCGGCGTGCCGTCCGGGACCGGCTTGCCCTCGGCATCCAGGATCGCGGCCTCGTAGCCGGGCACCGCCCGGCCGGTCGAGCCCGACCGGATCTCGCCGTCGGCCGAGGAGATGAAGATGTGCAGCATCTCGGTGCTGCCGATGCCGTCGATGATCTTGACCCCGGTGGCGTCGTAGAACGCCTGCCAGACCGGGGCGGACAGGTGCTCGCCCGCCGACACCGGCCGCCGCAGCCCGCGCAGCTGATCGGCCTTGCCCGCGGCGAGCATGGCGCGGAACGCGGTCGGCGCGGTGGACAGCACCGTGACCCCGTGCCCGGCGATGTGGTCGGCCAGCTCCCCGGGGGTCGCCTTCTCCAGCAGCAGGGTGGAGGCACCGACCCGGAGCGGGAACACCAGCAGCCCGCCGAGCCCGTAGGTGAACGCCAGCGGCGGGGTGCCGGTGAAGATGTCGTCGGCGCGCGGCTTGAGCACGTGGGCGGAGAACGTGTCCGCGATCGCGAGCAGGTCGCGATGGAAGTGCATGGCCGCCTTGGGCCGGCCGGTCGTGCCCGAGGTGAACGCGATCATCGCCACGTCGTCGGCGGCGGTGTCCACGGCGGAGAAGTTGCGCGGCATCGGCTCGACCCGCGCCGTGAGGTCCTCGGGCCCGGCGCCTCCGTAGCTGACGATCTGCAGCCCGGCCACGCCGGCCGCGACCAGGTCCTCGGTGAACCGGTGGTCACACAGCGCCACCGTCGGCCGGGACACCTCGCAGATCGTGGCCAGCTCGCCGGAACGCAGCAGCGACATCGTGGTCACGGCGACCGCCCCGGCCTTGAGCACGCCCAGCCAGCACGCGGCGAGCCACGGGTTGTTCGGGCCGCGCAGCAGCACCCGGTTTCCCGGCACCACGCCCAGCTCGTCCGCCAGCACCCACGCCACCTGGTTGGAGATCCGCACCACGTCGTCGTAGCTCCAGGTGGTGCGGTCCTCGGCCAGCAGGCACGGCCGTCCGCCGCCGAGCTTCTCGGCGGTCACGTCCAGCAGTTCGGCCGCGGCGTTGAGCCGCTCCGGGTACTGCAGCTCCGGCAGCGTGAACAGGAAGTCGGGCCACAACCCGTCCGGCGGCAGGTTGTCCCGGCAGAACGTGTCGGCGTGCGCGGACGGCGACAGCCGCATGGCCTGACCTCCCTCGTCGCGGGGATAACCCACAGTATTCCGCTATGTTCCTTCAATGACGACCTTCACCGGGACAGCAGAGGGGGGGTGAGCGACCTTCACCGGAGCGGGAGATGCCGACGGCCCGACCTTCACCGGGGCAGCAGAGGGGGGTGAGCCGATCTTGACCGGACCAGGAGACGCTGACGGCCCGACCTTCACCGGCCCGGCGGACATTGGCGACCCGTGGCTGGTCCAGCCCCGGGCCCTGATCGTGACGATCTACGGTCTGTACGCGCGGGACACAGGCGGCTGGTTCTCCGTGGCGTCGCTGATCCGGCTGCTGTCCGAGCTCGGCGTCGACGAAAACGCCGTCCGCTCGTCGGTCTCCCGGCTGAAGCGACGCGGCATCCTTGAGCCGCGCCGCGCCAACAGTGCCGCGGGCTACGGCCTCTCCGCGCAGGGCCTCGACATCCTCGCCGAGGGCGACCGGCGGATCTTCGACCGGCCCCGTGCCCGGCTGGCCGACGGCTGGGTGCTCGCCGTGTTCAGCGTTCCTGAGGAGCAGCGCCGGCGGCGGCACGAGCTGCGCTCCCGGCTGACCTGGCTCGGCTTCGGCACGGTCTCGTCCGGGGTCTGGATCGCCCCGGCGCAGCTTGCGGCCGAGACCGCCGGGGTGCTCGAGCGCTGCGGCCTGTCCGGCTACGTGACCCTGTTCCGGGCCGATTACCAGGCCTTCGGCGACCTGCGCGAGCAGATACCGCGCTGGTGGGACCTCGGCCGGCTGCGGCACCTCTACCAGGCCTTCCTCGACGCGGCCGGGCCGGTGCTGGCCCGCCCGGACGAGGCCGCACCCGGTGCGGCGTTCGCCGACTACGTCGCCGCGCTGACCGCCTGGCGGCGGCTGCCGTTCCTCGACCCCGGCCTGCCCGCCGAACTGCTGCCGGACGGCTGGAACGGCATCGCTGCCGACCGGACGTTCGCCGCGCTGCGCGAGCGGCTGGCCGATCCCGCCCGGGCCCACGTGCTCGCGGTCACCGGCGTCAGCCGATGACCGCATGGCCCTGGATCTCGACCAGCGCCGCGGGCTCCCACAGCCTGCTGACCCCGATCGCGGCCATGGCCGGGTACTCCCGGCCGGCCAGCCGCCGCCAGGCCTCGCCGATCTGTTGGCCGTGCGCCCGGTAGTCACCAAGGTCGACCGCGTACACGGTGAGGCTGGCCAGGTGTTCCGGCCCGCCTCCGGCCGCGCGCAGCGCCTCGAGCAGGTTGGCCAGGGCGCGCTCGAACTGCTCGGCGACGTTGCCGCCGGTGATCGTGCCGTCCGGCTCGAGCGCGACCTGCCCGGCGAGGAACACCACCCGCCCGCCGTCGGCGATCACCGCATGCGAAAACCCGGACGGCCGTGCGAGCGCCGGGGGATTCACCCGTTCGAGTGTCATGCGTGGTCCTCCTCGGTCAGATGCCGACCGCGAGGGCCGGCCTGTCCGGCCAACGTAGGGGGAAGGGGAGGTGGGCGGGGGCAGGGGGTCCGGGGGTCGGCCTCCGGGGCGGGTCATATGGGGCGCCGCTGGCCTGGCTGCCAGCGGGCGTGCCGCGTGCCTGAGTCGCCTTCCCTGATCAGCTGCAGCCGCGGCCGCGGGCCGTCGGAGCGGCTGGTCTGCGGCGGCCTGCTCCCGGCCCGCCACGGATCGGGCCAGGCCGCGGCCGGGCCATCGTAGCCCTGCTCCGCGGCGGCGTGCAGGGTCCAGTTGGGGTTGTAGAGGTGGGCCCGGCCCACCGCGCACAGGTCGGCGCGGCCGGCCAGGATGATCGAGTTCACGTCGTCGTAGGACGAGATCACGCCGACAGCGATTGTGGCGATCCCGGTCCGGTTGCGGATCGCGTCCGCGAACGGCGTCTGGTACGACCGGCCGAACGCCGGCTCCTCGTCCGGCATCACCTGCCCGGTCGACACGTCGATGGCGTCCGCGCCCGCGGCCTGGAACGCGCGCGCGACCTCGATCGCGTCCTCGCCGGTGATGCCGCCGGGGTACCAGTCGGTGGCCGAGATCCGCACGGTCATCGGCTTGTCCGCGGGCCATATCTCGCGCATCGCGGCGAACACCTCGAGCGGGTAGCGCAGCCGCCCGGCCAGCGAGCCGCCGTACTCGTCGTCCCGCCGGTTGGTGACCGGCGAGATGAACGACGACAGCAGGTAGCCGTGGGCGCAGTGCAGCTCGAGCACGTCGAACCCGCTCCGGTCAGCGGCTCGCGTCGCGTTCCGGAAACTCTCTTTGATCCCGGTCAGGTCGGCGCGGCTGAGCTCCCGCGGGACCTGGCTGACGCCGGGCAGGTAGGGGAGCGGGGACGGCGCCGTGACCTCCCAGTTCCCCTCCGGCAGCGGTTCGTCCATGCCCTCCCACATCAGCCGGGTGGAGCCCTTGCGGCCGGAGTGGCCGAGCTGCAGCCCGATCTTCGCGGTGGAGTTCTGGTGCACGAAGCCGGTGACCCGCCGCCAGGCGGCCTCGTGCTCGGGTGCGTACATGCCGGCGCAGCCCGGGGTGATCCGGCCCTCCGGGCTGACGCAGACCATCTCGGTCATCACCAGGCCCGCGCCACCGAGCGCCTTGCCGCCGAGGTGGACCAGGTGGAAGTCGGACGGCGTGCCGTCGGCCGCCGAGTACATGTCCATCGCGGACACGACCACCCGGTTCTTCAGCTCCAGACCGCGCAGCCGCAGCGGCTGGAACATCGGCGGCACCACGTCGCCGTTGCCCATGCCGCGCTTCTTCTCGTGCCCGGCGAACCAGGTGTCGATCCGGGCGGCGAACTCCGGGTCGCGCAGCCGCAGGTTGCCGTGGGTGACCCGGCGGCTGCGGGTCATGATGTTGAACGCGAACTGCTCCGGCTCCTGGTCGGTGTACTGGCCGAGGTTCTCGAACCACTCCAGGCTCGCCTGGGCGGCGCGCTGGGTCGACGCCACGACCGGCCTGCGCTCGGCCTCGTAGGCGGTCAGGGCAGCATCCAGGTCCGGCTGCTCGTGCAGGCAGGCGGCGAGGGCCAGCGCGTCCTCCATGGCCAGCTTCGTGCCCGAGCCGATGGAGAAGTGCGCGGTGTGCGCCGCGTCGCCGAGCAGGATCACGTTGCCGTGCCGCCAGCTTCCGCAGCGCAGCGTGCCGAAGCTGATCCACCTGGAGTTGTTCGCGTGCACCGCGTGGCCGCGCAGCACGCCGGCGAACAGCTCGCGGATCCGGTCGATGGACGCGTCGTCGGAGCGGCCCGGGGGCAGGTCCGGGGCGGCGAACCCGGCGGCCTGCCAGACGCTGTCGTGCATCTCCACGATGAACGTGCTGCCGGTCGCGTCGTAGGGATAGCCGTGGATCTGCATCACGCCGTGCGGCGTCTGCTCGATGTAGAACTTGAACGCGTCGAAGACCAGGTCGGTGCCGAGCCACATGTACTTGCACCGCCGGACGTCGAGGTCGGGCCGGAACGTGCCGGCGAACGCGGCGCGCGTCGCCGAGTTGGCGCCGTCGGCGGCCACCACCAGGTCGTGGCTCGCCACGAGCGCGGCGGGGTCCGGGGCCTCGGCACGGAAGTGCACGGTCACGCCCAGCTCGGCGCAGCGCTGCTGCAGGATCTGCAGCAGCCGCCGCCGGCTCAGCGCGGCGAAGCCGTGCCCGCCGCTGGTGATCACCTGCCCCTTGAAATGGACGTCGATGTCGTCCCAGCGCGCGAACTCACGCTCCATCGCGCGGTACACGGCGGGGTCGGCGTGCTCGATCCCGCCCAGCGTCTCGTCGGAGAAGACCACACCGAAGCCGAACGTGTCGTCAGCCGCGTTGCGCTCCCAGACGGTGATCTCGCTGCCTGGGTCCAGCTGCCTGGCCAGGGCGGCGAAGTACAGCCCGCCTGGCCCGCCGCCCACGACCGCGATGCGCACGCCGCCTCCCGCCAGTTTGTTCCGCCTCCGACGGTATGTCGTTTAGGCGACGACCGTCAACGACACAATGCAATCCAGGATCGCGACACGCCGCAGCGGTCGTCGTCGGGCAGCAAATCCGCCGGTACCGTAGAGATCATGGCGACTCGTGCGCCCAGTGGTACAGCGCGCCCTAAGAACGCTACGACGCGCTCGAAGGGCGCTACAACCACGCGGTCGCGCTCTACGGGGACCGGGAAGCGGCCGAGCGGCGGGTCCGCTCGCAAGCCGCCGCGGCGCTCGCGAGGCGGGTCCAAGACCGCGTACCGCGGCAGGACGGGCGGGCGCCGGTACAGCAAGGCGCCGTCGAGCAACCCGATCGCGATTCTGATCGGCTGGGCGGTCGCCGCGGTCAGTGGCGTGTGGATGGCTCTCGCGCACACCGTGGGCGCTACCGTGCGAGCCTTCGGGCGGCACGCGCGCGACCTCGATCCGGCGCACCGCAGGGACGGTGTGGGCCTGGCCGCCCTGGGCCTGGCGATCATCATGGCCGCGGTCACCTGGTTCCGCCTCGGCGGCGCGGTTGGCCACGGGCTCTCGGCCGTGGTGCGCAGCGGATTCGGCTCGGCCGCGTGGGTGGTGCCGCTCCTGCTGGGCCTGCTGGCCTGGAGGTACCTGCGGCACCCGGACCGGAACGCGGACACGGCCCGCATGATCATTGGCTGGACGGCGCTGATCATTGGCGTGCTCGGGCTCGTGCACATCGCGCACGGCACGCCGAGGCCCACGGACGGCGTCGCCGCGATGCGGGGGGCCGGCGGCCTCATCGGTTACGCGGTGTCGGCACCGCTCGTGGCCGCGGTGACCCCGTGGGTCGCGACGCCGCTGCTCACGCTCCTCACCGGGTTCGGCCTCCTGGTCATCACCGGGACGCCGCTGCATCGAGTGCCGAGCAGGCTCGCGGAACTGCATGGCTTCGTCCGCGGTACGGCGGCCGAGGGCGATGAGGCCGGCGAGACCGCGGAGGAGCTTGGCCGCGCCCGTGGCCAGCTGCCCAGGGGCCGCAAGCGCCGGGAGGCCATCGAGGCGGGCGCCCGGGACACGCCGTACGACACGCCGCTGATCGGCGGGATCCTGCCCAAGGGCGCGGGGGCCGGTGCGGCCGGGCAGGGCGGTGCGGCCGGCGGCGCCCGGCCCATTCCCGGCGACGACGCGATGGCGAGCGAGGCGCTCGCGTTCAGCCCCGCGGGTCCCGGGCAGCCGGGCGCGGGTGCGCCGGAGGTGCCGTGGTCCGATTCCCCCGCCGGCCCGGAGGCGGGCCCCGAGGGGGGCAAGGCCAGGCCGGGCGAGCCTGCCGAGGCCGGTGCGCTCGCCGGGCCGGGTGGTGTGAAGGACGGCAAGCCCGAGCAGCTCATGCTGACCGGCGCCAGCGACGCCAGCTACACGCTGCCTCCGGCGGCGCTGTTGCGGCCGGGGACGGCGCCGAAGGCGAGGAGCCGTGCGAGTGACTTGATGGTGGATGCGCTGCAGGAGGTGTTCCGGCAGTTCGAGGTCGATGCTGAGGTGACCGGGTATACCCGGGGCCCGACGGTGACGCGGTATGAGATTGAGCTGGCGCCCGCGGTGAAGGTGGAGCGGGTGACCGCGCTGTCGAAGAACATCGCGTACGCGGTGAAGAGCGCGGATGTGCGGATCTTGTCGCCGATCCCGGGGAAGTCGGCGATCGGGGTGGAGATCCCGAACAGCGACCGGGAGATCGTCAGCCTGGGTGACGTGCTGCGTTCGCCGGCGGCGGCCAGCGATCACCACCCGATGGTGGTGGGGCTAGGCAAGAACGTCGAGGGCATGCATGTGGTCGCGAATGTGGCGAAGATGCCGCACATGCTGATCGCCGGGGCCACGGGTGCCGGGAAGGCGCTTGCCCTAAACACGCCGATCCCGACGCCACACGGCTGGACCACGATGGGCGATGTCCAGGTAGGCGGCGAGGTCTTCGATGAACTCGGTCGCCGCTGCACGGTCACGGCGGCTACACCAGTGATGTATGGCCGTCCATGCTACGAGGTCGAGTTCTCCGACGGCACCGTCATCGTGGCCGATGCCGAGCATCTATGGCAGACCAGCACGGTGGCCGACCGTCAGCATCGTGCCCGGCCACCGCGGGGTGTCCCGTACTGGCCGTCGGAGGATGTTGGACGCATGGCCGGACGAGCGGCCGAAGTGCTGAGCGAGCCGGACCGGCTCATCGGCACGGCCGAGGTAATCGCGGACGTAGGTGTGCAATTCCGCAACGTGATCTATCAGGTCGTCAAGGTGCTGCCGAAGGAAGGGCGCGTCATCCGGCCGACGTACCGTAGAGCGGGGCGTGACGTTGGGTTCTGGGCGCAGTCCTATTCCCGTCATCTCGTCTATAAGGCGCTTGCCGAACGCGTGAGCGCCCCGGCAAACAGTCGGCGCGTTCGCCAGTCCGACGCTGGGCCAGTCACAACGAGGCAGATCGCAGCGTCCGTGCGCCGGCGGGGACGGCTTAACCACTCGATCGCACTATGCGGGCCGCTCGAATATCCCGAGGGTTCTCTGCCGGTGGCCCCGTATACATTCGGCTGCTGGCTGGGGGATGGCAGCACGATGAGCGCATCCTTTACTTCCGCTGACGAAGAGATTCTTGATCACATTCGCGATGATGGGTACGTCGTTACGCGACATCAGAGCACGACGATGCACTACACGATCTCGAACCGCCCCGAGCGTCAGCGACGCATCGCTGAGGCACTTGATCTCGCTGCCCAGGGGATGAGTGCGGAAGGGGCCGCATCTCATGCCGGTGTCGGCCTCTCCGCCGTTCTGCAGGCGGCAGGTGGCCGGTTTCCGCAGGGACGACGGGGCAGCTTCGTGCCGTCAGCCCCACCGCGCGAGCGTTACCGGACCTTGCGCGAGATATTCCGTCAGGTTGGGGTCAAACACATCCCGGAGGCGTATCTGCACGCCTCCATCCTGCAGCGCCGCGCTTTGCTCGCCGGGCTGCTCGACACGGATGGCTATTGCAGCCCTCAGGGAACGGTCGAGTTCGTGTCCACCAGCCAGGATCTCGCATACGGGGTGCTGGAGCTAGTGCTTGGGCTCGGGCACCGGGCCACGCTCAGGACCAAACCCTGCCATGGCCGCAACGAGAACTCCTCAACCGCTTTCACCGTTGCTTTCACTCCGCATGAGCCGGTGTTCCGGCTCGGCCGTAAGCGGCAGCGGCAGCGCCAGGTCAAGTCGGCCAGTCCTGCGCGGCAGCGGTACATCGTCGATGCGCGGATCATCGAATCGGTCCCGGTTCGCTGCATCCAGGTCGACAGTCCCAGCCGCCTGTACCTGGCCAGCCGGTCCTGCATCCCCACGCACAACTCCACCTGCATCAACGGGCTGATCACGTCGGTTCTGGTGCGAGCGACGCCGGATGAGGTGCGGATGATCCTGATCGACCCGAAGCGGGTGGAACTCGCCGCCTACCAGGGGATCCCGCATCTGATTACGCCGATCATCACCAACCCCAAGAAGGCCGCGGCGGCGCTGGAGTGGGTGGTCGGGGAGATGGAGCGCCGCTATGACGATCTGGCCGCGTCGGGGTTCCGCCATCTGGATGACTACAACAAGGCGGTGCGGTCGGGGAAGCTGACCGCGCCGGCCGGCAGCGACCGGGTGTACGAGCCGTACCCGTATCTGCTGGTGATCGTGGATGAGCTGGCGGACCTGATGATGGTGGCGCCGCGCGACGTGGAGGACTCGGTCGTGCGGATCACCCAGCTCGCCCGGGCGGCCGGTATCCACCTGGTGCTGGCGACACAGCGGCCGAGCGTGGACGTGGTCACCGGGCTGATCAAGGCGAACGTTCCGTCCCGGCTCGCGTTTGCGACGTCGAGCCTGACCGACAGCCGGGTGATCCTGGATCAGCCGGGCGCCGAGAAGCTGGTCGGGCAAGGTGACTCGCTGTTCTTGCCGATGGGTGCGAGCAAGCCGCTGCGGCTGCAGAACGCGTTCGTCACCGAGAAGGAGATCCGCGAGGTCGTCGCGCACTGCAAGAAGCAGGGCGAGCCGGCCTACCGCGACGACGTGGCTGAGCAGGAAGGCCACAAACGCGAGATCGACGCGGACATCGGTGACGACCTCGGGTACCTGCTGCAGGCCGCGGAGCTGGTGGTCAGCACCCAGTTCGGGTCCACCTCGATGCTGCAGCGCAAGCTGCGGGTCGGCTTCGCCAAGGCGGGCCGGCTCATGGACCTGCTGGAAAGCCGCGGCGTCGTCGGTCCTAGCGAGGGCTCCAAGGCCAGAGACGTGCTGATCAAGCCCGACGACCTGGCGGCGCTGATGGCTTCCCTCCAGGGCAGTCCCGAGAATTAATCCGCAGTTTCCTCCCGCGGCGGGGGAACCACTGCGGACGGTTCGGGAGTCGTAGTAAGGGTAGGGACGCGGATACTTAGAGTGCCGACAAACGCGGCTGGTTCTCGCCGGCTTGGCAGGCGGATGTCTACACTTGGTGACCGGTCCCTCACTCAGGGACGCGAAGAAGATCTCGTTAGCTGTCACCGCACCCCCGGGCGGCGCGCAGTTGGACATGGAGTGGAGGCGCGGCGTGAGCATCGGTGACACCCTGGCGGAGGCACGACGCCAGGCCGGTCTCACCGTTACGCAGGTCAGCCAGCGGACCTGCATCCGGGAGACGATCATCCGGGGGATAGAGCGCGGTGACTACTCCGCGTGCGGTGGCGATTTCTACGCTCGCGGGCACATTCGCAGCGTGGCCCGCGCCGTGGGCGTCGACCCGGAGCCGCTCATCAGGGAGTACGACCAGACGCAGGGTGCGCCCCGGGCCATCTCCGCGGCAGATGTCTTCGAGCCCGCCACCCCGATCAAGATCCGGGAACGCCGGCGGCCGAACTGGAGCGCGGCCATGGCGCTGGCGCTCGCGGCGATCGTCGGCTTCGTCGTGTACCACTTCGTGTCGTCGTCGCCTGCCGCGCCAACGGCCTCGCACATGGGCGCCACGACGAGGAACGCGACAAAGCACCACCCGACGTCCACGCCCTCGCCCGCGCAGACGACGCTGACCAATGGCGTGGTGATCCGGCTCTCGGCCACCGAGAACTGCTGGGTGATGCTCACCACTGCCAGCGGGAAGCAGATCTACGAGGGCATCGTCTCCGCCGGTAGCTCGAAGCACTGGACGGAGAAGCAGGCTGTGAGCCTGATGCTCGGCAACCCGGAGGGCGTGGCGCTGACGGTGAACGGGAGGAACCCGGTGCCGGCCGGTTCCACCCAGCCGGTCACGCTCACTCTCGGGCCGGGCACCAAGACCTCCAGCTAACTGGGCCGTCGGCCCGCTCCGGCCGCTCCGGCCGCCGCGGCCGGTAGCCCGGCTCAGCGGTCACCGGTAGCCCGGCTCAGCGGTCACCGGTAGCCCGGCTCAACGGTCACCGGGTGCCGTCGCACGGGCCGAGTTACCGTAGTCTGCCGGTGTGTCATCGAGCCAGCGCCCAGCACCGTCCGCTCCCGGGCGCAGCGTCAGCCTGGTCACGCTCGGCTGCGCGAGGAACGAGGTCGACTCGGAGGAACTCGCGGCGCGGCTCGAGGCGGCGGGCTGGACCGTGTCCGACAGCGCCGACGCCGACGTGGTCCTGGTCAACACCTGCGGGTTCATCCAGGCGGCCAAGCAGGAGTCGATCGACGAACTGCTCAGCGCGGGATCCGGCGGAGCCAAGGTCGTGGCAGCCGGGTGCCTGGCCGAGCGCTACGGCTCTGAACTCGCCGAGGCGCTGCCCGAGGCGCAGGTCCTTGGCTTCGACGACTACGGCGACATCGGCGCCAGGCTCGATGCGGTGCTGGCCGGGCAGCGCTGGCCAGCGCACACCCCCGGCGACCGCAGGAAGCTGCTCCCGATCTCCCCGGCCGACCGGCAGGCGGCGGCCGGTGTCCGGCTGCCCGGGCACGGGACGGTCGCGCCCGACCTCCCGCCGGGGGTGGCCCCGGCGTCCGGCCCGCGGGTGATGCGGCGCAGGCTCGACGGTGGCGTGGTGGCACCGCTGAAGATCGCATCAGGCTGCGACCGCAGGTGCAGCTTCTGCGCGATCCCCTCGTTCCGCGGCGCGTTCGTGTCCCGCCTGCCGGCGGATCTGGTCGCCGAGGCGGGCTGGCTGGCGGCCCAGGGGGTGCGTGAGCTGTTCCTGGTCAGCGAGAACTCCACGTCCTACGGCAAGGACCTGGGCGACCTGAGGCTCCTGGAGGCCGTGCTGCCGCAGCTTGCCGCGGTGCCGGCGATCGAGCGGGTCCGGGTGAGCTATCTGCAGCCAGCCGAGCTCCGGCCCGGCCTGATCGACGTGATGACGTCCACCGAGGGCGTCGCCCCGTACTTCGACCTGTCCTTCCAGCACGCCAGCGGCCGGGTGCTGCGCTCGATGCGGCGGTTTGGCGACCGCGAGCAGTTCTGCGCGCTTCTGGACCAGGTCAGGCGGGCGTGCCCGGAGGCCGGCGTCCGGTCCAACTTCATCGTCGGCTTCCCCGGCGAGACCGAGGACGACGTGGCGGAGCTGCAGCAGTTCCTGTCCGACGCCCGGCTCGACGCCATCGGCATCTTCGGCTACTCCGACGAGGACGGCACCGAGGCGGCATCCTTGCCCGGGCAGCTGCCCGCCGACGAGGTCGCCCGGCGGGTCGAGGAACTGGCCGACCTCGCCGACGAGCTCATGGCACAGCGGGCCGCCGAGCGGCTGGGCGAGACCATCGATGTCCTCATCGAGGAACCGGCCGGCGAGGGCCGCTATGGCGGGCGCGCCGCGCACCAGGCCCCGGAGGTCGACGGCGCCACCGAGGTGCTGTCGAGCGGCCCGCTGGCCGTCGGCGACATAGTCCGGGCCGTGGTGACCGGCGCCGAGGGCGCCGATCTGGCGGCGGAAGTAACCGGCGGCCCGCCGGCAGATGGTGGTCGGCCCGTGTGGCCGGGGACTGGTGCGGGCCGCATTGAGTCGGCCTGACACCGGTGCTGCGGAAGATCGCGGGGCCGGGACGGGCGGCGTTCCGGCGCCAAGCCTGATCAATGTCGCGAACGCTCTGACCGTGGCCCGCCTGTGCCTGGTGCCGGTGTTCGTGGTGCTGCTGCTGACGGGAGGGGACGCCGCGCGGATCGCGGCCTGCGTGACCTTCGGCGTGGCCTCGGCAACCGACTTCCTCGACGGTGAGCTGGCGCGCCGGCGCAGCCTGATCACCGACTTCGGCAAGATCGCGGATCCGATCGCGGACAAGGCGCTGACCGGCTCGGCACTGATCGTGCTGTCGGCCCTCGGCGAGCTGCCCTGGTGGGTGACGGGCGTGATCCTGTTCCGCGAGGTGGCCGTGACCGGCCTGCGGTTCTGGGTCATATCGCACGGCGTCATCGCGGCCAGCCGCGGCGGCAAGGCGAAGACGCTGCTTCAGGTGGTCGCGATCGCCCTGTACATCCTGCCCGGGCCGTTCCGGATCGCCCGCGAGCTGGTGATGGCGGCCGCGCTGGTCGTGACGGTGCTGACCGGTGCGGACTACGTGGCCCGCGCGGCCCGGCTGCGCCGGGCCGGCGCGCCCGGCCGGGCGGCATAGGGCGGGCCGGACGGGGTTAGGAGAGGTCCATGGAATCCGGCAAGGACGCCAGTGCGTTGTCCCAGGAGGTGATCGACCTGCTCAGGGCGCGCGGCGACACGATCGCGGTCGCCGAGTCGCTCACCGGGGGGATGCTCGCGGCGTCGCTGACCGCGATTCCCGGGGCGTCCGCGGCCTTCCGGGGCGGGGTGGTGCCGTACGCGACTGGCCTGAAGGCGGTGCTGCTCGGCGTTCCCGCCGCGCTGCTGGACAGCCATGGCGCCGTACATCCCGACGTGGCCAGGGCGATGGCCGACGGGGTGCGGAGCCGCCTGGGCGCGACGGTCGGCGCCGCGACGACGGGCGTGGCCGGCCCGGACCCCCAGGACGGCCACCCGGTGGGCACGGTATACATCGCGGTCAGCGCGGGCGGCGACACGGGCGTGCGGTCCCTGGCGCTCGCCGGCGGCCGGCAGCAGATCCGGGAGGCCACTGTGGAGCAGTTGCTCGGCATGCTGATCTGCAGATTGCGGGAAGACAACATATGATTACAGCGTTACGTCGGTGAACACGCGGCTGTGCCCTCTCCCGCGCTGTCCGTATGGGCAGGTACGGTGGAGGTGTCGGCAGATGGTTTCGGGAAGGGAGTGTGGCGATGGTCCTGCTTCGTCACTTGCTCGGTGACGCGCTGCGGCGGCTGCGCCTCCGGCAGGGTCGCACTCTCCGCGAAGTCTCCGCCGCTGCGCGTGTGTCGCTCGGATACCTTTCGGAAGTGGAGCGCGGCCAGAAAGAGGCCTCGTCCGAGCTGCTGGCCTCGATCTGCGGTGCGCTGGGCGCACCCATGTCGCAGCTGCTCCGGGAGGTCTCCGACAACTTCGCCCTAGCCGAACTGCAGAACGAGCCCGTCTTCACCGGCGTCCGGGTGCTCACGCCCGACGTGGCCAGGGTGCCCGAGCCCGGTGCCCCGGCAGAGGAGCTCGAGCTCGCCACCGGCGACGGCAAGGTGACGGTCAAGGGCGGAACCAGGTTCGCCGTACCGCCGGACCAGCCCGAGTTCGAGCAGGTCGCACGGCGCATCAACGACATTCAGGACATGGTCCCGGCACTGAACTAAGCCGTCTGACCCCGCGATCCGGCCTCCTGGCCGCGCGATCCCGCCTCCTGGCCCCGCGATCCGGCCGCTGGGTCAAGCCCAGGCGCGCGGATCGTCGGCCAGCTTGACCACGCTTTCGGGCAGATGCCCGGACACGATGTGCTCCAGCGTCACGTCTTCGAGGATGGCCCGCTCGTTGGCCCGCAGCGCTATCCACACCGTCTGCAGTGGTTCGGCGGCGCCGATGTAGCCGAGGTTCTCCGGGCGCTCGCCGCGGACGCCAACCAGCGGCCCGTCAATTGCCCTGATGATGTCCGCCAGCGAGATGTCCGAGGCAGGCCGGGCCAGCCAGAAACCCCCGTCGGGGCCCCGCTGGCTGCGCACCAGCCCGCCGCGGCGAAGCTGGGTCAGAATGGCCTCGAGAAATTTGCCCGGAATGCCCTGGGTCTTGGCGAGCTGATCAGAGGTCACGTGGCCGCCGCCGCTGGCGGCCGCGAGTTCGATGGCAGCACGCAGAGCATAGTCGGCGCGTGCGGACAAACGCATGTGAAGCATTATGCAGGTAAATCACGGCTGACCGGTGATCGGCACACGGATAGACGGCCGTCTGGCCCGCCAGCCGATCCTGGTATTCCGCTTATTTCGGTCGGCTAGCTCGGCCAGCCCGGGTTAACGGGGCCGACACGGGCGCCAGGCCGAGAATTTCGGCGGCAGCCAGGCCGCTGATCCGGGCTGCCCCGTACGTGGCCACGTGGACGGCGTGGGGCGGCCGCCACACCGGGAGCCCCATCTCTACCACCACCGCGTCCGGCCGGGCCGCGAGCAGCCTCCTCACAACGTCGCGGGCCGCCTGGTACCTGTGTGCGTCCCGGACCACGACCACCAGCGGCCGCCCCGCCGCGGCCGCCAGCGCCCCGTCGGCCGCCTGGGCCAGCTCGCCGGGCCCCGCACCCACGCCGAGCCGCACGATGCTGTCGGCGGGCACCCATGGCTCCAGGCCCCACGGCACCATGCCAACCGCGATGTTGGCCGGGGGAACCACCTCGACGAGCAGCGGCCGGCGCAGCGGGAGGGCGGGGCCCCCGGTCACGTGGACCGCGCGGCGGGCGGCGGCCAGTCCCACGTCGGCCCCGTCGGCGGAATGCGGTGCCATTGCCTGGTAATCCGTGGCCTGGTGATCCGCGACCTGGCGCGCCCCGGCCACCCAGGCCCGCAGGTCGGCTACCCGGGCCGCCGCGTCCTCGAGCCGCGCCCCCGGCATCCGGCCCGAGGTTACCGCAGCGGCCAGGGCATCGCGCACCGCCAGGTAGGCGGCGCGGTCCTGGTCGCGCCCGAAGCAGAGCAGGTCTGTGCCTGCCGCCACGGCCAGCACCGCGACCTCGGGCAGTCCGAACGGCTCACTCACCGCCCGCATCTCCAGTGCGTCGGAGATGATCACGCCCGTGAAGCCGAGCTCGCCGCGGAGCAGCCCGGTCTGCGCCGCGGCGGACAGCGACGCGGGCAGTTCGCCGGTCAGCTCGGGAACGCGCAGGTGGCCCGGCATGACCGCGCGCACCCCCGCGGCGATCGCGGCCGAAAACGGCGGCAGGTCCCGTTGCGCCAGCACCTTCAGCGGGACGTCGACCGTGGCGATCGAGTCGTGTGAGTCGGTACGGGTGCTGCCGTGGCCGGGGAAGTGCTTGGCGCACGCGGCCACACCGGCGGCCTGCAGGCCGGCCACTGCGGCGGCGGCATGCCTGGCAACCAGGTCGGTGTCGGCGCCGAACGACCTGGTGCCGATCACCGGGTTGTCGGCGGCGGTGTTCACGTCCACCGACGGCGCCAGGTCGACGTTGATCCCGAGCGCCGCCAGGTCGGCGCCGAGCGCCCGGTACACGGCCTCGGTGACGGCCACGTCGTCTACGGCGCCGAGCGCGGCGTTGCCCGGGTAGCTGCTGCCGACAAGATGCGCGATCCGGGTGACGTCGCCGCCCTCTTCGTCGACGGCGATCAGCGGCTCGGCGGCGGCCGAGCGGAGCCGTGCCGTCAGCGCCGCGAGCTGCGCCGGGCCGGCGATGTTGGGGCCGAACACGGTCACACCGCCCAGCCCGGCACGGAGCGCGCTCAGCACCCAGCCCGGCGCGGCCCGGCCGCCGAAGGGCGGGATCAGGATGGCATCGGCGAGCCGGGCCAGGCCGGGGTCGCCGCTGCGCGCTGGCGCCGTCATCCCTTCACCGCCCCGGCGACCAGGCCGCCGACCAGGCGCCGCCGGATGATCAGGAAGAAGATCACGACCGGGATCGTGTACATGGTCGAGGCGGCCATGATCGGGCCCCACTCGGCGCCGCCCCGGCCGAAGAAGTAGGTCACATAGATCGGCAGCGTGTAGGCCGAGTGGTCCTGGCCGAGGAACGTCAGCGCCACGATGAACTCGTTGTAGGCCGTGATGAAAGCGAAGATGCTGGTGGCTACCAGGCCGGGGGCCACCAGCGGAAGCAGGATCCGCCAGAAGATCGTCACCGGGCCGGCGCCGTCGATGGCCGCCGCCTCGTCCAGCTCCCTGGGCACCGTGGCCACGAAGTTGCGCAGCATCCAGATGGACACCGGGAGCGCCTGGGCCGCGTACACGATGATCAGGCCGAGCAGACTCTGCAGCAGGTTGAGCTGGTCGAACTCCCGGAACAGCCCGATAATGAGCGCCTGCCCGGGGATCATCTGCACGATCAGCAGCATGATCAGGAACGAGGCGCGGAACCGGAACCGGAACCTGGCCACCGCGACCGACGCCAGCAGCGACAGGAACGAGGAGATCAGCACCGCGGCCAGGGTGACCGCCAGGCTGTTGCGGAAGAACAGCCAGACCGTGCCGATGCCCGAGGCTTGCCCGCTGATCACCTGGGTGAAGTTGCCGAACGTGGGGCGTGCTGGCAGCAGGCTGGGCGTGAGCGAGTAGATCTCCTGGGACGGCTTGAAGGCGGTGGACACCATCCAGAAGATCGGGAACAGCGTGACGAGCGCGACCAGCACACCCAGGGTGTTGAGGCCGATCTTCCGCGCCCGCCTGGCCGTCCGGGGGCTCATCCGGGTGGAGATCACGTCAGGGCTCCCTGCCGGACAGACGTGCGGACGTAGCCGACGGTGATGACGAGCAGGATCAGCGTGAAGATGATGGCCAGCGCGCCGCCGAGGCCGTAGCTGGGCGGGAACGTGAACCCTTTGTCGTAGATGTAGAGGCCCAGGTTGAACTCGTTCCGGTTGGCCAGGCCGCCGACCAGCAGGTACGTCTGGGTGAAGATGTTGAAGTCCCAGATCACCGACAGCAGCAGCAGTACCAGGAAGATCGGCTTGAGCAGCGGGTAAGTGATCCGCCAGAACACCCGCCACGGGCTGGCGCCATCAATCCGGGCGGCCTCGTACAGCTCGGCGGGCACGGTCTTGAGGCCGGCCAGCACGCTGACGGCGATGAACGGGAACGACGTCCAGACCACCAGCACGGTCAGCACGGTGTATGCCTGCAGCGCGCCCGTGGTCGTCCAGTTGTACCCGGCCCAGTTGGTGCTGCCGACCAGCCAGTGCGGCATCTTGCTGAGGGTCCAGTCGACCAGCCCGCCGTCCGGGTTGAACAGCCAGTAGAACAGCACGCTGCCGGCGACCGGGGGGGTGGCCCAGGCGAGCAGCGCGGTGATGGCCACAAACCCCGACATCCTGGGCCCGAGCCGGTTCAGCAGCAAGCCGACCAGCGTGCCGACGACCAGGGTTAGCGGCACGACCACCCCGGCGAAGATGACCGTGATCCGCAGCGAGAGCCAGAACTCCGAGTCGGCGAATGTGCTGCTGAAGTTGCCGAACCCGACCCACTGGACCGGCGCGGCGCCGGTGACCTGCGGCAGCCCGTAGTTCTGAAACGAGTAGAGCAGCATCTGCACGAGCGGCCAGAGGTACACCAGGGCGAGGCCGCCCAGCGCGGGCACCAGCAGCAGGTACGGGGCCAGCCGGTGGCGGCGGACGAACGCGCCGGCACGGGTGCCCCGGCTGGCGGCCGGCGTTCCGTGAAGCTGCGCGATTGTCTCGGCCATGTGTCGGGCCTCCTGGACGCGGGGTCGGGTGTCCCGGCCGGCCAGCCGCCGCCGACGGTGGCCGGCCGGGACGATGCGCGAAGGCTAGGACTCGGAGCCGGTGTTGAGCACGTTCTGCAGCTCGCTATTGGCCTTGTTCACGGTGGCCGTGAAGCTGGCGCCTTCCATCAGCGACTTCATCATCGTCGGGATGATCGCGTCGGTCGCGTCCGCGGTCGCCCAGTTCTTCGAGTTCAGCGGCGAGATCTGGGTGTAGGCGGCGGCCTTGGCGAACCCGGACATGACCGCGCTGCCCGAGTACTTGCCGCCGGACAGCGCGGTGGTGAACTCGGGGAAGAAGCCCTGCAGGTTCGCGAACGTGGTCGCGTTGGACGGGCTGTCCATGACGCTGACCAGGTCCCACGAGGCGGTCTTGTTCGGGCTCTTGGCCCAGACGCCGAGGTCGGAGCCGCCCGCGAAGGCTGGCGCCGGGTTGGGGCCGTTCTGGCTGGGGATCGGGAACGATGCCCAGTCCGACTGGTACTTCGTGCTCACGGCCTCCAGCGACGACTCCGCCCACGGACCGTCGATGTACATGTCGAGGGTGCCCTTGGCGAAGTCCTCGTCGGAGCCTCCGGAGGTGGCGCCGGGGGCCCCCAGCTCGGTCTCGCCGATGTACTTGGACGGCGAGACGTGGTCGGTCAGCAGCAGGTCGGAGTAGAACTTGATGCCGGCCTCGGACTGCGGGGTGTTCAGCTCGGCCACCCACTTGCCGCCCTTCTGGACTGCGACCTGGCCGCCCGCGCCCCAGATGAAGCTGACGATCGCGTTGGTGTAGTCGCTCGGAGCGCCCAGGCCGTAGGTGCCCGGGTACTTCGCCATCAGCTTCTTCGCGTCGGTGACCAGTTCCGCCCAGGTGGCGGGCGTCGAGGTGATGCCGGCCGCGGCGAACTGGTCCTTCCGGTACCAGATGCCGCGCACGCCGCCGAACCACGGAACGGCGTAGTTGTTGCCGCTGACCGTGTCGTTGGCGAGGTTGCCCGCGATGATGTCCGAGCCGGACTTCCAGGTCTTGACCTCGCTGGTGATGTTGGCCAGCGCGCCCTCGGCCGCCACGCCCGGCGTGTCGGTGTTGCCGAGTTCGGTGATGTCCGGGCCGCCCTTCCCGCTGCTGAGCGCGTTGGTCCAGTCCGTGGTGCGGTTGGTCCACGGGATCCAGTCCACGACCACCTTGGTGTGCTTGTACTGGGGGAACTGTTTGTGGAACTGCTTGACTATGCCGTTCATCCAGGTGACCTGCGAAGGAACGGACGCTCCCATCCGCCACACGGTCAGCTTGGCGGGCGCGGCCGCGGCCGCCGATGAGCCGCTGCTCGAGCCGCAGCCTGCTACTCCGGCCGCGGCTCCTGCAAGCACCACGGCAGCGCCGATGGTGGCTGCCGATCTGGTGAGGTTCACTCTCGATCTCCCTTCCCGGCTGTTCTCGCGGGCCAGCGTCCGCCGGGGCGACGCGACCGCTGCGACCGAATCTGGGCCCGAAACTAACAGGAAAGTTTCCTATAAGATAGAGTCCGTTGCCAGATTGAGACAATTCGTCCTGGCGGTAGCCACCAGCGCCGGCGAGTCCGGTTCCTCGCGGAGCCTGCCGTACGGTACCCATAGCCAGTGAGGGGACTGCATGGAACGACGGCCAGGAACGCCAAGCCTGCTGCGAGAGCTTAACGACCGCGCGGCGCTCGAACTGCTGCTTGCCGGCGGCCCGATGACCCGGGCGCAGCTCGGCGAGCACACCGGCCTGTCCAAGGTGACCGCGTCACAGCTGCTGGCCAGGCTCGAGGAGCGCGGCCTGGTCCAGGTGGCGGGGGAGCAGGCCGGCGGCCGCGGGCCGAACGCCGCCCTGTACGGCGTGGTGCCGTCCGCCGCCTATGTGGCCGGGCTGCACGTCGATCACACCGTGGTCAGCGCTGGCGTGGCCGACGTCACCGGCCGCGAGCTCGCGGTGGTCTCGGTAGACCCGAACGCCGGCCAGGACCCGGTCGAGCTGGTGCGCGGCGCGGTCGCCGCGGCCGCGGGCTCGGCCGGCTTGTCGCCCGACGCGCTGCGGTCGCTGGTGATCGGGACTCCTGGGGTGCTGGACCCGCACACCGGCGAGCCGCGGCTCGCGGTCAACCTGCCCGCCTGGCGCCAGGGCGTCCTCGATGCCCTCCGCGTCGACCTGGGCAGGCCGGTGACGATCGAGAACGACGTCAACCTCGCCGCGATGGCCGAGCGGGCCACGGGCGCCGCGGCGGAGGTGGACGACTTCGTGCTGGTCTGGATCGGCATCGGGATCGGCCTGGCGACCGTGCTCGGCGGGCGGCTGCACCGCGGAGTCGGCGGGGCCGCCGGAGAGATCGGCTACCTGCCAGTGCCGGGCGTGCCGCTGCCGCAGGACGTGAGCCACCCGGACACGGGCGCGTTCCAGTCGCTGATCGGCGCCCAGGCGCTGCTTCCGCTGGCGGCCAGCTACGGCTTTGCCGGGAGCACCGTTGGAGCCGCGGTGCGGGCCGCGCACGAGGCCGCGTCGGCTGGCGACGAACGGGGCAGCGCGTTCCTCGCCGAGCTGGCCCGCCGCGTGGCGACCGGCGTGGCCTCGATCTGCGTGGTGCTCGATCCAGGGCTGGTGGTGCTCGGCGGCGAGGTGGGCCTGAGCGGCGGCACCGAGCTGGCCGACCGGGTAGCGGCCGAGATGGGCCGGATCAGCCCGGCCAGGCCGCGGGTGGTGCCGACCAGCGTGACCGGTGACCCCGTGCTGTGCGGCGCGATCAGGGCCGCGGTCGACCAGGCCCGGCAGGAACTCCTGGCCTCGGTGGCCAGTACCTGAACGGCTGAAAAGGAAACCCTGAATGGGCCGACCGGTTTGCTGCAGTCCCTGTTGGGTATGCGGCAGCCGTACGATTCATATCGTAATCGGGGGTGTTCGATCGTGCGCAAGATGCGGATGATGCTCATACCGCTGACCGTTGTGGCGGCAATCGTCGTCATGGCCATGACCCGGCGCCCGGGCAAGGCCCGCCGCAGCCAGCGTCGCAGCAAGTAAGGGTCGGGATTCGACCCGATCCTGCAGGCCTTAAGGCCGGGCCGTTCATCAGGGCGGCCCGGCTGGCTGCCTGCGCGGGAGTAATTCCACTCCCGCGCAATGGCAAATTGGGCGCAAAAGCCCGGCGGCAATTGCCGCCCGGGGCCCGGCGGCTGGAATTGCCGCCGGGGCCGGGTGGCTGGAATTGCCGCCGGGGCCGGGTGGCTGGAATTGTCACCCGGATAGCTCGGCGGCGTAATTCCGCAGCGCCCACTCGTAATTCCCGAGGTCTTCGCCGCCGATCCGGTCGAGGGCCAGGACGATCAGCCGGGCCACCGCCTCCTGGCACCGCCCGGCGCTGGTCAGCGCCAGGGCGAGGAACGCCGCGACCGAGTCATGGCCGGGAAACTGCTCGTCAGCGCGCCGCATGATCTGTACAGCCTCATCGAAACGCCCGAGGTTGCGCAGGGTGCTGCCGTACTGGATCAGGCCCCGGCGCAGGCTGTCGCCGTCCAGGCCCGCGGAGAAGGCCTGCTCGTATACCGGCGCCGCCTCCGCCTCGCGGCCCGCAAAGTCAAGCGCGCCCGCGTACTCGAACAGCGCGTGGGCGTCGCCGGGATGCTGCCGGGCCAGATCCCGGAAGTAGCCGACCGTGGGCTCGGGATCATCCCTCCGGGCGGCCGCCCACCCTCGCTCGATCGCGTCGCTCAGCGCGGACATGCTGGCCGTCCCTTCGGTTGCTGGTATGGCTCGGTCGCGGAGCGCGGGTCACACATCCCGCGCGGACCGTTCGAACGGGGCGCCCTCGATGCCCAGCGCCACGATGCGGCGAGGGCGTACGCGGATCCAGGAGGGGCTGAACCGGAACGGGGCGCCCAGGCGCTTGCCGATATCCTCGCCGCCCTCGGTGTAGGTCTCCGCGTCGCCTCGTACCTCGATAAAACGCGGCCCCCGATCGTCCACGACCACCGCTACCTTTGGCCGGCGCTGTGCGTCGCGGAATTTCTTGGTAGCAGCCATGTCGGCAAGCTGTGCGTTGCTGCCGATGACGAGCGTCTGCGTCTGCGGATCGTGGAAGATCGCCACGGGTATGACGTGCGGCATGCCATCGGCCCCGACGGTGGCGAGGCGGCCGAGCCTCTGATCGTTCAGGTACGCGATTTCTGCGTCGGTGAAAACGCTCATGCTCATCTCCTGTGCTTACGTCGGGCCGTTGATGCGGGCCGGGCGATCCGCGGCTGGATCACTGGGCGCGCAAGCGCAGGCCGCGGGGGGTGGGACGGAAGCCGGCCTGCTCCAGCGCGCGGGCCAGGGGAGAATCGTAGACGCCTCCGCCGTCGGCGCGCTCAACGGTGAGCCGGCCGAGTGCCCCCTCGCGGACGGCGTCGGCGAGCGCGGCGGCCGCGGGGTCGAGCAGGGCCGGGTCGCTGGTCCAGGACAGCAGGGTTTTGCCACCACGCTCGACGTAGAGCACCAGCTGACCGTCGGCCAGCACCACGAGCGCGCCGGCCTTGCGGCCCGGGCGGTGCCCGCCTGGCGTCTCGTCCGGCCGGGCCGGCCAGGGCAGCGCCGAGCCGTAGGCGTTCGCCGGGTCAGCCGCGGCCAGCACCACGATCGAGCCGTCGTTCGCATCAGCCATCGCGCGCATCCGGTCCACCGCTCCCGGCAGCGCGAACTGTGCGGCACCCAGGCCCTCGACGAAGTACCCGCGCCGGCACTGGCCGGCCTCCTCCATCGCCCGCAGTACCGGGTAGATCGCGCCAAACCCGCCGGTCACCCGCTCGGCGGCGACCGCGCCCCGGATCAGCACGCCGTGCCGGTCCAGCAGGGTCCCGGCGAGCGCGTGCAGCCGCCTGGTCCGGTCCTCCTCGGCCTGCGGCAGCAGTGACCACCGCCCGCTTACCGTTGGCGGGCCACTCCGGGACGGGAGTGCCGCCCGGCTCAGCCGGGGCCTGCGGAGCCCGACGACGCTGCCCGGGCCGCCGGGCAGTCCCGCGCGGGCGGCCCGCCCGCCGCGGCCGCCCTGGCCGTACCGGCCGGACCGGGCGCCGCCCGGCAACCCGGCCGCGTCCAGCGGCGACCGGCCGTCGCCGCCGGCCTGTGTGCCGCCGGCCTGTGTGCCGCCGGCCTGTGTGCCGCCGGCCTGTGCGCCGCCGGCCTGTGCGCCGCCGGCCTGTGCGCCGCTGGCCCGTGCGGTGGCAGCCTGTGCGGTGGCAGACACCGTGTGGCCCGGCCCGGGCCCGGCGTCGGCCACCGGCCTGCCCGTGCCGAGCACGGTGCGCAGCGGCGCGAGCGTGTCGTTGGTCAGCCTGCCCGCCCAGACCAGGTCCCAGATCGCAGCGGCGAGCGTCTGATCGGTGAGGCCCAGCGCCGCCGCCGTTGCGCCGTCGCCGCGCAGCTCAGCCGCCACCCTGTCGCCGAGCGCGCGGAAGAACAGCGCGCCGCCGCCGCCCAGCGCGGTGAGCACCGCGTCGTGCACCGGCGTCATCGTGATCTCGGCAGGCTCACCGAACAGCAGCGGGGCGGCGTCGGCGGGCGCGATCACCAGCCAGCCGTCGCCTCCCGGCAGGCCGCCGGCCCCCGACCACACGATCTCGCCGGCCGCGGTCAGCTCGTCGAGCAGGGCGGGGGAGTAGCCGGGTACCCGGCCGGGCAGCACCAGTGTCTCCAGCGCCGAAGCCGGGATCGGGACCCCGGCGAGCTGCTCGATGACGTCGTACACGGCGTCCGGCGTTGCCGGACGGTCCGGGCGGGCCGGTCGCGCCGGACGCGTCCCGGCGCCGCGGCCCCGGCCAGGGCCGGCCGCACGGCCCGCGTTCTGCCAGGTCGGCAGGAACCTGGCGAACACGTGCGGCGGCACGGGCTCGGCCTCCCGGCGCAGCTTGGCCAGGCAGCGGCGGCGCAGCAGCCGGAGCATCCCGGTCTCGCACCACTCGGTGCCCCGCCCGCCGGGCAGGAACTCGCCCTCGGCGACCCGGCCGTCGGCGGCCAGCCGCCGCAGCGCGTCGGTGGTCACCGCCGTGCCGAGACCGAACCGCTGCGCCACCGTCGCCGCGGTGAACGGCCCGTGCGTGCGGGCGTACCTGGCAACCAGGTCGCCCAGCGGGTCCGGGACGGGCTCGGTGAACGCGTCGGGCACGCCGGGCGGCAGCGCCACCCCGAGCCCGTCGCGCAGCCGGCCCGCGTCCTCGACTGCCACCCACCGTTCCTGCCCGGCCACCCTGACCTCGATCAGCCGCCGCTGGGCGGCCAGCTCGGCGAGCCACCCCGGAGCAGAGCCGGGTTCCGCGCACCGCTCCTCGACTTCCATGGCCGACAGCGGGCCCAGCGCCGTGAGCATGTCAGCCACCGCCTCCAGGCCACGGCACCGCCGGTGCGCCGAGAGGCACTGCGCGTCCCGTTCCGTCTCACCGACGATGTCCGGGTCCAGCAGTTCTCGCGCATCGGCCTGGCCGAGCAGCTCGGCGAGCAGCGACGAGTCCAGGGCCAGTGCCTGGGCCCGGCGCTCGGCCAGCGGCGCGTCGCCGTCGTACATGAACGCGCCCACGTACCGGAACAGCAGCGAGCGCCCGAACGGGGACGGCACGGGTGTCTCCACCTCCACCAGCCGCACCCGCCGCGCGGCGAGGTCGTGCATGAGGCCGACCAGGCCGGGCACGTCGAACACGTCCTGCAGGCACTCGCGGACTGTCTCGAGCACGATCGGGAACGTGCCGTACTGGCTCGCCACCGACAGCAGCTGCGCCGAGCGCTGCCGCTGCTGCCACAGCGGGGTCCGCCGCCCCGGCTGCCGCCTCGGCAGCAGCAGTGCCCGGGCTGCGCACTCCCGGAACCTGGACGCGAACAGGGCGGACGAGCCGAGCTCGGCGGTGACGAGCTGCTCCACCTCCTCCGGCTCCAGCGCGGCGATCCCGGCCGGCGGCGGGTCGTCGGCGTCGGGCACCCGGATCACGATGCCGTCGTCGGTGTGCAGCGCCTGCACGTCCATGGCCTGGTAGCGCTCGCGCAGCCGGGCCGCGATCGCCAGCGCCCACGGAGCATGCACCCGGGCGCCGTAGGGGCTGTGCAGCACCAGCCGCCAGTCGCCGAGCTCGTCCCGGAACCGCTCCATCACCAGGGTCTTGTCGTCGGGCAGGTAGCCGGTGGCGGCGCGCTGCGCGGCCAGGTAGCTGATCAGGTTCGCGGCGGCAAGCTCGTCCAGGCCGTCGCGGCGCAGCTGATCCGTGGCGACCTGCTCGCTGGCCGCGCCGAGCTCCCGGCAGTACTCGCCGATGGCCCGGCCGAGCTCGGCCTGGCGGCCCGGCGCGTCGCCGTGCCAGAACGGCAGCCTGCCCGGCTGGCCGGGCGCGGGCGAGACGAGCACCTGGTCGGCGGTGATGTCCTCGATCCGCCAGGAGCTCGCGCCGAGCACGAACACGTCGCCGACCCGCGACTCGTACACCATCTCCTCGTCGAGCTCGCCGACCCGCCGGGAGTGCCGGCCGGAGCGATCCCGCTGGCCGCCCGCGAGGAACACGCCGAACAGCCCGCGGTCGGGGATCGTCCCGCCGTTGGTGACGGCCAGCCGCTGGCCGCCCGGACGGCCGTGCAGCATTCCCGTGGTGCGGTCCCAGACCAGGCGGGCCCGCAGCCCGGCGAACTCCTCGCTGGGGTAGCGGCCGGCCAGCATGTCGAGGACCGCCTCGAGCACCGGGCGGGTCAGGCTGGCGAACGGCGCGGCCCGGCGCACCGTCTGCTCCAGCCGGGTGATCTCCCAGTCGTCCATCGCGGTCATCGCGACGATCTGCTGGGCGAGCACGTCGAGCGGGTTGCGCGGCATGCGCAGCTCCTCGATCGCGCCGTCCAGCATTCGCCTGGCCACGACCGTCGCCTGCACCAGGTCGCCCTGGTACTTGGGGAAGATCAGGCCACGGGAGATGTCGCCGACGTTGTGGCCCGCGCGCCCGGTGCGCTGCAGCCCGCTGGCCACCGACGGCGGCGCCTCCACCTGGATGACCAGGTCAACCGCGCCCATGTCGATGCCGAGCTCCAGGCTGGACGTGGCCACCACGGCCGGCAGCCGCCCCGCCTTCAGCGCCTCCTCGATCTGGGCGCGCTCCTGCCGGGACACCGAGCCGTGGTGCGCGCGGGCGACCTCGGCGGGCACGCCTTGGGTTCCGCCGGACTGGGCCATGACCTCGACAGGGGAGCGGGGCGCGGCGCCGTTGCTCCCGGCCCGCTCCTCGGCGCGCTCGGCAGCGAGCTCGTTGAGCCGGGCGCAGAGCCGCTCGGCCAGGCGCCGCGAGTTCGCGAAGACGATCGTGGACCGGTGCGCCTCGATCTCGTCGAGCACGCGCTCCTCGACGTGCGGCCAGATCGAGCGCCGTCGCACCGGGTCGTCCGGGTGCTCGTCGTCTGGTGCCCCGGCCGCGGTCTCCAGGTCGGCCATGTCCTCGACCGGGACCACGATCTGCAGGTCGAGCCGCTTGTCGCTGGGCGGCGCCGCGATCGTGACCGGCCGGCTGCCGCCGAGGAACGCCGCCACCTCCTCCGGCGGCCGCACGGTCGCGGACAGCCCAATCCGTTGTGCCGGCCCTCGTTCTGCCGGCCCTCGTTCTGCCGTCCCCTCGCGCGTCTCCTCACGCAAGGCATCCAGGCGCTCCAGCGACAGGGCCAGGTGCGCGCCGCGCTTGCCGCCCGCCAGCGCGTGCACCTCGTCGATGATCACGGTCTCTACGTTGCGGAGGGTCTCCCTGGCCTGGGAGGTGAGCAGCAGGAACAGCGACTCGGGCGTGGTGATCAGGATGTCCGGCGGCTGGCCGGCCAGCTTGCGGCGCTCGTCGGCGGCGGTGTCGCCGGTGCGCACGCCGACCCGGATGTCGGGCTCGGCCAGGCCAAGGCGCCTGGCGGCCTGGCCCACCCCGGCCAGCGGTGAGCGCAGGTTGCGCTCGATGTCCACGGCCAGGGCCTTCAGCGGCGAGATGTACAGCACCCGGCAGCGCTGCCGCGGATCGGCCGGTACCGGCTCGGTGGCCAGCTTGTCGATCGCCCACAGGAACGCGGCCAGCGTCTTGCCCGACCCGGTCGGCGCGATCACCAGCGTGTTCTCGCCCCGGCCGATCGCCGCCCACGCCTCAGCCTGCGCCGGGGTCGGGCCGGCGAACGCGTCGCCGAACCAGGCCCTGGTCGCCTCGCTGAAGCCGGGCACCAGACCGGTGACCGGTGTGTGGACAGACATACATCCATCCTGCCTTGCCTCACCGACAGCCCGAGCCATGGCAACCGGGCCTATTGATTCGGCCGATCCGGGGGGAAGATGCTGAAGGGGCTGCATTGGCGCAGCTGCCCGGTCTGGGGAGGCGATATGGCGAGTCTGACCTCGGTGTTGCGGCAGGCGGCGGCCGACCATGCTGACCGCCCGGCAGTGCGCATGGACGCGGAGGTGCTGACCTACGCGGACTTGTGGGACGCCGCCGCCCGCGTGGCCGGGCTGCTGGCAACGCTCGGCGTGGAGCCGGGCGACCGGGTCGGCATCATGCTGCCGAACGTGCCCGCGTTCCCGATCGCCTACTACGGCACGCTCGCCGCGGGAGGCGTCGTGGTGCCGATGAACCCGCTGCTCAAGAGCCGTGAGGTCGCCTACTACCTGGGCGATTCCGGCGCGAAGGTGCTGTTCGCCTGGCACGCTGCGGCCGGCGAGGCCGCCAAGGGAGCCGCGGATACCGGCACCCGGGTCATCGAGGTCAACAACCCGCTGCTCGCGCTCGCCGGCCCGGATCCGGTGCCGAGCACCGCGGACCGCGGCGACGACGACGATGCGGTGATCCTCTACACGTCGGGCACCACCGGCAGGCCCAAGGGCGCCGAGCTGACCCACGCGAACCTGACCCGCAACGCCGAGCTGACCGCGACCACGCTGCTGAAGAGCAGCACGGGTGACGTGGTGATGGGCTGCCTGCCGCTGTTTCACGTGTTCGGCCTCACCTGCGGGCTGAACGCGACGGTCACGGCCGGCAGCACGCTGACCCTGCTGCCCAGGTTCGACCCCGGCAAGGCCCTGGAGATCATCCAGCGTGACCGGGTCACGATCTTCGAGGGCGTGCCCACGATGTACGCGGCCATGCTGCACCACACCGGCGAGCGGCCGGACGTCTCGTCGCTGCGGCTGTGCGTCTCCGGCGGCGCGGCCATGCCGGTCGAGGTGCTGCGCGGGTTCGAGGACGCCTTCGGCTGCATCATCCTCGAGGGTTACGGCCTGTCCGAAACCTCCCCGGTCGCCTCGTTCAACCACCCGGACAAGGTGCGCAAGCCCGGCTCGATCGGCACGCCGATCGCGGGCGTCGAGATGCGCCTGATCGACGCAGACGGCGCGGACGTGCCCGCCGGCGAGGTCGGCGAGATCGCGATCAGGGGCCACAACGTCATGAAGGGGTACTGGGGCAGGCCGGACGCCACCGCCGAGGCCATCCAGGACGGCTGGTTCCGCACCGGCGACCTCGCCAAAGTCGACGAGGACGGCTACTACTACATCGTCGACCGGAAGAAGGACCTGATCATCCGCGGCGGGTACAACGTCTACCCGCGCGAGATCGAGGAGGTGCTCTACGAGCATCCGGACGTCGCCGAGGTGGCGGTGATCGGGATCCCGCATCCCGAGCTTGGTGAGGACGTGGGCGCCGCGGTGAAGCTCAAGCCGGGCGGCACGGCCACGCCCGCCGACCTGCGCGCCTTCGCCAGGGAACGGGTCGCCGCGTACAAGTACCCGCGCCACATCTGGATCGTCGATGACCTGCCCAAGGGGCCGACCGGCAAGATCCTGCGCCGTGAGGTGCAGCCCCCGCAGGACCTGTGATGACCGCCAACGCCGAGGACCGGTCCGCGGAGTTCCCGTCCGCCGCCGACGCGGCCGGGGCACTTGACCTGCTGCTGTCCGCCGCGGCGCTGGGCACGACCCGGATGCTGCGCCCGGATGCCGCCACGCTGCGCCTGGCGCTTGGGCTTGCCCGCCGGCCGCAAACGTTTGCCCAGCGAATGAGCGGACTGACCGCCGAACTCGCGAAGATCGCGATCGGGGATTCGCAGGTCGCGCCGGGCAAGCGGGACCGGCGGTTCCGCGATCCGGAGTGGACCAGCAATCCGCTGCTCAGGCGCGCCATGCAGGCTTACCTCGCCGCCGGGCAGACCGCCGATGCACTCCTGTCCGACGCCGAGCTGAGCTGGCGCGACAGCGAGCGACTCAAGCTTTTGGCCCTGAACGTTAACGCCGCCGCTTCGCCGAGCAACAATCCGCTGATCAACCCAGCCGCGTTCCGCGCGGTGCGCGAGAGCGGCGGCCGCAGCGCCTTGCGCGGGGCCCGGGCGCTCGTCGCCGACCTGGCCGCGCCGCCGCGCGTGCCGAGCATGGTGGCCCCGGACGCGTTCGAGGTCGGCGTGGACCTCGCGGTGACGCCTGGCGTCGTGGTGGCCAGGTCCGAAGCCTGCGAGCTGATCCAGTACCGGCCGGTCACGCCCGCGGTGCACCGCTTCCCGCTGCTGATCGTCCCGCCGATGATCAACAAGTTCTACATCACCGACCTGGCCCCCGGCCGCAGCATGGTCGAGTACCTGGTCGGGCAGGGCCAGCAGGTCTTCGTGATCTCGTGGCGCAACCCGGACGCCCGGCACCGGAACTGGGGCCTGGACACCTACGGCAGCGCGGTGGTGCAGGCGCTCGACGCCGTGCTGGCCATCTGCGAGGCGCCCAAGGCCAGCATCTGCGCGCTCTGCTCGGGCGGCGTGATCTCGTCGATGGTCGCCGCGCATCTGAGCGCGGCCGGGCAGCTGGACCGGCTGGCCAGCCTGTGCCTGGGCGTGACCGTCCTTGACCAGGCGCGTGCGGGCACGGCCGCCGCGATGATCGACGAGCGCACCGCGGCGGCGGCGATCCTGGCCTCGGCCCAGCGCGGCTACCTGGACGGCCGCGCGCTGGCCGAGGTGTTCGCCTGGCTCAGGCCGGACGACCTCATCTGGACCTACTGGGTGAACAACTACCTGCAGGGCCGGACACCGCCGCCGTTCGACATCCTGTACTGGAACGCGGACACCACGCGGCTGCCCGCCGCGCTGCACCGCGAGTTCATCGAGCTGGCCCTGTCCAACGCGCTGACCAAGCCGGGCGAAGCCACGATGCTCGGTTCCGCCGTCGACCTGTCCAAGGTCGCCGTCGACAGCTACGTCGTGGCGGGCATCGCCGATCATCTGTGCCCCTGGCAGTCGTGCTACGCGAGCACCCGCCTGCTCGGCGGCAGCTCCCGGTTCGTGCTGTCCACCAGCGGCCACATCGCCTCGATGGTCAACCCGCCGTCGAACCCCAAGGCGACGTTCCAGACCGCGCCGGACAGCCGGGACTACCCGGCCGACCCGGGCGAGTGGCTGAGCCGGGCACAGACCGAGGCGGGCAGCTGGTGGCCGGATTACGGATCCTGGCTCGCGCAGCGCAGCGGCGGCGAGAAGGAGCGCCCGGACAAGCTGGGCGGCGGCGGGTTCCGGCCGGGCGAGCTCGCCCCCGGCGGCTACGTTCTCGACCGGTGAGCCGATGCGGTCACGCAAGCCCGCGGCCCAGCCGGGCAATGAGACGATCCGCAGCATCGCGGTCGACGGCCAGCAGCTCCGGGTTGCCGTGCGGCAGGGGAGCCCGGGCGGGACCCCGTTGCTGCTCATCAACGGGATCGGCGCCAGCCTGGACCTGCTGCAGCCGTTCGTTGATGCGCTCCACCCATCCCTGGGCGTGATCCGTTTCGACGTCCCCGGTGTCGGCGGCTCGGCTGTCTCGGCGCTGCCTTACCGCTTTACCGGCCTGTGCCGGATGATCGCGCGGATGCTGTCAGTGCTCGGCCACGAGCAGGCCGACGTGCTCGGCATCTCCTGGGGCGGCGGGGTCGCCCAGCACTTCGCCGCGTTCCAGCGGTCACGGTGCCGCCGGCTCGTGCTGGTCAGCACCGCGACCGGCGCGATCATGGTTCCGGCCAGGCCCGGGGTGCTGATCCGGATGGTCACCCCGCGGCGCTACCTGGACCCGGGCTACCTCAAGAGCGTGGCCGGCGACCTGTACGGCGGATCGGCGCGCACCGACCCGGCGCGGGTGGCCACGGCGATGCACGCGCGCAGCCGCGTCGGGCCGCCGCACGGCTACCTGTACCAGCTTACCGCAGGGCTCGGCTGGACGAGCCTGCCGTTCCTGCCGCTGCTGCGGCAGCCGACGCTCATCATGTCCGGCGATGACGACCCGATCATCCCGCTGGCCAACGCGCGCCTGATGCACCGGCTGATCCCCGGTTCCCGGCTGCACGTTTACCACGGCGGCCATCTCGCGCTGGTGACCGAGGCGGCGCAGCTCGCGCCGGTGGTCGAGCGCTTCCTCGCCGAGGCCGACGAGGGCGCGGCCGGGACCGACGGCCGCCGGCCCGGGAGATCAACACGCTGATCGTGGGAAGGGCCGTCACCGGCGCCAAGTGCCTTCGTGTGAGGCACGGCGCCGGTGACGGCCGGGGAGCGGGCGCGCCCGCGTGGAGGGTTACGGTGCCGGCGTGCCGGTTCCGGTTCCGGCCGCGGCAGGAACCGGCTCGGCCTCGCCGTCCTCGGGGTCGTACGTGTAGTGGCTCGGGTGCGTCTCGTCCGTCCCGGCCGGCAGCTTGGTCGCGTTGAAGATGAGCGTGAGCACGGCCGAGACCACCAGGTTCAGAACGAGAGCGGCGAACCCGATATAGATGACGTGACCCCAGATCGGGGCGGTGGAGGCGCCGAAGTGCGCCTGGCCGCTCCCCGGCGTTCGCCACGCCTCGATCGTGCCGAACACCATCCCCGCTGCCCAGCCGATGACCAGCGCCCAGCGGTGGAACCAGCGGGTATACAGGCCGACCAGGATCGCCGGGAAGGTCTGCAAGATCCACAGCCCGCCGAGCAGCTGCAGGTTGATCGAGAACGTTTTGCTCAGCTCGAGGGCGAAGACCAGCGCGCCGGCCTTCATGACGAGCGAGGCCAAACGGGCGGCCGCGGTCTCCTCACGGGGGCTGGCATTCGGTCTGAAGAACTCCTTGTAGATGTTGCGGCTGAACAGGTTCGCCGCGGCGATCGACATGATGGCCGCGGGAACGAGCGCGCCGATGACGATCGCCGAGTAGCCGATGCCGGCGAACCAGCTCGGGAACATGTGCTGGAACAGCAGCGGCACGGTCAGGTCGGTGTTGTCCCCGGCGGACTTGACGCCCGCGGTCACGGCCGGAGTGGCCAGGGCCATGTAGCCGAACAGCGCGATCAGGCCGAGCATCAGCGTGTAGGCGGGCAGGGCGGCCAGGTTCCGCCGGACCACGTTACGACGCTTGGTGGCGAGCACCCCGGTGATGATGTGCGGGTACATGAACAGCGCCAGCGCCGAGCCGAGCGCGAGGGTGGCAAAGGCCCACTCGCCGGCTGGCGTCACGACCAGGCCGCCCCTCGGCTTTCCTGTTGCTGGGTTGATCGTCTTCAGGTGCGCCGCCGAGGCACCGAAGATGTGTCCCCAGCCGCCGAGCCTCATCGGTATATACAGGATCGCGACGAGCACGGTCACGTAGACCAGCGTGTCCTTGATGAACGCGATCATGGCCGGAGCGCGCAGCCCGGCCAGGTAGGTGTACGCGGCCAGGATGACGAACGCGATGATCAAGGGCAGGTCCTTGAGGAACGCGTTGCTCGTGCTGGTGCCGACTCCGAGCACGATCAGCACGGACTCGATGCCGACGAGCTGCAGCGCGATGTACGGCATGGTGGCCAGGATCCCGGTGAACGCCACGGCGAGGCCGAGGCCCCGCGAGCCGTACCGGCCCCGGATGAAGTCGGCCGGGGTGACGTAGTTGTGCCTGCGGGCGACCGACCAGAGTCGGGGGACGAAGATGAATACGATCGGGAAGGTCATGATCGAGTAGGACAGGGCATAGAACCCCGCGGCGCCGGTCGCGTACACCAGCGCGGGCACGGCGATGAACGTATAGGCGGTGTAGATGTCGCCGCCGAGCAGGAACCAGCTGATGAACGCGCCGAACCCGCGTCCGCCAAGGCCCCACTGTTGCAGGTTGAGCAGGTCCTCGGCCGGACGCCACCTGGCCGCGGCGAACCCGACCAGGGTGACGATCAGGAAGCAGACGAGAACGATTGTGAACGCGACGTCATTGACGTGACTCACCTCGCCACCTCCGCGTTCTCGCGGCCCGCGGCTGCGCTGGGCGTTGGCTTGGTTCGCACCAGCCGGAAGCTGGTCCAGCAGAGGATGGCGATCACCGGCACTGCGAACAGGAGATACCAGTAGAAGAAGGGGAAATCACCTAACTTCGGGGTCGATCGCGCGTAGATCGGCACGATCAGTGGGATGGCGATCGCCACGACGATCAGGACGGTGGCGGTAGCCAACGCAGCGGGGCTCCTGCGGGGGGGACTGGACTGGGCCATCGCATTCCTCTCAGGGGGTAGGTGATGCGCGCTGACGGCCCGTCCCCTCCCCGAAACCAGGCCGCGGCGTGCAAACGAATGCGCTATGACATTTTTCACAATGGTGCATCCTCGCGGCCTGCCCGGCAATAGGGCGTTTCCGGGTCGTTACGGGCCTGCCACCGTGGATGAAACCTTCCCGGGCGGCCTTCGCCGGGCTGACGCTGGTCTGCGACGTGGCCGGCCACGTACCCCACGGGTAACCTTTCGGGGTGCGTCTCACTGTCTTCTGGGAACGGATGCGCGCGCAGTTCGGGGAGACCTACGCCGAGAGCGTGGCCAAGGACCAGGTGCTCGCCGACCTCGGCGATCGCACCGTTAACCAGGCGCTCGCCGACGGCGTGGATGCCAAAACCGTCTGGCGCGCCGTCTGCGACTCCTTCGACGTCCCCCATCGGCTGCGCTGACCCGGTGAGTTCCCCAGGCCGTTCCCTCGACGTCCCCCATCGGCTGCGCTGATCCGGTGGAGTCCGTTGGCCGTCGCGTGGTGCTGGTGTCTGGGGCGCCGGGCTCGGGCAAGACCAGCCTGGCGGCGCCGCTGGCGGCCGAACTTGGGTTCGCCCTGCTGAGCAAGGACCGGATCAAGGAGACGCTTCACGACGCCCTCGGGGCGCCAGTGTCCGACCTGGCCTGGTCGAACCGGCTTGGGGCCGCCGCCATGGAACTGCTCTGGACGCTGGCCGCCGACGCCCCGGCCGTGGTGCTCGAGGCGAACTTCCGGCCACGCCACGCCTACGGGCAGAGCCGGATATCCGCGCTCTCGGCACGGCCGGTCGAGGTGAACTGCGTCTGCCCGCCCGAGCTTGCCGCCCGCCGCTATGCCGAGCGGGCTGCGACCTCACACCCGGTACACGTGGTGACCAGCCTGACCCCGGAGATGCTCGCCGAGTTCGACCGGCCGGTCGGGATCGGGGAGCTGATCACCGTGGACACCACCGCTCCCGTCGACGTCGCGGCGCTGGCCGAGCACGTCCTGGCCAGCCTCTCCGCATCCGTTTGACGTCCTCTCCGCAACCCCGTCTGACGTCCCGCTCTGCACCCGTCTGACGTCCCTCTCTGCACCCGTCTGGCGCCGTGGTTGCGAAAATTCGACCGTATCAGCGTGTCGTCCTCATGATCGAACAGCTGTTCGTCTAGAGTAGTCCTGCGGCCGGTCCAGCGCGGCATGCGGGCGACATCGATTGGCGACATGCCGGGCGGCGCGGCCTGGCATCCAGGAGATTGTCGGTAGGGACGCGTAACGTCGGCCCCGACAGCGAGACGGGCTGCTGGATATGGCCTTTGACAGCACGGACATCGATTGCACGACGGCAGCACGGCCGGGCGGGAAGCCCCTGATTCCACAGGAGTTCACATGGCACCGAACGACAGGGCGGGCAATAAGGGCGGCGACAGGGATAAGGCCCTGGAGACCGCGCTCGCCCAGATCGAACGGCAGTTCGGCAGGGGCGCGATCATGCGGCTCGGCGACGACACCCGCGCTCCGGTGGAGGTGATCCCGACCGGCTCCATCGCGCTCGACGTGGCCCTCGGAATCGGCGGTCTTCCCCGTGGCCGGATCGTGGAGATATACGGACCGGAGAGCAGCGGAAAAACGTCCCTTGCATTGCATGCCGTAGCAAATGCACAGAAGGCAGGCGGAATCGCAGCGTTCATCGACGCCGAGCACGCGCTCGACCCCGAATACGCGAAAAATCTCGGCGTAGACACCGACGCACTGCTCGTCTCCCAGCCGGACACCGGCGAGCAGGCTCTGGAGATCGCCGACATGCTCATTCGTTCCAGCGCCATCGACGTCATCGTCATCGACTCGGTGGCCGCCCTCGTGCCCCGAGCCGAGATCGAAGGCGAGATGGGGGACAGCCACGTCGGCCTCCAGGCTCGCCTGATGTCCCAGGCCCTCCGCAAGATCGCGGGCGCGCTGAACCAGAACAAGACCACCGCAATTTTCATCAACCAGTTGCGCGAAAAGATCGGTGTGATGTTCGGATGCATGTCTTATGGCACGCGGGTGACTCTCGCCGATGGAACCCAGGAGAAAATCGGCAAAATTGTAAATCAACGACTGGATGTCGAGGTCCTTTCTTATGACCCCGAGACCGGCCGCGTCGTCCCTCGCCGGATCGTCAACTGGTTCAACAATGGGCACACTGAGCAGTTCCTGCAGTTCACCGTGGCGAAGTCGGGCGGGAACGGCAGGGCCCAGTTTGCGGCGACCGAGAACCACTTGATCCGGACGCCTGGCGGGTGGCGCCCTGCAGGTGAGCTCGCCACCGGTGACCGGGTAGTCGTCATGGAGCCGAAGCGGCTGAGCGACCAGCAGATGCAGCTGGTCCTCGGGTCCCTCATGGGCGACGGGAATCTGTCCCCGAACATGCGCGGCCGGTCGGGAACCCGGTTCCGGATGGGGCACGGTGCCAAGCAGGCTGCATACCTTGACTGGAAGGTCTCGCTCCTCGGCAACATCGGATGCGCCCGGAGCTCGAACACCAAGGGTGCGGTCTTCGCCGACTTCACCCCCCTGCCTGAACTGGCCGAGATCCATGATGCTGTCTACTTCGGTGACGGCAAGAAGCACCTGAGCTGGGACTACCTGAAGCAGCTCACTCCGTTCGCGCTGGCTATCTGGTACATGGACGACGGCTGCTTCACTCTTCGGTCAAAGGGCCTTCAGGAAAGAACGCAAGGCGGAACCGGCCGGATCGAGATCTGCGTCGAGGCAATGAGTCCAGGTTCCCGAAAGCGGCTGGCGCAACACCTGCGGGACACCTACGGCCTGGATGTCAGGCTCCGTGCCAGCGGCTCAGCCCGGAAGGCAATACTCCAGTTCACCACGCCAGCCTCGGAGAAGTTCCAGAAGCTGGTCGCTCCCTACATGCATCCCTCCATGCAGTACAAACTGCTGCCACGTTTTTACGGACGGTTCGATGTCAAGGCGCAGTTCGCTGCTGAGGAGCAGCGGCTGGCTGGCGCGAGGATCCTGGATGTCCACGTCAAGCCGCCCACGCGCTCGATGAGCAGGTTCGACATCGAAGTGGAGGGCAACCACAATTACTTCGTTGACGGAATCATGGTCCACAACAGCCCGGAGACGACCTCGGGCGGTAAGGCGCTGAAGTTCTATGCGTCAATACGACTAGACATTCGGCGCATTGAAACACTCAAAGATGGCACAGATTCCGTAGGAAACCGTACCCGGGTGAAGGTGGTCAAGAACAAGGTAAGCCCGCCTTTCAAAACCGCGGAATTCGACATCCTGTACGGAGTGGGAATCAGCCGCGAGGGGAGCCTGATCGACCTCGGGGTGGAGCAGGCGATCGTGCGCAAGTCCGGTGCCTGGTACACCTACGAGGGCGACCAGCTCGGCCAGGGCAAGGAAAACGCGCGGAACTACCTGCGCGACAACCCGGACACCGCCAACGAGATCGAGAAGAGGATCAAGGAGAAGCTGGGCATTGGCGCGCGCATCGACGCGGATACACCAGGCCCCGGTCCCGGTCCAGGTTCAGGCCCCGGTTCAGGTTCAGGCCCTGGCGCTGGCGCCGGAGCAGCCTCGGCGGCCGGGCTCAAGGTGGTCCCCGGCGGCAACTAGACAGTCGGCAGTGGCAACGAGACGGCGGGCGCAGGCCGGCGCCCTGGCAGGCACCCCCGGCCCGGGTTCAGGCCCAGGAGGGCTCGGGGCCGATCCCGGGCCCGGCTACTCGGGTGCGCCTGGCCTGGGCGCGCCGGGTGCGGCCAGCGCGGGCGGGGAGAGTGGTCCCGAGGCAGTGGCGCGGCAGATCTGCCTGCAGATGCTCACGGCCGCGCCGAGAACTCGCGCGCAGCTTGCTGCGGCGCTGCGGCGGCGTGGAGTGCCGGATGACGTGGCCGAAGCGGTGCTCGGGCGGTTCGCCGACGTGAAGCTGATCGACGACGCCATGTTCGCGACGGCCTGGGTGGAGTCCCGGCACCATGGCCGGGGGCTGTCCGGCCGGGCGCTCGCAGCGGAACTGCGGCACCGGGGCGTGGCCTCCGAAGACATCCAGGCCGCCGTCGACCAGCTCGGGCCCGAGCAGGAGGTCGCCACGGCGCGCAGCCTGGTGGCGCGCAAGCTCGCGGCGACGAGGGGCCAGCCGACGCCCGCGCGGATGCGGCGGCTGGTCGGCGTGCTCGCCAGGAAGGGGTACTCGCAGGCTCTCGCCTACCGGGTGGCTCGGGAGGCGCTCGAACAGGAGGGTGTTGACCTGGCCGCGGCAGGAGTTGACCTGACCGAAGTGCCTGATGAGTCGGCCGATGACATGGCCGCCGGATAGCTCGGGGAATCCTGACCCGGCACCCCGAAAAACGAAGATCGCCGACTCCCTGCTTGCCCAAATCGTTATCTACGCTTAGCCTCACGGCAGCGAGGGTTTTACTCCGCGTAGGGCGGATCGACCGAGATGAACGAGACTGGTTACGAGCACCGGGCAGCACCGGACCGGCGTGATGGTCCTGTTTTGCCCGATTGCTATGAGCGTTCGGCGTGGCTGGCCGGTTGCGGTCGGCCTCAGTCCGGGTCAGGTGCACGCCTGGCTGGTCCCGGCATCGGCAGAAGGGAGAGCTAGACCGGGCTGAGCCGATCGGTCACAGGGCCGGTCGTGGCATTGGGACGGCAGCGCAACCGGAGGCGGGACCGGGGCAGCGGTGCCGGGAGCGACGATGCCGGGCGGTGGGCAGTGCCCGCGTGGCCAACAGCGGCCAGGCGGCGGTGCCCCTGACCGACCGTGCGGTGCGGCGTTGCCCGTCTCACCGGGCGAGCCCGCGGCATCGCCAGCCCCAAGGGGCGGCGGTGACGGCCGACGCGCAGTAGTACCCCTCGCTGCAGGGCAGGCTCCTGTTGCCGAGCCAAGGCGACAGGCAGGCCGCAAGCAGGAAGGGGTGAACCGTGATGAACGGGATCGGGCTCGTCTTGGCGATCGTGCTGGCGTTCGCGCTGGTCGCTTGCCTGTCTGTGCTGGTCTTCGTGATTCGCCGAGCCCCCAAGATCGTGGCTCCGGGCACCCCGGAACAGGCCGTCGGGCAGCAGGCCTCCGCGGCCACGCAGCACCAGCTTGACGAGGCGGTGCGCCAGGCCGACCAGCTCCGCGCCCGGGCCGAGTCCGACGCGGCCGCGGTCATGCGCCAGGCTGAGACCGCCGCCGAGCAGGTCGCGCAAGGCCGCCGCGAGGTAGAGGACGAAATCCGGGCCGTCAAGGACGAGGTCAGGCAGCTTCGCGGGGACCTGGAGCGCAGGGAAACCAGGCTGGCCGAACGTGAGGAGCGGATCGACCAGGAGGCCCGCCGGAACGACCAGCGGTCTGCCGACCTGGAAGGGCTCACCCGCGATCTCGACGCACGGGCCAAGGAACTCGACCGCCAGGACGACGAGCGGCGCGAGATCCTCGAGCGGGTGGCTGGGCTGACCGCCGACCAGGCAAAGACCGAGCTGGTCGCCGGCATCGAGAACCAGGCAAAGCGCGAGGCCGCGCTGATCGTCAGGGACATCGAGAACGAGGCAAGGTCCGACGGCCAGACCCGCGCGCGCAAGATCGTCACCCTGGCCATCCAGCGCGTCGCCAGCGAGCAGACCAGCGAGTCCGTCGTGTCCGTGCTGCACCTGCCCGGGGACGAGATGAAGGGCCGGATCATCGGGCGCGAGGGCCGCAACATCCGGGCGTTCGAGACCGTCACCGGCGTCAACCTGATCATCGATGACACGCCCGAGGCCGTGCTGCTGTCCTGCTTCGACCCGGTCCGCCGGGAGGTAGGCAGGCTGACCCTGGAGCGCCTGGTGCTGGACGGCCGGATCCACCCGCAGCGCATCGAGGAGGCCTACGAGCGGAGCAAGGCAGAGATCGAGCAGCTGTGCGTCAAGGCCGGCGAGGACGCGCTGGTGGACCTCGCCATAACCGACCTGCACCCAGAGCTGACCAACCTGCTCGGCAGGCTTCGCTACCGCACCTCGTACGGCCAGAACGTGCTCAAGCACCTGGTCGAGTCCGCGCACATCGCCGGGATGATGGCCAGCGAGTTGGGCATGGACCCAGTGCTGATGAAACGTTGCACGGTCCTGCACGACATCGGCAAGGCACTGACCCATGAGGTCCAGGGCAGCCATGCCCTGATCGGCGCGGAGATCGCCCGCAGGTACGGCGAGCCCGAGGACGTCGTGCACGCCATCGAGGCGCACCACAACGAGGTCGAAGTGCGCACGGTGGAGGCGGTGCTGACGCAGGCGGCCGACGCGATCAGCGGCGGGCGTCCGGGCGCGCGCCGGGAGTCGCTCGAGGCGTACATCAAACGGCTGGAGCGCCTCGAGCAGATCGCGCTGGCCCAGGACGGCGTCGAGAAGGTCTTCGCGATGCAGGCCGGGCGGGAGATCCGGGTCATGGTCAAGCCGGGCGACGTCGACGACATCCAGGCTCAGGTCATCGCCAGGGACGTGGCAAAGCAGGTCGAAGATGAGCTGACCTATCCCGGCCAGATCCGGGTCACCGTGGTCCGGGAGTCGCGCGCCATCGAGTTCGCGCGCTAGGCCGCCGCAGCCATCGGTAGCACCGGCAGTCGCCCGGCGCCCGGCGCCGTCGGCGTGGTCTCCGCGGGCAGTGGCCGGGCCGCCGCCTAGCCATCGGTCAGCTTCACGGCCGGCACGCCCGGCGGTGTGAAGCCGAGAATCTGACCGTAGAAGGAGAGTTCGGCCTCCAGCGCGGTCGTGACCGACTCGGCCCTGCGGAAACCGTGTGACTCGCCCTCGAACGCGATGTAGGCGTGGCGGATGTGGTGCGCTGCCAGGTCCCTGGCGATGCTTTCGGACTGCTCTGGCGGGACCACCGGGTCGTCCAGGCCCTGGAGCAGCAGGATCGGGCAGGTCTTGTCGGTGACGTGGCCTACCGGGGCGCGCTCGGCATAGACGGCCTCGAACCCGGGCAGCGGCCCGATCAGCCCGTCCAGGTAGCGCGACTCGAAGTCGTGCGTCGTCTGGGCGAACGCGGTCAGGTCGGCCACACCGTAGTAGGAGGTCGCGGCGCTGAACACGCTGCCGTCGGCGGCGGCGCTCGTGGTGACCGCGGCCAGCGCGGTCCAGCCCCCGGCGGAGCCGCCGCGGATCGCCAGCCGGGCCGGGTCGGCCTCGCCCTGCTCGGCCAGCGAGCGCGCGGCAGCCGCGGCGTCCTCGACGTCGACGACTCCCCACTGACGGCGCAGCCGCTCGCGGTAGAGGCGGCCGTACCCGGTGGAACCCCCGTAGTTCACGTCGATGATCCCGATGCCGCGGCTGGTGAAGTACGCCTTCTCCAGATCGAGCAGGCCGACGACGTTGGAGGTGGGGCCGCCGTGCACCCAGACCACGTACGGCGGGAGCTCGCCCTCCGGGCCTTCCGCGTCCGGGTTCGTCGGCGGGTACACCAGTGCGTGCACGACCCGCCCGTACTTGCCCTCCACCTCGACGTGGCGCGGAACCGGCAGGTAGGCCTCGTCCAGCGTGTCATCAAGCTCGGCGCGCAGTACCTCGAGCCGGGACGTCTCCACGTCCACCCGTACGACCGACAGTGGCTCTTTCGGGCCGCCGGCCAGGGCCGCGATCGAGGTGCCGTCCGCCGACAGCATCGGCGCGAACTCGGTCATCGGCAGGTCGAGGTCGGTCAGCTCGGAGGTGTCCGGATCCAGCACCCCGAGCCGCATGCTGCCGCGGCCGTGGGTGACCGCCAGGCGCCCGTCGCCGAGCACGGCGAACGGCCGCGCGCCGAGCTGCCACAGCGGGCCGGCGAACTCCTCCTCGGCCGGGTACAGCGCCTGCGGCGGCTCCCCGGTGAGCCCGACCTGGTAGATGTTCCACCAGCCGGTCCAGTCGGTCACCACGTACAGGCTGGTGTTGTCCCGCCAGGCCGGGGCCAGCACCGATTCCCGCAGCCCGCCCTTGACCAGCCTGCCCTGGCCAACAGATACCTGCCCGCCCTCCGCGCCCTTCCCGCCCGCACCCCCCTGGCTGACGACAGCGACCCGGAGCTCGGTGCCGTCCCACGGCATGTGCGGGTGGTTCCACGAGATCCAGGCCAGGCGGGTGCCATCGGGTGACGGCGTCGGGAACGCGAAGAAGTCAGTGCCGGTCACCAGCTGCCGGACCGCCGACGGGTCCTCGGTGGCCGAGCCGTCGAGCGGCACGGCCACGATGGCCCGGGTGACCTTGCCGTTGAAGTGCTCCTCCTGCACGCACCAGATCTCGCGGCGGTTCGGGGCGAGCGCGAAGTCGCCGTAGCGCAGCCCAGCCTGGTCCAGGTGGGCGGCGACCGGATCCGGCGTGATCGGACGCGGTGCCTGCTTGCCGTCGGCGGCGTCCGGCTCGGCCACATAGAGACGCTGATCCGCGTAGTTCGCGAACACGATCGCGTGGCCGCGCGGCGCCCGGACACTTGACCCGCCAGACCCGGAGGGCTGCACCGATGACCGGGGGACAGGCAGATAGGACAGGCCGCCGTACTCGTGCACGCGGGACCGGGCATTCCACGGCGCGGGCAGCACGTCGGCGAGCTTGCCGCCGGCCGCGCGGTGCACCACGGTCACCCGGCCGCCCTCTTCCGGCCGCCCCTCCTGCCACCACACCTCGCCGCCGATGACGGTCGGGAAGGCGATCCGAAGCCGACCCCGGGCCACGTCTGCCGCCGTGATAGGAGACGGCCACGCACCGTACGGAACGCGCGGCCGCGTCGCCACATCCTCATCCTCGGCGGGCCGCTGCGTTCCGGCCCCTTCGTCTGCTCTGTCCACCGGATCCTTTGCGCCGCCCGCCCTGTGTGTCATAGGGATATGGTGCACCACCGGGCAGGCCGGCCTACCGGAGATTCGTTACAAGGTGATCAACGAAAGCGGAAACCCGGGAATTCGCCGCAACAAGGCTCTCGCTGGCGCCCGATCTTGGCCTTAGCGGGCCCGCCGCGGCTAGATTGAACGGGTGGCTGACGCGGTCCGCTCACCGGGCACCTACGAGATCCGCACCTACGGGTGCCAGATGAACATGCATGACTCCGAGCGCCTGGCCGGCCTGCTCGAGGATGCCGGCTACCGGCGCGCGGCGTCGGGTGCCACCCCCGACCTGATCGTGTTCAACACCTGCGCGGTGCGCGAGAACGCCGACAACCGCCTGTACGGCAACCTGGGCCAGCTGCTGCCGGTCAAGAACACCCATCCCGGCCTGCAGATCGCGGTCGGCGGATGCCTGGCGCAGAAGGACCGGGAGGTGATCACCACCCGGGCGCCGTGGGTCGACGTGGTGTTCGGCACGCACAACATCGGCTCACTGCCCGCGCTGCTGGACCGGGCCAGGGTGCAGCAGCGGGCGCAGGTGGAGATCGTGGAGTCGCTGGAGCGCTTCCCTTCGGTGCTGCCCGCCCGCCGCGAGTCCGCCTACTCCGCCTGGGTGGCCATCTCGGTCGGCTGCAACAACACCTGCACGTTCTGCATCGTGCCGAGCCTGCGCGGCCGCGAGGAGGACCGCAGGCCGGGGGACGTCCTCGCGGAGATCCGGGCGCTGGTCGCCGACGGGGCGGTCGAGGTCACGCTGCTCGGGCAGAACGTCAACTCCTACGGCACGGCCTTCGGCGACCGGCTGGCGTTCTCCAAGCTGCTGCGCGCCTGCGGGGAGATCGAAGGCCTGGAGCGGGTCAGGTTCACCTCGCCGCACCCGCGGGACTTCACCGACGACGTGATCGAGGCGATGGCGCAGACGCCGAACGTCATGCCGCAGCTGCACATGCCGCTGCAGTCCGGCTCGGACGCGGTGCTGCGGGCGATGCGGCGCGCCTACCGCAGAGACAAGTACCTGGGGATCCTGGGCAACGTCCGCGCCGCGATCCCGGACGCGGCTATCACCACCGACATCATCGTCGGGTTCCCCGGGGAGACCGAGAGCGACTTCGCCGACACCCTGGACGTGGTGCGGCAGGCGAGGTTCGCCGGGGCGTTCACGTTCCGGTACTCGACCCGGCCGGGGACCCCGGCCGCCACGATGGACGAGCAGGTTCCCGCGGACGTGGTGCAGGACCGGTACGAGCGCCTCGTCGCGCTGGTCGAGGAGACGTCGCTGGCCGGGAACCGGCGGTTCGCCGGGCGCGAGGTGGAAGTGCTCGCCGCCGCCGGCGAGGGCCGGAAGGACGACGTGACGCACCGGATGTCCGGCCGCGCGAGGGACAACCGCCTGGTGCACTTCGCGCCCTGGGACGCCAATCCGCGGCCGGGGGACGTCGTCACCACCGTGGTCACCCACGCGGCCCCGCACTACCTGATCGCGGATGGCGAGCCGCTGGCGGTCCGGCGAACCAGTGGTGGCGACGCGTGGGCCGCACGCCAGGCTCGCCACGACGGCCCCGGCGACGGAGCCGGCGCGGGCTCCGACGGCCGGGTCCTGCTCGGCATGCCGGCCCTCGGCCGGCTCGCGTAAGGGTGCTCGCCGCCGCTGCCGTCTGCCCCCATCCGCCGCTGCTGGTGCCCGAGGCGATGGGCGCCGCCGGCCCGCACCGCGACGGCGATCTCGGCGCCCTGCTCGCGGCGTGCGACGCGGCCACCCTGGGACTGGCCGCCGCCGAGCCCGACGTGATCGTCGTTGTGGGCGGGGCCGCGACCACCGCGGCGTACGAGAGGTCGGCCGCTGGCAGCTTGCGGGATTTCGGTGTCGGCTATGCCGTCGGCACCGGTGAGCCTGTGCTGCCGCTCTCCTTGACCGTTGGCTCCTGGCTGCTCCGGCGCGCGGGCCTGGACGGCAGCCGGGCGCGGTTCCAGGCCGTCGCGCGGGACACTGCGGTCGCGGACTGCCTGCTGATGGGGGCCGAGCTGGCCATGCAGGCGCCGCGGGTGGCCTTGCTCGCGATGGGTGACGGGCCTGCCCGGAGAGCCGTGGGCATCGAAGGGGCCGCCGACCCCGAGGTGGAGCGCTACGACGCCGAGGTCGCCGCGGCGCTCGGCGGTGCGGACCCGGTCCGGCTGGCCGGGCTCGCTCCGGCGCTCGACTATGAGCTCGTGGTCGCGGGCCGGGCCGCCTGGCAGGTACTGGCCGGGGCCGCCGAGGGGCGGCGGCTGGCCGGCCAGCTACGCTGCGCGGTTGCGCGATACGAGGTCAGCTACCTGGTGGCGTCGTGGGACGTCATCGGCTAGCCAGCCGGTTCAGGCGCTACATCTTGTCCGGGCCGGCGCCGGAATCCCAGCCCCCACCCGCCTCCCCTTCCCCCTTCATGCCCCCGTCGTATCCGTCCTCTCCGAAGTCGAAGTCGTCCTCGAAGAGGTCATCCTCGGCAGCGTCCTGGCCGTTGACGTCGTGGCTGTACCCGTCGTAGTCCGGTGTCGTGAGGTCGTCGGAGTACAGGCCGGCGTCCGGGGTGGTGTTGTCGTCCGGGTAACCGCCGGGCGTCTCGAAAGGCAACCCCATGATCACTCCCCCCGTACGCGCGGCCCCAGTGGCCGCGCCGTGTGCACGGGCATACCCTCCGCTGTCACACTGATGCCATGCCGCAGCCGGTGATCGCGATCGTGGGGCCCACGGCGGCTGGGAAGTCGGGGCTCTCACTGCAGCTCGCCCGGCTGCTGGACGGCGAGATCGTCAACGCCGACTCCATGCAGCTTTATCGGGGCATGGACATCGGCACGGCGAAGCTCCCGCCCGACCAGCGGGAGGGCGTGCCGCATCACCTGCTGGACATCTGGGACGTAACGGCCGCCGCGAACGTCGCCGAGTACCAGCGGCTGGCGCGCCGGGCGATCGACGCCATCCACGCCCGCGGCAGGCTCCCGATCGTGGTCGGCGGCAGCGGGCTGTACGTGCGCGCGGTCATCGACAATCTGGACTTTCCCGGCACCGACCCCGAGCTGCGGGAGCGGCTGGAACACGAGCTCGCTGAGGTCGGCCCGGCGGCCATGCACGCGAAGCTTGCCCGCCTCGACCCGGCCGCCGCCGACGCAATCCTGCCCGGCAACGGGCGCAGGATCGTCAGGGCGCTCGAGGTACTCGAGCTCTCCGGGCGGCCGTTCAGTGCAACGCTGCCCAGCTACGAGGCCGTCTACGACGCCGTTCAGGTCGGCGTCGACCTGCCAAGGGACCGGCTCGACGAGCGGATTGCGGCCCGTGTCGCCGGGATGTGGGCCGCCGGGCTGGTGGCGGAGGTCGCCAGCCTGGCCGAGGCGGGCCTGCGGGACGGCAGGACCGCCAGCCGCGCACTCGGCTACGCCCAGGTGCTGCGCTTCCTCGACGGCCAGTGGTCGCAGGAGGAGGCGGCGGCGCAGACCGTGAAGGCGACCCGCCGGTTCGCGCGGCGCCAGCTGTCCTGGTTCCGGCGGGACCCGAGGATCACCTGGCTGTCGGCCGGTGAACCGGAACTGGCTGGCCGTGCGATGGCTACGATCGAGTCATGCGGTTTGCCAAGGGCCACGGAACGGGCAACGACTTCCTGATCCTGCCCGACCCAGATGGCGCCATGGGGGTGCCGCCCGATCTCGTGGCGCGCCTCTGCGACCGGCGCACCGGGCTCGGGGCCGACGGGATCCTGCGGGTCGTCCGGGTGCACACCGCCGGCGACGCCGTGCCGGGCGGGGCCGCCGGGCCTGCCGGGGCTGCCGAGTGGTTCATGGACTACCGCAATGCCGACGGCAGCGTCGCCGAGATGTGCGGCAACGGGATCCGGGTCTTCGCCCGCTACCTGCTCGATCACGGCCTCGCGGGAGGACCGGAGCTGGCCGTGGCGACCCGGGCCGGGCTGCGGCTGGTCCGTGCGGAGCCGGGCGGCGAATACACCGTGGACATGGGCGCCCCCGTCGTGGGCGGTCACGCCGCCGCGGAGATCGGTTCCGGGCGGTACGACGGCCTTGCGGTGTCGCTCGGCAACCCCCACCTGGCCTGCGTGGTGGACCGCCCGGTCGCCGAGTTCGACCTGACCGCGGCGCCCGCGGTCGATCATGAACTTTTTCCCGACGGCGTCAACGTCGAGGTGGTCCGCATCCTGGGGGAGCGGCACCTGGAGATGCGCGTCCACGAGCGCGGCTCGGGCGAGACGATGTCCTGCGGCACCGGCGCGGTAGCCGCGGCCGTGGCCGCAGCGACCGCCGCCGAGGCCGCCGCGGCCGGGAGCAACGGCCAGCTTCGACTGGCTGGCGTATGGACCGTCGAGGTCCCCGGCGGCACGCTCACCGTCACCCTGACGCCGACGACCAGCCTGCTCACCGGTCCCGCGGTGATAGTCGCCGAGGGTGAGATCAACCAGGCCTGGCTGGCCGTGCAGACGCCCGCCACCGCCACTGTCTAGATCGGCCGCCCACCGCAACCATCGCCACCCTCTGAACCGCTGCCTACCGTGCGTAGCAACCGGCGGCTGCTTCAACGACGCTGCGTTACCTCCGGCGGCGCCCGGCGGATCGTGGCGGGCCTTGGTTCATGATCTGGGAGGAAAATGTGCCGTATCCGCTCGTTATCCTCCCAGATCATGAAAAACGGCCCTCGCGGGCCACTGACAGAGCTTTGCGGGGGTGTCCGCAGCGTTTCCCGCGGAGATCCTGATCGGCC
>Ga0209333_1000045_pt1 | contig 66432 bp, 56 predicted proteins | sample BlaSpr_A8_OM2_O3_FD_187982 | JGI IMG/M metagenome (GOLD analysis project Ga0209333, IMG submission 187982) | Forest soil microbial communities from Thunder Bay, Ontario, Canada - Black Spruce, Ontario site 2_A8_OM2_O3 (SPAdes) (version 2) | ecosystem: Environmental > Terrestrial > Soil > Boreal... | reverse complement strand
CGCCTTCCTCCGCCGACGAGCAGGTCACCTGCGCGGGCGCGGACATCGCAGCGTTCGGCGAGAAGCTGGCAGCGGGCTCATTCCTGCGCAATCTCAAGCAGGGTTCTTCGCCCGGCTGCAGGAGGCCGGAGTGCTGGTGCGGCTCCGGTTCAGAGTGCAACACGACGACAGGCCAAGTGCAGCTTGTGCCATACAATGGACAAGGGGCATTGATAGGCGAGCCCGATCCGATTCGACGTCTTATCAAAGCAATCAATAAATGGCGAGAGCTTCACAATTAACCGAAGCCTCGTTCCGATCGCGGCAGCTTTTGCGGGCATCCGGTTCGAGAAGCCTGGCACGTACGGGGAGGTGTCCCCGTATGGGATGCAGCGGCTGCAGCAGCGCCGGGTGGATTGGGACGTCGATTAGGTCCGCGATGACGTGCAGGACTATGTGACTGGGCATCTAGGTGACGCCGGCGGGGTGCCCATCGCTGATGAGACGGGGTTATCAAGAAGAGCGCCGCGACCAAGCCTCGGCAGGCCCAGGCGATGATCAGCCAGGCTCTTGAGGCCGGGGCGCCGTTCGGCTGGTTCACCGCCGATGAGGTCCATGAGCAGGCAAGTGGCTGCAGGCCTGGCTGCAAGAACAAGGCATCTTCTTTTGTGCTGACGATCGGGTGCGGCGATACGGTCACCATGGAGGCTGCTCGCCAGGGTCGGTGCTGCGACGGTGCCACCGCCGAGTGTTGGATCAGGCGTGCTTCCGGTGGTGGCTTCTGAGGCCTGTGTCACTCTTGGGCTCGACACCCCGAATAACTCGGTGTTCGATTTTGTCGTACTAGCGTTCTAAGGTGAGGCCATGGCGGACAAGAGTTCGATCGAGTGGACGGAAGCGACGTGGAACCCCACAACCGGGTGTGATCGTATCACTGCTGGCTGTGATAACTGTTACGCGCTTACTCTGGCCAAACGTTTGAAGGCTATGGGCAATCCGAAATATCAGATTGATGGCGACCCACGTACCAGCGGACCAGGTTTCGGGATTCAGATTCACGAATCCGCGCTCAGCTTGCCGACCCGATGGAATGCGCCACGGATCGTCTTCGTAAACTCAATGTCGGATTTGTTCCACTCTCGCGTGCCCAGCTCTTTTATCGCCAGAGTGTTCGAAGTCATGGCCGCCACTCCTCAGCACACATATCAAGTGCTAACGAAGCGGCCGATTCGGCTTGCGCGAATGGCGCATCTGCTGCCTTGGCCGGAAAACGTGTGGATGGGCGTCAGTGTGGAAGACATCGGACAGGTCTGGCGTGTTGATCGGCTTCGCCAGGTGCCCGCTGCTGTACGTTTCATCTCGGCTGAACCGCTACTGGGACCGCTTGCCAATCTCAATCTGGATGGTATGGACTGGCTAATTGCTGGTGGCGAGTCAGGCCCAAATCACCGACCGGTTGACCCTGACTGGGTCCGAGGCCTACAAGATGCATGCAAGGATGCAGAGGTAGCGTTCTTCTTTAAGCAATGGGGCGGCAGAACTCCGAAGTCACGCGGACGTCAACTTGACGGTCGAACCTACGATGAGATGCCTCACAAGCGCGCGAGTTAGCTCAGTTTTGTGGCGATCGAATAACTCTCTTATTAAAGAGATTCCCTTTGCTGTCGCTAACGGTGGCACCCTCCGCGTGAAGCTTCTTTAGCACTGCACGAAGATGTTTCTCCCTGGGCAAGCCCAACAGACCGGCGTAGACTTCGTCGTAACGCTGGGATATTACGAAGGTTTCATGATCTGTCAACAATCGGCGAATGTTCTGCTCTAGTTGCGTCAGCCAGTCATTGGCCAGTAGGCGTTCCTCGTCCTCGAACAGCTCGTCTGCGTATATAAGCATTTCTTGTTCTGATTCCGCTGCACTGTCTATCGCTTCATCGAAGACGGCACGCCGCCACTTTTCGGCAGCAAGGCTTAGAGCTTCGCCGAATATTTGGAGGCCCTCCCGGTGACGCGTGAGAAAGACGAGATGGTAGACAGGCTGCTGTTCCTGCCTTTGCCGCACATCGGCTACCCATCCCGCGCAACCGGCCTCGCGACATATGCGTTCCAGTAGTTGCGAAGTGAACCAATGCACATACTGCTCGTTATCTAGGGAGCCGTCGTCTTCATCTCTCCACCAGGTACCTCCAGCCGCAGTATCTAGCGCTGCTAGCGTTCCCGCTCGCCCAGGGCTTTCACTATCGGAGAGCGCGACTCCTCGGATGCGGCGAATGGCTCCAGCATCGAACCGGAACAGAACCTCAGTTGCTGAGGTTCCGTGCGGCCGCCTTCGAAATATGTTGACGACTACGTCGAACGGCAGGCCGAGGCCGAACGGGTCTAGGAAGATAAAAAGTGGCAATCCTTCTGCCCGCGCAAGTATCCCGTCAAGATGTTCTTCGACGGTTCCTCGAAGTGCGTCCCATTGAACGGTGCCGCCACTCTCTTCGGCCAATACCGTTCGCAGGCGCTCGAACATTTGAGCATTTTTTTCGACGAAGATGCATTGTACGGACCTGCTGCGCAAGCTGCGAGCGGCTCTGGCGATTAGAGCAGGCGATCCGGGTTCGCCCGTCTCGTACCGGCCGGCGCCAGCGTAGCCATCGACGATTACGACCTGATTTCCTGTGGAGGCCGAGCCCGTCTTTGATGCAAAGGGCACCACGTAGCTACTAAGGATGGCATGCTTGAATACAGCAGCTGCGCGCTTACTTCTGAAGAAACGCTGGACCTCCAAGGAGGCTCCGGCGGGCTTGCCTTGTGGTGGTTTGGGTTGCGGTGACATCCTAGTTTCCTTCGCCAACGTATGCTAGTTACCTTGGGACGTCTCGCAAGCTTAGGCCTTTATCGACCAGTTGGCGCGTAATGACGCTCGTGTCGTCAGACCGGAAAAGTACGTACCCTGAAGAAGAGCTTCGGTCTACATCTGTAAGTGTCGACACGATCGGTCTACAGCTGGATTAGCCGCCTAGACGGATTACAAACGTTCCCTGGCTTGGCCCCTTGTGGGCCACTTGCTCCTGGGCGAGGATGCCGACTGTCCACTGGATGGTGGCCCCGGCTGTACGAGTTTGGGTGGTCAGTTGGCTGAACGACGACGGTCGTGCGGTGATGTTCTCGGAGCCGATCCGCCCGCGGCAGACGCGTGCTGAGCTGCAGCATGGCACCGACACGTTGAGTGGGGTCACTGCACTTGATGAAGATCAACTCGATGGAGGAACAGAAGAGAGCCTCGAGGTGGTCTCAGAAGACGCCGACCGCCTTCGTTCGCCATGGCTCAGACCCCCCAGGCTCCCTATAGCTGCGAATTCCGGGACTGCGGGCAGGTTCAGTCAAGGGTTTGCCCGAAGGCGCCCTTGACGGGTTTTGTCCGCCCCGGACAATGAAGGAGCGGGAGCCCTCCAGGTCTAGGTCTTGACCGTCCAACTTGCTCGCGGTCAACGTCTCTACGTCATGGCGGCCCGGAGGGTTTAGGTCTTCGCGCCAGCCAACCGGCGTCTGGCCCGCCGGAGCGAGAGCGCCAGCGGGAGCGCAGGCGAGGTCGCCGCGTTAGCGGCGCGAGCGGCCCAGCGGGCCGCCTTGAAGACGTAAAGAAAGTTCTCACAGATCCCGGACTGTCTAGTCCCACCTGATGCTTTACGGATCAGTCCCAGGACATGCTTTACAGATGGCCTAGGAAACGTGGACAGCCTTGCGGGGGCTGTGGGCAGGGGCATTGTCATGTCCCGGCAGGGCCGGGATCACCTGACCTGGCGGCCGCGTGAAGCGAGGTGGGTGTGGCGATAACCAGGCGGCAGGGATGATCCGTGGTCAGGGCCACTCCGCTTTGTCGCCGGTCCACGTGACCCCTTCGTGGCGGCACAAGCAGAAGGGATGCCCGGCCGGGTCGGTGAAGACCTGCCAGCCGTAGCCGTCGGGGCCGATGAAGTCCTTCTGCAGTGTCGCGCCGAGCTCGACGACGCGGCGCTGCTCGGGCTCGATTTCGCTCACTTCGAAGTCGAGGTGGTACTGCTTGGGGTGCTCGCCGTCGGGCCAGCTCGGAGGACGGTAGTCCCCCACGCGCTGGAAGCCCAGGTCGACGTCGCCGAGGCTGATGCCGGCCATGGTGTCGCCACTGCCCTCCACGATGAGGCGACCGGTCACCTGCGAGTAGAAGGCCGCAAGCTTCATCGGGTCCGGGCAGTCGATGATGAAGACCATCAGTTGCAGCATCAGGCGATCCTGCCACAGAGCAGGCGCGGCCGACAGCGCCCTGCGAGTGCACCTCAGGAGACACGGGAGTCCTTGCGGGACTGGGCGGCCTTGATGCTGCGGACCGGCTGGGCCGTGGTCCGCCGGACGGTGCGGCTGTCCTTGTCGTCGAGGTCGATGGTGACGGTCTGGTCGGCGGCGTGGACGGTGACGGTCTGCCCGGCGTGGATGCGGCCGAGGGCGATCTTCTGCCCGGCGACCATGATGACCCCGGTGTTGCTGGCCCGCCGCTGGGCCGTGACCGGTTCCGTCGACGGGCGGGGCGGCGGCCCGGCGGGCCGGGCTCCGCGCATCGCGCGGGCCTGGTCCCAGGTCAGCGGGCTCGGGCGGGTCCGCAGGAGTTCCCTGGTCTCGGGGTCGAAGAACATCAGGGTCGCTTCCTCGACCCGGATCGAGACCCGTCGCCCGGCCAGGATCTCCCCGGCCGGGACGTAGCGCCCGGCCAGGTGGACGGCGCCGTTGCGGGCGACGGTCCGGTCGACCTCGAGGGCGGCGCCAGGCTCGGCGGGCGGCAGCGGCGGCGGCCCGGCCGGGCGGCCAGCGTTCGGGGCCGGTGTGATCTGTGCCGTTGGCTGCGGCGTGTCTCAGGACATCCGAATGGGCTGGCCGGCACGGTCAGCAGATGTCGAAGGCGCGCTTAGTTATCACCGCTGTCATCACTGAGGGCCGGTCCCAGGGCGAGGCGGCCCGGGCGTACGGGGTGTCCCAGGGCTGGGTGTCCCGGCTCGTGGCCCGCTACCGGGCCGAGGGCGAGGCGGCGTTCGAGCCCCGGTCCCGGCGGCCGACTGCTTGGCGCCTCCCGGCCGACCGTGATGCCGTTCGTGTCCTAGCCGGCGGGGGTCCGCGAACTCAGGGCCACCCAGCCGAGCTCGCTCGCAACGACTCGCCAGGCTCGGCGGGGCGCGACGATGATCACCGCCATGTTCACACCAGCCTCGGCTCCGCCCTCGCCATCGTGCCGCGAGACATCTTCTGGTAGCGCCTGCTGTCACCCCATGACGGCACAACCCACGGACGAACGACGGACAAATGATCAGGGGCCTGACCACCATGACGATGATCAGGCCCTTGACCTGCTACTTCACTCGTAGCCCCGACCGGATTTGAACCGGCGCTACCGCCTTGAGAGGGCGGCGTCCTGGGCCACTAGACGACGGGGCCAGGCACCACGTGCGCCGCAAGCCATGCGACCTGCGGGCGAGCCGTGAGCAGAAAATCGGCCAGAGCCTCTGAGCTCCGGCCGGGCACTAAGGCTAGCGTACCTCGCCGAGTCCCGCCAAACGCGGCACTGTCGCCGCACCACCCGGGCCGAACCCAGCCGAACCGGCTGCGGCAGTGCCCCTCGCGGCACATCAGCAACAGCATCAACGCCCGCCGCGACCTGGGCAGAACTAGTTACGCCTACACCAAGATCTATTGCATGTTTTGGCGCAGCGGGGTAGTTAACAGCACCATGTTGGCATTCATCATCGTTCTGCTCATCATCGGACTCATCGCGGGCGCCCTGGCCCGCCTGCTGGTGCCCGGTCGTGACCCCATCGGCCTGATCGGCACCATCGTCCTTGGCGTGGTTGGCTCGTTCGTCGGCGGGTTCATCGCGAACCTGGTCGACTACCACACCTTGTCGGTGCACGCGTTCCACGCCACGGGCATCATCTGGTCGATCGTCGGCGCCATCGTGGTGCTGGTGCTCCTGAGGCTGTTCCACGCGGAGCCGGGCCGCGGCCGCTCCCGCTCGCGCCGCCACCGCTGGATCTAAGCACCGGGACCCGGACCCGGGAAGCACGAACGCGGATGCCGCTCGCCTGCGGCATCCGCGCTTTCGTTTTCGCCTCGCTGGGGTACCAGGACTCGAACCTAGACTAACGGGGCCAGAACCCGTCGGGCTGCCAATTACCCCATACCCCATGGGACCGGGCGCGAGGCCCGGCAACGCCCGTGCAGTCCGGGCGCGCCAGTGCAGTGTAGCCGAAGCGCGGACACGGCGGCCAAAGGGATCTGACTCTCGGCTGCGGTCACCGTTCAGCCCCCGCTGCGGTCACCATTTAGCTCTCGGCCGCGCCAGCCGCCGCCTGAGCCAGGCGGTCAAGCGTCCGCTCCCGGCCGAGCAGTTCGATGGATTCGAATAGCGGCGGCCCGACCCGCCGCCCGGTGATCGCGACCCGCACCGCGCCGCCGAACGCGGCCCTGGGCTTCAGCCCGAGGCCCTCGACGAGCGCGGCCTGCAGCGCATCCTTGATGGCTTCCCAGGTCCACGGCTCGAGGCTGGTCAGGACGTCGTGCGCCGCCTCGAGGGCGGGCACAGCGTCGGGGCCGAGTGCCCGGGCGGCGTCGTCCGGGTCGACGGCGAACTGAGCGTCGTCCACCAGCAGGAAGCGCAGCATGTTCGGCGCATCGGACAGCTTCGAGATCCGCCCCTGGATCAGCGGGGCCGCGGCCGTGACCACGGCGAGCTCGTCCGCGCTGGGCGGGTCCCCGACCAGCCCGTCTTCGGCCAGGAACGGGATGATCCGCTGCACGAAGTCGGCCGGATCCAGCTCCCGGATCTTGTCGCCGTTGATCGATTCCAGCTTCTGCACGTCGAACCGCGCGGCGTTCTTGTTCACCCGGGCCAGGTCGAACTCGGCCGCCATCTCGTCCAGCGTGAACGACTCCCGGTTGTCCCCCGGCGACCAGCCGAGCAGCGCCAGGTAGTTGTCCAGCGCCTCCGGCAGGAAGCCCTCGTCCCGGTAGTAGCTAATGGACGCGGCGCCGTAGCGCTTGCCCAGCTTCTGGCCCTCGAGCCCGAGCACGAACGGCAGGTGCGCGAACACCGGGAAGTCCGACTCGGCCACACCCATCGCGCGGTAGACCGCGAGCTGCCGCGGCGTCGAAGACAGCAGGTCGTCACCGCGGACGATGTGCGTCATCTTCATCAGCACGTCGTCGACCGCCACCGCCAGCGTGTAGAGCGGGCTGCCGTCCGACCGCGCCAGCACGAAGTCGGGCACGTTGGCGTTGTCGATCGTGATCTCGCCCCGGACCAGGTCGGTGAAGGTGGTCGAGCCGCCGGGCATGCGCATCCGGACCACGGGCTTCCTGCCCTCGGCCCGGTACGCGGCCGCCTGATCGGGCGTGAGCGACCGGCACTGCCCGTCGTACCCGGTCGGGCCGCCCCCGCCCGCGCGGGCGGCCTCGCGCCGGGCTGCGAGTTCCTCCGGCGAGCAGTAGCAGTAGTAGGCGTGCCCGGATTCGAGGAACTTCGCCAGCCATTCCGCGTAGATGTCCATCCGCTGGCTCTGCAGGTACGGGCCGTACGGGCCGCCAACCTCGGGCCCCTCGTCCCAGTCCAGGCTCAGCCAGCGCAGCGTCTCCAGGGCCGACGCGATGTAGGCGGGGGTCACCCTGGACTGGTCGGTGTCCTCGATCCGCAACACGAACACGCCGCCGGTGTGCCGGGCGAACGCCCAGTCGAACAGCGCGGTGCGGATGTTCCCGACGTGCAGGTCCCCGCTGGGCGAGGGGGCGAACCTGACTCGCACGGTCGGCTTGCCGGAGGTCGGCCCGGCCGGGCCAGCGCTGTCAGTCACTGGTGACTCCGTTGGTCAGTGTGCCGATGCTCTCGATCGTGACCGACACCTCGTCGCCGTCCTTGAGCGGGCCGACTCCCGCCGGGGTCCCGGTCAGCAGCACGTCGCCGGGCAGCAGCGTCATCACCGCGGTCACGTACGTGACCAGCGCGGTCACGTTGTGCAGGAGCAGCGAGGTTCGCGAGTTCTGCCGGATCTCGCCGTTCACGATCGTGGTCAGCTCGAGGTCAGCCGGGTCGATGTCGGTCTCGATCCAAGGCCCAAGCGGGCAGAACGTGTCGAAGCCCTTGGCCCTGGCCCACTGCCCGTCCTTGGCTTGCAGGTCACGCGCGGTGACGTCGTTGGCGCAGGTGTAGCCGAAGATGACCTCGGCGACCCGCTCCGGCGGCACCTCGCGGCAGAGCCTGCCGATGACCACGGCGAGCTCGCCCTCGAAGTCGACGCGCTCAGATAGCTGGGTCGGGTAGACGATCGGGTCCCGCGGCCCTACCACCGCCGTCGACGGCTTCAGGAAGATGATCGGGTCGTCGGGCACCTCATTGCCCAGCTCGGCCGCGTGGTCGGCGTAGTTCCTCCCGATCGCGACCACCTTGCTCGGCAGCACCGGGGCGAGCAGCCGCACGTCGGCGAGCGGGTAGCGGACCCCGGTGAGCCGAATGGCCTCGTCCCCGATCCCGAACGGATGTCCCAGCAACTCGGCCACGACGAGCCCGTCCGCGTCCGCGCCGGTGACGGTGCCCGCGGCACCGTCCTGCGCGGCGTCCTCCACGATCCCGTAGCCGACATCGCCGCCATGGGCAAACCTTGCGATACGCACGCCTGTCAGCCTACTGAGGAAGCCGGCCCGGTTGGCACCGCGGAGCGCGCTACTGCAGGTATCCCTCGACCTCGGAAGCGGGCCGCGCCGCCGAGTCGCCAGCATCCTCGTTGAACTCGCGCCGGGCGCGGCGCTGGCGCAGCAGATCCCAGCACTGGTCCAGCGCCTCCTCGGTGGCCTTCAGCTGGGCATGCTCCTGGTCGGTAGACAGCTCACCGGCGGCCAGTTTTGCGCGCAGCTCGTGCTCGGTCTTGATGAGCTCGTCAATATTCCCAAGGATTTGCTTGTCGTCCATGTCCCCTGCCGTGTGCTGGACGGTGGATTCGTCACGATTTTCAATGCGAGTGGCCTTAACGCTTAGCTCGCATGTTAATCGGCCGGCACAAACGCAATCCGGCCGGCGGGTGATGCGGAGCGGCGGATGTCGCGCCCGAACTGAACCGGGCTGCGTTCAGCGGCCAGCCCCGGCCGGAGCGTAACGGGCGGAATGTACGACCCGCGCTGACCGGCTCCGGCCCGGCCGGCTTCCCTGATGCCGCGCCACGGCGGCGGCCCGGGCGGCGTGCTCGAGCTGGTCGGGCAGCGGGGCGAGCTCGGCCTCTCCGTAGCGGCGCTGCAGCGCGGCATGGATCAGGAAGTCGGCGAGCACCGGGTTCCGCGGCAGGCACGGGCCGCGAAGGTAGGTCCCGATCGCGCTGCCGAGGCGGACACCCTCGCCGCCGTCGCCGTTGTTCCCCTGCCCGGCGACGACCTGGCCGAGCGGACGCGCCGTCGGCCCGAGATAAGTGCGGGCGCTGTGGTTCTCGAAGCCGACGAGGAGCTCGGCATCCCACTGAACGAGCAGGTCGCCGATCGCACGGCCGGCCCTGGCCTCGGTGAGCGTGCACGACGCCGAGGTGAGGTCGGCGCCCTGCTGGATCGTCCAGGTGTCGAAGAGCCGGGCACCGGGCAGCTCCACGCCGCGGGCCGGCTGGTAGAAGCGCCCGAGCAGCTCGTAGCCCGCACCGACCGCGAGCAGGGCGGCTCCGTCGTCGACCGCCTCGCAGATCCCGGGGCCCTTGACGTCGGCCAGGTCCGTGGCGATCAGCCGCTGGTGGAACTCCCCGCCGTTGCCGATCACGAAGAGATCCACCTCGCCTGGGTCTACCGGGTCGCCGAGACGCAGCTCCCGGACGTCGGCCGCGATGCCGCGCCAGCCGCAGCGCCTGGTGATCGCCGCGAGGTTGCCGCGGTCGCCGTAGCCGCTCATGATCTCGGGGTACAGGTAACCGACCGTGATCGCGCGCCTGGTCATCGCTAGACCTCCCACAGCGCGCTCACCAGGCCCTGGCGGCGCATCCAGTCCCGCAGCTGCCAGAGCACCTGGTAGGTGCCGACGACCCACAGCGGCTGGCCCTCCGGAGCCTGGGCGAGCGCGAGCCGCAGGCCGACGACCGGGTCCGGCTCGACCGTGATCGCGGCAGCGTCGGTGTCGCTCCAGCCGGCGTACTTGAGCCGCACCGCCAGGTCGCAGGCCCGGTTGCCGGACAGCACCGCCGACGGCACGAGCCCGCACAGCGACTCGAAGTCGACGTCCCAGATCCAGGAGACGTCCGGCTCCTCATCACGGTCATTGAGCGCGAGGAGCATGTGCTTGGGCCGCCCGTCGCGGAGCAGGGCGCGCAGCACCTCGGTATACCCGTTCGGGTTCTTGGCCAGCGCCAGGTGAACCTCGCGGCCGCCGATCGCCACCTGCTCCATCCGGAAGAAGCCAGGCGTCATCTGGCTGACCGCCGGCAGCGCACCGCCGGGAAGCTGGCCCGCGGTCGCCGCAGCGACTGCGGCGACCGCGTTGTAGGCGTTATACAGCCCAGGCAGCGGAATTTCGAGCACCGCCTCGCCGGCGGGCGTAACGATTTGAAGCCGCGAGGACGCGGGGCCGATGAGATCGACCTTGGCGGCGCGGACCTGCGGCGACGGGCGGGTGAGGCCGCAGTGCGCGCAGCTCCAGTGGCCGAGCTGAGCGTAGAACACGCAGCTGTAGCTGAGTTCGCCGGTGCAGCGCGGGCAGCGCGGGAAGTCCGACGTGTGGTCGAGGATGCCGCGGCGATGCTCGGTGTCGTCCAGGCCGTAGAAGATCCTGGGGTTCGGCAGATCGGCCCCCAGGTAGGCGAGGCGGGGATCGTCCGCGTTGAGCACCAGCGTTGTGTCCGCGGGCAGCGACCGCAGGCAGTGCTCCCAGCGCCGGGTGAGGTAGTCCAGGTCGAGATAACGGTCCATCTGGTCCCTGAAGACGTTCGTGAAGACCAGGATCGTGGGGCTGACGTGCGACAGAACCTCCGGCAGCGACCCCTCGTCGACCTCGAAGAGCCCGACGGCGCGATCATCGGCGGGCAGATGGCCCCCCGGGCTGGCGTGGGCCAGCAGGGTGGTCGCCAGGCCCCTGGGCTGATTCGCCCCCTCCTGGTTGGTGATCGGAAGCAGTCCTGACGCGCGCATGACCCCGGCGAGCATGCGGCACGTCGTCCCCTTCCCGTTGGTCCCGGTCACGATCACGGTGCCCAGCCGGATCTCGCTGGCCAGGCCGGACAGCAGATGGGCGTCGATGGCCAGCGCGGCCATTCCGGGAATCGCTGTCCCGTTGCCGCGGCGGAGCCGGCGGACGGTGCCGCGGGCCGCTTTTCCGACGGTTATCGCAAGGGCGCGCTGCCCGGGTGCCGCGGGCCTGCGGCGCCGGATATCACGGCCGCGCCCCGAGCGCGCCTTGCGGCTGGCATAAATGTTAATGGCTTCCCCCGATGACGAAATCCATTCCCCTGCCATTCTGTGCCCGCCACAGGGGCGCCTTAAGACCAGCGACTAGGCATTGTGCGGCAAAGTAGTGGCAATGGCCGCGCCTTTAATGAAGGAACTGAAGTTCATTCTTGCGCCGCGATGAACGGCCAATTCGGGGCCGCGGGTAGCCAGCACGAGGCTCCCCGGCGCATGCGCGAACCGCCTGCCCGCCTTGCCTGCTGGTGGACTCAGAGGATCACCGGCGACTAATCAGGGGTACGTTATGCCCTATGCAGCTGACCCGTGAGCGGATCATCTCCGCCGCCATGGAGCTCATCGAGCGCGAGGGGGTTGACGCGGTATCGATGCGCCGCATTGCCGCGCAGCTCGATTCCGGGGTCATGGCTCTCTATAACCATGTTCCCAGCAAGCTGGCGTTGCTCGAGGGCGTGGCCGAGCGGGTCATGTCTGGCATCGACTTTAGCGTTGATCCTGACGCGAGCTGGGAGGACCTGGTGCGCGCCCAGGCGCGCGCGTTCCGGCAGGCTCTGCGCGCCTATCCCCGGTGTGCGATGGTCACGGTGAGCCGGCCCGCCACCTCGGCTGCCGAGTTGCTGCCCATGGAGCGTGCGCTGACCCTGCTGCGCAGCGTGGGCTTCGGTGAGGAAGACGCGGTGCGGGTCGTGCGCATGTTCATCGGCTACATCATCGGCTCGCTGCTGCGTGAGGTGGGAGTGGCTCCCGGTCTGGTGCCGCAACGGCCGCTAGGTCACGATCAGTCCTTTCTGGAGGCAGACCGGCCGGTTGGTCTGGATCCGTCCGAGTTCCCGCTCGTCACGAGCATGTCAGCGGAAATCATGCAGCGAGACCACGACGCCGACTTCGAATTCGGCCTGAACCTGCTCGTCCGGGCGGTCTCCGAGCTGCGCCCGGCGCGGACGAAATAGGCATCCGGCGGGCCCTTTCGGCCCGGTCAGCCCCCGCCGGCCCGGCGCGGCCCCACCACGAGCCAGCCGCCGACGGCCATGAGCCCCATGAGGATGACCGGGATACCGAGCGCTAGCCGCAGGCCCAGCAGGCCGGCGAAGCTCCCGATCAGCACCGGCCCGACGAGCAGACCCAGGTAGCCGGCGCCGGCGACCCGGGCAATGCCGGTGCCGGAACGGGACGTCTGGATGTTGCCCGCGGTGGAAAGCAACTGCGGGAAGGTGCTGGAAAGCCCGGCGCCGAACAGCGCGAACCCGACCAGTCCCAGGGCCGGACTGCGGCTGATCAGCGCGCCGGCCAAGCCTAGTCCGGCCACGACGCCGCACCCGCTGACCAGGCGGCCGGGGCCCAACCGGGCGGCCAGCCGGTCACCCGTCAGCCGCCCGACGGCCATGGTGACCGAGAACGCCGCGTATCCAAGCGCGGCGAATGCTGCCGACGTGCCCAGGTTGTCCCGCAGGTAGACGGCGCTCCAGCTGCCCGCGGCACCCTCGCCGAGCAGGGAGCACAGCGCCAGCAGGCCCAGGGCGGCGATCCGCAGCGCCACGGTGTGCCGGCTGGCTGCCGCTCTCACCCGCCCCGCCCGCCCCGCCGCGCCCCGGTTCGCGCCCAGCGCAGCCCGGGCCGCCTGATCCCGGCCCGCCGCGCCCTCGCCCGCCGGATCCCGGTCCGTGGCAGGCACCGCGGCCGAGTCGCTGGCCTCAGAGCCGTGCAGCAGCCTGTGCCGGGCGAGCACGGCGACGACGGCCATCGGCACGCCGGCCACCGCGAACGTCGGCGCCGCGCCGATGCCTGCCCAGGCGAACAGCCCGCCGAGCAGGGCGCCGAGCAACCCGCCGAAGCTGAAGCACGCGTGGAACGAGTTGATGATCGGGCGCCGGTAGCCGCGTTCCACGCGCACCGCCTGAGAGTTGATCGCGACATCCGTCAGGCCGCCGGACATGCCATAGACCAGCAGCACGGCCATCAACGCGGCCATGCTGCCGGCCAGCCCAAACGCGATGGGCAGCAGCGAGATCGCCACCGCACCCGCTGCGGTCGGCCGGGCGCTGCCGAACCTGTCGATCAGCCGGTCAGCGAACGCCGCGACGACCACCAGCCCGGCCGGCGCGGCGAGCAGGGCCACCCCGAGCCGCGCATCGCTGAGGCCCAGATGCTCTTTCACCGCGGGGAGCCTGGCCAGCCACACGCCGTCGGCCAGGCCAAACATTCCGAAGTAGACCAGAAGGGCCACCCGGGCGCGCCGCAGGATGCTTGAGATGCTGTCGCTGGCGGCAGCGGTGGGGGCGATGGAGGATCCGATGTCCGGACCATACAGGATTGGTGACGTGGCACCGGAAATCACGCAGCGCAGCGACGCCCCCGTCCCCACCAGCCCGGCTGGCCCCACCCCCGCCTACTCGGCGCTCACCGTCCTGGAGTGCTCCCGGTGCTCCGCGGGCCCCTACGACGCCGACCGGGTCCAGGGAACCTGCGCCTGCGGCGCGCCGCTGCTGGCCCGCTACGACCTGGCGGCGGTCGCCTCATGGACGGGCCCGGACCAGATCGCCACGCGGCCGCCGAGCCTGTGGCGCTACCACGAGCTGCTGCCGGTGGGCTCGGCCAAGTCCGTAGTGAGCTTTGACGAGGGCATGACGCCGCTGCTGCCGATGCAGCGCCTGGGCGCGGAGCTTGGCGTGCCCCGGCTGCTGATGAAGGACGAGAGCCCGCTCCCCACCGGCTCGTTCAAGGCCCGCGGGGCGGCGGTGGGAGTGTCGCGCGCGGCCGAGCTCGGGGCCACCGGCGTGGCCCTGCCGACGAACGGCAACGCCGGGTCGGCCTGGGCGGCCTTCGCGGCCAGGGCCGGGCTGCCCTGCCTGGTCGTCATGCCGACCGATGCACCGCAGATCACCCGGGCCGAGTGCGTGGCGGCCGGGGCCGAGACGTACCTGGTTGACGGGCTCATCGGCGATGCGGGACGTCTCGTCAGAGGCGCCGTGGCAGGCCGGCCAGGGTTCCTGGACGCGTCCACGCTCCGGGAGCCCTACCGGCTGGAAGGCAAGAAGACGATCGGGCTGGAAATAGCCGAGCAGCTCGGCTGGCGGGTGCCCGACGTGATCATCTTCCCGACCGGCGGCGGCGTTGGCCTGGTCGGCATCGCCAAGGGACTGCGGGAGCTGCGGCAGCTGGGCTGGATCGGCGAGATCCTGCCGCGCCTGGTCGCGGTGCAAGCGGCGGGCTGCGCGCCGATCGTGCGCGCATTCGAGCGGCAGGCAGACGAGACCGAGCCGTGGCCGGACGCCAAGACCGAGGCGTTCGGGCTCACCGTTCCCGAGCCGCTCGGCGGCTTCCTGGTGCTCGAGGCGATCAGGGCCACCGGCGGAACCGCGGTGGCCGTGACCGACGACCAGCTGCTCGCGAGCCAGCGGCAGGCGGCGCGGGCCGAAGGGGCCTGGGTCTGCCCGGAAGGCGCCGCGTGCTTCGCCGCGGTCGCACAGCTGCGCGAAGCGGGCTGGCTCGCCCAGAGCGACGAGGTCGTGGTCGTCAATACCGGCGCCGGGCTGAAGTACCAGCAGACCATGCCGGCGCACCCGCCGCTGATCCCGGCCGACGGCCAGATCCCGGCGGGCACGCCTAGATGATCTTGTGGATCCAGCCGTGCGGGTCGGCGACGTGACCGTACTGGATGCCGAGCAGTTCCTCGCGCAGTCGCATGGTGACTGGGCCAGGCGAGCCGTCGCCGACCGTCCAGCCGCCGTCCTTCCCCTTGATCGTGCCGACCGGGGTGATAACGGCCGCGGTGCCGCACGCGAACACCTCGGAGATCTCGCCGGACGCGCAACCGGCGCGCCATTCCTCAACCGAGATCTTGCCCTCGGACGCCGGGATGCCCAGTTCCGGGGCCAGCGTGAGCAGCGCGTCCCTGGTGATGCCCGGCAGCAGCGTCCCGGTCAGCGCGGGGGTCATGATCCGCGCATCGGGTCCTGAGCCGTAGACGAAGAACAGGTTCATCCCGCCCATCTCCTCGACCCAGCGGTGCTCAACGGCGTCCAGCCAGACAACCTGGTCGCAGTCGTTGTCGAGGGCCTCCAGCTGCCCGGCGAACGCCGCCGCGTAGTTCCCCCCGGTCTTGGCCTCCCCGATGCCGCCCGGCGCCGCCCGGGTGTACTCGGTCGCCAGCCACACCGAGACCGGCCGCAGCGTGCCCGAGAAGTAAGACCCCGCTGGGGAGGCGATCACCGTGAACAGGTACGTGGCCGAGGGCCTGTTGACGCCGAGGCCGCGGTTGGTGGCGATCATGAACGGCCTCAGGTAGAGGCTGTGCCCCTCCTGCGTCGGAACCCAGTCCCGGTCCTGCGCCACGAGCAGGTCGATAGCGCGGACGAACGCCGCCTCGGGCAGTTCCGGCATGGCCATCCGGCGCGCCGACCGGTTGAACCGTGCCGCGTTCGCCTGCGGGCGGAACGCCACGATCGGGCCGCTCGCCTGCCGGTACGCCTTCAGGCCCTCGAAAATCTCCTGTGCGTAGTGGAACACCGCGGTGGCGGGTTCGAGTGTGATCGGGCCGTACGGCTCAAGCTGGCCGTCATGCCAGCCGCGGTCATCCGACCAGCGGATCGTCACCATGTTGTCGGTGAAGATCTGGCCGAACCCGGGATCTGCCAGCAGCCGCTCCCGATCTCCAGCCGAAATCGGGCTGCTGGAGGGACGGAGCGCAAAGTCGATCTCAGTGTTCGTGCTGGCAGTCATCAAGGGCTCCCTTTCACATCGGCCGCGTTGCCAGGCGAAGCTATGACGTCCTACTACTTTCGAGCTTAGCCTGCCGCGCGCTCCGCGATGTCGTCGCCGATCTCCAGGGTGGTCCTGGCCGCCCATTCACCCTGGCGGTCAACCAGGTCCTCGGCAACGGCCTGCTCGATCCGCGCCGCCTCGGCGCTGAGCCCGATGTGCTCGCAGAGCATCGCCGCCGACAGGATCGCGGCCGTCGGGTCCGCCTTCTGCTGGCCGGCGATGTCTGGCGCGCTGCCGTGCACGGGCTCGAACATGCTCGGCGCGGTCCGCTCCGGGTTGATGCTGGCGCTCGCGGCCAGCCCGATGCCGCCGGCCACCGCGGCGCCGAGCGCGGTCAGGATGTCGCCGAACATGTTGTCGGTGACGATCACGTCGAACCGCTCCGGCTGGGTGACGAAATAGATCGAGGCCGCGTCCATGTGGCAGTAGTCGGCGGTCACGTTGCTGAACTCCTTCGCGAGCTCGTCGACCGTGCGCCGCCACAGGTCCCCCGCGTAGGTGAGCACGTTTGACTTGTGCACCAGGGTCATCTTCCTGCGCGGCCGCGCGGCGGCGCGCTGCAAGGCATACCGGGCAACCCGGCGAACGCCGAATGCGGTGTTGATGCTCTCCTGGGTGGCGACCTCCTCGAGGGTGCCCCTGCGCATGACGCCGCCGGCCTCGATGTAGGGGCCCTCGGTGCCCTCCCGCACCACCAGCATGTCCACCAGTTGCGAGCGCTGGCCGGACAGCGGCGAGGCCACGCCGGGGTAGAGCCGGACCGGCCGCAGGTTGACGTACTGATCGAACTCGAACCGCAGCCGCAGCAGCAGGCCCCGTTCCAGCACCCCGCTGGGAACCTCCGGATCGCCGACGGCCCCGAGCAGGATCGCATCATGCCCGGCTATCTCGGCGAGTGCCGAAACGGGAAGGATCTCTCCGGTGCGGAGCCAGCGCTGTGCGCCCAGGTCATAGCCGGTGGTCTCGATCGCAACGCCGGTTGCCGCAGCCTGGAGCACCTTGATCGCTTCCGCGACCACCTCAGGGCCAATGCCGTCACCGCCGATCACGGCGATCCTGATGGACGGTGCCGGCCCGGGCGGACGACTCCCCGGAACCCCCCGCGATGCTGGCCCGGGGGGACGCTCCCCCGGAACCCCCCGCATTGCGGCCATGCGCGTACCTTACTGGCCACCTCGCGGAATCTACAGGTCGGTGACCAGGGAGACTTAGCGTCCGTCCAGATCGACGGCCCGGCCGAACCCGGCGCCGATCGACGAGGTTATCTCATCGAGCACCGGGGCCGGCAGCGCCGAGTCGACCGTGAGCACGATCAGCGCCTGCCCGCCCCTGGCATTACGGCAGACCTGCATTCCGGCGATGTTGATTGCCCGGTCACCAAGGATCTTGCCGACGACACCGACGATGCCGGGGCGATCGGAATAGGTGAAGAACACCATGTGCTCGGCGGGCGAGATCTCCATGTCGAACCCGTTGACCTCGATGAGCTTCTCGACCTGGCGCCGCCCGGTCAGTGTCCCGCCAACCGATACGACCTGGCCGTCGGGCAGCGTGCCGCGCAGGGTTACCACGTTGCGCCAGTCCGGGCTCTCCTTGTCGGTCGCCAGGCTGACCTGGACGCCCCGTTCGGCGGCCAGCAGCGGCGCGTTGACGTAGGTGACGGCGTCCTCGACGATGTCGCTGAACACGCCCTTGAGCGCGGCTAGCTGCAGCACGCTGACGTCCATGCCCGCGACCTCGCCGCGAACCTCCACCTCGATCCTGGCCGCGATGCCGCCCGCCACCGCGGTGAAAATCCGGCCGAGCTTCTCGGCGAGCGGCAGTCCCGGCCTGATCAGCTCGTCGACGGTGCCGCCCTGGACGTTCACCGCGTCCGGCACGAACTCGCCGGCCAGGGCGAGCCGGACCGACCTGGCGACTTCGGTGCCGGCCTTCTCCTGCGCCTCGTGGGTGCTCGCTCCCAGGTGCGGCGTGACCACCACGTTCGGCATCGCGAACAGCGGGCTGTCCGTGCATGGCTCGGTGGCGTAGACGTCGAGTGCGGCACCCGCCACCCGGCCATCGGCCACGGCGCTGGCGAGCGCAGCCTCATCCACGATGCCGCCGCGCGCCGCGTTGATGATCCGCACGGTGGGCTTGACCATGTGCAGCTGGCGGTCGCCGATGATCCCCACGGTTTCCGCGTTCTTTGGCAGGTGCACGCTGATGAAGTCGGACTCCGCGAGCAGTTCGTCGAGGCTGACCAGGCGGACGCCGAGCTGGGCCCCGCGGGCCGCGGCCACGTACGGGTCGTACGCGATCACCGTCATGCCGAACGCCGCCAGACGCTGGGCGACGAGAACGCCGATCTTGCCAAGCCCGAGAACGCCGGCCACCTTGTCCTGCAGCTCCACGCCGGTGAAGGCGGACCGCTTCCACTGCCCGCTCTTCAGCGAGGCCATCGCCTGGGGCACGTTCCGCGCGGACGCGAGCAGCAGCGCGACAGCGTGCTCGGCGGCGCTCACGATGTTGGACGTCGGCGCGTTGACGACCATCACACCGGCCCGGGTCGCCGCCTCGACGTCGACGTTGTCGAGTCCAACGCCGGCCCGGGCCACGACGCGGAGCTTCGGCGCGTGATCGAGGGCCTCGGCGTCGATGATGGTCGCGCTGCGGATGATCACGGCGTCGGCGTCCGCGAGCGCCGCCAGCAGTTGCTCCCGGTCGGCGCCGTCGGCGTGACGGATCTCGAAACCGGACTCCAGCACTGCGATCCCGGCGGGGGAGAGCTCTTCGGTGATGAGGACGATCGGCGTGGACACGTTAGCCCTTCAAAGCAGAGGCAGCGGTCGGCATGACAGTGTAGGCGACGCTCGTGGAATCACCACAAAATGGCGCGAATTGCACGCATCGCCGCCTCAGCCACGGCGCCAGGTCCGGTCATTTCGCCGGTGCCGCGGCGGGCGCGGCCGGAGCGGGTGCCTCGCCGGGGTTCAGGGCGGGCTCCGTGGCCGGCCCGGGATCGGGCGCGAACTCGGCTTCGGCGGCGGGCGCGGCCGCCGGGTTGTCGGCCGCGACTTCGCCGTCGGGGCCGACGAACGAGTCAGCGGCGCCAACCGGCCAGCCGCTCCCGACCAGGGCCTCGATCCCGCTCGCATCCATCGGCTTGGCGATCAGGAACCCCTGGCCGAGCTCGCAGCCCATTTCCCGCAGCAGCTCAAGGTGCTCGGGCCGCTCGATCCCCTCCGCGACGACCTCGATGCCAAGGTCGTGTCCCACCTGAATGATCGCGCGGGTGAGCATGGCCAGGGTGCCATCGGCGCCGAGTCCCGCGACGAACGAGGGGTCGATCTTGATGATGTCCACCGCAAGCTGCCTCAGGTAGACCAGGGAGGCATACCCCGTGCCGAAGTCGTCGATGGCCAGCCGCGCGCCATGACGGCGAAGCTCGTCCAGCCCGTCGGCCATCGGCCCGCCGCCCTCGATCAGTACCCGCTCGGTAACTTCGAGCGTCAGCGCGCCGGGCGGCAGCCCCGTCTCGTCCAGCACCGAAAGCACAGAGGCGGCGAATCCGGCCTCGGTGACCTGCCGCAGCGAGAAGTTCACCGAGACCCCGATGTTCCAGCCGGAGCTTCGCCAGGCCGCAGCCTGGGCGCAGGCTTCGCGCAGCACCTGCTCGCCGATCTGGACAATGAGCCCGGAATCCTCGGCCACGCCGAGGAACTCGACGGGCGGCACCGGATGGCCCCCACGCGACCAGCGCACCAGCGCCTCGACCCCCACTACCCGGGATGTCGCGAATTCGACCACAGGCTGGTACTCGAGACCAAGCTTGCCGGCTGTTATCGCGGCACGCAGCTCGCTGGCCATCTCGAGCCTGCGCATCACGTCCGCGTGCATGTGCGCGGCGAAGACCTCCACCCGGCCGCCACCGGACTCTTTGGCCCGGGACATGGCCACGTCGGCGTTGCGCAGCAGGTGCCCGGAGGCACCGCCGCCGGTGAGCGCCACACCGATGCTCGCGGTCAGCGAGACTTCACGGTCCGCGACATGGAACGGCTCCGCGGCGATGGCCCGGCCGAGGCTCTCGGCGATGTCGACGATCTCTGGAGCGCTGGTGGCGCTCTCAACGAGCACGGCGAACTCGTCGCTGCCCCACCGGGCCACGGTGTCCTCGGGCGGGACCGCGGCACGCAGGCGGCGGGCTGCCTGGGCGAGCAGCAGGTCGCCTGCGCCGTGCCCGACCGAGTCGTTGACCCCGGTGAAGCCGTCCAGGTCCAGGAAGATCGCTCCGGCCTGCGCGGGCGCCCGGTCCGGGTCAGCCGCCGCGGCACGGTCGATCGCATCCTTTGCCCGGTCTTCCACGTATGCCCGGTTCGGCAGCCCGGTGAGCCCGTCGTGGTAGGTGAGGTACGTGACCTGCCTGCGCAGCGCTATCTGGTCGCTGACATCGCGTGCGGTGATCAGCAGCCGGTCCGGTGCGCCCATCTCGCGGTACCGGGACACGGTCGACTCGACGTGCCGCCAGGTTCCGTCGGCCGATCGGACGCGGCAGGGGAACCTGTCTGGCTCACGCCCGCTGCCAGCGGCGCGGACGATCCTGGCCCCGGCGGCGCGGTCTTCCGGGTGGATGAGCTCGGACAGCGACCTGCCCTCGATCTCGGCGGGCGTGTAGCCGTACTCGCCGACGGCCGGGCTCGCGAACCTGATGACCCCGTCCCGGTCACAGATGAGCACGACGTCGCTGGTGCGGCCCGCTAGCTCTCGGAACCGCTGCTCGGATTCCTGCGACATCGCGGCCGCCGTGCGCTCCTGCCCCAGCAGCTCGGTGACCCTGGCGACCAGCGCGAGCGCGGCTACTCCCCCGCTCGCGAGCACGGCCGGCTCGGCGAACGATTCGCCGGCCAGCGCCCAGCCGATCGTCATGGCCGCGGCGACGCCCGCGACCAGCGCCGCCAGCAGGGTTGCCCCCGGCAGGACGTCTGGCCGTGGCCAGTCCGGCCGCCACCGCGACGTCGCCTCTCGAGGCTCTCCGGCCAGGGCCGACACCCCCAGCAGGCAGAACCCGGCTAGCTGGATGACCACAGACCACGCCCCCGGTCGCATCCCGCCGATCCTGGCGCCGACCGCGAGCGACTCGCCCACGGCCACCACGAACAGGGCGAGGTACGGCGTGAGGCCCGCGCGCCCGGCCCGCACCGCGAGTGCAAGCAGCGCGCCGAGCGCGAGGATGTCGGCGATCGGGTGCACCGCCTGGGTCGTGAAGACCCCCGGCGACTCGCCGAGCTTGTGGTACTCGGAGCCGAAGACAGCCAGCCAGGCGATGACGAACAGGGCGGCGGCCATCAGGCAGGCGTCGGCCAGCCACGCCAGCGCACCGCGGGCCTGTGCCCGCGGGGCGGCCCTGCCGCCGCCCGCCGCCCGCGATTGGCCCGCCAGCCCGATCCCGATCGCCGGCAGGGCCAGCAGCGAGAGCAGGTCAGCGAAGGTCAGCGAGGTTCCGCCGCCGCTGGCGGCCGTGGCTTCCTGCGCCACGAAGCCTGCGCCCCAGAGCAGCGCCGCGACCGCGAACCACCGGTAGGCGTTCCGGACGGGCGGCTCATGCCGAAGCGACCCGCGCCACAGGCCGGCCGCCGCGGCGGCCGCCACCAGAGCCCCGGCCACTCCCGGCAGGATGACCATGCTCATCGCGGGCCGCCGGACCCATCCGACCGCACCAGAGCCTCCCTTTCGCCGCGTTCCAGAACAGCGACTGCATTGGCCGGCCCACCGGCCAGCCAGGTACGCGTCCCATCACGAGGAGCAGCGCTGCGGCTCGTGACCGCCAGTACATATTTCCCGCAGCGCCAGGCGTTGCGGGGATTGTCGGACTACTGGACGCGGTCTCGCAATCAGCGATATGCATTTACTGTACGTGCGCAAGGTCACGCTTCGATTGAGGATGTGCGTACAGCGGGAGACAACTTCAGCAGTCTCCTGTGATCACTTTTGCCCGTCCTTCCCCACGCGACAAACCTCTGGCCTGCTGGGCCGCGCGAGGCCGGGAAGCGCCCGCTCGGCGGTACCGTGCTGGGGTGAGCGAACCGCCTGCCAAGCCCAGGATGACGTTCGAGACCCACGCGGATCCCGCCCTCGAGGCGGGCAGTTATGCCAATGCGCTCGCGATCTGGCACACCGGACACGAATTCACGTTCGACTTCCTGGTCAGCAGCGAACCGCCGCGGCAGGCCAAGACCGAGGACGGCGAGGACGTGATCCAGGCGCCGCACCGGCTGGTGGCCAGGGTCCGGGTGCCGCCGACCGCCGTGTTCGACATCATCAGGACCATCAACCAGAACCTGACGCTGTACGAGCAGAGGTTTGGCCAGATCCGCCCGCCGGGCGGCCAGTCCCCGCTCTACCCGCCGGACAGTCCGGACGACCTGGCCGGCTGAGCGGCCATGGCGACCGTCGATGATGTGCGGGAGCTCGCCTCCGGGCTGCCGCGCTCCTACGAGGTCCTGGTGCGGGATCGGGTGAAATTCCGCGTCGGCCGGATCGTCTACGTGGCGTTCTCCGCCGACGAGACCGTGATGGAGTTCGCGTTCCCAAAGGAGGAGCGGGAAGCGCTCGTGGCCGCGGAGCCCGGCAAGTTCCTGATGCCACGCCCGTCAGACCTCCGCTACAACTGGGTCGGCGTGCGTCTCGGCGCGATCTCGCCGGCCGAGGCACGGGAGCTCGTCCTCGACGCCTGGCGCATGGTCGTGCCCAAGCGCGTGGCCGCCGCGTACCTCGCATCACCGGGGCGACCGGCCGGGTAGCTCAGTGTTACAAGTCGACGTTGCCGGGCAGGGGTGGCCTATGCCTGTACTGAGAGCCATCGCACGCCCGATGCTTGCCTCCATCTTCGCCATCCAGGGCTTTGACACGCTGCTGCATCCCGAACGGGTGGCGCCGCAGGCCGAGGCCGTGGTCCGGCCGGTTGCCGACCTGATGCCCGGCGTGCCCAGCGACACCGTTCAGGCGGTGCGGATCAGCGGCGCCGTGCAGGTACTGGCCGCGTCCCTGCTCGCCGTGGGCCGGCTGCCGCGGCTTTCGGCCCTTGCGATCGCGGCGACCCTGGTGCCCACCACCCTTGCCGGGCACAGGTTCTGGGAGGCCGAGGACGATAAGACCCGGGCGCAGCAGCGCATCCACTTTCTCAAGAACGTCTCCATGTTCGGCGGGCTGCTGATCGCCGCCGGCGACACCGCTGGGCAGCCGTCGCTGGCCTGGCGTGGCCGTCACGCGGCCAAGACAGCGCGGCGCGAGGTCGCGCTGGCCAAGCGGTCGAGCAAGGCCGGAGCCAAGGCGGGCGCCAAGGCCGGCCGGCTGAGCGCACGCCTACCGACCGTGGGTCGCTGACCGGCCCACGCCGACCCGGCTGACACTGAGCCGGGCTGACACTGACCCGGGCTGACACTGACCCGGCTCACACTGACCCGGCTCACACTGACCGGGCTCACACTGACCCGGCTCACACGGCGGCGCCGACACCGGCGGCCTCGAGCCGGGGGAACACCGGCTCGGCCGCGCGCAGCAGCCCGGCCGAGTCGTCGACGGCCGCGCTGATGCGCCCCGCAAGGTCGGGCAGGAACGGTGCAAGCTGGATGGCAAGCTCCGAGCACGCGCCCACGAGCAGCGCCAGCGACTCGTCGAGCAGCCGGCCAGCGGCCGGGTCGCCGTCGCGCTCGGCCCGGGCCAGCAGCCAGGGCTCGGCCCGCTCGACATAGCGGTTGGCCTCGTCGACAACATCCCAGATCGCGGCGGTGGCGACGCGGAAGTCGAACGCGGCAAGCGCCGCCGCTATGCGCTCGGGCGCCCGCTGGCACGCGGCGGCCAAGGCCTGCCCGCCGGCGGCCGACGCCACCGGGTGCTCACCCTGCCGCGGGACCTTCCCCTGCCGGTAGCGGTGCACGAGCGTGACCACGCGGCTCACCAGGTTGCCCAGGCCGTTGGCCAGGTCGTCGTTGGCCCTGGCGATCAGCCTTGCGGCAGTGAAGTCGACGTCACCTACGCGCGGCACCTCGCGCAGCAGCCACCAGCGCACCGCGTCGGTGCCGTACCGGTGCACCAGCTCCACGGGGTCAGCCGTCTCGTTCCCGGCCGCCGCCCCCGACTTGCTGATCTTGCTCCCGCCGATCGTCAGATAGTCGTGCACCAGGATGTCGGTGGGCAGGAGCTCGCCAGCCGAGAGCAGGATCGCCGGCCAGTACACGGCGTGAAACCGCAGCACACCCTTGCCGACAAGGTGGATCCGGCGGTCGGCGCCTGCCCACCAGCGTTCGTAGTCCTCGCCGCCGGTGCCGTAGCCGGGCGCGGTGATGTAGTTGCCCAGGGCATCCCACCAGACGTAGATCACCTGGTCCGGATCACCGGGTACGGGGATACCCGAGCCACGGGCGCGCGCCGTGGAACGCGAGGCGCTGAAGTCCTCGAGCCCGCCGGCGATGAAGCCGAGTACCTCATTGCGCCGCGCTGCGGGCTCGATCCTGAGCCTGCCCGAGGTGATCAAGTCGCGCAGCTGGCCGGCGTAGCGGGACAGCCGGAAGAACCAGTTCTCCTCCGCGACTCGCCCCGGCCTGGTCCCGTGCTCCGGGCACAAGCCGCCCGGCAGCTCGGCTGGCCGGTAAAACTGCTCGCAGCCGACGCAGTACAGGCCTTCGTACCGCTTGCGGTACAGATCACCGCTGGCCGCGCACGCACGCCAGAGGCGTTCCACACCCGGCCGGTGCCGCGGATCGCTGCCGGTGCGGATGAAGTCGTCGAAGGAGAGCGACAGGGGATCGCGGAGCGCCGCGAACGCGGATGCGTTGCGGTCCACCAGGGCAGCCACGGCGATGCCCTCGGCCTCGGCGGCCAGCACGTTCTTCAGCGAGTTGTCATCGGTGCCGGTCTGGGACCGCACCTGGTCACCGGCCAGCCGGTGGTACCGGGCCAGCACGTCGGCCTGCACCAGCTCAAGCGCGTGGCCGAGGTGGGCGCGGGCGTTGACGTACGGGATCGTGGTACTGAGGTATACGCGTTCGTTGGTCATCGGAACCTCCTGGGATGGCGGGGGCTCCGAACCACGAAGATGAGTCGAGGCCCCAAGAAGCGGGACCTCGTGTCGGACGTCGTCCGGGCAGCGTGAAGTAGCCCCGCTAGCGGGGCATCATCACCTGAACTGCGTGCGACGTCATGGCTTGGTCAACGTGACCTTCCCAGCGGAAATTCCGCTCCGTGGATGTACCGATGGGCTCGCACGATGAGGCCCATCGGTACATCGATGCCGTCCGTGGGGTGGCGGGCGGTCAGCCGGGCTCTGCGAGGCGCTGCAGGATGAGCTCGCGCGCACGGGTGGCGTCGGCCTGGCCCCTGGTGGCCTTCATCACCGCACCGATCAGGACGCCCGCAGCGGCCGTCTTGCCGGAACGGATGGTGTCCGCGATCTCTGGGTTGGCGGCGATGGCCTGGTCGATCGCTGCCAGCAGCGCTGCATCGTCGCTGACCACGGCCAGGCCACGGGCGGCCACGATCTCGTCCGGCGAGCCCTCGCCGGCCAGCACGCCGTCGAGCACCTGCCTGGCCAGCTTGGAGTTGAGCGCGCCGGAGGCGACGAGCTCGCTCACCCTGGCCACCTGGGCCGGGGTCACCGGCAGCGCGGCGAGGTCGGCACCGGTCTCGTTGGCGCGGCGGGCCAGCTCGCCGAGCCACCAGTTGCGGGCCTGCTCGGGCGACGCGCCGGCCGCCACGGTCTCGGCCACCAGGTCCAGCGCGCCCGCGTTCCGCAACGCGGCCATGTCCAGGTCGGACAGGCCCCACTCGCGCTGCAGCCGGGCCTGGCGGGCCGCGGGAAACTCGGGCAGGGTGGCGCGGATCTGCTCGACCCACTCGGCCGACGGGGCGACCGGGACGAGGTCGGGCTCCGGGAAGTACCGGTAGTCCTGTGCCTCTTCCTTGCTGCGGCCGGCAGTGGTCGTGCCGGTTTCCTCATGGAAGTGCCTGGTCTCCTGCACGATCCTGCTGCCGCTGTCGAGCACGCCGGCCTGCCGCTCGATCTCGAACCTGACCGCGCGCTCGACCGAGCGCAGCGAGTTGACGTTCTTGGTCTCGGTCCTGGTACCCCACGTGCCCGAGCCGCGCGGCGCGATCGAGGTGTTCACGTCGCAGCGCAGCGAGCCTTCCTCCATGCGGACGTCGGAGACGCCGAGCGAGCGAAGCAGGTCGCGCAGCTCGGTGACGTAGGCGCGCGCGACCACGGGCGCGAGCGCCCCGGTTCCCGGCACCGGCTTCGTGACGACCTCAACCAGCGGGATCCCGGCGCGGTTGTAGTCGACCAGCGAGTAGTCGGCCCCGTGGATCCGCCCGGTGGCGCCGCCGATGTGCAGCGACTTCCCGGTGTCCTCCTCCAGGTGGACCCGCTCGATGCCGACCCGCACCACGGTCTCGTCGACCGTGACATCCAGCCAGCCGTCCGTGCACAGCGGCTCGTCGTACTGCGAGATCTGGAAGTCCTTCGGCATGTCCGGGTAGAAGTAGTTCTTCCGCGCGAACCGGCACCAGGATGCGATCGAGCAGTTCAGCGCCAGGCCGATCCGGATCGTGTACTCGATCGCGGTCCGGTTGGCCACCGGCAGCGACCCCGGCAGGCCGAGGCAGACCGGGCAGACGGCCGAGTTCGGCTCGGCGCCGAATGCCGTCGAGCAGCCGCAGAACATCTTCGTCACGGTGCCGAGCTCGACGTGGGTCTCCAGGCCGATCACCGGGTCGTAGCGGGAGATCGCTTCGTCGTAATTGACGAGTGCCGGCGCAAGCTCAGTCATTTCCCGCCCACCTCCCCTTCCCCCTTCAATCCTTTCGCATCGTCGAGCAGCGGGTGCCCGCGCCGCTGGTCCAGCGCGGCTTCCACGGACGCGCCGACCCGGTACAGCCGGTCGTCGGCGAGCACCGGCGCCATGATCTGCAACCCGACCGGAAGGCCGTCCTCGGGAGCGAGCCCGCACGGCACCGAGATCGCGGCGTTGCCTGACAGGTCCGACGGGATCGTGCACAGGTCGGCCAGGTACATGGCCAGCGGGTCGTCGGCGCGCTCGCCGATCGGGAACGCCGTGGTCGGCGTTGTCGGCGAGACCAGCACGTCAACCTGCTCGAACGCGGCGTCGAAGTCCCGGGCGATCAGCGTGCGCACCTGCTGGGCCTTGCCGTAGTACGCGTCGTAGTAGCCGCTGGACAGCGCGTAGGTGCCGAGCATGATCCGCCGCTTGACCTCGGCACCGAACCCGGCATCGCGAGTCAGTGACATGACCTCCTCGGCGCTGCGGGTTCCGTCATCGCCTACCCGCAGGCCGTACCGCATCCCGTCGAAGCGGGCCAGGTTGGACGAGCACTCGCTGGGCGCGATCAGGTAGTACGCGGGCAGCGCATAGGAGAAGTGCGGGCAGGACACCTCGGTGACCTTGGCGCCCAGCGACTCCAGCAGCTCCACGGCCTCGGTGAACCTGCCGAGCACGCCGGGCTGGTACCCCTCGCCGCCGAGCTCGGTCACCACCCCGACCCGCATCCCGCTCACGTCGGCCTGCCGCGCCGCGGCCACCACGGGCGGCACCGGCGCGTCGATCGAGGTGGAGTCGCACGGGTCATGCCCGGATATGACCTCATGCAGCAGCGCCGTGTCGAGCACGTTGCGGGCCAGCGGGCCCGGCGTGTCCAGCGAGGACGCGAACGCCACCACGCCGTACCGCGAGGAGCCACCGTAGGTAGGCTTCGTTCCCACGATGCCGCAGACGGCGGCCGGCTGGCGGATCGATCCCCCGGTGTCCGTGCCCAGGCCGAGCGGCGCCTGGAACGCGGTGACCGCGGCCGACGAGCCGCCGGACGACCCGCCGGGCACCCGGCTCAGGTCCCACGGGTTATGCGAAGGACCGAACGCGGAGTTTTCGGTGGACGACCCCATCGCGAACTCATCCATGTTGGTCTTGCCGAGGATGACGATCCCGGCGCGGCGCAGCCGCGTGGTTATCGTTGCGTCGTACGGCGGGCGCCAGCCCTCCAGGATCCGTGATCCGCAGGTCGTCGGCATGTCGGTGGTCGTGAACAGGTCCTTGAGCACGAGCGGAACGCCGGCCAGCGGGCCGAGCGGCTCCCCGGCGGCACGCCTGGCGTCCACGGCCTCCGCTGCGGCGAGCGCGGCCTCGGGTGCCACGTGCAGGAACGCGTGCACCGAGGAGTCCACGGCCTCGATCCGGTTCAGGTGCGCCTGGGTGACGTCAACGGCCGATGTCTCGCCGGACGCGATCGCCGCGGCGAGCTCGGCCGCGGTCATCCTGGTCAGCTCGGTGGATGCCATCGCTTAGTCCTCGTCCAGGATCCGCGGGACACGGAACCGGTCCTGCTCGGCCGCTGGAGCCTGGTCGAGCGCGGCCCGCGTGCCGAGACAATCCGTGAGCACGTCATCGCGGTACACGTTGCTGATCGGGAGCGCGTGCGTGGTCGGCGGGATTCCCTCGGCCGCGACCTCCTGCACCCGCGCCACCGAGGCGATGATCACATCCAGCTGGCCGGCGAAGTGGTCGAGTTCCTGCTCGCTCAGGGCCAGCCGGGCCAGCCTGGCCAGATGGGCAACCTCGTCCCTCGTAATGGGCATGGAGGCAAGACTATCGACCGCGCAGCCGCGGTCCGAACCCATTAACCGCCTGCCACCATAAGGACGGCACGCCCGGCGTGGGCACGCTGGCCGACGGCGGCGCCGGACTCGGCTGCACGCCGGGAAGAGGCCCGCTCACGGCCGGCGCATGCGGGGGGGCGGGGACGTGGGCGGAAGGCGACGGGGTCACCGCGCGGCGTGCGGATGGGTGCGGTGCGCGCACGCTGGCGGCCACCCCGTGCTCGCTCAGCCACGCCGTGGCCGACACCGGATTGAGCGGCTTGCTGAAGTGCCAGCCCTGCGCGGCCCTGCAGCCCATGACCCGGAGCGCGGTCGCCACCTCGGCCGATTCCACGCCCTCGGCCACCGAGTCGATGTCGAGCGCGCGGACCAGGTCCACGATGGACTGGACGATCACCTCGTCGTCCGCCGAGTGCAGCAGCCTGGAGATGAACGACGAGTCGATCTTCACCTCGCTGACCGGGAGCCGCTTGAGCCGCACCAGGGACGAGTAGCCGGTGCCGAAGTCGTCCAGGCTGAGCGCCACGCCCAGCGCCGCCAGCGCCTCCACAGCGGTCGCGGCGTAGGCCGGCTCGCTGGTCAGCACCCGCTCGTTGATCTCCAGCAGCAGCGCGGCGGGCGGCAGGTCATAGCGGCCGAGCCCCCGGCCGATCGTCTCGGCCAGGCTCGCGTCGAGCAGGTCGCGGGCGGTCACGTTGAGCGACACCTGGACCGGCAGGCCATCTCCCCACCAGGCCGCCGCCTGGGCGAGTGCCCTGTCCACCACCTGGAACGTGAGGTCGCGCATCAGGTAGGACTGCTCGGCCAGCGGGATGAACTCCTCGGGCGCCATCAGCCCTCGTACCGGGTGCTGCCACCGGACCAGCGCCTCCATCCCCGCCGTCCGGCCGGTTTCCAGGACCACCTTGGGCTGGTAGTGCAGCTCGAGCTCGCCGGCGTCCATGCCGCGGCGCAGGTCGCCGAGGAGCGCCAGGCGCGCCGGGGAGTTGCGGTCGGAGTCGGCGACGTACCGCTCCACCCCGCTGCGGCGCTCCTTTGCCAGGTACATCGCGACGTCGGCGTGCTGCATCAGCAGCTCGAAGCCGGTCGCGTCGTCCGGGTACAGGGCGATGCCGACGCTGGCCTCGATGTCGAACGACATGCCCTCGAGCCGCATCGGCTCGGATAGCGCCGAGCGCAGGCGCGTCGCCACCTCGCGGGCCGCGCCGACCTCCTTCACCGCGGGCAGCAGCACCGCGAACTCGTCGCCGCCCAGACGGGCCACGAGGTCGCCGGGGCGCACGCTGTGCGTGAGCCGGTGCGCCACGATCCGCAGCAGGCGGTCGCCGACCGGGTGCCCAAGGGTGTCGTTGACCTCCTTGAAGCGGTCCAGGTCCAGCAGCAGGAACCCGACCTTCGTCCCGGACCGCCCCGCGTCGGCCAGGGCGTCGCTGGTCTGCCGGATCAGCAGCTTGCGGTTGGACAGTCCGGTGAGCTCGTCGTGGTGAGCCTGGTGCTCGCGCTGCACCGACATGGCCGCGTTCATGTAGATGGCGGCCAGTGGGAACGCGAACAGCAGCACCAGCCACGCGGAATCGGCCGCCATGACGACGGCGACCAGCGGGGCAGCCGCGATCAGCACCAGGTTGAGCAGCGCCTGGAACGGCAGCGCCAGGCGGAGACTTCGCAGGAGAGGAACCCGGGAGTGCAGCCCGATGGCCACGCCGAGCAGGACGAAGTTCACCGCGAAGTAGGCCGCGCCGGCGAACAGCACCATGGGCAGGTCGGCGCCCGACGGGACCAGCGGATGGTTGGGCGCCGGATGCAGCCCGGTGAGGAACAGGGCCAGCCCGGCGGCGGCCATGCTCAGGGTCGTCTGGGCGGCGTTGAACGCGCACCGGTGCGGCGCCTTGCGCTGAGCCAGGCCAATGACGAGGGAGGACGTGACGCGGAGCAGCACCGCGACCGGGAAGCCCCAGTACAGCAGCGCGGCGAAGCTGAACGTGAGCGACGCGACCGGCGATTCGGCGCCGTTCGCGCCCGCTGCGACGATCGGCCGCAGCTCGCCGACCACGATCAGCGCGGCGATGACCCAGAACAGCGGGTGCCTGACAAGCTCCGGCAGGCCAGACAGGTGCAGCATGGCCCAGACGAACACCGCGAATCCGGCAACGGTCACCGAGGTCATGTGGATCCACAGCGGCGAACCGACGCGTGGTCCTATGTCCCTGGTGTCGTTCGGATCCCTCATGAGCCGTCCTCATCGGAGCAATCGATTGCGCCGCGGATCCCTCCGCATTGGCAGAAGCGTACGGCGAAAATCGTACTTCCCGAAGCCAATTGCATACTATCCGTTACAACACGTCAGGCTGTAGTCATCTGGCTACTATTCAGTTACGAGCCTGAGATAGCCCGATGCCTGCTGGCTCGTTAGCTGTTCAGCAACCCCACCCCCGCTGCTTCCGCCGCTTACCCGCACCTGTCTCTACAGCGTGCCTCACCTCGCCCTCTCAAGCACGATTATCCTGCGACTCGGCGCTGTCGCGCGCCGCATCCGGTCCCTGGTCAAGCAGCACGTCCAGACCCGTTTCGTCCAGCACAGGCACGCCGAGCGCCAGCGCCCGCTCGTACTTGGACCCCGGGCTGGCCCCGGCCACCACGAAGCCGGTCTTCTTCGACACCGAGCCGGATACCTTCCCGCCCCGGGTGGTGACCGCCTCGGCGGCTTCGTCCCTGGTGCGACCGGCCAGCGTGCCGGTGATAACCACGGTAACCCCGGTCAGCGGCCCCCCGGCCGCTGAATCCCCGCCCGCCTTCCCATCGTCCGTCGCCCGTACGGGCGGGACGAACCCCTCTTGCGCCAGCGCCACGCCGGCCGCTCGCCACTTGTCGACGATCGCCGCGTGCCAGTCGACCGTGAACCAGTCGCGCGCCGAGGCAGCGATCGTGGGGCCGACGTCCTCGACCTCGACGAGCTGCTCGGATGATGCCGCGGCTATCGCGTCGACCGAGCCGAAGTTCGCAGCCAGCGCGCGGGCGGCGGTCGGCCCCACGTGCCGGATCGAGAGCGCGACCAGGATCCGCCACAGCGGCCGCTGCCGTGCCTCCTCGAGGTTGGCCAGCAGCTTGACCGCGTTCACGGTCAGCCCGCCCTGCTTGTTGACGAAGAACGGGCTGCTTGCCAGCTTCTCCTCGGTCAGCGCGAACACGTCGCCCTCGTCGGCCACAAGACCGCTGTCGAGCAGCGCCATGGCCGCCTCGTAGCCGAGCACCTCGATGTCCAGCGCGCCGCGGCCGGCCAGGTGGAACAGGCGCTCGCGCAGCTGGGCAGGGCAGGACCTGGCGTTCGGGCAGCGCCAGTCGACGCTGGCCTTCCCCCCCGCGGTCATCCCCCCACCCTCGCCGTCCCCGCGCACCAGCACCGTGCCGCACTCCGGGCACGCCGTGGGGAACTCGAACGCGTGCTCCGATCCAGTGCGCAGGTCTGCGACCGGCGCGACCACCTCGGGAATGACGTCGCCCGCCTTGCGCAGCACCACCATGTCGCCGATCAGCACGCCCTTGCGGCCGAGCTCGTCGGCGTTGTGCAGGGTGGCGCGGTCCACCGTGGAGCCGCTGACCTTGACCGGCTCCATCACCGCGAACGGGGTGACCCGCCCGGTGCGCCCGACGTTGACGCGGATGTCGAGCAGCCGGGTGGTCACCTCCTCGGGCGGGTACTTGTAGGCGATCGCCCAGCGCGGCGCCCGGCTGGTAGCGCCGAGCGAGCGCTGCATCTCGAGCCGGTCGAGCTTGATCACCACTCCGTCGATCTCGTACGGCGGGTCGTGCCGGTGCTCGGCGTAGTAGTTGATGTACTCGCGCACGCCATCCAGGTCGCCGACGACCTGGTACACGTCGCTGACCGGCAGCCCCCACGCGCGCAGCTGCTCGTACCAGCCGGACTGCGTCGCCGGCGCGCTGTCGGCCACCGCCTCATCATCGGGCGTCGGCATGCCGCTCTCCGCGCCGGCGCCGGGCACGGCCAGGCCGTGCACGATCAGGCTGAGCGGCCGGGTCGCCGTAACCCGCGGGTCCTTCTGCCGCAGCGAGCCGGCGGCCGTATTGCGCGGGTTCACGTACAGCGGCTTGCCCGCCTCGGCCTGCCGCTCGTTCAGCTGGTGAAACGCCTCGACCGGCATGAACACCTCGCCGCGCACCTCAATGACCTCGGGCCAGCCCGACCCGGCCAGCCGGGCCGGGGCCGCGGCGATCGTCCGGATGTTCGGCGTGACGTCCTCCCCGGTCACCCCGTCGCCCCGGGTCGCAGCCCGGACCAGGACTCCGTTGCGGTAGACCAGGGCCACCGCCAGGCCGTCGATCTTCAGCTCACACAGATACGGGCCCACCGCGCTGTCGGGGCCGGCCAGCCGCTCGGTGCGCGCCGCCCACCCGTCGAGCTCCTCCGCCGAGAACGCGTTGTCGAGGCTGAGCAGCCGCTCCAGGTGTTCCACCGGCGCGAAGTCGGTGGAGATCACGTCGCCGACTCGCTGGGTCGGCGAGTCGGGCGTGCGCAGGTCCGGATAGCGATCCTCGAGCCCGACGAGCTCGCGGTAGAGCGCGTCGTACTGGGCGTCGGAGATAACCGGCGAATCGAGCACGTGGTAGCGGTGCAGGTGCTCGGTGATCTCGCCGGCCAGAGCCGCGTGCCGCTGCCTGGCCGCAACGTCCGCCGTCAGCGGCTCGGTCATGCCACCCCCTCCTCGATCAGCTCCGGCAGCAGCCGTGCCGCCTCACGGCACCGGGCCAGCGTGGCCCTGGCCGCGGCGGGCGACGCCCCGGCCAGCCCGCAGGCCGGGGTCAGCACCACCTGCCGGTCGAGCCCGCTAAGCGGGATCCCCATCCGGTGCCACAGCCCGAGCACATCCGCACCAGGGTCCCGGGGCGAGGGCTGAGTGAGCGGCGCGTCGCGTAGCGAGCTCTGAATCACACCGGCGAAGATCCCAAGATCAGCCTCGACGAGCTCGGCCAGGTTGTCCTCGTCCTCGCGCCTCAGCAGGCCCATGTCAAACGCGACAGCCTGCGCTCCTGCCTCCCTGAGCAGCCCGAATGGGATGCCGCTCGCGCAGCAGTGCACGAGGCCGAACGCTGTCGTGGCGGCCAGCACGGAGCGCAGGCCCTCCGTGGTCAGGCTCCTGTCCACGGCTCCGACCCGGTTGAGCCCGCTCGCCGTCGGGACCGAGCCGGCCAGAACGGCTGGCAGAGCGGGCTCGTCCAGCTGCAGCAGCAGGGTGGCACCGGGCAGCCGGCCGCGGACCTCCGCGAGGTGCCTGGCCACGCCCTCGGCCAGCGAGGCGATCAGGTCGGCCACCGCGCCGGGGTCGGCCAGCGCCGGGTTCTGGCTGCGGGTCAGCTCGATCGTGGCCGCCAGCGTCCACGGCCCGCAGACCTGCACCTTGAACGGCCCGGTCCAGTCCGCGGCCGCCTCCTGCATCGCGTCCAGGTCGGCGGACAGCAGGTCGGCGGCCCGGCGCTGATCGCGGCCCGGGCGGGTGGCCAGCTTCCAGCGGCCGGCCGTCGTCTCGACCGGGAGGTCGACGAGCAGCGCCGCGGTCCGCCCGGTCAGGTCGGCCCCCATCCCGCGAGCGGGCAGCTCGGGCAGATGGGGAAGGTCGGGCAGCTCGCCGAGCACCACGGCGACGGCCTCGGCCGGGTCGGTACCCGGCATGGACCCAACCCCGGTGGCGGTTGCCTGGGGCCATGCGAACCGCTGTGACTCATCGCCCACGCAGCAGAGCCTAGCGGGCGGCACCGACAATCGCGGTGCGGTAATTCGCTCACCAGGCTCACCGAATGGCAGGTCAGTGCCGTCCCGCCGCGAGACAGCGGCCGTGTGGCCGCTGGCTGGCGGCCGGGTCCCCTGGCGGCCCAGATATTTGCCGCCGGATCCTTGACCCAAGGACCTGGACTGCTAGGGTGAGCCCCATGAACCCTGCCGGTCGAGCGGTACCAACCTTTGGTACTTTGCTGATGTCCGATCGGAGGCCCGATGCCTGATCCCATGTACCGCCGGATCGCCGAGGACCTGCGCGACAAGATCGAGTCAGGCGCATTGCCGCGTGGCAGCCAGCTGCCCACCGAGATCGAGCTCAGAGAGCGCTATGACGCGTCACGTAATACCGTCCGGGACGCTATCAAGTGGCTGATCACCCGCAGCCTTGTGGAGACCCGCCCCGGCCAGGGAACGTTCGTCGTCGAGAAGATCGTGCCGTTCGTCACATCGCTGACCGGGGACCCCGGCAAGGGGCGTGACGACGAGGGCCCGGTCTACATCGCCGAGGTAGAAGCGGCGCTCCGCAGGCCGACCTCGACCGTGCCGAGGGTGGAAATCCAGCAGGCGATCGGCGTGGTTCAGACTGAGCTCAAGCTCCCGGACAGCTCCACGGTGGTCAGCAGGCACCAGCAGCGCTACATCGACGACATCCCGTTCTCGCTGCAGACGTCGTTCTACCCGATGAGTCTGGTCGAGCGCGGAGCGGTCAAGCTCATCCAGGCCGCCAACATCGATGGTGGCGCCGTAGCGTACCTGGGGACCACGCCCGGGCTCACCCAGGTCGGCTACCGCGACAGGGTCACGGTCCGCGCCCCGGACAGCACCGAGACCGCCTTCTTCAAGCTCCCCGACGACGGGCGGGTCCCGGTGTTCGAGGTGCAGCGGGTGGCCTTCGATGAGCACGGACAGCCCTTCCGGCTGACGACCAGCGTGTACCCGGCCGACCGCAACCAGTTCTCCGCCTCCGTGGGCAAGGTTCCCGACGACGCGCCGGAGCGCGACGGCTAGCAGCCCAGTTGGTGCCCGGCGGCCCGAGCCGCCGGGCTTTTGGTGGTGGCGCAGGCTTACGTGGGCCGCCCGGCGGCGGGTCACGGACGAGGCCAGTCGCGGGCCGCTTCGGTCCGGGGCTGCCGATTACGACGAGTTGAACGGAGGAGGTGCTATGGCCAAGTACCACTCGCGCCCTTCGGCGCAGTACCGCTACGAGCACTACGACCCCCGCTGACGGGACCGGACGCTCCTGAATCACAATGCTCATCCGGTCTTCGCGCCGGACGACATAACCAGACCCGCGCCAGGACGGGGCCCCTGTAACGGGACACGCGGCGCGGGCTAAATACCGCTAGGACCCGTGTGATCTGCGGGTTTGGGTTGCCGCCGATCGCACTGCACGGACGAGGAGGTGTCATGGCCAAGTACCACTCGCGCCCTTCGGCGCAGTACCGCTACGAGCACTACGACCCCCGCTGACGGGACCGGATTCGCGCTTGTCGACCAGCGAGGCCCGCCCAGGTGGCGGGCCTCGTTCCGGTCAGGGGGTCATTGCTGGCTGACGGGTTCCGGTGATCGTGGCGCTGCCGAGCACGACGTTGCCGTCGTACAAGACGGCGGCCTGCCCCCTGGCCACGCCGCGGGCGGGCTGGCTCAGTCGGATCCGCAGGTTGCCGCCGTCCAGCCACGCGCTGGCCCCGTACTGCTCGCCGTGCGCGCGCAGCTGGACCAGGCAGTCGACCGGGGCCGCCGGGGGCAGGCACCCGCTCCACACCGGCCGGCCCGCCTCGATGTCGGTGACGCCGAGAGCCTCGGCAGGGCCGACGGTGACCGTGTTCGATACCGGCTCGATGTCCAGGACGTAACGGGGCCTGCCGTCCGGTGCCGGGGTGCCGATGCGCAGGCCCTTGCGCTGTCCGACCGTGAAGCCGTAGCTGCCGTCGTGGCTGCCGACGACCGCGCCGTCGGTGTCGACGATGCGGCCCGGCAGCGCGCCGAGCCTGCCCTCGAGGAACTTCCTGGTGTTCCCGTCGGCGATGAAGCAGACGTCGTGGCTGTCCGGCTTGTCCGCCACCCCGAGGCCGCGCTCGGCGGCCTCCTTGCGCACCTGCTCCTTGGTGCTGCCGCCGAGCGGGAACATCGCCCTGGCCAGCTGCTCGCCGGTCAGCACCGCCAGCACGTATGACTGGTCCTTGGCCTGGTCCACGCTGCGCAGCAGCCGCTGGCCGCCCGCCGGGGCGGCGTCGCCGTCCGCTGGCATCAACCGCGCGTGGTGGCCCGTGCAGACGGCGTCGAAGCCGAGCGCGACCGCGCGGTCGAGCACGGCCGCGAATTTGATCTTCTCGTTGCAGCGCAGGCAGGGATTGGGCGTGTGGCCGCGCGCGTACTCATCGACGAAGTCCTGCACCACGTCCCGGTGGAACTGCTCGGCCAGATCCCAGACGTAGAACGGGATGCCGATGACGTCGGCGGCGCGGCGGGCGTCCCTGGCATCCTCCAGGGTGCAGCAGCCGCGTGCTCCGGTCCGGTAGGAGCTGGGGTTTCTGGACAGCGCGAGATGGACGCCGGTCACGTCGTGACCGGCGTCGGCGGCCCTGGCGGCGGCGACAGCCGAGTCGACGCCGCCGGACATCGCGGCGAGCACGCGAAGTGGAGTCATCGCGTTCGAGGGTATGCGCCCCCGGCACCCGCGGAGGCACCCGGTGCCGCCTTCGCGACCGGCGGGCGGCCCCGGCAGACTGTGCTGAGATCGACGACAAGGAGCGCGCATGCCGCAGGGAGTCACCCCGCCCAGCACCAAGACCCTCAGCGCCGACGACTTCGCCGTTCCCATCGACGACCGCTACTTCGAGGACTACGTGCAGGGCGCGGTCTACGAGTACGGGTACATCACGGTGACCGAAGCGGAGATCCTCGACTTCGCCCGGGCATTCGACCCGCAGCCGATCCACGTCGATCCGGAGTTCGCCGCCGCCGGGCCGTTCCATGGCCTGATCGCCAGCGGGTGGCACACGGCCGGGATCCTGATGCGGATGTTTGCCGACCACTGCCTGTCCAAGGTGGCCAGCCTCGCCTCTCCCGGCATCGACGAGCTGCGCTGGCCGGCCCCGGTCCGTCCCGGCGACTCGCTGCGGCTGCGGTGCACGTTCGTGGAGACCCGCCGGTCACGGTCCAAGCCGGACCGCGGCCTGGTCCGCACCAGCGCCGAGCTGATCAATCAGAACGACGAGATCGTCCTCACGCTCACCGCCATGAACCTCATCCGCACCCGCAACCCCGCCTGACCGGCCCGCCCAGCCGTCAGCGGGCGCCTGCGCGGCGGGCGCGTTCCACGGCCTCGCCGATGACCGCGCCCAGCGCGTCCACATCGGCCTGAGTGCTCGAGTGCCCCAGCGAGAACCGCAGCGACCCGCGGGCCCGCGCCTCGTCGGCACCCATCGCGAGCAGCACGTGACTGGGTTCCGCCACGCCCGCCGTGCACGCGGACCCGGTTGAGCAGGCGATGCCCTTGGCGTCCAGCAGCATCAGCAGCGCGTCGCCCTCACAGCCGGGGAACGAGAAGTGCGCGTTACCCGGCAGCCGGCCGGGGCCGGGCGGCGCACCGTTCAGGATGGCGTCCGGTACAGCCGCCAGCACCTGCGCGATCAGGTCGTCACGCAGCCCGGCGAGCCGCTTGTTCTCGTCGGCCCCGCGTCCGGTTGCGATCTCGACGGCGACCGCGAAGGCCCGGATCGCCGGGGCGTCCAGGGTTCCGGACCGCACGTCGCGTTCCTGCCCGCCGCCGTGCAGAACCGGCACCAGGTCGGTCCCCCGCGCCAGCAGCAGCGCGCCGGCGCCGACCGGTCCGCCAATCTTGTGCGCGGTGACCGTGAGGGCGGCGGCGCCGCTGCCCGCCAGGCTGACCGGCAACTGCCCGGCTGCCTGCACGGCGTCGCTGTGGAACGGGATCCGGTACTCGCCGGCAACGGCGGCCAGGTCGGCGACCGGCTGGACGGTGCCGACCTCGTTGTTGGCCCACATGATGCTGACCAGCGCGACGGCGTCGGGGTCGGCCTCGATGGCCTCGCGCAGCGCCTCTGGCGTGATCATGCCGGCGTCGTCGAGCGCTGGCCGACCCACCTCGGCCCCCTCGTGGCCGTACAGCCATGAGACCGAGTCGAGGACCGCGTGATGCTCGATCGCCGCGGTCAGCACCCGCCGACGCCCAGGATCCGCGGCGCGGCGCGCCCAGAACAGCCCCTTAACGGCCAGGTTGTCCGCCTCGGTCCCGCCGCTTGTGAAGATCACCTCGCTGGGACGGGCGCCGTAGGCGGCCGCGATCTGCTCCCGCGACTCCTCGACGACCCGGCGCGCACGGCGGCCCGCATTATGCAGCGACGAGGGATTCCCGAGCTCGGCAAGCTCCTCGGTCATCGCCTCGATGGCCTCGGGCAGCATCGGGGTGGTCGCCGCGTGATCCAGGTACACGGGCGAGGCCGGCGCCCGGCGGCCACCGCCGGCATCGAGGTATCCCATGATGAATCAGCCTAGCTGGGACGGGCCAGCGACATGTGCCGTGAATGGGCCTCTTTCAGCCCTGTGACCGCTTCTGGATCTGCTCCGTCAGCTGCGGAACCACGTGGAACAGGTCCCCGACCACGCCGAAGTCGGCGAGCTCGAATATTGGGGCCTCGGCGTCCTTGTTGATCACCATGATGGTCTTGGACGTCTGCATGCCGGCCCGGTGCTGGATGGCCCCGGAAATGCCGACCGCCAGGTACAGCTGCGGCGACACGGTCTTCCCGGTCTGGCCAACCTGGAACTGGTGCGGGTACCAGCCCGCGTCGGTCGCCGCCCGGGACGCGCCCACCGCGGCCCCGAGCGAGTCGGCAAGCTTCTCGATCAGCGCAAAGTTGTCGCCGCTGCCCACCCCACGGCCGCCGGAGACCACGATCGAGGCCTCGGTGAGCTCGGGCCGCTCCCCGCGCTCCTGCACCACGCGCTCGATGACGTGCGCGCTCTTCGCCACGTCGCTGGCCTGGAAGCTGACGTCCTCGGCCTCGGCGGCTCCCGGCGCGGGCTCCGGTGCGACGGCGTTGGGGCGCACGGCCACGATCGGGGTCCCGGAGCGGACCTTGGACTGGACGACGATCGCGCCGCCGAAGATCGACTGCTCGGCGATCAGGTCATCGCCGAGGTCGACCGCGTCGGTGATCAGGCCAGAACCTGTCTTCACCGCCAGCCTGCCCGCGATCTCGCGGCCCTCGGCGGTACTGGCGACCAGCACGGCCAGCGGCGACTTGTCCGCCACAAGACCAGCCAGCAGTTCCGCCTTCGGCGCGACCAGGTACTCGCTCAGCTCGTCGCCGCCCGCGACGTACACCTTGGCGGCGCCGAACTCGGCCAGCCGCTCCCGGCCGCCGTCGGCGCCGGGGCCGGCCCAGACGACCGACGGCTCGCCGAAGCGGCGGGCCAGGGTCAGCAGCTCGCAGGTGACCTTCTTGACCGTCTCGCCGTCGTGCTCGGCGAGGACCAGGATCTCAGCCATGTGATGGGGCCCCTCCAGCCTCGGATTGAACGCAGCCTGCGTGAACCCAGGCTCAGATGAACTTCTGCGCGGCGAGGAACTCGGCCGCCTTCACGCCGCCGTCGCCTTCGTCCTTGACGATCGTGCCGGCCTGCCGGGGCGGCCGCTTGGCGAAGCTGGCCACCTCGGTCGCCGCCGAAGCGAGGCCGACCTGGCCGGGCTCGAGGCCGATGTCCGCCAGGCTCAGCGTCTCGACCGGCTTCTTCTTCGCCGCCATGATCCCCTTGAACGACGGGTAGCGTGGCTCGTTGATCTTCTCGACCACGCTCACGACCGCTGGCAGGCTGGCCTCGACCCGGTCGTAGCCGTAGTCGGCCTGCCGGTTGATGGAGATCGCGGTCCCGTCCACGTCCACCTTGCTGGCGAACGACAGCTGCGGCACGCCGAGCCGCTCGGCCAGCATCGCGGCCATCACGCCCATCCGGGCGTCGGTGGACTCCGAGCCCAGGATCACCAGGTCGAACCCGATCCGGCCGAGCACGGCGGCGAGCGCCGCCGAGGTCGCCAGCGCGTCCGACCCGTGCAGCGCGTCGTCGAGAAGATGGACCGCCTTGTCCGCACCCATCGACAGGGCCTTGCGGATCGACTCGCTCGCCTTCTCGGGTCCCATGGACAGGATCGTCACCTCGCCGCCGTTCGCCTCGGCCAGGCGCAGGCCCTCCTCGATCGCATACTCGTCAAGCTCGTTGATCACCGCGTCGGCCGCGTCACGGTCCAGCGTGGAGTCGGTGGACCTCAGCGTGCGCTCCGACCACGTGTCGGGAACCTGCTTCATGCAGACGACGATGTTCATAACCGGCGGCCGACCTCCTTCTGCAAACGTGCGGCCCGGCTCGGTGTCACGTGACCCCGACTCAGGCGAGCGCAAGATTAAGCCTGCCAAACCGCGTCGGCGGGCGCAGCCCCGGGTACCGCCCACGACCTCCGCCACAGGTTACTCGCGAGTAGTCTCCCGTGCCAAAACAGTACCCTAAATCATTCGTTGCGTTCAGCAGCGGTTACCACCTTCGACAGCAGCATCGCCCGGGTCATCGGGCCGACCCCGCCGGGCATCGGCGCCAGCCACCCGGCGACCTCGGCGACGCCCGGGGCAACGTCACCGACGAGCCCGGCATCGGTGCGCGTGATCCCGACGTCCACGACCACCGCGCCGGGTTTGATCATCTCGGCCGTCAGCAGCCCGGGGCGCCCGGCCGCGACCACGACGATGTCGGCGCTCCTGGCGTGCGCCGTGAGGTCCTTCGTGCCGGTGTGGCACTGCGTCACGGTGGCGTTCTCGCTGCGCCGGGTCAGCAGCAGGCCGAGCGAGCGCCCGACGGTTATCCCGCGGCCGATCACGGTCACGTCGGCCCCGGCCAGCGGGATGTCGTAGTGCCGGAGCAGCGCGATGATGCCTTCCGGCGTTCCCGGGACCGGCCCGGGCTCGCCGAGCACCAGCCGCCCGAGGTTGATCGGGTGCAGGCCATCCGCGTCCTTGGCCGGATCCATCCGCTCCAGCAGCGACTGCGCGTCGAGCCCCGCGGGCAGCGGCAGCTGGATGATGTAGCCGGTGCACGCCGGATCGGCGTTCAGCTCGTCCACGACGGCCTCGACCTCGGCCTGTGTGGCGTCGGCGGGCAGGTCCCTGCGGATGCTCGCGATACCGACCTGGGCGCAGTCCCGGTGCTTGGCGTTGACATACGCAACGCTGCCCGGATCGTCACCGACAAGGACGGTGCCGAGGCCGGGCGTGATGCCGCGGCGGGCGAGCTCGGCAACCCGCCGGGTGAGGTCCTCCCTGATCGCAGCGGCCGTGGCCTTTCCGTCGAGGATGCGTGCGGTCATTCCTGCCTCAGTTCGTCGGTTCAGCGTGGCCGCTCCGATTCTCGCAGGGCCCGCCGGCGGGGCCGCAGCAACCCCTTCCTTGACACATAAATAAAAACTAATTAATGTTCTGCGCATGGCCGAGCGGCACAGCGTCCCGGGCACGCCCGAGCGGCGTAGCGTCCCGGGCACGCCGCAGCGGGCCGGCCGGCAGCGACCTGGCCGGCCGAGCAAGCACCGCGGCCTGGCGCCCGGCATGGTTGCTACAGCCGACAGGTTCGCCGCGCTGGCCGACGGCACCAGGCGGCACCTGCTGGAACAGCTGGCCACGGCGGACCGGCCGGTTTCCGAGCTGGTGACCGGCCTGGACATCAGCCAGGCCGCGGTGTCGCAGCACCTGCGGGTACTGCGCGAGGCCGGCCTGGTCACGGCGCGGAAGCAGGGCAGGCACCGCTACTACCAGCTGCGCCCGGCGGCATTGGAAGAGCTGCGGGACTGGCTGGACGAGCTCGAGCAGTTCTGGCGCGCGCGCCTCACGGCGCTCGGCGACTACCTGAGGGAGGCACCCGGGTGAAGGCCGACATCGACGTCACGACGACGTACCCGTATCCGGCCGACCGCGTCTGGGCGGCGCTGACCTCGAGCGAGGCGCTGTCCGCATGGTTCATGCCCAACGACTTCAAGCCCGCCGTCGGCCACCGTTTCACGTTCCGCGCCCGCCCGTTCCGGGCCCTGGGTTTCGACGGCACCGTGCGCTGCGAGGTCCTCGAGCTCGAACCGCCGAAGCGGATGGTCTGGTCGTGGGCCGGCGGCAACATCGACACCACGGTGACGTTCACGCTCGAGCAGACCGCCGAGGGAACCCGGCTGCGGATGCACCAGGTCGGCTTCGACGGCCTCGGCGCCCAGCTGACCCGCAGGATCCTCTCCGGCGGTTATCCGCGGATCCTCGGCCAGCGGCTGCCCGCCTACCTCGGTCAGACAGCCGCGGGCCCGGACGCCACGCCACCCGCCACGCGGTGTGAAGAGGGCGGCGGGCATTCCCTGCTGGCCGCCTTCCGGCGGCCAAACCGGTAGATCCAGTCGCGATAAGGGGGATATTCCATGGCACTTACCAACATCGAGGTCGTCTCGGTCCCGGTCACCGACCAGGACGCGGCGAAGAGCTTCTACGTCGACAAGCTCGGATTCTCTGTCGAGATAGACAACGCGTTCGCCGGCGGAAGCATGCGCTGGGTGATGCTCCGCCCGCCCGGCAGCGGGACCGCGATCACGCTGGTGACCTGGTTCGAGACCATGCCCGCTGGCTCACTGCGCGGCGCTGTGCTCGGCTGCGACGACCTGGAGAAGACGCTGGCGGACCTGGCAGGCCGTGGGGTCACGTTCAACGAGGACGACATCCAGGAAGCGCCCTGGGGCCGCTGGAAGACGTTGGCCGACCCCGACGGCAACGCCTGGGTCCTGCAGCAGAACAACCCGGCCTTCCACGCCTCCCACGCCTAGCCCCATCACTGCTCCGGCGGCCCGCCGGTAGCGGGCGGTCAGTGGTAGAAGTGGCGGACGCCGGTGAAGTAGAGGGAGATGCCGGCGGTCTCGGCGGCGGCGATGACGTCCTTGTCGCGGATCGAGCCGCCAGGCTCGGCCACGGCGCGCACGCCAGCGGCGGCGAGCTCTTCCAGGTTGTCGGCGAACGGGAAGTACGCATCGCTGGCGGCGACTGACCCTCGCGCCCGGTTGCCTGCGCGCCGGACCGCGAGCCGGACCGAGTCGACGCGGTTCACCTGGCCCATGCCGATGCCGACCGAGGCCTCACCGGACGCCAGAAGGATCGCGTTGGACTTGACCGACCGGCACGCCCGCCAGGCAAACGCCAGGTCCCGGACGGCGGCCTCGTCGGCAGCGGGGCCCGCGACGAGCGTCCAGCCGGCCGGCTCGTCGCCCGGCTCGGACACCAGGTCGGCGGTCTGCACCAGCATGCCGCCGCTGACCCGGCGCCACTCCGTATCCGGGGCCCCGGGCGGCGGGCACCGCAGCACCCGCAGGTTCTTGCGCCGCATGAGGATCTCCAGCGCGTCGGGGTCGTACCCGGGCGCGACCAGCACGTCGGTGAGGATCTCGGCGATCTGCGCGGCGAGCGCGGCGGTCACCACGCCGTTCGTGGCGATCACACCGCCAAAGGCCGACACCGGGTCACAGGCGTGCGCCTTGCGGTGCGCCTCGGCCAGGTCGGCGCCGACCGCGATCCCGCACGGGTTGGAGTGCTTGGTGATGGCGACGCAGGGCCTGGCGAAGTCGTAGGCCGCCCGCCGCGCGGTGTCGGCGTCGACGTAGTTGTTGTACGACATCTCCTTGCCGTGCAGCTGCTCGGCGCCCGCTATCCCGGCCGGCCCGCTCCGCTCGTCTCCCGGCGCGCCCGGCAGGTAAAGGGCGGCGCGCTGGTGCGGGTTCTCGCCGTACCTGAGCACGCTCTCGCGGGTCCAGAACCCGCCGATCACGTCCGGCAAGCCGGTGTCCTGCGCGGTCTCGTCCGGCGCGTAGGCCGACGCGAACCAGGAAGCGACCGCGGCGTCGTAGGCGGCAGTGTGCGCGTAGGCCCGTGCCGCCAGGCGCCGCCGCTGCTCCAGCGTGAAGCCGCCGTTCGCCGCGGCCCCGGCAACGTCCGGGTACAGGGACGGGTCGGTGACGACGGCGACCTCGGCGTGGTTCTTCGCGGCCGCGCGCACCATCGCGGGCCCCCCGATGTCGATCTGCTCGACGCACTCCTGCGGCCCGGCCCCGCTCGCCACGGCCTGCTCGAACGGGTACAAATTCGAGATCAGGAGCTGGAACGCGGCGATACCCAGCTCGTCGAGCTGCGCCCGGTGCTCTGGCCGAGTGGTGTCGGCGAGCAGCCCCGCGTGCACCCGGGGGTGCAGCGTCTTGACCCGGCCGTCCAGGCATTCGGGGAATCCGGTGAGGTCCTCGACCTTGGTCACCGGCACGCCAGCGGCGGAGATCGCAGCCGCCGACTTGCCGGTGGAGACGATCTCGACGCCGGCCCGGTGCAGCGCCGTGGCGAGCTCTTCCAGCCCGGTCTTGTCGTAGACGCTGATCAGCGCCCTGGTGATGGCTACCTTGGCCACGGTCCGATCCTCACCTTCCTGCCCTGGACGGACCATCCGTCACGGGCAAGCCGACCCACCGTATCCACGAGCAAGCCGCGCTCGGCGACCTTGATGCGCTCATGCAGGGCTGCCTCGTCGTCGCCATCGTGCACGGGCACCGCCGCCTGCGCGATGACCGGGCCGCTGTCGGTCCCCGAGTCGACCAGGAAGACCGTGCATCCCGAGACCTTCGCGCCGTACTCCAGCGTGTCCCGCACCCCGTGCATGCCGGGGAACGACGGTAGCAAGGCGGGGTGGGTGTTGATGACCCGCCCGCCGAAGCTGGCCAGGAACGCGGCACCCACGAGCTTCATGAAGCCGGCGAGCACGATCAGGTCGGGCGCGAAGTCGGCACAGGCCGTGGTGAGCGCCTGGTCCCAGTCCTCGCGGGAGGGAAAGTCACGCAGCCGGAGCGTGAACGTCGGAACGCCAGCGTCCCCGGCTCTGGCGAGCGCGGCGATGTCGTCGCGGTCGGCTCCGACCGCGACCACCTGGGCGCCGTAGCCGTCGCCTGCGCACGCGTCCAGCAGCGCCTGGAGATTGGTTCCCGCGCCCGACACCAGCACGACCAGCCGTGATCTGCCGCTAACTCTCAAGCTCCCTCGATGGTGTCCTGGCGGGCATCCGGACGCTCAGCGTACCGTGCCGTGACCCGCGGGCTGTCCGCGCGCCTAGGAGCGTGGGCGGTCGCCGGAGGTGATGAAATAGGGAAAGGAATTTGCCGCCAGAACCCGACGGGATCATGAGAGAGGAACCGGCCCTGTCAGCAGACCAGAGTCCGCGGCCGCCGCTGGGCTTCCCGGAGCAGGGCGACGGGAACCCGGAGCAGGGCGACGGGAAACAGCCTGAGCTGCCTCGGCTGCACTTCCCTCAACGACCGGACGGTCAGGGTCTTGCCCCGGCTCCCGGGGGATACCCGCCTCCCCCGCCGGCGCCGCCGGCCCCACGGGACTGGCAGACCCCAGTTCCCGGGGATGCGCCCCCGGCTCCGCCGCCGGGCAGCGCCCCGCCCGGCAGCGCCCCGCCCGGCCCGCCGGGCGCCCCGCCCGACTGGGCCCATCGCTGGGGCCCCCAGCCAGGCGCACCCGGCGGCCCGGGACCGCGCAGGCCACCCCGGCCCGCGCAGCCGCTGCGTCCCCCCGAGCCGGTCATGCGGCAGCGTGCCGTTGCCGCCCTGATCCTCGGCATGCTGAGCCTGCTCGCCCTGCTCGGCGTCAGCAGCAACTTCCACCGCGGCGTCTACCTGGTGGTCTTCTCCCTAGCCGTGGGCGTTGCCGCGTGCTGGTTCGGCATCACCGCGATGCGGAAGGCGCGGCTTGCGGTGACCATGCGCCCGCGAGGCGCGGTCGCCGGGATCGTGCTGGGTGTCATCGGAGCGCTGCTCAGCGTCGGCGTGCTGGTCTTCTTCGCGGCGTTCTGGCCGCAGCTGAATACCTACTCTAAGTGCCTGAACGAGGCGAACACCCCCAGCGCGCAGCAGGCGTGCGCGGATCAGCTGACCAGGTCGACGAACCTCCCCGGGCTGCGTGGCTAACCAGCCGCGCAGCTACGGCAGCGACGCGGGTCCCCGCGACGCCTTTGCCGATGATTCGGCGCGGCCCTGATCGGCCGTGCCAGCCCACGGGTCAAGGTAGATCCGGTGCCCGTCGTCGGCTCCGCCCTGGTCACGGCCGGGCAGCGCCGCGTCGGCGAGCGGCGCGGGCGCGGTCCTGCGAGCCGGCCCCGGCTCCAGCCTCGCGCCGGCGCGCAGCCGCCACCAGTTCACGACGCCCGCGGTCACCGCGGCCGCCACGCCGACCTCGAGCGCCGCCACGACGCCAACCTGCCATCCCGACGGGCCAACCGCCGCCAGGCGACCATCGCCCAGCGGGCCGCCGGCGACCGAGGCGAGCACCCCGAGGACGCATCCCGCCAGCACGCCGCAGGCGAAACCCCACAGCGGCGCCGCCTCCAGCGCGAGCACCGGGGCCGCGCGCGTCATCAGCAGCCCGCCGAAGGCACCGGCCAGGTACGGGACCACCAGCACAGCCACCGACAGAACCGGCGGCACCCCGGAGTGCATCCCGGACGGCAGCGCGGCGAGCATCGGGAACGCGGGAAGCTGCCCGAGCGCGGAGCCCGTCGGCGCGATCACCGTCCCGGTCCCGAACGCGAACCCGGGGCCGAGCGTGAACGAGATCGCCCAGACGATGGCGTTCGGCACGTAAGCGAGCTGGGCGAGCAGCAGCAGCACGGATCCCACCGCGCCGGGATCCAGGGTGCCCTCGACGGCACGGAACTCTTTCAGGTGCAGCGCGAGTGAGGCGCCGGCGAGCACGGTGCCGACGGCGATCATGACTGTCAGCGTCCCGACCGTTCCCACGGTCAGCGCGCGAAGCCGGTCGGGGAGCAGGCCGACCAGCCGTGGCCACGGGGTCAGGGCGCGGGCACCGCCGAGGCCGCCGGCCGTGAGCGCGAGCAGGAACGGGCATGCCACCGCCTCGGAGAGCGAGGGCGTGGCCATGGAGGAGCTGCTGGCCAGGGCGAGCGCGGCGGCCACCATCGCGTAGGGAACGGCGAGGGCGAGCGCGGCATAGCCGACGTGGCGGAGCCTGCTGACTCCCCCGGCACGCACCACCCACCGCCCCGCACGCCAGAGCAGGGCGCCGGGGAGAAGCACAAGCCCGAGCGGCAGCATGCCGATCCGGCCGGCGCCGGGCAGCGCGAAACCCACGTGGTGGCCGATGAGCCACAGCAGCGCGGCGGTTCGCAGCACGCCGGTCAGCCCGAGTCCGGCGTGCGGTGCCGCGATCCAGCCGATGAGCGCGAGCATGGTCAGCACGGCCAGCCCGGTGCCGGCGGCGGCGCACGCTGCGATCGCCCCGGTGATGGCCAGGGGACGATCGGCACCGAACGGCACGGGATTGGAGTCACCGCGCGGTTGCCGCCTGCCGACGACGGAACGAGTCAACACAACCACCAAGCCTGGCAATTGCCGCGCGCCTACCGGCGGAGGCGCGCCGTGGCGGCTTGCCGCAGAGCAAGTTCGTGCTCGCGGAGCCGCCGTGGCGGCATGCCTGGCGCCGCAGCCCCGCGAAGGCGAGCCTGCGGTTCACCTTTGTCCGGCGGGAGCCGGACGGAACCGCACCGCAAACGTCGTGTGTGCGGCGCGGGGCCTCAGCGGGCCTGCATGACCTCGCGGACCAGGCTGGCGGTCTCGCTCGGGGTCTTGCCGACCCGGACCCCCACCTTCTCCAGGGCTTCCTTCTTCGCCTGGGCCGTGCCCGCCGATCCGGAGATGATCGCACCGGCGTGGCCCATGGTCTTGCCCTCGGGCGCGGTGAAGCCGGCCACGTACGCGACGACCGGCTTGGCGACGTTTCGCTCGATGAACGCGGCCGCGCGCTCCTCGGCATCGCCGCCGATCTCGCCGATCATCACGATCGCGTCGGTCTCGGGGTCTGCCTCGAACGCCCGCAGGCAGTCGATGTGGGTGGTGCCGATGATCGGGTCGCCGCCGATTCCCACCGCCGTCGAGAAGCCGATGTCGCGGAGCTCGTACATCATCTGGTAAGTCAGCGTGCCCGACTTGGAGACCAGGCCGATACGGCCCTCGGAGGTGATGTCGGCCGGGATGATCCCGGCGTTGGACTTGCCGGGCGAGGCGATGCCCGGGCAGTTGGGGCCCACGATCCGGGTCGCAGCGCCCTGCGCGCTCGCGTACGCCCAGAACTGCGCCGTGTCGTGCACCGGGATGCCCTCGGTGATGACGATGACCAGCGGGATTTTCGCGTCCACCGCCTCGATCACCGCGTCCTTGGTGCCCGCGGGCGGCACGAAGACCACCGAGACGTCCGCGTCGGTGGCGTCCATGGCGTCGGCGACCGTGCCGAACACGGGGACGTCGGTCTCGGCTAGCTCGACCGTCTGGCCCGCCTTGCGCGGGTTGGTGCCGCCCACCACCTGGGTGCCCGCCCTGATCATCCGGGCGCCGTGCCTGCGGCCCTCGGATCCGGTGATGCCCTGCACGATGATCCGGCTCTCGCCGGTCAGGAAGATCGCCATCTCATGCTCCCGTTGCGGCCAGCTCGGCGGCGCGCCGCGCCGCGTCGTCCATGGTTCCGACCTGCTCGACCACCGGGATCTCGGCCTCCTCGAGTATTCGCCGCCCCTCGGCGGCGTTGTTGCCGTCGAGACGGACCACGATCGGCCGGTTCACCTGCTCGCCGCCCGCGCTGAGCATCCCGATCGCCGACACGATCCCGTTCGCCACCGCGTCGCACGAGGTGATCCCGCCGAAGACGTTGACGAGCACGCTGCGGACCGACGGGTCGGCCAGCACGATCTCCAGGCCGTTCGCCATGACCTCGGCTGAGGCACCCCCGCCGATGTCGAGGAAGTTCGCCGGGCGGACCCCGCCGAACTCCTCGCCCGCGTAGGCGACGACGTCGAGGGTGGACATGACCAGGCCCGCACCGTTGCCGATGATGCCGACCTGACCGTCGAGTTTGACGTAGTTGAGGTGCTTCTCCTTGGCCCGCGCCTCCAGCGGGTCCGCGGCACCGGGGTCGGCGAACTGGCCCCAGTCGTGCCGGAACGCCGCGTTGTCGTCCAGGGTGACCTTGGCGTCCAGGGCAATCACCCGCCCATCGCCGGTCAGCACCAGCGGGTTGACCTCGACCAGCGTGGCGTCCTCGGCGGTGAAGGCGTCCCAGAGCCGCTCGGCGAGCGCGGCCGCGCCAGCCCTTGCCTCCTCGGGGAGCCTGCCCGCCGCCACGATTTCGGCGACCTTGGCTGCGTCCACGCCGGCCAGCGGGCTGACCGGGATCCTGGCCAGTGCCTCGGGCTTGGTCCTGGCCACTTCCTCGATCTCGACGCCGCCCTCGACCGAGCACATCGACAGGAACGTGCGGTCGGCCCGGTCCAGCAGGAAGGACAGGTAGTACTCCTGCGCGATGTCGATGTCCTCGGCCACCAGCACCGAGCGCACGGTGTGGCCCTTGATGTCCATGCCGAGGATCCGCCTGGCCTTGGCCTCCGCCTCGTCCGGGTCGCCGGCGAGCTTTACGCCGCCCGCCTTGCCGCGGCCGCCGACCTTGACCTGGGCCTTGATAACCACCCCGGGCTTGCCTGCCGCGATGAGCTCGGCCGCGATCTCGCGCGCCTGCTGCGGAGTGGTGGCCACCTTGCCCTGCTGGATCGGAACGCCATGGTCAGCGAAGAGCTGCTTTCCTTGGTACTCAAACAGGTCCACTCGGGTCCGTCCTTGTGTGCGGCGCTGCCGCCGATGGCTGCTGGGCCACACTCGCTATGGCCCGTCCCAAGCAGGCAGCCTAGCGATGTTTCCGGGCGATCACCGCTGCGGGTCCGGCTGGCCGAGCGTCGCGCGGACCCAGTCCACGATCTCGGTCGTGGCCGCTCCGGGCGTGAAAATCCTGGCCACGCCCATCCGGCTAAGTTCCGCGATGTCCTCACCCGGGATTATTCCGCCGCCGAACACGACGATGTCGGTGGCGTCGCGTTCCTTCAGCAACTCGAGTACCCGGGCAAACTGGGTCATGTGCGCGCCGGACAGCACCGAGAGCCCGATCGCGTCGGCGTCCTCCTGCAGCGCGGCGGCCACGATCTGCTCCGGGGTCTGATGCAGCCCGGTGTAGATGACCTCCACCCCGGCATCCCGCAGCGCCCGCGCCACCACCTTCGCTCCACGGTCGTGGCCGTCGAGGCCTGGCTTCGCGATTACCACGCGAATGCTGCTCATGAGTTCCTCCACGAACGCGGCCCTCACCCGCGAGGGATCGCCCTTTTCGCAGCGTAGCCGTCCCCGGCGCGGGCCAGGCACGCCGCTACGCCCTTGCCGGCCCGGCAGCATAAGCGCCTGGCGCCTCAAAAGCACCTATTCATGACGTAGCGTGTAATAATGGACGACGCTAGCCAGAAAGATGCGACCGCCGCGGCGGGTAGCAGTCCCGGCCGCGCAGCCGGGGACCTCTCCCCCCTTCTTACCGGTCCCCGCAGTTCAGGCGACAGCCCGGCAGCCGGGGACCTGATCGAGCAGATCGGCGCGGAGATCGACAGGCGGCTGGACGCCAGGCTCACCGCACTCGGGCTAACTGGCGCAGCGACCACCGCCGCTGCGCCCGCTCTCCCTGCCGATGCGGCGCCAGGCGACACCCTCCCGCCACCCCGTCGGGCCGATGGGGTGTCAGGCGCCACCCCTCCGCTACGCCGCCGGGCCGACGTGAACCGATCGCCGTGGCAGTCGCTGTGGATCGGCATCCTGATCGGCTCGGCCGTCACCGGTGCCGCGGCCATTGCTCAGGGCGTCCGCATATCCACCGATGTCAACGAGCAGATTGGCGGTCCTGACACCTTCGTCAATGCCTCCTGGGTCATACTCGAGGCGCTGGCCGGGGCCTGGGTCCTCCTGTTCGTGATCTACAGCGTACAATTCGTGGCGAACCATGCCCGCGACCACAGGCGGTGACGCCGACGCCATGGCCGGAGCCCTGATCGAGCGGATCGGCACGGAGTTCGACAGGCGGCTGGACGCCAGGCTCGCCGCACTCGAACTGACCGGGAGGATGCCAGCGGGTGCTCCGCCCGGCCTCCCCGCCGACGCGGTGCCAGTCGCCGGGCAGAGGCCACGCCCTCCGGTCGGCCTGAACCGATTGCCGCGCCGGCCGCTGTGGTTCGGCATCGTGATCGGCTCGGTCGTCACCGGGACTGCGGCCGTCGTCGTGGGCGTCGCCATCTCCGACTGGGCCAACACCAACCACGGAGGCAGTGAGTCCTACGTCTACGTCAATGCCGCCGGGGACATACTCGCTGGGCTGGCCGGGGCATGGGTCCTGCTGCTCGTGGCCTACATCGCCCATGCTCTGGTGGGCCACGCCCGTGACCGCCGGCGGTCACCCTGACGGCCGGACCGCCGAGTGCAGCGTTATAGCTTCTCGAGCGGGGCGTACCGCAGCACCAGATGCTTGATCCCGTAGTCGCCGCCGAAATCGATCTTGGCTTCGGGGTCGTCGCCGCGGCCCTCGACCGACAGCACCGTGCCGAGCCCGTAGGAATCGTGGTTCACCCGGTCACCGGGAGACAGCGACGGCACCGCGCGGTTGCCGAGCGCCTGCACCCCGGGCCGCCTGGCCAGCCGCTCCGAGGCCGACGGCGCGGCGGCCGCCGCGTCCCGGCGCCACTCGATCAGGTTCTCCGGGATCTCACCGAGGAACCTCGACTGCTTGTGGTACGCGGGCCGCCCGAACCAGGTCCGCGCCACGGCGCGGGTCAGGTACAGCCGCTGCTCGGCCCGGGTGATCCCGACGTAGGCCAGCCGCCGCTCCTCGGCGAGCTCCCGCTCGTCGCCGCTCGACCGCTCATGCGGGAACACGTTCTCCTCGAGCCCGGTCAGGAAGACCACGGGGAACTCCAGGCCCTTGGCCGTGTGCAGGGTCATCAGCGTCACCAGGCCGCCGTGGTCCTCGCCGTCCGGGATCTGGTCGGCGTCGGCGACCAGGGCCACCTGCTCGAGGAAATCGGGCAGGGTCCCGTCGGGGCTGCGGCTGTCGTACTCCCGCGCGACCGAGACCAGCTCCTTGAGGTTCTCGATCCGGCTCTCGTCCTGCAGGTCGGTGGAGGCCTGCAGCTCGGCCAGGTAACCGGAACGTTCGAGCACGGCGTCGGCCAGATCGCCGACCGGGCTGCCGGCCTGGGCGCTCTCCCGAAGCCCGCCGATCAGCTCGTTGAACGCCTCGATGGCCCGGGCCGACCGGGCGGCCAGGTCGGGGATGTCGGCCGGGCGGGCCAGCGCCCGGGCGAAGCTGATCCGGTGGCGGCTGGCCATCGCCACCACGCACTCCTCGGCGCGGTCGCCGATGCCCCGCTTCGGCACGTTCAGCACCCGGCGCAGCGAAACCTCGTCGTCGGGGTTGGAGATAAGCCGCAGGTAGGCCAGCAGGTCGCGGACCTCGCGCCGCTCGTAGAACCGGACCCCGCCGACCACCTTGTACGGCAGCCCGGCCCGGATGAAGACCTCTTCAAACACCCGCGACTGAGCGTTGGTGCGGTAGAACACCGCCACCTGCCCCGGGAGGGCGAGGCCCTCGTCGGCGAGCCGGTCCACCTCCTCGGCCACGAACGCGGCCTCGTCGTGCTCGCTGTCCGCCACGTAACCGGTGATCGGCGGTCCGTCGCCCGCCTCGGACCAGAGCCTCTTCGGCACCCGGCCTGGATTGCGGGAGACGACGGCGTTGGCCGCGGCGAGGATGTTCTGGGTGGAGCGGTAGTTCTGCTCCAGCAAGATCACCTGGGCGCCGGGGAAGTCGCGCTCGAACTCGTCGATGTTCCTGATCGTCGCGCCGCGGAAGGCGTAGATCGACTGGTCGGCGTCGCCCACCACGCAGAGCTCGGCCGGCGGGCTCGCGGGGTCGGCGCGGTCAGAGCCGGGGAGCAGCTGCCCGGCGAGCTCCGTCACCAGCACGTACTGGGCGTGGTTGGTGTCCTGGTACTCGTCCACGAGAACGTGCCGGAACCTGGCCCGGTACTCGGCGGCGACGTCGGGGAACGCCTGCAGCAGGTTGACCGTCACCATGATCAGGTCGTCGAAGTCCATCGCCCCGGCGGCGACAAGCCGGCGCTGGTATTCGGCGTAGGCCTCGGCCAGCGCCTTCTCCCGGTAGCCGGTCGCGCCGGCGGCGAGCGTCTCGTAGTCGATCAGCTCGTTCTTGAGGCTGGAGACCTGGTTGGCCATCGCCCTCGGCGGGTGGTACTTGGTATCGAGGTCGAGTTCGCGGCACACCAGCGCCATCAGCCGCTGCGAGTCGGCCTGGTCGTAGATGGAGAACGAGGACGGGTAGCCAAACCTGGAAGCTTCCCGGCGCAGGATCCGCACGCACGCCGAGTGGAACGTCAGCAGCCACATGGCCCGCGCCCGGGACCCGGTGAGCGCCGCCGCCCGCCCGGCCATCTCGCCGGCCGCCTTGTTGGTGAAGGTGATCGCCAGGATCTCCCACGGCGTCACGCCGCGCTCGGCCAGCAGGTAGGCGATCCGGTGGGTCAGCACCCTGGTCTTGCCCGAGCCGGCCCCGGCAACGATGAGCAGCGGGCTGCCCTCGTGCACGACGGCGGCCCGCTGCTGCGGGTTGAGCCCTTCCAGCAAGGAGTCGGCGGCTGTGGCGGTCACCCGCCCAAGCGTAGGCGGTGCCGCCGACAGCCGCCGCCCGGTAGGTCAGCCGGTGATCGGGCCAGCCGGTGGTCCGGTCAGCCGGTCATTCGTCGGGCACCAGGGTCGGCGTCGCCCTGGTGAGGGTCTGCCGCTTGAAGAACGGCGGCTGGGTGATCCGCAGGTAGATGAAGAAGAGCACCCCGATGAGCGCGGATATGAACGCGATCACGAACACGCCGCCGATCTGCCAGTGCAGGCCCGGCACCGTGAACATCGTGTAGCTGTTCTCCGTCGCGACGTCGTAGTCCTGCCAGAGGCTGAAGCCGCCCAGCACCCACAGGATCAGCCCGCCGACCAGCGGAATGATGCCCCGCATCCACAGGTCGCGCGCACTGCTGGTCAGCGTCCTGCGGTAGTACCAGACGCAGGCGAAGGCGGTCAGCCCGTAGTAGAAAGCGATGTAGACGCCGCACGCGGTCACCGCGTCGTAGATCACGTTGCCGCCGGACAGGTAGTTCATCAGCGCGTACAGCACGATCGAGATGCCGCCCATGACGAGCGTCGACACGGTCGGGGTCAGGTGGCGCCGGTGCATCTTCGCGAACGCGGGCGGCAGCGCCTTATAGGTCGCCATCGACAGCGTGGTCCGCGCCGTCGGCAGGATCGTGGTCTGGGTAGACGCGGCCGCGGAGGACAGCACCATGAGGATCAGCAGGTGACTGAGAACGCTGCCGAGCGTGCCGCCGCCGAAGACCGAGGTGCCGAGGACGGAGATCACGTCGCCGACGTGCGCGGGGTTGGCCAGGCCGATGCCCTTGGTCCCGATCCCGGACCACGCCTGCGCGGCGAAGATCACTATCCCGTAGGTGATGACCAGGATCACCGTGGAGAGGATCGCCGCCCGGCCCGGCGTCTTGGCCGGGTCCTTGGTTTCCTCGTTGACCGACAGGGCGGTGTCCCAGCCCCAGTAGATGAACACCATCAGGATCAGCCCGGAGGCGAACGAGCTTATTGGCAGGCCGAACGGGTTGAGCCAGCTCGCGGTCGGGTGCAGCGAGACCGCCGGGTGGTGCCCGATGCCGATCCTGACGAGCGCAACCACGGAAAACACCAGCAGCATGCCAACCTCGATCGTCAGCAGCGCCTTCTGGAAGTTCGCCGATACCTCGATGCCGCGGTAACAGATGTAGGTCATGGAGACGATCCACAGGATGCCGACCAGCAGCACCCAGCCGCTCGCCGGGTTGTCTCCGATGCCGTGGGCGTTGAAGAGCAGGAAGATGTACTGCCCCGCGACCTGGGCCAGGCTGGCCATGACCAGGATGTCGGCGACGACGATCGCCCAGCCGCCGGTCCACCCCCAGCCGGGATTGAACGCCCTGGTCGCCCACGTGAACGTGGTGCCGCAGTCCGGGTCGGCCTTGTTCATCTCGTTGTAGCCGATCGAGGCGAAGATCATCGGGATGAACGCCGCAACGGCGATGGCCGGGGACTTGAGCCCGACGGCGACGACGATCAGCCCGAGCGTCGCGGCAAGGCTATAGGCGGGAGCTACCGAGGCCGTCGCGATGACAGTGCTGGAGATCAGTCCCAGCGCGCCTGATTTAAGGCCCTTCTCGGCAACCTGCTCCCCAGATCCCCCTGGCTGCGTGGCTTCTTGGATGGTGGCCATGGCTCACCCCTCCTGGCAGCGACCCGGCCTCACCGGGTCTGGCACGCGGGCGACGGCGGGGCCGCCGCTCCCAGTGCGATTATCTCGGGCACACGGGTACTGCGCATTAGTACCCCAGTGCGACGGTTCTAGCACGAACCGCCCGTCACAGCAACGATTTCCGTTGTAACAGCTATGTATCACAACTGGTACCGTTCATGCCAGGTCAAGCTAGGTCTAGGATCCGAGCTATGCGCATACTGCTCGTCGGCGCTGGTGGCGTCGGAACGGCATTTGCCCAGATTGCCGCCCGCCGCCGGTTCGCTGACCTCGTGATTGCCGACTACGACCTGAGCCGAGCGCAGCGCGCCGCCCAGGCGGCACCCGACCGGTTCACCGCGGTGCAGCTGGACGCCCGCGACGAGCAGGCGACGGTTTCGCTGCTGACCGGGCATCGCTGCGACGTGCTGATGAACGCCACCGACCCCCGGTTCGTCATGCCGCTCTACAGCGCCGCCCTCCGGGCCGGCACCAACTACCTGGACATGGCGATGTCCCTGTCCCATCCCAACCAGGATGCGCCCTACGCCAAGACCGGTGTCAAGCTCGGTGACGACCAGTTCGCCATGGCCGCGGAGTGGGAAGAGAGCGGAAAGCTGGCCCTGGTCGGCATCGGGGTTGAGCCGGGCCTTTCAGACGTGTTCGCCAGGCACGCGGCCGACACGCTGTTCGGCGAGATCGACGAGATCGGGGTGCGGGACGGCGCGAACCTGGAGGTGGCCGGCTACGACTTCGCGCCCACCTTCTCGATCTGGACGACGATCGAGGAATGCCTCAACCCGCCGGTGATCTGGGAGGCGGGCCGGGGCTGGTTCACCACCGCGCCGTTCAGCGAGCCCGAGACCTTCACGTTCCCGGCCGGGATCGGCCCGGTCGAGTGCGTCAACGTTGAGCACGAGGAAGTGCTGCTGATCCCGCGCTGGGTCCAGGCCCGCCGGGTGACGTTCAAGTACGGCCTGGGCAGCGAGTTCATCGGCGTGCTGCAGACCCTGCACAAGCTCGGGCTGGACCGCACCGAGCCGGTGACGGTCGGCGGCGCGGCGGTGTCGCCGCGCGACGTGGTCGCCGCCTGCCTGCCCGACCCCGCCACGCTCGGCGACAGGATGACGGGGCTGACCTGCGCGGGCACCTGGGTGACCGGCACCGGCACCGACGGCGCGCCACGCGAGGTGTACCTGTACCACGTCGTGGACAACGCGTGGTCCATGGCCGAGTACGGTTCCCAGGCCGTGGTCTGGCAGACGGCCGTCAACCCCGTGGTCGCACTGGAGCTGATCGACTCCGGCGCCTGGTCGGGCACGGGCGTGCTCGGCCCGGAGGCGCTTCCCCCGCAGCCGTTCCTCGACCTGCTCACCGAGTACGGATCGCCGTGGGCAATCGAGGAGCGAACGCCCGCGGGTAAGTAAAGCCGTGGGCAATCGAGGAGAACCCCCGCCGGGAAATAACACGGCACAGTGAGAACGGAGGCTCGTGGTGGAAGACTTGCGCAACTTCGTCGGCGGCCAGGAGACGGACTTCGACTATGACAAGCGCCTCGATCTGATCAACCCGAGTACCGGGGAGGTCTTCGCCACCGCCCCCATCTCCAGCGAGGCCGAGGTCACCGCGGCCTTCGCGGCGGCCTCGGACGCGTTCGAGGGCTGGCGCGACAAGACGCCGTCCGAGCGCAGCCTGGCGCTGCTGCGGATCGCGGACACCCTCGAGGCGCACGCCGAGCAGCTGGTCCAGGCCGAGTGCCTGAACACCGGCAAGCCGATCGGGCTGACGATGTCCGAGGAAATCCCGCCGATGATCGACCAGATCAGGTTCTTCGCCGGCGCGGCCCGGATGCTGGAAGGCCGCTCGGCTGGCGAGTACATGAGCGGGTTCACCTCGTTCATCCGGCGCGAGCCGGTCGGGGTCTGCGCCGCGGTGACCCCGTGGAACTACCCGATGATGATGGCGACCTGGAAGTGGGCGCCGGCGCTCGCGGCCGGCAACACGATGGTGCTGAAGCCGTCGGACACCACGCCGGTCTCGACGCTGCTCATGGCCCAGCTGATGTCCGAGCACCTGCCGCCGGGCGTGTTCAACGTGATCTGCGGCGACCGCGGCACAGGCCGGCTCCTGGTCTCGCACCCGGTGCCGCAGATGGTGTCGATCACCGGGAGCGTTCGGGCGGGCCGGGAGGTCGCGGCGGCGGCCGGCGAGAAGCTGAAGCGGACCCACCTGGAGCTCGGCGGCAAGGCGCCGGTCGTGGTGTTCGACGACGCCGACCCGGCAAAGGCCGCGGAGGCGATCGCGATCGCCGGCTACTTCAACGCCGGCCAGGACTGCACCGCGGCCACCCGGGTGCTCACCGCGCCCGGCGTGCACGACGGCTTTGTCGAGGCCCTGGTCGAGCAGGCCCGCGGCCAGACCGTCGGCGGCCCCGACGTCCCCGACGCCGACTTCGGCCCGCTGAACAACGCCAACCAGCTCGAACGGGTCTCCGGGTTCATCGACCGGCTGCCCGACCACGCCCGGGTGCTGGCCGGCGGCCACAAGACCGGCGACCGCGGCTACTTCTACGAGGCCAGCGTCGTCGACGACCTGCTGCAGGACGACGAGATCGTCCAGAACGAGGTGTTCGGCCCGGTAATCACCGTGCAGCGGTTCAGCGACGAGGACGAGGCCGTGCGGTGGGCGAACGGGACCGAATACGGGCTGGCCTCGTCCGTCTGGACGTCCGACCACGGCCGCGCGATGCGGATGTCGCGGCGGCTCGACTTCGGCTGCGTCTGGATCAACACCCACATCCCGCTGGTCGCCGAGATGCCGCACGGCGGCTTCAAGCAGTCCGGCCACGGCAAGGACCTGTCCATGTACGGGTTCGAGGACTACACCCGGGTCAAGCACGTCATGTCGGCGCTCGACTGAGCGCCGGGGGGGCGGGCGGGGCCGGGCTAGCCGAGCAGGGCGGCGGCGTTGTCGTGCAGCACCGCCGCCAGCTCGGCATCGCTGAAGCCGAGGCTCTTGGCGGCCTCCAGGTCCGCGACCGGGTCCCCGACGGGGTAGTCGCTCCCGTAGATGACCCGGTCGATGCCGAACTTGCGCAGCACCCAGACGAACTGCTCCGCGAATGGTCCGCCGGCCAGCAGGTTCGCGGTCGCCGAGATATCCACCCAGACCTGCCGCCGCCACCACGGGTAAGGCGCCAGCAGGTCATAGACGAGCAGCTGCGGGAACGACGGCCCGTGAGCGTGCGCGAGGATCAGCCGGGCCTCGGGCACCGCCTGCACCAGCCGGACGAACTTGCCCGGCTGGTCGGCGTCCCACGGCGCGTACGCGTCGAACAGGACCGGTAACCCGGCCGAGGCTGCGCGGCGCACGACGTCGGCCACCGCGGGGTCGGCCACGTCGAAGCGCTGGTTGTTGGGGTGCAGCTTCAGCCACTGGCAGCCCGCCGCGGCGACGCGCTCGACCTCGGCCAGCGCCTCGGCACCGTCGCTCGGGTGCACCGAGCACACCGGGAAGAAGAAGCCGTCAGAGCCGCGGGCCAGCCCGAGCGTGGCGTCGTTCCGCCGCCGGGTCTGGTCCAGGTCCCCTCTCGGCGCTATGACCAGTGCCGCGGCCCGGGTGACCGGGGAGCCAGCGGCCCGCCGGCGGTAGTCCTCCGGCGGATGCGGCTCGCCGATCTGCCCCTCCGGATAGAGCAGCGGATGGGTGTGTGCGTCGATCACCGGCCCGGCATACATGGGCGGTCCCCGCTAGAACGGGTACGCGGGCAGGTCGCCGCGGACGGTGACCCACTGGGTCTCGGTGAACGCCTCCATGTTGGCCCGCGCTCCGCCGAGCCGCCCGCCGTTCCCCGACGCGCCGACGCCGCCGAACGGGATCGTCGCCTCGTCGGCGACGGTCTGGTCGTTGATGTGCACGAGCCCGGTCGGGATCCGCTCGGCGAGCTCGAGGCCCTTGTAGACGTCCCTGGTCAGGATGCCGAGCGACAGCCCGTACTCGGTGCCGGCCGCGAGCTCGACGACCTCGTCAATGGAGTCGAAGGCGACCACGGGTGCCACCGGGCCGAAGATCTCCTCGGCGTAGGCGGGAGCCGACGTGGGCACGTCACCGAGCACGGTCGGCCGGTAGAACAGGCCCTCGTAGGTCCCGCCGGTCAGCAGCGAGGCGCCCGCATCCACGCTGGCGGTGACGATCCGGTGCACGTTGTCGCGCTGCCGCTCGTCGATCAGTGGCCCAAGCGCGACCTGGTCGGCGAACGGGTCGCCCACCGGCAGATGCTCGGCCCTGGCGGCCAGCGCGGACGCGTACTCCTTGGCGATGGAGCTGTGCACCAGGTGACGGCTGGTCGACATGCAGATCTGGCCCTGGTGGATGAAGGAGCCGAACGCGCCGACCGACGTGGCCTTGTCCACGTCTACGTCGTCGAGCACGATCAGCGCCGAGTTGCCGCCCAGCTCGAGGTGTACCCGCTTGAGGTGCTCCCCGGCCAGCTTCGCGACCGCCCGGCCTGCCCTGGTCGACCCGGTGAACGCGATGATCCGGACATCGGGATCGGTGATCAGCGCCTGACCCGCGTCCGCGTCTCCGGGCAGCACGTGCAGCACGCCGTCCGGCAGGCCCGCGGCGGCGAACATCTCGGCGAGCAGCGCGCCGCCGCTCACCGAGGTACGCGGATCCGGCTTCAGCACCACCGTGTTGCCGAGCGCGAGCGCCGGCGCGACCGACCGGATGGCCAGGATCGTCGGGACGTTGAACGGCGCGATGACGCCCACCACCCCGGCCGGCACCCGGCGGGCGAAGCTCAGCCGCGGCTGCGGCGTGCGCAGCAGCTCGCCGTAGGGCTGCGAGGCCAGCGCCGCGGCCTCGTAGCACTCGTCGGAGGACACGTGCACCTGCAGGTCGCCGAGGGGCGGGATCGCGCCGGTTTCCCGCGAGAGCCACGACTTGATCTCGTCGGCGTGCGCGAGCCAGAGGTCGCCGACGCGGCGCAGCACAGCGGCCCGCTCGCTGTACGGGGCCGCCGCCCAGGCCGGCTGCGCGGCCTTGGCCGCACGGGCGGCGGCGCGCACGTCGGCCGGCGTGGCGCGGCCGATCCGGCCCAGTTCGGCCCCGGTGGCGGGTTCGGTCACCGGGTAGTCACCGCCGGAGCCGTCCACCCAGCCGTTCGAGTAGATCTTGCCGTGCCAGGAACCCGAGTCCAGCAGTCCCATGGAACCCTCCTTCACCGCCGGTCCGCGATGCGACCACATGTCCGCTTTACGGCCACTATCTTTTCACCTGCCGCGCCCGCGCCGCGGGCTTGCAGGCCGCTTTACCCGATATTCCACCCACGACTGGTCGCGCGGGTAAGGGTGGGGGCCCGGAACCGGGGCTCCACGCCGCCTGCCCGGATAGGGTGCGGGCCCGAACCGGGGGCTCCGCGCCGCCTGCCCGCGAGCAGGGTGCGGGGCCCGGGAGCGGGGGCCCTAAGATCATGATCGTGCTTGACGACGCTGAGATCAGCCGAATACTGGTCATCGTCGCGCATCCCGACGACGTGGACTTCGGCGCCGCCGGGACCGTGGCGCGCTGGACCGACGCCGGGATAGACGTCGTCTACTGCCTGGTCACCGACGGCGACGCCGGGGGCAGCGACCCCAGCATCACCCGCGCCGACATGGCAGCGCTGCGACGTTACGAGCAGACCGAGGCCGCCGACCGGGTCGGCGTGCACGACCTGCGGTTCCTCGGCTACCCGGACGGGCGGGTCGAGCCCACGATCGGGCTCCGCAAGGATCTGGCCCGGATGATCAGGGAGGTCCGGCCGGACCGGGTGCTCAGCCCGTCCCCGGAACGGGACTATGTGCGGCCCGGCATCAGCCACCCGGATCACCGCGCCGTGGGCTCCGCGGCTCTGGACGCCGTCTACCCGGACGCGCGCAACCCGTTCGCGTTCCCCGAGCTGCTCGCCGACGAGGGCCTGAAGGAATGGACCGTGCGCGAGGTCTGGATCAACGGCCCCGGCATGGCCAACCACTACGTGGACGTGACCGAGACGTTCCCGCGCAAGCTCGCGGCACTGCGCGCGCACGTGAGCCAGACCGGCCAGCGCGAGGACCTCGAGGACCTGCTGCGGCAGCGGCTGGCCAGCACCGCTGAACGGGCCGGACTGCCGCCGGGCCGCCTGGCCGAGGCGTTCCGCGTCGTCGACACTGCCTGACCCGCCCGGATCACGCCGGGTTGGCCCCGTTTTGCCCGCCAAACCGGCCGGTGACCGGCCCACTGCCTGCGCGATGACTCCGCGGGGTGGGTCTGGTGCATGAACTCCGGCGGCCCTAGGTTGGGCATCAGGCGCAACCGCCGTCACCGGCTGTCTTCAAGGAGCCTGCGTATGACGCACATCACTGTCACCGTCGACGGTGCCCGCTATGCGGACGACGTCGAACCACGAATGCTGCTGGTCCACTACCTGCGCGAAGTCGTAGGCAAGACCGGAACGCCCATCGGATGCGACACCTCCAACTGCGGTGCGTGCACCGTGCTGATGAACGGTGAGTCAGTCAAGAGCTGTGCCGTCCTCGCCGTCCAGGCCGACGGCGCCGACATCACTACGATCGAGGGCCTCGCGAACGGGGAGTTGCATCCGCTGCAGCGCGCCTTCCACGAGATGCACGCGCTGCAATGCGGCTACTGCACGCCGGGGATGATCATCGCGGCCGCCGACCTGCTCCGCGACAACCCGCACCCGACCGAGCGGGAAGTCCGCGAGGGCCTGGAGGGCAACCTCTGCCGCTGTACTGGCTACGAGAACATCGTCCGCGCCGTGCAGCGCGCCGCCGAGGCAGGAGCGACCTCATGACCGCGCCGACTGTTGCCCACCCCGCCGAGCTCGGCCGAGCACGCCTGCGCAAGGAGGATGCCAGGCTGATCACCGGCCAGACCAACTGGACCGACAACATCGTGCTTCCTGGCCTGCTGCACATGGCGTTCCTGCGCAGCCCGCACGCGCACGCCCGGATCACCTCGGTCAACGTCAGCGCGGCGCGGCAGCTGCCCGGTGTCATCGCCGCGTACTCCGGCGCCGATTTCGCCGACGAGCAGGGCAGCCTGCCCTGCGCCTGGCCGGTGACCCCCGACATCGTGATCCCGGCCCACCCGCCGATGGCGGTCGACGAGGTTCGCTACGTGGGCGAGGCCGTGGCCGTCGTGGTCGCCCGGAACAGGTACGAGGCCGCCGACGCGATCGAGGCCATCGAGGTGGACTACGAGCCGCTGCCGCCGGTGCTGGACATCAGGACGGCGCTGGACGAGGACTCACCCAAGGTGCACGAGGCCGGCAACAAGAGCTTCGAGTGGGTGTTCGGCAACGGCGACATCGACGCCGCCTTCTCGGGCGCCCCCGTGGTGGTCGAGCGTACCTACCGGCAGCAGCGGCTGATCCCGTCCGCGATGGAGCCGCGCGCGGTGGTGGCCGCCAGCACCGGCGACGAGGTCACGCTGTGGTCGTCCACCCAGATCCCGCACGTGCTGCGGGTGATGCTGGCCCTGGTCACCGGCATCCCGGAGCAGAACATCCGGGTGATCGCGCCCGACGTGGGCGGCGGATTCGGCTCGAAGCTGCAGGTCACCGCCGAGGAAGTGCTCGCGGTACTGATCACGCGCAAGCTGGGCCGGCCGGTCAAGTGGACCGAGTCGCGCAGCGAGGGCAACATGACCACGCACCACGGCCGGGACCAGTGGCAGCGGATCAGGATCGCCGCCGACTCCGATGGCCGGATCCGCGGCCTGGACGTCGACCTGCTGGCCGACATGGGGGCCTACCTGATGCTGGTCACGCCGGGCATACCGCTGCTCGGGGCGTTCATGTTCAACGGCATCTACAAGATGGACGCCCTCGCGTTCAAGTGCACCGGGGTCTTCACGACCAAGATGCCGACCGACGCGTACCGGGGAGCTGGCCGGCCCGAGGCCACGTTTGCCATCGAGCGGACCATTGACGAGCTCGCGGTCGAGCTGGGCCTGGAGCCGCTGGAACTGCGGGCCAGGAACTGGATCGCGCACGAGGAGTTCCCGTACACGACCATCGCCGGGCTGACCTACGACTCGGGCAACTACGAGGCCGCCACCGCGAAGGCCAAGGAGCTGTTCCGCTACGACGAGCTGCGCCAGGAGCAGGCCGAACGCAACGCCAGGAACGACCCGGTCCGGCTCGGCATCGGCATCTCGACGTTCACCGAGATGTGCGGTCTGGCGCCGTCCCGCGTGCTCGGCTCGCTGTCCTACGGCGCCGGGGGCTGGGAGAGCGCCTCCATCCGGATGCTGCCGACCGGAAAGGTCGAGGTCGTCACCGGGTCCAGCGCGCACGGGCAGGGACACGAGACCGCGTGGAGCCAGATCGTGGCCGACCAGCTCGGCGTGCCGTTCGAGGACATCCGGGTGCTGCACGGCGACACCCAGGTCTCGCCCAAGGGAATGGACACCTACGGCTCGCGCTCGCTGGCCGTCGGCGGCATGGCCCTGGTGGGCGCCTGCGACAAGGTGATCGAGAAGGCCAGGGTGATCGCTGCGGGCATGATCGAGGCCTCGGCCGACGACCTCGAGTGGACGGCGGGCCGGTTCTCGGTCCGCGGCGACCCGGAGAAGGCTGTCACGATCGGCGAGATCGCGCTAGCGGCCTTCGCCGCGCACAACCTGCCGGAGGGCGTCGAGCCGTCGCTGGACTCCGACCACACCTACGACCCGGACAACTTCTCCTTCCCGCACGGCACCCACCTGTGCGCGACGGAGATCGACACCGAGACCGGCATGGTCACGATCCGCTCCTATGTCGCGGTCGACGACGTCGGCAAGGTGGTCAACCCGCTGATCGTCGAGGGCCAGGTGCACGGCGGCATCGCCCAGGGCATCGCGCAGGCCCTGTACGAGGAGGGGGTTTACGACGACGCGGGCAACCTGGTTACCACGACGCTGGCGGACTACCTGGTGCCGTCAGCGGCCGACTTGCCGTCCTACGTCACCAGCCGGACCGAGAGCCCGTCTGACAACCGGCTGGGCGTCAAGGGGGTGGGCGAGGCCGGCACGATCGCCTCCACGCCCGCGGTGGTCAACGCGATCATCGACGCGCTCCGGCCGTTGGGAGTCAGCGACGTGATCATGCCCTGCACGCCCGAGCGCGTGTGGCGGGCGATCCAGTCCGCGCAGCAGAGTGGAGCGACATCATGATCCCGTCGAAGTTCGACTACGTCAGGCCCTCCTCGCTGGACGAGGCCGTACGCGCGCTCGCCGACGCCGGCGACGACGCCAAGGTGATCGCCGGGGGGCAGAGCCTGCTGCCGCTGCTGCGGCTGCGGCTGGCCAACCCGGAGTTGCTGGTCGACGTCGGCGGCATCGACGAGCTGCGGGGTGTCACCGACGAGGGCGACTCGTTGCTGATCGGCGCCAGGACCACGCACTACCAGCTGGTCCACGACCCGCTGATCGCCGAGCACTGCGGGCTGATCGCCGAAACCGCCGAGACGGTCGCCGATCCCGCGGTCCGGCACCGCGGCACGTTCGGCGGGTCGCTGGCTCACGGCGACCCGGCCGGGGACCTGCCCGCGGTCGCGCTGGCCCTCGACGCGACGCTGATCGCCAGGGGTCCGGGCGGCGACAGGGAGATCCCCGCCGCCGACTTCTTCGTCGACTACCTGACCACGGCGCTGGAGCCGGCAGAGGTCCTGACCGGCATCCGGGTGCCCAAGCTGCCCGGCTGGGGCTACCGATACGAGAAGTTCCACCGGACCGCGCAGGCCTGGGCGACCGTGGGAGTCGCGGCGCTGGTGCAGCGCTCTAACGGCCAGGTGGCCAACGCCAGGATCGGCCTGACTAACATGGGGCCTGTGCCCGTGCGGGCAACGGCGGCTGAGGATGCCGCGACGGGAGCGCAAGCCAGCAGGGATTCCCTGCGGGCGGCGGCTTCCCGCGCAGGCGAAGGCACCGAGCCGCCCGCCGACCTGCACGGCGCTCCCGACTACCGGCGTCACCTCGCGCGGGTGCTGACCGGCCGGGCACTGGCAGCGGCGGCAGGAGTCTGAAAGATGGAGCTAGAGCACTCGTTCACCGTCCCGGTCCCTGAGGAGCGGGCGTGGGAAGTGCTGATGGATGTGAACAGGGTGGCGCCCTGCATGCCGGGCGCCACTCTGGATTCGGTCGAGGGCGACGACATCAAGGGCCGGATCAAGGTCAAGGTCGGCCCGATCGCCATGACCTACGCGGGCACTGCTCACTTCGCCGAGCGTGATGAGCAGAACCACGTCATCGTCCTCGAGGCGTCGGGCAAGGAGACCAGGGGCGCGGGCACCGCGTCGGCCACCGTGCGCTCGACCCTGCAAGAGCAGGGCGCCCAGACGCACGTCGTCGTGAACACGACGCTGAACGTGACCGGGCGGCCCGCCCAGTTCGGCCGCGGCGTGATGGCCGAGGTCGGCGGCAAGCTGATCGGGATCTTCGCGTCCAACCTGGCCGAGATGCTCGCGGCGGACTCG
>Ga0209333_1000043_pt1 | contig 69129 bp, 66 predicted proteins | sample BlaSpr_A8_OM2_O3_FD_187982 | JGI IMG/M metagenome (GOLD analysis project Ga0209333, IMG submission 187982) | Forest soil microbial communities from Thunder Bay, Ontario, Canada - Black Spruce, Ontario site 2_A8_OM2_O3 (SPAdes) (version 2) | ecosystem: Environmental > Terrestrial > Soil > Boreal... | reverse complement strand
CCCCGCCCTCGGCCAGGGCCTCGATCTGCTCCCGGATCGCCGCGGTCCGTTCGGCCTGCGCGACCCGGCGCCGCTGGCCGGCGGTTACCGCGGGGGAGACCGAGCCGGCCACGAACACCTGCCGCCCATTTGCCTCCATGGCCTGCGCGGCGATCTGCGCGCCGGCCACGTTGATGTCGCGTACCAGATCGCCGAAGCCCTGGTCGGCCAGCCGGAGCCGGTTGGCTCCGAACGTGTTCGTGAGGATCACGTCGGCGCCCGCGCTGAGGTAGCTCTCGTGGATCGTGCTGACCAGCGCGGCGTTGGACAGGTTGAGCTCGGGCAGCGCGCGGTCCAGCGAGTTGCCGGCCGCGTGCAGCATCGTCCCCATCGCCCCGTCGCAGATCAGCACCTGCTGTCCGAGCGCGGTCTGCAGGTCCTTCACGGCAAGCCCCCTAGGACGTCGATGATCTCGAGCGCGACCTGGGCCATCAGCCGGTCGCGGTAGTTGTCGAGCTGGATGCCGGTGATCTCCTGGATCCGCCGGATCCGGTAGGCGACCGTGTTCGGGTGCACGTGCAGGCTGCGCGCGGTCCGCTGCGGGCTGCTGTTCTCCCGGAAGTAGCAGGCGAGCGTCGTCAGCAGTTCGGCGCCGCGCTGGTGTTCCTGCGCGCTGAGCTTGCCCAGGATCTCGGCCGCGAACGACCTCAGCTCGGCCAGGTCGGGGACCTGCAGCAGCAGCCGGTGCACGCCGAGGTCCTCGAACGCCACCACCTGGCCCTGACGGCCCAGGCGCTGGACCGCGTCGATCGTCCGGCGTGCCTGGCCGTAGGAGCGGGCGATGTCGGCCGGATCGCGGCAGATGCCGCCGATGCCGATCGTGACCACCGCCTCGGGGAAGGTGTCCCGCATCCGGGCCCGGCAGCCAGCGGCCAGCCGGCCTGCCTCGGCGCTGGGATGCTGGTCGGCCGGCTCGGGAACCACGACCACCACCTCCTCGTCGCGGATCGAGGTGATCGCGCCCGGCGCCCGGTTCGTGAAGAAGTGGTCGATCGCGCCGGCAACCCGGTTCCGGAGCGCCGTGGCCGCCCCGGCAGGCCGCGCCGGCCCGGCGGCCTCGAACGTGACCGCCAGGATCCGGTGCTCGCGGGTGGCGTCGTAGCCCAGGTGCCTGGCCCACCGTGCCACCTCGCCGTTGTCGCGCCCGCCGCCGATCAGCAGCCCCTCGAACAGGTCGTCCCTGACCTGCCGGGCCGCCGCGGCCACGACCCGTTCCCGGCCGAGGATCACGCCGCAGATCGTCGCGGCGTGCTCGGTGACCAGCAGGCTCATGTCGTCGCCCTGGCGGTCGCTGCCGAACGTCATCAGGTACGCGGGAACGTCGTCGCCGACCAGGATCGGCGCGACGGTGACCCCACCTGCCGGGGGCCCGGCCCCCCGCATACCCCCCGCCATTGCCTTGGCTGCGTCGCCGACGTCCGGCAGCCGCAGCGACCTGCGGGTCTGCGCGGCGTTGCCGAGCACGGCGGCCAGCCGGGGGCTGGCCAGGTACGCGCGGACGCCGTCGGCCACGTCTTCGCCGGCATCGGCCGAGGCAGCGGCGAGGACGTCGAGCCCGCGGCTCACCACGGCCACGGTCGACGTGGTCCGCTCGGCCAGCAGCCGGGCCACGGTGGACACGTCGGCGTCCTGCAGCGTCAGCCCGGTGAGGTGCTGGTAGACCGTGACCAGCTCGCGCAGCAGGGCGTTCTCGTGCTGCACCGCGCGGTGGTCTATGACCACCGTCTGGCGGGTATCCGACCACGTGTCCGCCATACGTCGTTAGCCTACATCGTCACGCTTGCCGACTCTTGTGGCCGAACACAAAGGACTATGCCCTCACCTTGTCCAACCTGAGCAGATCCCCTTGTGGCCGGCCACATGGTGCCGGCCACAAGGGGATGGTTCAGGCCTGCGGCCTGAGCCGGCCTGCCAACAGCAGGGCCGGGATCACGGCCAGAGCCGTGAAGCCGGTGCACCACCAGAACGTGTCGGCAAACGCGGTGGCCAGGCCCGCGGCACCCGCGCCCGCGTGGGTGACGGCGTAGCGGTCGAGGATGACGGCCACCAGGATCGCGGCGCCGAACGAGCCGCCGACGAACTGCAGGATCCTGGTCGCGCTGCTGGCGTGCGGCACCTGCTCCCGGCTCAGCCCCTGGAACGCGCCGGCCATGACCGCGATCGTCGCGAGGCCCAGCCCGGCACCGCGGACAACCAGCGCCGCGCCGAGCAGCCAGTAGCTGGTGTGCAGCCCGGCGAGGGCGAACGGGATCGTGCCGACGGCGGCCAGCGCGATCCCGGCCAGGACGACGAGCCGGGGCCCGATGCTGTCGGTGAGCCTGCCCGCCAGCGTCCGCGGGGCGATGCTGCCGATGCCCTGCGGAACCATCAGCAGGCCGGCCACGAGCGCGCTGTCGTGCCGGACCTGCTGGAAGTAAAGCGGCAGCAGCAGCATCGCGCCGTAGATCGAGAGCCCGGCGAGGAACAGCAGGGTGCTCGCACCGGTGAACGTGCGCGACCGGAACAGCTTCAGGTCGACCATGGGCGTCGCGGACGTCCGCAGCGCGTGCACGCAGTAGGCGGCGAGCAGCGCGACGCCGACGATCAGCGGGACGAGCACACCGCCGTGGGCGAAGCCGCCATCGGTGCCCACCTCGGCCAGGCCGAACAGCAGCGCCACGAGCGCGGGCGGCAGCAGCGCGAGCCCGACGACGTCGATGCGTGACGCGGCGCTCCCGCCGCCTTGCGGCCGGCCCGCCGGCAGCTCCCGCCAGGCGAGCACGAGCCCGACCAGGCAAATCGGCACGTTCACGTAGAAGATCCAGCGCCAGCTGATGTTGCTGATGATCAGCCCGGCGATCACCGGCCCGAAGATCGGGACGACGACGATCGGGAGGCTGATCGCGGACATCAGCCGCCCGATCTTGCTGGTGCCGACGGCCTGCACGAGCAGCGTGGTGATCAGCGGCGTCATCATCCCGCCGCCGACGCCCTGGACCACCCGGAACGCGATCAGGCTGCCGATGTTCCAGGCGGCGCCGCACGCGATCGATCCAACCATGAACAGGGCCAGCGAGAACGTCCACACCGCCCGCCCGCCGAACCGGGCCAGCGCCCAGCCGCTCAGCGGGATGACCATGGCGAACGAGAGCAGGTAGCCGGTGATCACCCACTGAATCGTGGAGACGCTGGTGTGCAGGTCGCGGCCGATCGCAGCGATGGCCACGTTGACGATCGAGGTGTCGAGCAGTGACGGGATCGCGCCGAGCAGCAACACGACGATCAGCTTGATCACGGACGGGTCCAGGCGCTCGCGCACCGGATTCACCGAGGAGGCCTGGCCAGCGGGGGATGTCGCGTTCATGGAAGTAAACTACACCGTGCAGTGCATACATGTAAACTGGTCAGTGTAAAATTGGGTGCTGGAGGAGCCGGAGAGGGCGAGGTGCTGCGGTGACGGGTGTGCTAGCGGGCCGGGCGGTCGGCGCGGCCGGGCCGAAGGGGGAGGCGATCGCGCAGGCCGCGCTGCGGCTGTTCCTGCGCGACGGCTACGAGCGCACCAGCGTCGACGCGATCGCGGCCGAAGCCGGAGTGTCGAAGCGCACGATCTACAACCGGTACACGGACAAGGAGAACCTCTTCCGGTCCGTGCTGCAGGACATGTTCACCGACAGCATGGCGGCGTTCGCCCGCATGGCCGACGCTCACCTCACCGACGTCACCGACGTGGGACGCGACCTGACCGCCTTCCTCATGGATTCGGCGGTCACCCTGACCCTGGCGCCGGACCGGATCGCGCTGATCCGGCTGATCCTGACCGAGGCGCCGTACTTCCCCGCGCTGCTGCGGCGCGAGCGGGGACATGAGGGCATGCACGCGACCCTCGCCAGGGTCCTTGGCCGTTTGGCCGAGGCGGGCAAGCTGGCCGTCACCGACCCGGACGAGGCGGCCGAGCACCTGTTCGCGCTGACGCTCGGCCGGGCCAGCAACGAGTCCATGTTCAGCGGGGGCAAGCTCAGCGACGCGGAGGTCGACCGGATCATCACCGGCGGTGTCCGGGTGTTCCTGCGGGCCTACGGCCCGGCCCGGCGGGGCGGCGGTCAGGCGTTCGGGTAGACGCGCTCCGGGGAGATCAGCACGGCAGCACGGCGTTCCTCGGCCATCACCCGGTCGTAGGTCGGCCAGTCGTCGTGGGTCCCGCCCGCCGCCCTGAACACCTCGCGCAGCAGCTCCGGGACCCCGGCCGGATCGAAGCCGGGCAGCGGGTCGTCCGGGCCCGCGATCTCGGTCAGCCCCTCGACCGCGACCCACTCCCAGCCGGCCCTGACCACGATCGTGGCCCGCGGCCTGGCCCGCAGGTTGACCAGCTTGGCCGCGGTGCCGCGGGTGGTGAAGCCGACCACCGGCCCGCCGAGCACGGGGTGGTCGAGCACCCCGGCGTTTACCACCGTGGACTGGATCGTGCCGGCGGCCCGCAGCGTGGACACCACGCAGAGGCCGCGATCGCGCCGCACCAACGCGGCGAAGTCGGTGACGTCGGTCATGTGACGGAGCCTATCCCCGGTGCCCATGAGCGCGGGCGGCCCGGGCTGCTGCCGCGTATCCGAACGAATCAGAACATTTCTGGCAACCGCAAGATCGTCTGCTGTTGTGAATGTACCGTTTGACGGCCTATAACCCGTCTTTCGGTACATTCACCGGCGCCATGGCGGGTGCGAGCGCCGGGCTAGGCGCCCAGCTCGGCGCGGAGGCGGGCCGCGGCGGCGGTCATCGCGCGGAGCTTGCCGGACGCCGACTCCCGCGGCAGGTACTTCATCCCGCAGTCCGGGGCGAGCACCAGGCGCTCGGCGGGCACGTACGGCAGCGCCCGGCGGGCCCGCTCGGCGACCTGGTCCGGCGTCTCGACCGAGTCGTCGTTCAGGTTGAGCACGCCCAGGATGATCGTCTTGCCGTCCAGCGCGGTGAGCACGGAGCAGTCGAGCCCGGACTGCGCGGTCTCGATCGATATCTGGTCCGCGGTGCTCGCTGCGAGTTCGGGCAGGAACGAGTAGCCGGACGGCCGGTCATGGATGATCGCGGCGTACCCGAAGCAGAGGTGCACGGCGGTGGTGCCGGTCACGCCCTCGAGCGCCCGGTTCACCGCCGGCACGCCGTAGCCGCGGGCCTCGTCCGCGCGGGCCTGCAGGTACGGCTCGTCGAGCTGCACGACGTCCGCCCCGGCCGCGAACAGGTCCTTGACCTCCTCGTTGACCGCCTCGGCGTAGCCGAACGCCGCCTCCTCCCGGCTCGGGTAATAGTCGTTCTGCGCCTGCTGGGACATGGTGAACGGGCCCGGCACGGTCACCTTGACCGTCCGGCCGGTGTGCGCGCGCAGGAACTTGAGGTCGTCGACCTGGACCGGATGGCGCCGGCGGATCGGCCCGACGATCCTTGGCACCGGGTTCGGGTGCCCGCTGCGGTCCAGCGCGGTGCCCGGGTTGTCGATGTCCACGCCGTCGAGCGCGGTCGCGAACCGGTTGGAGTAGCTCTCCCGGCGGATCTCGCCGTCGGTGATGACGTCAAGGCCCGCGTCCTCCTGTGCCTTGATCGCGAGCAGGGTGGCGTCCTGCTGCGCCTCCTCCAGGTAGGCGGGGTCCACCCGCCACAGCTCGAGGGCCCTGACCCGGGGCGGGAACCTCCCGGCGAGCTTCTCCCGGTCGATCAGCCAGTCCGGCTGCGGATAGCTGCCAACGAGCGAAGTCGGGAAGAGCATGCGTGCCTCCGGTGGCTCGGCGGGTGCCCGCTGCCACAATAGGCCGCTGCCTGGGGCCGACGGGCGGTCAGGACCGCCGGGCCGGTGCGCCGACCACCTCGGTGCTGACCCGGCGGCTGGTCACGCTCAGCGGGCCGAGTCCGGACAGGGCGTCGGTCACCTGCGCGGCCAGCCCCGGGCTCGCCGACGTCGATTCCGCGAGGCCGATGGCGCTCGCCCCGGCCAGCATCGACGGGAGGATGTCACAGACGGAGGAGACGACGTGCGTGTGCGCACCGCAGTCGCGGGCGAGCGCGGAGATCCGCCGGCTGTCCGGCTCGTCCGGCGCACCGAGCACGAGCACCGCGTCCGACGCCGACGCGATCACGCGCACGGTCTCCGCCCGGTCGGACGCGGCATAGCAGAACCCGTCCGGATGCGGGCCGCGCAGCGCCGGGAACCGCGACCGCAGCGCCGCGACAACGGGCGCCGAGTCCTCCACCGGGATGCCGGGCTGCAGCAGGTACGAGACCCGCCGAGAGTCCGTCACGCGCAGCGTCGCCGTGCTCCCCGGGCTGGAGACCAGCGTGGCCAGGGCCGGTGCCTGGCCGATGATGCCCGCGACGGCCACGTGGCCGGGCTGGCCGATCACCAGCACGTCGTCGCCGCGTTCGGCGAACCTCCTCGCCTCGGCGTGCGCGTGCCGGACCAGCGGGCACGTCGCGTCGATGACCTCGAGCCCACGGGCCGCCGCCGCGGCGCGCACCTCGGCCGGGACGCCGTGGGCCGGAAAGAACACGGTGGCGCCGTCCGGGACCTCGTCGAGCGACCTGACGAACAGCGCCCCCTGCCCCGCCAGTTCGGCTATCGCATCCGGGCCGCCGGCCAGCTCGCCGTAGACGTGCACGGTGCCGCGGTCGGCCACGGCATCTCTCGCGCCGGCGAGCGCCTGCACCGCCCCGGCGCACCACGGGCGCGCACCGGTCAGCAGCCTGCGGGTGCCGAGCACGGCCGACCACTCATCCACGGCGGACCGGGCCGCCGCCACCGCGACCCGGTCGGCCGGGCTGGCCGCTGCGGCGACGGCGGCCGTCGAGCCATCCCGCTGCTGGCAGGTCGCGACGAACAGCACGGCGCCGCCGTCGTCGCCGCCCGGCTCGGCACAACGGGTCACGGAACCATGGCTGACGTGCTTGCCCTTGCGCAGCAGTGTTCCGGCCACCAGCTGGGCGGCCGGGCTCGGCAGCGGGCCGTGCACCGCGTCGCCTACCTCGGTCGGAACTAAGACCTCACCTGGGGCCACGCTGACATCTGGCGCCACGAGCTCACGCACAGCCGATCGATTCATTGCCCCATCCCCCGAACTGAACCGGCCGCGGTGCCGCCCCCCCGATGATCCAACTAACCACGGCACCGCGATGCCGGCAGGAAGCTCATTCCCCGGTCAGTATCTCGTTTCGCCCAGCGCAGTCTCAAGGTTCAGCCAGAACGCCCGAGCGAAAAATGTTGATTAAGTCGATCTAAATAGTTAGATTTAACGCTGCGGCCGCGGCCTCCCTGGGGATGTAGCCGGGATGTGGAACGGGGCGGCGGCGGGCTCCATGGAACCCGACGGCCGCGGCCCCTGGCCCCGCCGGTGTCGACGGGGGTAGAGCGCGAACATGATGGGGAGGACCAGACCATGTCCGTAACCGATGAGCTGCTTGAGAATAACCAGCGTTATGCCGAGTCGTTCGGCGGCCAGCTGCCGCTGCCGCCAGCCCGCGGCCTGGCCGTGATCGCCTGCATGGACGCCCGCCTCAACGTGTACGCGATCCTCGGGCTCGCCGAGGGCGACGCGCACGTGATCCGCAACGCGGGCGGGGTGGTCACCGACGACGAGATCCGCTCCCTCGCGATCAGCCAGCGGCTGCTCGGCACCCGCGAGATCATCCTGATCCATCACACCGACTGCGGCATGCTCACGTTCACCGACGACGACTTCAAGGCGGCCATCCAGGCGGACACCGGCATCAAGCCGCCGTGGGCGGCCGAGGCGTTCAGCGACCTGGAGGGCGACGTGCGGCAGTCGATCGCCCGGATCAAGGCCAGCCCGTTCGTGCCGCACACCGACGCCGTCCGCGGCTTCGTCTTCGACGTCGCCACCGGCAAGCTGAACGAAGTCAGCTAGAACCGCTGCTCAACAACGCCTGCTGCCGGTCAGCGGCCGCAGGCAGCCGTGCTGCGCGGCTTACGCGGTAGGTGAGTTGCACATAGAGCCACTCATCTACCGAGATCATGTGTCGATGGCCGGGCGCACCCAGGCACTCGCCGGGATCTGCAAGGTCGCGCCGGTCTACACCCCGCCGCAGCAGCGCGCACACGGGTATGGCACCGCGGTGACCGCCGCAGCGACCCGTCATGCGGTGCACGCGGGGGCGCCAGAAGTACTGCTCTTCACCGACGCCGCCAACCCGGTCACCAACTCGATCTACCAGCGACTCGGCTACCGTCCGGCCGAAGACCGCCTGGTCCTCACCTTTACCTGACCTTCCGGGAAGGTTCGCCACGTATGCCCGCTGGCTCCGGCCGGTGGCGGTCCGGGGGAGCGCACGGCACCCGCAGGTCAGGCGTCCGGGTTGTCGCCGCGGCCCTGCTGCTCGGCGAGGAACCGCTCGAACTGGGCGCCGAGTTCCTCGGCGGTCGGCATGTTCTCCGATGCGTCGGCCAGCATGTCGCCGTCGTTCCCTGCGGCGAACGCGTCGTACTGCTGCTCCAGGGCCTGGACGACCTCGGTGACCTCGTCGGAGCCCTCGACCTGCCTGGCGATCTCCAGGTCGGTGCGGTGGGCCGCCTCGCGCAGCGCATCCGCGGGCAGGGAGAGTCCGGTCGCGCGCTGCACCGACTCGAGCAGCGTCACCGCGGCAGCCGGGTAGGCCGCCTGGGCCAGGTAATGCGGCACGTGCACGGCGAACCCGATCGCCTCGCGCCCTTCCTCGCCCATCCGCAGCTCGAGCAGGGCTGCCGCGCTTCCCGGCACCTGCAGCCGGTCGACCAGCGGCCGGTAACCCTCGACCAGTTCGGTCCGGGTCGCGTGCGCGGTGACGCCGAGCGGCCTGGTGTGCGGCACGCCCATCGGGATGCCGTGGAACCCCACCGCGAGCTTCACCCGCAGCGTCGTGGCCAGGCTGAGCAGCGCGCTGATGAACGAGTTCCAGTCGTGGTCCGGCTCCGGGCCGTTCAGCAGCAGGAACGGGGTCCCGGCCTCGTCGTGCAGCAGCGAGACGGAGATCTCCGGCGCGTCGTACTGCTCCCAGTGGTCCTTTGCGAACGTCATCACCGGCCTGCGGGAGCGGTAGTCGATCAGGGAATCCACGTCGAAAGTGGCGACCTCGGTGTGCTCGAGCGCGCCAAGCAAGTGCGCGCTGAGCAGGCGGCCCGCCCCGCCCGCGTCGATGAACCCGTCAAGGTAGTAGAGCATCGGGATGTCATCGAGCTCGGGCGCGTCGGGGCTCACCTGGTACAGGTCTCCCGGATCACGCGCCACGTCCGCCGCCTCCCTAAAACGTTGTCCCACTACAAGTCTTACCAAGGTCCGGCCTTAGTTTGACAATCAGCCGTGGAAACAGTGCCCTCCGGGCGGTCAGCGGCCCGGGCGGGCGTCCCCGTCGCCGCCGAGCCCGCGCTCGCGCCATTTGCGGATGACCAGCGGCAGTTCCGAGCTGACGAACTCGAAAAACCGCACCGACTCCGCGACCCGTTCCCCGGCCGGCGTATCGGCGCCGAGGATGGCGACGCCATCCCGCAGCACCCCGGTCCACCGGGACATGAGGTGATCGCGGATCCCGATGACCTCATCCCAGACATTGTTGGGCGCCCGGTAGTAGTGGCGCCGGGAGCCCGGCTCGCTCTCCCGGCGGGCCATGCCGATCTGGACCAGGTAGCGCACCGCGCCGGACACCGCCGCGGGACTGATCTGCAGCTTGGTTGCCAGCTCGGCCGCGGTGAGCCGCCCCGAGTCCGTGGTCAGCAGCGCGGCAAAGACCCTGGCAGGCATCCGCGGCACGCCCATCTCCATCAGCGCCGAGGCCAGGTCCTCGACGAACCGCGTGACGGCCGCGCGGTCGCGCTCGACCGTGGACACCGGCGATGGGGAAGCGCCGTCGCCAGGCGCCGGGACGTCGCTAGATGGCGGGGGAGCGCCGTCACCATCGGCGGCAGGGGTTCTCCCGCGCGCCGGGGAGGCACCGTCGCCGGTCTGGGCGGCTGCGGTGCTCTTTCGCGCCGGGGCGGCCTTGCCGCCACGCGCCGTGCGTGCCATGTCGCTCGTCAAACCGTTCCCGTCCCGCCGTCCTGTCGTCGCGAGCTCGCCGGAGCGTAACGTTCTGGCCCCTCTTTAACTTTCACAACTTTCACAGATTTATGAAAATACTGTAACCTGCCAGCATGACTGAGGCTATCGCCGTCTCTGCGCTGCGCAAGTCATACGGCAAGACGGTAGCGCTCGACGGGCTCGATCTGAGCGTGGCCGAGGGCGAGGTGCATGGATTCCTCGGCCCGAACGGCGCCGGTAAGACCACGACGATCAGGGTGCTGCTGGGGCTGCTGCACGCCGACGGCGGCACCGCGCGGCTGCTCGGCGGCGACCCATGGGACGACGCGACCGCGCTGCACCGCAGGCTCGCGTACGTCCCCGGCGACGTGACGCTGTGGCCGAACCTCACCGGCGGGGAGGTCATTGACCTGCTCGGCCGGCTGCGCGGCGGCATGGACGCCAAGCGGCGGGCCAGCCTGCTCGAGCGCTTCGACCTGGACCCGACAAAGAAGGCGCGCGCTTACTCCAAGGGCAACCGGCAGAAGGTGGCGCTGATCGCGGCGCTCGCGTCGGACGTGGAGCTGCTGATCCTGGACGAGCCGACGTCCGGGCTGGATCCGCTGATGGAGGCCACGTTCCGGGAGTGCATCGAGGAGGAGGCCGGCGGGGGGCGGACCGTGCTGCTGTCCAGCCACATCCTGTCCGAGGTGGAGGCGCTTTGCGAGCGGGTCACCATCATCCGGGCCGGGCGGACCGTGGAGTCGGGAACCCTGGCCGAGATGCGCCACCTGACCAGGACCTCGATCGCCGCCGACCTGGCCCGCAAGCCGGCCGATCTCGGCGCGCTCCCCGGCGTGCACGACCTCGACGTGCAGGACTTCACCCGGTCCGGCGCCGGCGGGCTCGGCGCGCGGGTGCGGTGCGAGGTGGACAGCGACAAGCTGGACGAAGTGCTGCGCCGGCTGGCCGACGCGGGCGTGCTCAGCCTGGTCAGCCAGCCGCCCACGCTGGAGGAACTGTTCCTGCGGCACTACGCGGCCGGCGGCCTCGCGGTCGAAGGCGCCCCGGTATGACCTCGCTCACCGGTTCGCTGCCCCTGGCCGAGCTGGCCGCACGCCGGGACCGGATCATGCTGCCGGCCTGGATCTACGTGCTTGCGGTGCTGATGGTGAGCACCGGCTACAGCTTCAAGAAGCTCTACAAGACGCCGCAGTCCCGCGAGGCGGTCTACTCGGGCATCGTTCACGACCCGACCGTGCTCGCGCTGGGCGGGCCGCTGTACGGCAGTTCGGTCGGCGCGCTGACCGTGTACAAGTACGGCGCGATCTCTGCGCTCGCCGCGGGCCTGATGAGCATCTTCATCGTGATCCGGCACACCAGGGCCGACGAGGAGTCCGGCCGGCTGGAGCTGATCGGCTCGACCGCGGTTGGCCGGCGAGCCCCGCTCGCCGTCGGCGTGCTGCTCGGGGCGGCCGCCAACTGCGTGCTCGCGCTGCTGATGGGCGCCGGGCTCGCCGCCATCGGCTTGCCGGCCGGCGGCGCGTTCGCGATCGGGCTCGCCGTCGGCACGTGTGGTCTGGTCTTCGTCGGCGTCGCGGCGGTCACGGCGCAGCTTTCCGCGAGCGCCCGTGGCGCGCGGGCGATAGCGATCTGCGTGCTCGCCGCGTCCTACCTGGTCATGTCCGCCGGGGCGGCGGCCGGTTCGCACGGCGGAACGCGCTGGCTGCTCTGGGCCTCGCCGATCGGCTGGGCGACCCAGGTCCAGGCCTTTGCCGGGGATCGCTGGGCGGTGCTCGTGCTTCCCGTGGCCTGCGCCGTGGTGGTGACCGTGATCGCCGCGCTGCTCGCGGCCCGGCACGACCTCGGAACCGGCCTGCTGCCGGACCGGCCGGGACCGGCCACGGCCAGCGCGTGGCTGCGCAGCCCGCTCGCCATCGTCTGGCGGCAGCAGCGGGCCGGCCTGGCCGGCTGGGCCGTCGGCGCGCTGGTCGCGGGCGCCGCGTTCGGGTCGATCGCGGGCAACATCGGCTCGCTGCTGGGCAGCGGCACGGGCCTGCGCAGCGCGGTCGCGCGGCTCGGCGGGCAGTCCGGCCTGACCGACGCGTATCTCGCGGCCACGATGGGGATCATGGGGCTGGTCGCGGCCGGCTACGCGATCTCCGTGGTGCTGCGGCTGCGCTCCGACGAGACCGCGGGGCGCGCCGATCCGGTGCTGGCCGCGGCCGTCGGCCGGGTGCGCTGGGCAGCCGGCTCCCTGACCGTGGCGGCCGCAGGGGCCGCCGTGGTGCTCGCCGCCACCGGGCTCGGGGCCGGGATCTCCTACGGTCTGCGCGGCGGCGACACCGGCACCCAGTTGCCCCGGCTGCTCGGCGCCGCGCTCGCGCAGTGGCCGGCGGTGCTCGCGGTGACCGCTGTCGCGGTGGCGGTGTTCGGGCTGCTGCCCGGCTCCAGCGTTGCCGTCGGCTGGACCGCGCTGGGGGCGGCAGCCGTGGTCACGCTGCTCGGGCCGACGCTGCGGCTGGCCCAGTGGATACAGGACATCTCGCCGTTCACGCACGTGCCGAAGCTGCCTGGCGGCACGGTCAGCGCGGCGGCGCTGGCGTGGCTCTGTGTCGCGGCGCTCGCGCTCGGTGCTGCGGGCCTGGCCGGCCTGCGCCGCCGGGACATCGGCTGAATCGCCTGACTGGCGCGGGGGCCGAATGCGGGCGCCCATGCCGGGGGGCCGAATGCGGGCGTCCATGATCTGGGTGGAAAAAGACGCTTATTTGGTCGTATCCACCACAATCATGAAAATTGTGCTTAAAGCCATGGTCGGATGGTCACGTCACCGGTCGCTCGGCGGTCCGTTGCTGCATTTTGGATACAGTCGGCTATATACTGACCGGAGCGACGATGAGGAGCGATGGGCGTGGCCGAGACGCTGGCTGACGACGCTGAGGGTGCGGCACCGGGGCCGATCCGGCCGGTCGCGCGGCCGGTGCCGCTGCGGCAGTCCGTGTACGAGGCTCTGGTCGAGCTGATCGTGGCCGGCGCCCTCCGGCCCGGCCAGCACCTGGTGGAATCCGAGCTCGCCCGGCAGCTGGGCGTCAGCAGGCAGCCGGTGCGCGAGGCCCTGCACCGGCTGGAGGCCGAAGGCTGGATCGACCTGCGGCCGAGCCAGGGGGCCTTCGTACACGTGCCCACCGACAGCGAGGTCGACCAGCTGCTCGACGTGCGCGAGCTGCTGGAGGGCGCGACCGCCCGGCTCGCGGCCCGCGCGGCTACCCCCGAGGCGGTGGCGGCGCTGCGCGGTGTCTGGCAGGTGGGAGTGGCCGCCGTGGAGAGCGGCGACGTGACCCGCACTGTGACCGCGAACAACGACTTTCACGCGGCCGTTGCCGAGATCGCGGGGAACACCGTGCTCGCGCAGCTATCCGAGATCGTTGGGCGGCGGGTGCGCTGGTACTACCGGAAGGTGGCCCCGGCACGCGGCCACGAGTCGTGGGCTGAGCATGCTGAGCTTGTCGCGGCGATCGAGGCGGGCGACGAGGACAAGGCGTTCGCCCTGGCCCGGATGCACACCGAGCGGACCAGGGCCGCGTACCACGGCTGAGGTCACGGCAGGCTTACCACGGCTGAGTTCACGGGCGGCATACCACGGCTGAGGTCACGGCAGGCGGACCACGCTGACCGGATCCGGGGCGTACGGATCCTGGGCATTGTCGATGAGCTCGATCTCGCCGCGATCGGACAGGATGTGGAACGAGCCGTCGGCGCCGTACTCCCGGATGATCGTCGTGGTGCCGTCGGCGTGGGTGTACCGCTCCTCGGTGAACAACTCGGTGGCGCTCTTGTGCGCGTCCACGGCGGGCTCGTCCCGCCAGACGAACCGGTACGGGGCCAGCGGCAGCTTCAGCTCGAACGGATAGCGGTCCGCCACTGGCGCTCCCATCTGTAATGCGGCGTTCGTGAATGTACCGTTGGGCGCGTTACTGGCCGCCCAACGGTACATTCACCTTGCCCCGGCCGCGGGGGGGGATACGGCCGAGGGGGCCTTCAGCCCATCGCCAGGGTTGGCGTGGGCTATGCCATGGCGGGCTTGACCCGCTGTGCCTCCTTGTCTGCTGCCTTACGGCCTCCATCCCGCCGCGCGGCGAGGCCGCGCGGCAGCGTTACGTCTCCAAGAGCCCGAGCGTGCGGAGCAGTTCGTCCCTGGCGGGGCCGTCGTGACTCGCCTCGAACAGCTCGTCAAGGCCCCAGCCGGCCAGGTCGAGCAGGTCGCTGGCCTGGTCGAACAGGGTGCCGCGGGCGCTGGGCGGCACGGATTCGAGCACCAGGTGGCTGATCACCTGGATCACCGCGTTCCGCATCAGCGCACGGCGCTCGCCCGTCGGCCTGGCTATTCCCGGCTGCAGCGGGATGATCCTCGCGGTCGGGCCGGGCGACACGTGCCCGTTCTGGCTGGTCATCTCGAGCGGTCCGGTAGCGCCGCAAGCTCCGCACGCAGCCGGTCCGCCACACCCGGGTTGGCGAGGTCGATCACCTCGGCGAGCGCGAACTGCCTGCCGCCCGCCGAGCCGTCGGCCAGCAGCACCGGCTCGGCCTCCGTGTACACCTCGAACCTGGTGCTGGCCGCGTGGGGCGCGATGGCCAGCACGTAGCGCAGCACCGCGGCCCGGTCGGCGAGGTACCGCTGCTGGTGACCGCCGTCGAAGCGGAGCTGCCACCGGCCCGAGGCTGACACGTCCAGCTCGCGTGACCTAGGCACCGATACCCCGGTTCAGCGGCATCGAGTACGTCTCCTCCGCCATCCGCTTGTGGTGGCCGGGATCCTCGCCCGCGCGCAGGTCCGGTGGCACGTCCATGCCGATGTCCTGCCAGTTCTGGTTGGCGGCGCGCTGCAGGGTCGCGATGTGCTCGGGCAGCATGTGGCCGAACCGGCCCTGCATGGCCAGGTAGTCGGTGACCGGGCGCTGCACCGGCGGGTGGAAGTACTGGTACTCGCGGGTCTCCGGGTCGTACTCCCAGACCGGGAACAGGCCGGCCTCGACTACCCGGCGGCCGAGTTCCACCGTCATCGAGGTCTGGTACACCCAGCCCTTCTGGCATGGGGTGTAGCAGTGCAGGAACGCCGCGCCCACGTGGTTGAGGCCCTTGCGGGTCTTGTTCATCAGGTCCACCGGGTAGCCGACCGTGGTCGTGGCGACGTAGCAGTGCGGGTGCCCGGCGGCCATCATCTTGGCCAGGTTCTTGGGCGGCAGCTTCTTCCCCTCGGGGATCGCCTTGCCGAACGGCGTGAACGTGGTCATGCCCGCGTACGGCGTGGTCGGCGACGTCTGGATGCCGGTGTTCGCGTAGCACTCGTTGTCGTAGCAGACGAACAACGCGTCGTGGTTGCGGTACAGCGCGCCGGAGATCGAGCCGAGCCCGATGTCGGAGGCGCTGCCGTCGCCGGCCATCACGATGATGTTCGGGTACGTGCCCGGGTAGCGGCCCTTGCGGATCATAGCCTCGTAGCCGGCCGCCATTCCCGACGTGAACGAGCCGCCGCTGGCGATCGGGGTGTGCGCCCAGGGCACCGTGTACGGGGTGCACAGGTACGTCGAGTTGGCCACGTACATGCAGCCGGTCGGCCCGGCGAGCACGCTGTCCTCGCCCGCGGCCTTGAGCACCCAGCGGTACTGGATCGCGGGCCCGCACCCCGCGCAGGTCCGGTGGCCGGCCGCGTACGGGTCCTCTTCGGGCAGGTCGGGCAGATAGTGCCGGTCGCGGCCGGCCTCATCGTCGACCGCGGCGCTCCGGCCTTCCTCGTCGAACAGCGGCAGGTTGTGGCGGACGACCTCGTGTGCCATGGGTGCTCCTATTCCGGGGGTTCCAGGCCATCGGGGTCTGGGGTGTCCCCAGGGGATACTGTGCTCCCCTGGGCAAGCAGAGGCTCGAACCCGACCCAGTGGGTCGCCTTCTCCACCCGGCCACGGGCCGCAGCCTGGCCGAGCTTGCCCGCCATCCAGTCGAACTCGGCGACCGGGACGGTCTCGCCACCCAGCCCGGCCATGAACGAAGTCACCAGCGGGCGCTCGTAGTCGGCCTGGTAGAGCGCCGTCGTCACGTCCAGGGACAAGATGCCGCCGTAGCTGGCGCCGCCGAGGCCGAGGTTGGTCTCCACGACGCCCACGGCCTTGACTCCGCGCAGCGCCGCGCGCAGGTCGTCGCTGGGGAACGGCCGGACCCAGAGCAGCCGGGCCATGCCGATCTTGATGCCCTGCTCCCGCAGCCGCCTGATGGCCGCCCGGCAGGTGACCGAGTGGCCGCCGGAGATCACCAGCGCGATCTCTGCGTCGTCGAGCAGGTACTCCTCGACGAAATGCGGGTAGCGCCGCCCGAAGGCGGCGGCGAACTCGTCGGTCTTCTGCCGGATGACCGGGATCGCGTCCTCCATCGCGCGGGCCCGCTCCAGCTGCAGCGGCGGTCCCTGCTCGGGGTGGATCTGCGGGCCGTGCGACACCGGCCGCCGCGGGTCGAGCGCGAACGGCAGCTGGTAGGGCGGAAGGTAGGCGTCCACCTGCGCCGCGGAGGGCAGCTCCGCCTCGCCGGCGATGTGCGAGACGAAGTAGCCGTCCTGGACCACCATCTGCGGCAGCAGCACCCGCGGATCCTCGCCGATGGCCATCGCAATCAGGCTCTTGTCGAAGACCTCCTGAGGCGTGGCGGCCCAGCCCAGCAGCCAGCCCATGTCCCTGGTGCACAGCGCGTCGGTGTGCTCAGAGCCGAAGTCGCCCGGCGGGTCCAGGGTCCGGTCGGCGATCGACATCTGGATCGGGATCCTTGCGCCCGAGATGATCGAGTACATCTCGTAGGCGTAGGTCACCCCGACCCCGGAGGAGCCGGTGAACGCCCGCGCCCCGCAGGAAGCCGCGCCGAACGCCGCCGACAGCTGCGCGTGCTCGCCGTCCGCGTGCAGGTACTCGGCGTCCAGGATCCCGTCGGCAATGAACTGGGAGAGGTTCATCATGATCGCGGTGTAGGGCCGGATCGGGTAAGCCGTGATCACGTCGACGTTGGCGTACAGCGCGGCGTACGCCGCCGCCGCGCAGCCGTTCAGCCGCAGCTTCTGCCCGGCCAGCTCGGCCAGGAACCTGTCGCCTTCGGCGGTCCTGAGCGCCCGGCTCAGCCTGGCCCGCGGCTCGCTTCCTGCCACGTGCACGCTGGTCATGGCGTCGCCCCCGTCGCTCCCGGGTTCCCGCTGCGCTGCGTCGTTCCCTGCCCGCCCGCCTCCCCTTCCTCCTTCACCGCCGCTGCGGTCACCTTGCGCTCGGCGTCGTATTCGGCGATCGACTCCTCGATCAGCTGTCTGGTGAACGCGGACTGCTCGGCGTGCGCGCCGTCGTAGGGCGCGAACGCCGTTTCCATCCTGGTCACCGCCTCCGGCTCGTCGAAGTCCATCTCGGGCACCTTCTCCAGGCAGCCGGTCGGGCACTCCTGCACGCAGACCAGGCAGCCCTTGCAGTAGGTGGTGCGGATCGAGTAGCGGCCGTTCTCCCGCGCATCGCGCAGCACGCTGACGTCCGGGCAGACGATGTAGCAGTTGTCGCAGCCGTTGCACACGCCGCAGCTCATGCAGCGATCCGCCTCGGCCACCGCCTGCTCCGGGCTGTAGCCGAGGGTCACCTCGACCACCTGGCTGCGGCGACGCTGCCCGGGGTCGGTCAGCGGTGCGGGGATCCGCGGCGCATGCCTGAAGTAGGCGGAGTTGAGCCGCTCGTACGGCATGACCTCGACCGGCGGCTCGGGCGCGAACTCCTGCGCGGTCAGCAGCCGGTCGATGTCGCGGGCCGCGCGCTTGCCGTCGCCGAGCGCGTCCACGACCATCGAGGGCCCGCGCAGCACGTCGCCGCCGACGAAGACGTTGCCGTCGACGCGGCCGTGCTCGTCGGCCGTGATCAGCCCGCGGTCGCTGAGATGCTCGGGGAGCCACTCCAGCTGCTGGATCTGGCCGATCGCCACCAGCACGGCGTCGCACTCGACCTCGTACTCGGTGCCATCGACGAGTTCCGGCAGCACCGCCCCGCTGTCGTCCTTGGCCAGCCTGGCCTGGCACAGTACGGCGCCCGCGACGTGCCCGTCCTCGGTGAGGATCGCGGTGCAGGCGGTGTTCGTGCGCAGTTCCACGCCCTCGTCGGCCGCCTGCTCCAGGTCCTCGGGCACGATCGCGAGCTCGTCCGCGGCCTCGAGCGAGACGATCGTGGCCGTGCCGCCGCCGAGCCTGATCGCGCTCCTGGCCGCGTCCGACGCGGTGTTCCCGCCGCCGATCACCAGCACCTTCGTGCCGGTCCGCACCGGCCGGCCCAGGCCGGCCTCGCGCAGGAACTCCAGGGCTCCGGTGACGCCGCGGGCCTGGCTGCCCGGCATGTCCATACGCCGGCCGACGTCCTGGCCAAGCGCGAGGAACGCCGCGTCGTAGTTGTTCCTCAGGTCGTCCCAGGTGAGGTCGGCGGTGCCGGCCCGCACCCCGCAGAGGATGTCGATGCCGCCCAGGCTGATCAGCTTGGCGATCTCCGCGTCGAGGATTTCCTCGGGCAGGTGCCAGTGCGGTATGCCGCCGCGCAGCATGCCACCGGGCTTGTCCATGGCCTCGAAGATCACGCTGGCGTAGCCGAGGCAGCGCAGGTGGTACGCGCACGCCAGGCCGCCGGGCCCGGATCCCACGATCGCCACCGTCTTGCCGTTCAGCGGCGGCAGCAGCCCGGTGAGCGGGTTCTGCGGCAGCTGCAGACCGAAGTCGCCGAGGAAGCGCTCGACGCTCCTGATGCCGATCGGCTCGTCGTGCTCGGCCCGGTTGCACGCGGTCTCGCAGGGGTGGTAGCAGACCCGGCCGGTGATCGACGGCATGAAGTTGTCCTCGCAGATCGTGAGGTAGCCGTCGAGGAAGCGGTCGTGCTTGACGAAGTCGAGGTACTTCTGGATCTGCTCCCCGGTGGGACAGGCGTTGTTGCACGGCGGCATCTTGTCCCGGTACACCGGCCGGAAGAACCGGAAGTTGCCGGTCGGGAACAGCCGCTGGCCCTCCTTCTCGGTGGGCGGCGGGGTCACGCCGGCGATCGGCAGCCTGAGGTGGGGGGGAACGTGGGTGCCGCGTACGGACATGGAGACTCCTGTTCCTTGCCGCTGGTCAGCCGGTGGCCGGTGCCGGGCTGAGTTCGAGCACCCGGTGCCGCTCGGCTCCGCGGTACATCGCGTCGCGATCGGCCACCACCGCGGCGACGTCGTCGACGGCGAGCGTGCCGGTCGTCGCGACCAGCGCGCCGATGACCGGCGCGGCCACGCCGAGGCCGATGGCCAGCCGCTCCACCGCGCCTTCGGTGGACATCCGGTCGAAGGCCAGCTCGGACAAGTTGCGCACGAACATCCACGGGCTGTCGCCGTGCTGCTCGGCCAGGCTCACGCCGTCGACCACGACCAGCTTGGCGAGCTTGGCCCGCATCTGGCCCGGCAGGAACTTCAGCAGGTACTCGGGGTCGCGGGCCGAGTTGACCACGAGGACGCCCTCCCCGTCGCGGGTGCCGCGCAGGAAGTTCACCGCCTTGATGATCGTCTCCTCGATCAGCACCACCCAGTCGGGATGCGGGTTCTCGTAGATGAACCGGTCGAGGATCGGCTGGTCCCCGAACCGCGCGTACCTGCGCACCAGGCAGTTGGTCCGGTCCGGGTCGTCGATGTAGTCGCTGACGTTCTCGGTGTGGTAGCCGGCCCTGCGTGCGGCGGCCGCGATGCAGGAGGAGACGTCCCGCGCTTCCTTGTCCATGATGATCCCGCGGGACCAGACGGTGAGCTCGTGGTACACCGCTGTGCTCCTCACGCCGGCTCGCCATGCGAGCCGACAGATTGTATACCGTCGGCAGGATACAGATATCGTACGACGTGAGGGGCTGCCGTCAAGGCCCAAAGGTTCGACCGGAACAGCCCTGCGGTCGCGCTGTGCGGATCTGGTGCCGGTACCGCGAGGTACCGCGGCACCCATCCCGCACGGAAGGGCTCTGCGGCGAGCCGGCTGGGAGCGGCGGGTCAGAAGGGCTGTGCCCAGGGGCGGCCGGCCAGCACGACGAGGTGCAGCGCGACCAGCGTGTCCTCGAGGCTGGTGAGCGCGCTGCTGGTGCCGGTCCTGACCTCGGCGCGCACGAGTTCAGAGGTGGCGCCGGCGAGCGCGTAGTAGGCGTGATACGGGACCGCGGGCCAGCCGGGGCGCTCGCGCCGGGCCTTCTCGTGCCAGGCACGGTTCATCCGGGCGAAGCCGTGCAGCGCGGCCTCGGACTGCCGGGCCGCCCTGGGCCCGGCCGCGGGCATCTCGATGAAGAAGGCGCGGGCGAACGTCGGCTCCTCGGCCAGGAACCCGAGGTACGCGGCGATGCTGGCCCGCAGCGTCGCCTCGGGGCTCGCGCCGGCGGGCAGCCGCCGGGGTGCGGACCGCACCCTGTCGGCCATCAGCAGGCCGCCTTGCCGGGTGGCGGCGAGGAAGCAGTCCTCCTTGTCGGCGAAGTGCGCGTAGAACGCGGCCCGCGACACCCGGGCGCCGCGGACGATGTCCGCCACGGTCAGGTTGCCGAATCCGGTCCTGCCGACAGCGGCGATCACCGACCGCAGCAGCCGCTCGCGCTGAGCACCGCGCACGGCGGTCAGCGGCAGCCCGCTGCGGCCTCGGGGCAGACCGGGCTCACCTTCGTGAGTCCGCGCAAGAACACCCTCTTGTCTCACAGCGGACACACCCATACGATAGCCACATCCTTAAAAGTACGTGATCGTACTTCTGTGGTGCGGTGGGGGGTCGTAGCGGGTCCGCCTGTCGACGCCCCTGAGCACCGGGGCGGAGGAGGACCGCATGACGACTGCAACAGACGTGTCCCCCAGCCGGGGCGGCATGTCATTTCTGTGGCGCCGGCAGCTCGACAGTTACCCGGACACCGGCCCGCGGATCTTCTATCTGGCGCTTACGGTCCTGGCCACGATCACGCTGTACTACGAGCTGTACGTCGGCGGGTCGGTGTCCACGCTGATCCTGGCCAACCTGCACATGAGCTTCACGTTCTTCGTGATCACCCTGGCGTTCGGCGCCCTGATCGGTGCGTTCGGCTCGCTGGTCGCCGGGCTCGCCGACCGCTACGGGCGGGCCAACCTGGTCGTGTTCGGGCTGCTGTTCACCGGGATCTTCGTGGCCTTCATCCTGCCGGCCGCCACGAACAAGTGGTCCTACACCATCGAGAGCTTCGTCGTCGGGTTCGTGGAGGGCATGTGCCTGGTGGCCACGCCCGCGCTGATCCGTGACTTCTCCCCGCAGCTCGGCCGGGGCACGGCGATGGGCTTCTGGACCAGCGGCCCGGTCGTGGGCAGCCTGATCGTCGCGGTCGTGGGGACCAACACCGTTCCGGCCATCGTCAACGACACGCGGTTCTGGACCCACGAGTACCACATCTGCGGCATCGCCGGAATCATCGTGTTCCTGATCGCCCTGTTCGGGCTGCGGGAACTGTCACCGAGGCTGCGCGACCAGCTGATGGTGACCATGCGCGACCGCGCGCTGGTCGAGGCCAGGGCCAAGGGCCTGAACGTCGAGTCGATGCTGCAGCATCCGTTCCGCCAGCTGCTCAAGGTCGACGTCGTGGTGTCCTCCCTGGCCATCTCGATCTTCCTGCTGATCTACTACTCGGCCGTCGCATTCCTGGTCATCTACATGACCACGGTGTTCGGCTTCACGGTCAAGCAAGCCAACGGGCTTGGCAACTGGGAATGGGGCTTCAACATCGTGGCGGTGATCGTGATCGGGCTCGTCTCCGACGCGCTCCGGGTGCGAAAGCCGTTCATGGTGGTCGGCGGGGCCGCCGCCGCGGTCATGACCGTGGTGTACCTGCTGCAGTTCGGCCACCACCCCAGCTACTACACGATGGCGATCATCCTGGCCGTGCTGTCGTTCTGCCTCGGCGTGGCCTACGTCCCCTGGATGGCCAGCTTCACCGAGACCGTGGAGGCGCGCAACCCGGCACTGACCGCCACCGGCCTGGCCATCTGGGGCCTGATCATCCGGATCGTGGTGTTCGTGGCGTACTTGATCATCCCGCTCGTGATCACCTCGGTCACTCCGCTGGTTAACTACGGCGCCACCGTGCAGGCGTACGCGGCCACCTACAAGAGCGAGATCGCCTTCGCCACGACCCATCCGCAGGTCGTCGCGGCGGCGCAGAAGGTCCCCCCGTCGGTCATAGCCACCGCGCAGAAGATCCCACCGTCGGTCCTGGCCACCGCGAAGACAGACGCCACGCAGCTAGCGAACGCGGTGAAGTTCGCGCCCGAGCTCGCCGTGATCAAGGCCAACCCGGCGCTGTTCGCCAAGCTGGCCACGTACAAGAACCCCGCCACGATCCCGCCCAGTCTCGTCGCCCAGGCGGACAAGGCGGCCGGCGGCGGCGCCAAGGGCCTGGCGGTCCTGTCCACCATCAACGCCAACAGCGCCGCCATCACCGGCGTCATCGCCGTCGCCCCGGCGCTCGCTACCGTCGCGCCGTATGCGTCGGACCTGAAGACGATCGCCCCCTACTCGGCGGAGCTGACGACCATCGCCCCGTTCTCGGCGCAGCTCACCGCGCTGTCCAAGGTTCCGCCGTCGGTGTTCCCGTACCTGAAGGCCCACGGCGCCGCGGTGACGAAGGCTGCCGCCGGGGCGCCCGGCCAGTGGCGGGACTGGTGGTGGATCTGCTTCGGCGGGATGATTTTCTTCCTGCTCACCATCCCCCTGCTCCGCGGCCGCTGGCGGCCGCGCGACGCGCGCCGCGACGAGCAGGAGCACGAGGCGATGGTCGAGGCCGAGCTGGAAAAGCTCAAGACCGCCTGACCGCGCGGCGCAGTTCTGTGGAAGGTCAGCTGACCTTCCACAGAACTGCGCCGCGATCTCCCAGATGGTTGCTGGCGCCGGGGCAGGCTCAAGTGTGCGGGCAGCCGGGCGGGCTCATGCCTGCGGGTGGATCGTCTCGTGCGCGGCCAGCATCTCAACGTACTTCGCGATCCGTTTGGCGCGGGTCTCCGGCCGCTTCGCGTCGCCGATCCGATAGAGGATCGCGTACCTGTTCACGCCCGACAGCGTCGCGAAGAAGGCGCCCGCGGCCTCGTTGCGGGCCAGTTCTGCCGCCAGGTCATCGGGGACGCCCATCGCACGCTGCCCCTCGTACGCGGCGTCCCACCGGCCGTCGGCCCTGGCCAGGTCGACCTCGCGCAGGCCGGCGGGCTGCATCAGGCCCGCCTCGATCAGTTCCGCGGCCTTCTCGGTGTTGATCTTCGACCAGCGGCTGCCCGGTCTGCGCGGGCCGAAGCGCTGTAGCCAGTATTCGTCGTCGAGCCGGCCCTTCTGGCCGTCGATCCAGCCATAGCACAGCGCCACGGCCAAAGCGTCCGGGTAGGAGACGCCCGGCACGCCGGAGCCCTTCTTCGGGATCTTGAGCCAGAGCCCGGGAGACACCGCGTGCTGCTGCGCCAGCCAGGACTCCCAGGCGCCCTGGTTGGCGAAGCCGAGAACGGGAAGATCGGCCTGCGGCATGCGGTTAGTGAAGCATAGGGGTCCGACGGCCGGATAGACGCAGCCCCTGAGATAGTTAGTTGTGTACCAGCAAATTATGCGAAGGATACTGGACACATGGAACAGGCGGACCTGAGCCGCAGGCGCCGCGTGCTGGTGCTGGCGATCTGCTGCATGAGCCTGTTCATCGTCGGCATCGACGTCACGATCGTGAACGTCGCGCTGCCCTCCATCCAGCGCGAGCTGCATGCCCCGGTGTCCGGCCTGCAGTGGGTCGTGGACGCCTACACGATCGTGGTGGCCAGCTTCCTGATGCTTTCCGGTTCCACCGGGGACCGGATCGGCCGGCGGCGGACCTTCCAGACCGGCCTGGCGCTGTTCACGCTCGGCTCGCTGGCCTGCAGCCTGGCGCCGGCGCTGGGCTGGCTGGTGGCGTTCCGCGCGCTCCAGGCGCTCGGCGGGTCGATGCTCAACCCGGTGGCGATGTCGATCATCACGAACACGTTCACCGACCCCGCTGAGCGTGCCCGCGCGATCGGGCTGTGGGGTGCGGTGTTCGGCATTAGCCTGGCGCTCGGCCCGGTAGTCGGGGGTGCGCTGGTCACCTCCGTCGGCTGGCGGGGGATCTTCTGGGTGAACATCCCGGTCGGGGTCGCGGCGATCATCCTGACCGCGCTCTTCGTGCCCGAGTCCAGGGCGCCCCGGGCACGCCGCCTGGATCCGGTGGCCCAGATCCTGATCGTGGTGCTGCTCGCGTCGCTCACCTACGGGATCATTGAGGGCCCCAACGCCGGATGGGCCTCGGCCAGGATCCTGACCTGTTTCGGGCTCGCTGCCGCGGCGCTGATCTCCCTGATTGCTTACGAGCCGAGGCGGGACGAGCCGCTCATCGACCTGAGGTTCTTCCGCAGCGCGCCGTTCTCCGGCGCCACGGTGATCGCGATCTGCGCGTTCGCGGCGCTGGGCGGCCTCCTGTTCCTGAACACGCTGTATCTGCAGGACGTGCGGGGCTACTCTGCGCTGCGCGCCGGACTGTACCTGCTGCCGATTGGCGCGATGACCTTGCTGCTCGCCCCGGTAACGGGCCGCATCGTGGCCGCCCGGGGGCCGCGCCTGCCGCTGATCGTGGCAGGCATCGCGACCACCGCGGGCGGGATCATGCTGACCAGGCTCACCCGCGACAGCTCGGTCGGTTACCTCATGGCGTGCTACGTCGTCCTCGGCATCGGCTGTGGCACCGTGAACGCCCCGATCACGAACACCGCGATGTCCGGCATGCCGCGCTCCCAGGCGGGGGTCGCCGCGGGCATCGCGTCGACCAGCCGGCAGGTGGGCTCCACCCTCGGCGTGGCGGTCCTGGGCGCCACGGTGCTGTCGTCCCTGCACGGGTCGCTGCGGCTGGGCTTTGTCGACGCCAGCAGGGTGGGCTGGTGGATCATCGCCGGGTGCGGCGTGGTGATCCTGCTCGTCGGCCTGGCCACGAGCGGCCGCTGGGCCCGGAGCACCGCGGAGCGCACCGCGGCGACCCTCATGCCGTCAAACTCGCGGGTGCCGGTGTCGACCCCGTCGAGCTGAGCGCGCCCAGGACCCGGCCGGGTTCACCCGCCGGGGCCCGTCGCCGACACGACCGCGAACACCGCTCCCTGGTTGTCGGCCAGCACAGCCATGCGGCCATATGGGGTGTTCCAGGCGGGCCGCACCACGCTGCCGCCCAGTTCTTCGGCCTTGGCAACGGCGGCGTCCGCGTCGGCCACGCCGAAATAGGTGGCCCAGTTGGCCGGGACCTCCGGCGGGAAGTTGGGGTCAAGCTCGCCGATGCCGCCGATCGGGCTGCCACCGAGGTCGGCCGTGGCGTAGTTGAAGCCTTCCGAGCTCATGTCGCCGTACTCGTAGCCGAACACCGAGTGGTAGAAAGCCTTGTTGCCGGCGAAGTCGCGGCTCATGTTCTCGTTCCAGGTGAGCGCGCCTGGCTCGTTGGCCATCTGGATGCCGCTGTGCGAGCCGGCCTGCCAGATGCCGAAGAACGCGCCGCCCGGGTCGGCGGCGATCGCCATCCTGCCCACGTCCATGACGTCCATCGGCTCCATCGCGACCTGGCCGCCCGCTTCCCTGATCTTGCGCACGGTGTCTTCCGCATCGGCGGAGGCGATGTACGTGGTCCAGGCCGGCGGCATCTCGGCCGGGCCCATTTTCGGGCCGATGCCCGCCACCGGCCTGCCGTCCAGTTCGGCCATCGAGTACCCGCCGGACTCCGGCGGCCCCTCCTGGACGTCCCAGCCGAACAGGCCGGTGTAAAACGCCTTGGCCTTGCCAATGTCTGCCACCCCGAGATCCACCCAGCAAGGAGTGCCCGGCGGCCATGCGGTGTCGCGAGTAACCATTCGAATCCCCCCATGGACTCTGATTCGTTAAGCGCAGCTTATGGTAATGAGTCGCTTACGAAGCGTATACCAACGAGATTGGCCGTTCGGTGAATCGGTGAATCGGGACATTGACGGTCCTCGGCGGCAATCTCCGTACCCCAGACGCCGCCGGCGACGCCCGGCGCGGCGCTGGTGCGCACCGTGCAGCTCGGTAGCGCAACGTGACAACCTTAGCGTGGCGTGTGCCGTCTCGACTTACTAGGGACGGGAACGGGCAGCAGCCCGGCCGGCCACGGTGACAGGCTCGCGGAGGGGCATGGACAGGACACAGTTCTGGGTGCGGGTTGGGACCGCGATCGTCGCGATGGCCCTGGCCATCGCGCTCGCGGCGAGCGCCATCGCCGGGCGCTTTCCGCTGTGGCTGCGCTCCGCGCCGGGCCCGGCGCGGAGCTCCAGCACGCCTTCGCCAGGGCATTCCGGACCCGCGAGCGGATCGCCGTCGCCCAGCAAGACCGTCGGGCCCGCGCTGCCCAAGCTGTCTCTCGAGCAGATGGCGGGCCAGCGGGTGATCTACAGCTATGGCGGCCTCAGGCCGCCCGCCGGGCTCCTGCGGCTGATCAGTCACGGTGACGCCGCCGGAGTGATCTTCTTCAGCCAGAACGTCTCCAGCCGCGCACAGCTCACCAAGGTCGTCGCCGAGCTCGAGCAGGCCGATGCCAGCCCGGAGAATCCGGTCCGCACGCCGCTGCTGCTGATGACCGACCAGGAGGGCGGCCAGGTCCGCCGGGTGCCCGGCGCGCCGCTGCTCTCCGAGCTGCAGATCGGAGAGTCGGCGGACCCGTCGGCCGCCGCGACGAATGCGGGAGCGAGCGCCGCGCAGAATCTGCGGGGGATCGGGATCAACGTCAATCTGGCTCCGGTGCTGGACGTCTACCGCCAGCCGGGCGACTTCGACGACCAGTTCCAGCGCTCCTACAGCATGAACCCGGCCGTCGTGGGCGAGCTCGGGGCAGACTTCATCACCGCGCAGCAACGAGCGGGCGTCGCGGCCACGGCCAAGCACTTTCCGGGGCTCGGTGCCGCGGCTCAGCCGCAGGACACCGACAAGGTGCCGGTCACGCTGAAACTGCCGCTCGCCACGATCCGGGACACCGACGAGCTGCCGTACAAAGCGGCCATCGCCGCCGGGGTCCGGCTCGTCATGGTGTCGTGGGCGGTGTACCCGGCGCTCGAACCCGGCCGGCCCGCGGGCCTTTCCGCCACGATCGTCAACGGCGAGCTGCGCCAGCGGCTCAAGTTCAAGGGCGTGACGATCACCGATGCCCTCGAGGCAGGCGCTCTTCGCGCATTCGGCCCGTTCCAGAACCGGGCGCTGCTGGCGGCCGAGGCCGGAATGGACCTCATCCTCTGCTCCGTCCAGAACGTCGGCGAGGGTGAGCAGGCCACGGTCGGCCTCGAAGACGGCTACCGCGACGGCGAACTGGGCAAGCAGGCCTTCACCGCGGCGCTGCAGCGCGTGCTGGCGCTGCGGGAGAGCCTGCCCGGCTGACGCAGCCACGCGGACGCGGCAGTCAGGATTCTGCGTCGACCGGCTTTGAGCGCAGTGTGATCAAGGCGAGCAACGCGGCTGCGAGCGCCAGCCCAGCCGATAGATAGAGCACCGCACGCAATCCGTCATGGAACGCCGTATTGGCGACGCCGCTCAGCTCCTGGAGGATCTTCTCGAGGCCGGGAGGCAGACCCTTCGGTTCGGAGAGATTGCCGGTCTCGATCGCAGTGAAGACAAAGCCCCGGTAAATGGCCGGCACGTGCAGGTGGATCATCTGTGTGGTGAGGTTCGCGAAGATCTGCGAGAACATCAGCGAGCCCAGGATCGCGACCCCGCAGACCGTGCCGATCTCCCGGCTGGTGTTGGTGGCCGACGCGGCCATGCCGGAGCGCTCCGGCGGTACCGCCGAGAGCACCGACGAGGTGACCGGAACCACGGCGGTGCCAATGCCGATGCCGGCCAGCGCGAGCACGGCCACCAGCGGGCCGTAGGACGGGTGCGGACTGAGGTAGCTGTTGGCCGGGAGCAGGCCGATGGCCAGCAGCAGGCAACCAATTGTGATCGACCAGCGCGGCCCCACAATTGCCGTCCAGCGTCCCGCCAGCACCGAGGCGACGATCATCAGGACCGTCATCGGCAAGAACACCAGCGCCAGCCGGAATCCGGAGGCTCCGACAACGATGATCAGGTACAGCGCGGTGAAGAAGAAGATGGCGAACGTCGAGAAGTAAATGCAGAACGCGACAATATTTGGGGTGGTGAATTGCGGCAGGCGCAGGAAGCGCAAGTCGAGGAGCGGATTCGCGGCGCGCCTCTCCCGCCAGACAAACGCCACGACCAGCAGCGCGGCCACACACAACAGCGCGATCACTTCCGCTGCGCCGAAGCCGGCCGACTCCGAGTCGATGATCGCGAACGCGAACGCCGCCAGCGCCCCGGCACCCAGGAACGTGCCCGCGGTGTCGACGCGCGCCGCCGTGGGGTCGGCGCTTTCCGGCAGGATGACTACCGCGATGACCAGGGCGGCCAGACCGAACGCCAGGTTGAACCAGAAGATGCCCCGCCAGTTCCAGACCCCGATCAGCACGCCGCCGATGAGCGGGCCCGCGGCCAGGGCGAACCCGGATGTCGCGGCCCAGATGCCGATTGCCTTGCTCCTGGCCCTGGCCTCGGGGTATAGATGCCGGAGCATCGAGAGGGTGCCCGGCTCGCTGGCGGCCGCGCCCATGCCCATCACGGCGCGCCCGGCGATGAGCACACCGACGTTCGGGGCGAGCGCGCACACGACCGAGCCGGCGCAGAACACCGCGACGCCCGCCAGCATGACCTTCTTCCTGCCGAGCTCGTCGCCGATCATCCCGCAGGCGAGCATGAGGCTGGCGAAGGTGAGGGCATAGGCGCCGACGACCCACTGCAGCTGGGTTGGGCTCGCATGCAGGTCGCCGTACACCTCCCCGAGCGCGACGCTGACCACGGTGTTGTCGAGGAACGTCAGGAACAGCACCGTGCACAGCACGGCCAGGGCGAGCGACTGTCCGCCGTGGCGCGCGGCAGGCGCCTCGGCCGGGACGCCTACGGAGCGGACCACGTGGCTACGTGCCTGACTTGCAGGCCGCAGGCAGCGACGAGGTGCTCCCGCCGTTTTCCAGCGCCAGCAGGCCGCAGAAGCTGGCGACGCCGACCTTCCAGGTCCCATCCTGGAGCACCGCGGTGCCCTTCTGGTTCTTCAGCTCAGGGGTGCCGCCCACCAGGATGCTGTACGTCACCTCGGCCTCCGAGGACGTGATCACCGTCACTTTCGTGACCTGCGCGGTCGCGGTGGCGGCCAGACCCGAGCCGGCCTGGGACTTGATGATCGAGGCGAACGTGGACCCGTCCTGCAGCAGGCTCACCCGCTTCGCCACCGGGGTCTTCGCGTTGAAGAAGGCTTCCCAGTTGGTCGTGATCTCCGTCTGGTCGGCGGCGGTGGACGATGAGCCCGATGACGTCGACGGGCTGGCTGCGGGCGTCGAGGACGATGACGCGGGAGGTGTCGAACTGCTACTGCTGCTGCCGCATGCGGCGAGGCTAAGGCCGACCATGCACGCCAGCAGAATCGAGGAAATCAATCTCCGAGTAATCACCCAGTCATTCTCCAGCTTCCTGCTTGCTCTGGCGATGCAGATCCTGACGCTCACGTCAGCGTGTCGGCGTGGTCTGGCACGTAAGTCTGCAATTCTCGCGGGGCCCGCACATAACCCTGGGACGGCGGCCGCACCGGCAGCTTGATCGGCGCGGGCCGCTCGTCGTGGTACGGAATGGTGGAGAGCAGGTGCGCGATCATGTTGATCCTGGCGCGCCGTTTGTCTTCGCTCTCCACCACGTACCACGGCGCCTCCGCGGTGTCAGTCTGCACGAACATCTGGTCTTTGGCCCGCGAGTAGTCCTCCCACCTGGTTATCGACTCCAGGTCCATGGGGGACAGCTTCCAGCGCCGCATGGGATCGTCGAGCCTGGCCCGGAACCGGCGCTGCTGCTCATCGTCGCTCACGGAGAACCAGTATTTCCGCAGCAGGATGCCGTCCTCGACCAGCATCCGCTCGAAAATCGGGCACTGATGCAGGAATCTGGAGTACTCCGCCTTGGTGCAGAAACCCATGACATGCTCGACGCCCGCGCGGTTGTACCAGCTGCGGTCGAATAGCAGCACCTCGCCGGCGGTCGGCAGCTGCTCCACGTAGCGCTGGAAGTACCACTCACCCTTCTCCCGCTCGGTCGGCGCGGGCAGCGCGGCAATCCGCGCGACGCGGGGGTTCAGGTACTGGCTGACCCGTTTGATCGCGCCTCCCTTGCCCGCGGCATCGCGGCCCTCGAAGATCACCACGATCCGGGCGTGCTCGGCGCGCACCCACTCCTGGACCTTCATCAGCTCGCCCTGCAGCCGGTACAGCTCCTTCTCGTAGACCGCCCGGTCCAGGCGCTTGGCGGGCTGCTTCGCCGCCTTGGACTTGCCGTCCTTGCTCGCCGCGCCGCTCTTGTCAGCCACCGCCGCTCCTTCCGCCGTCGCTAAGTCCATAGTCACATTGGCGGCTATTCGGAACGCAGTACCGCGGCCGGGTTCAGCCGGGCGGCTCTCCGGCCGGACGGCAGGGTGACCGCGATCGCGGCGGTGATCGCCACTGGCGCGGTGAGCAGCAGGAGCGGCAGCGGCGTGATGGCACCCGTGGAGAGCCCTGCTTCGCCTGCGAAGAGCCCCCACGCCCAGTGACCGCCGGCTATGCCGAGGGGCAGGCCGACGAGCAGGGCGAGCCCGGTCATGGCGGCGGCCTGCCACGCGGTGATCGCGATCAGCTGGCCGCGCAACAGCCCCAGCGTCCTGAGGATGGCGAAGTCGCGGCGGCGCCTGCGCGCCGAGGCCACGGCGAACTGGGCGAGCACGGCGAGGCCGAGCAGCGCGAGGATGCCGGCCAGGACCTCCGGCGTGCCGTCGACGAGGGCGTAGTTGACGACGCTGTTCGGGCGCTGGTCGGTGATCAGGCACGTCGGCTGCTCCACCGTGGCGCAGAACGGCCTCATGGCACGCTCGAAGTCGGCCATGTCTGCCGCCTGGCGCGGCCCGCGGTCGAACCGCAGCAGCACGAAGTTGTAGCCGGCGCCGTTAGCTGCCGATGACTGCGGCTCGAGCAGAGACGCCGTCACCAGGGCGCCCTCCCCCAGGTCGGTGGGGGTAAAGCTGCCCTGGCCGAAGTAGGGGAAGACGGCCTGGCCGACGATCACGGTCTGCTCCTGCCCGCGCCCGGCCGCTGTGACCGGCACCGTCTGGCCGAGGTCCTTGCCAACTAGGCGGAGCACCGAGGTACCGAGCACGATCTGCCGCTGTGAGTGCGGTGAGCGACCGGCCAGCAGGGTCGGCGGCGTAACCGGGCCGCGGCCCTGGGCCAGCCCGATTGCGGGCACGACCGCGCTGCCGATCTGCACGGTGCCGTGCAGGCCATAGGTCCAGCCGGCGATGCCCGGCACGTGCGCCGTGATCCTCTCGAACTCCCGCGGCGTGATCGTGGTGAAGCCGAGGTCGACCTCGGCGTTCCAGGACTGGCCGTACAGCCGCGGCGTGTGCACCAGGTGCAGCAGGTTGGCGCCAAACGTAGCGGCGGCGGTGACCGCCGCAAGCGACAGCGCCAGGCCGAGCAGGACGCTGCGCACCGGGACGGCGGTGCGCCCCTGGCCTGGGTCAAATGCCAGCCGCACGCCGGTGACCGCGGTGACCGGCGCGCCGGCCCGCGCCAGCCATCCGGCCGCTCCAGAGCGGCGGCCGGCCGTTTCGGCCCCGTTGCGCTCGGCAGCGCGCCGCGCCGACGCCAGGCGCCAGGCAAGCCAGGCGACGCGCCCTAGCAGCAAGGCCACGATGCCGATAAAGCCCACGGTCAGCACCGGGAAGTCGACGCTGACGCCGGGATCGGGCTCGGCGAGCCTGGCCGGCCCGATCGGCATCAGCGGCGACGCCGCGATCGCCACGCCGCACGCCAGCACCGCGCCGGCGGCCGCGGCCGCGCCTACCTCGGCCAGGCCCACCGCTGCCAGCTGGCGGCGGGTCAGCCCCAGCGCGGCGAGCGTCGGGTTGTCCCGGGCCGCCGCGAGCAGCTGCCGCGAGGCGACCTGGCCCACGATGAGCAGCGCGGTGATCGCGAGCACGAGCGCGAACAGGGCCAGCGTCACCGCTTGCGGCCGGATTGACCGCTCGACCGTTCCTGCCTGCGTGGCCTCGTCGGCCACGAAGATCTGCCCCCCGGTAGCCCGGTACTGGTGCCGGCGCGCGAGCGCCTGGGCCTGGCTGGTCAGCTCGCCGAGCGTCGCCCCCGGCCGCAGCTTCACGTACGCGCCGTCGAAGCCCCAGTAGCCGGGGCCGAGCTCGCGCCAGAGCGCCCTGCTGGCCAGGATGATCGGAAGCCGGTCAAGCACGGTGACAGGGACGACCGAGCCACGGGTGACCATGATCCCGACCACCCGCTCCGGCAGCCGACGGATGTGCTGGGGGCCCGCGTCGGGAGCGGCGCCCAATTCGAGCGTGCTGCCGACCCGAAGGTGCAGGTCCTGCGCGGCGATCTGGTCGACGGCGACCTCGCCGGGCCGGTCCGGGCTCGGCAGCCGCCCGGACAGCATCTTCGGGATCTCCAGGGAGCGGCCGTACCTGCTGTCGAGCGGCGCGGCGACGACGGCCGCCCCGTCGAGCCTCCCGCCGGGCTCGAGCGGCAGCACCTGCAGCCCGACCAGCGGCGCTATCGCCGCCACGCTCGGCAGCCGGGCCAGGGCATCGTCGTAACCGCCGGACCCGTTGTCGGCGGGCGAGACGAGTGCGTCCGACGCCTTGAACACATCGAGGAACCTGGGGTACGCGCTGTCGGTCCGCCGCGCGCCGGCCGCGGCGGTCAGCACCACGCCGCCGGCCAGGCCGACGAGCAACACCAGGGCCACCCAGCTCAGCCAGCGGCCACGCAGTTCGCGGGCGGCAAGGCCCAGCACGGCGCGCATCCACATCACCCCCTCGACGGCGCGACCCGTCATGGCCAGCCTTCTCGCTGCACCCCGCGCCCGGCAAGGGCACTGCCTGGCCGGCGGCCGGTGTGCCCAGCACCACCCCCGGCAGCGTCCTGGGCCGCGTGGGGCATCCTTGGTGCGACCCCCTAACGCAACATCAGCCGGAGGCGCGGGATGGAAGATCGCCCGGACATGCGAGCCTCGGACGCCGACCGGCAGGAGGTCGTCGAGCGTCTGCGCGGCGCGCTGGACGAGGGTCGGCTGAAGATGGACGAGTACCTCGAGCGCATGGGGCTCGCCTATGAGGCGGTGACCTATGGCGACCTCGTCCCGCTGTATCGCGACCTGCCGGAGGCCAAGCCGGTGGCAAGGCCGGTGGCAAGGCCGCAGGCAGCGGCGCCGCCGGCCCCGGTTGCGGCGCCGAAGGCCGAGGTCGCCAGGCGCGGCGCCTTCGCCAGCCTGCCGACACCTGTCAAGGTGCTGTGGACGATCTGGGCCACCGTGGTATCTATCAACGTGGTGGTCTGGGTGCTGGTCAGTGCCACCACAGCGCACCTGATCTACCCCTGGCCGCTCTGGGTTGCCGGTCCCTGGGGAGTCGTGCTGCTGGGCGTGACCGCCATCGCCGGCACGATCCGGCGCGGCGGCCGCGCGTGATGTTCCCGATGCCCCGCACGTCCGATGAAGGAAGGCAGAAGCCATGACGGAACCCACGCTGGCGCACGCCGGCCCGCCGTCGGCGGCGCAGCCGCTTTTCATCCTGGCCATGGATCACCGTGACTCGTTCGGGCGGACGCTGTTCGGCGTCAAGGACACGCCGACCGGCCAGCAGCTCGCGGACATGCGCAGCGCCAAGTCACTGATCTTTGAGGCCGCCGAGCGGCTGATAGGCACCGACCTCGGCGGCGGCCAGCTCGGGATCCTGGTTGACGAGCAGCTCGGCGCCGACGTCGCCCGGAGGGCGAAGGCGGCGGGGTTCGTGCTCGCCATGCCCGTCGAGGTCAGCGGGTCCGACTGGTTCCGGTTCGAGTACGGCGACGACTTCGGAGAGCACATCGAGGAGTTCGACCCCGACTGGATCAAGGTCCTGGTGCGGTTCAACCCCGCCGACCCCGCCGACCTCCAGCAGGATCAGCTCGCCGGGCTGCGGCGGCTTGGCGACTGGGCCGCCGCGCACCGCCGCCGCTGGCTGATCGAGCTCCTGGTCCCGCCGACCCGCCAGCAGCTCGCCGCGCACGAGGACCAGGCCCTGTTCGACGAGCGGGAGCGCCCGGCGCTAACCGCGCAAGTGATCACCACGATGACCGAGGCCGCTGTCCGCCCGCAGATCTGGAAGCTGGAGGGCTACGAGACCACCGAGGGCGCGCAGCTGGTCCTCGACTCGATCAAGCAGTCCGAAGACCCCGGCAGCTCCTGCATCGTGCTGGGCCGCAACGCCCCGGAGCGGCAGGTCGACCACTGGCTCGACGTCGCCGCGCCGTTGCCGGGCTACGTCGGCTTCGCGATCGGGCGCAGCATCTGGGACGAGCCGCTGGCCGACTTCGTGGCGGGCCGGTCGAACCGGGACAGCACCGAAACCGAGATCTCGGACCGCTACGGCCGCTTCATCCGCCGCTACCTCGAGGCGGACCGGATGCCGGCCGAAGGCGCGGGGCTGCGCTCCGAGCCGTTTACGCTCATCCACCCGCGGCTGACCCCCGACCGCGAGGCCGTCATCCGCCGCGCCGTGGCCGGGACCGACCCGCGTGGCAGCCGCCTGCCGGCCTGGATGGTCCAGTCGCTGCTCGCCGAAGTCGACGCGCTCCGGGCCGAGGCCAACTGACGCCGTCTAGCGACGCAGCCCGGGCTCAGCCGTCGTTACTGCTCTCGTGCCGCCAGTTCTGGCCGAGCTCGTTGTCGTGCAGCCGGCGCAACAGGTGCGCGTAGTGGTCCAGCCGGTCCGCGGCCTGCTGCATCTCGTGGAAGTCATGGCCGTGGTCGCGCGCGGGCGTGCGCTCCTCGCTCCGCTTGCGCACGATCCGCAGCTCCTCCCGGCTCAGCTCCGCCACCTTGTCCAGGACCTCTTCCAGATCCATTGCTTCCCCTCTGTAGCCGGCAGCTCTGTAGCCCGGCAGCTCTCTAGCCCGGCAGCGGAGTCAGATGCCGCCGAGCGTCGTGATCAGCTGAATGACCTGATACGCCGCACCAAAATCGGATGCCGCGTAGCGCAGCGTACAGCCATCCTTGAGTTCCACGCCCGGCACCAGCAGCGCGCGCTCGGTCATATGCGGCATGAGCACGTCAACCTCGACGGTCACCGGGCCGTCGAAGCGCAGCGGCCGGACGGCGGCACGGTCGGCGAGGGCCGGGGGAACCTCCGCCTCGATCCTCTCGCAGGCCTCGTCCGGGTGCAGCAGCGCCGCGGCGCGGGTGCCCAGCCCCTGCTTCACCACGACCGTGTGCATGCCCGGCGCGACGTCGGCCGCCTCGGCGGCCACGCTGTCATCGCCGGATACCAGCACCACGGGCACGCCGCTGTGCGCCGCGAGCGCCGTGTTCAGGCCGAGTTCGCCGAGCGAGCGCCCCTCGCAGCGCACGTCGGCGACCACGCGGCTGTTGATCGTGTGCGCCAGCACCGAGCCTGGCGTGCCGGCCTTGCCGTGGTAGCCGATGCACAGCACGGCGTCGACGTTGTCGGCCAGGCCGGCCATCATCCCGTACGGCTTGGGCTTGCCGCGGAGCAAAACGGAACGGCGGTCGAGGAGTTCGGGCAGCAGGTTCCTGAAGGCCGAGTGCGCCTCGGTGACCAGCACTTCCGCCCCGGGGTCGGCGGCGTGCACGCCCCGGACGGCGGCGCTGGCCTCTGCGGTCAGCTGCCTGCGGTTGCGCTCGTACTCGCTGTGGCCGGGCCGGACGTCCTCGGGGTCCACCACACCCGCGGCGCCCTCCATGTCGACAGAAATCAGAACCCGCATCGCGCACTCCCGTCAGCCGTCCGTTTCTGGCCGGCACGTTACGCCAGTACCCTCGGGAGCCGGACGGCCACGTATGGGGGAGGAAACGGTGGCGCTGATCGCGCTTCAAGGTCGACGGCTTCGAGCCGCGGCAGGTCGCTGGCGTGGACGCCGACTGGTTCAGCCTGCTGACCTTCGCGAAGACGTTCACCTCCGGGATCGTCGGCACGGCCACGACGCTGCTGGCGTCCGCGGGCACCGAGGAGGGCTCGCGGTCGTACGTGGCCACGGAGCGGATCACCGGCCGCACCGACGACGGGCGCGAGGGCTCGGTCACCGTTCAGATCAACCTGGCCGGGAGCTGACGGCCGCGGTCAGAGCCCCTTGAGGCTGCCGATGTCGAGCGACCCGGAACCGCTGATCGCCCGCTCTGCCTGGCGCACGTAGGCGGCCGGGTCCTTGTCCACCGGCTCGACGCCCTGGTAGTGGCGCGCCTCGTAGGCGGCGAACGCGACCGCGAGGTCGTGGCGCAGCTGCAGGCTGGCGTACCTGCGGAAGTCGGTGAGGCCCTCGCGCTCCTCCTCGGCCATGTGGTCGCCGTTGGCCTTGTTTGCCGCGGCAACCGCGGCGAACCAGTCGCTGCTTCCCACGTCGTGGGGGCCGACGGCGACGACGGCATCCCGGATCTCGTTGTGGTCTCCGATGGCGTCCAGCGTCTCTGCCTCTCCGCTTCCCAGGCGGCCGGCCAGCTTGTCCACTTTGAGCAGTTCGGGATAGAAGATCGCTTCCTCGGCGGCGGCGTGCAGTTCGAGGAACGCCGCGAGACGGGACCAGAGGGCGCTCAGCGTGCCGGTGTCCGCGGGGTCGATCTGCTCGAGCATGGCGAACTGCCGGCGCTGCTCGTGATGGTCGTCAAGGATCAGCTGGGTGATGTCCACAGTTCCTCCCGTCGCGGCGAGCCTACCCGTCCGGCAGCTGGCCCCAGGCGGCCATTGTCACCTGCGACATGAACGTGAAGCCGGGATCCTGGCATGCCTCGATCGCCGAGGCGATCACGGCGTCGTCGAGCCCGAGGGCCGCCATGTCGCTGCGTAGCTGCTCGAACGTCAGCTGCCACGCCGTCGCTCCCGGCGAGCCGCCGGGCCAGAGCCGGACGTGGCCCTCGGTCCCGATGTCGGCCAGGCCCGCTGCGGCGAGGCCGGCCAGCAGCACGCGGCCATACTCGGGGTCGAAGCCCCGGGCCCGCAGCACGTCGTTGGAGCTGACGGCGGCCGCGTTGAAGGCCCGGCCGGCGGGCTGATCCGCGTCGGCCACCACCGACACGAAGTCCATCTCCTCGGCCACCAGCTGGCCGCCCGGCTTGAGGGCGGCGGCGAGCTTCGATAACACCGCGTGCCGGTCCGGCAGGTGGGCCAGGACCAGGCGGCAGTGCACCAGGTCGAAAGCGGCGGGCGGGAGGTTGTCGGCGGTGATGTCGTGGCGCAGCACGCGCAGGTTCGCCTCGCTGCGGCTCTCCAGGAACCGCGTGTCGATGTCGGTAGCCACGACCTCGCCGCCCGGGCATACCTGGCCGCACAGCCACCGGGCGACCGACCCGGCGCCGGCGCCCACCTCGAGGCACCGCCACCCGGGGCCGACACCCCTGGCGCGCAGGTGCCTGATCGTCGCCGGATCCAGCCACTGCTCCAGGGATCTCAGCCGGGCCAGCGTCTTGCGCCAGGCGTCGTCGAGCCCGTATCCCGCGGCGCCGTCAGTTGCCATGTCACGTCACCCCGTGCCGAGGTATCCGCTCCAATATTGGATGGTAAGGGCTGAGGGGGCGGTATGAAACGATGTCCCGATGGGCAGGTCCGGCTTCCCCCTCACGACACCGCGGCTCAGCCTCCGCCCGTACGTCTTCGACGATCTTGACGCGCTGTACGACATCCAGTCCCTGCCAGAGGTGACGCGTTATCTGATGTACGGCACCCGGGACCGCGACCAGGTCCGCGAGATCCTCGAGCAGAGGATCCGGGCAGATGGGCCGGAACGGGACGTCGTCAACCTGGCCGTCGTACTGCCGGACTCTGGCACGCTCATCGGAGACGTGGTGCTGTTCCTGCGAAACCCGGAGCACCGGCAGGGCGAGATCGGATACGTGTTCCACCCGGACCATGGCGGCCGGGGCTACGCCACCGAGGCGGCCAGGGTGCTGCTGCGGCTCGGCTTCACGGACTACGGGCTGCACCGGATCATCGGCCGCCTCGACGCGCGCAACACGGCATCGGCGCGGGTCCTCGAGCGCCTCGGCATGCGCCGCGAGGCCCACTTCGTGGAAAACGAGATCGTCAAGGGCGAGTGGACCGACGAGGTCGTGTACGCGATGCTCGAGGACGAATGGCGGTCGCAGCAGGTCTGACCCAACTCGGCGGGCCCCCGTCGGCCGGGTGAGCCGGCGGGCGCATCATGGTGGCCGTCACCCCCGACCGGGACTCCGCGGGGCTGATACGGCGCGCGGCCAGGATCGCGTCCAGGCTCAAGGCCGACCTCGACGTGGTGCACGTCGCCCCGGCGGACGGCGCCACCCGCAACCGCGGCGCAACCGGCGAGCTGCGCGAGCTTGCGGCTAACGTCGGCGCCCGCTGGCACGAGGTGGAAGACGACGACCCGGTCCGGTCCATCGCCCGGTTCGCGCGGGAGCACCAGATCACCCAGATCGTGATCGGCTCCAGCAGCCGCAACCGGTGGCAGCAGCTCACCGGCGGCGGGTCGAACGTGACAAGGATCCTCAGGGAGGCCGGCTCGGTCGGGATCGACGTTCACGTCATCGCCCGGCGCGACCTGGACGCCGACCGTTCGTGACGCCGGCTCGCGCGGTCAGTCCGGTTCGCCCGGTGCGGCCGGGGTGGAATGGTCCCAGTCGGACAGCAGCGTGCGGATCCCGGTGACCAGCGCGATCGGGTAGTCGAGCATGACGTGGTGGGCGGCCGCCGGGATCTCGATCACTGGCGCGAGCCGGCCGAGCCGGTCGTACATCATGTCGCTCATCTGCTGCGACACGATGCCGTGCTCGGCGCGGAACAGCGCCACCCGGCAGTCAAGCCGGGTCAGCAGCGCCGGGGGGAGCTGGTGCCTGGCGAAGATGCGCGGGTCGAACTTCCAGCTCCACCCGCCGGGGACCGGGCGGATCGACGTCTCGGCCACGTGCGCCGCGACGTAGGGCAGGGTGGGCTGGTCCGGGATCGGGTGGAACCTGGCGATGGCGGCCTCGGCCGTCGGGTAGACGCGCAGCGGCCCGAACGCGCGCTGCTCGCGGGCGGCGCGCTCCTCCGGGGTGATGTCGCGCACCGGCGAGTCCACGGCCACCGCCCCGGCCACGCTCGGGCCGTGCAGGCTCGCCGCGCGCAGCGTGACGAGGCCGCCCATGCTGTGCCCGATCACGGTGGGCGGGGCCGTGATCCCCGCGTCGGCGGCGACGGCGAGCACCTCCTGCGCCCACACGTCCAGGCCGTAGTCCTCGCGCCGGCCGCTGTCACCGTGCCCGGAAAGGTCGAGCGCGACCACCATGTGTTCGGCGGCGAGCAGCGGGGCAATGTGATCCCACCAGCGCGCGTGGGCCGCGCCCCCGTGCACGAGCACGATGCCGCGATCCTCGCGGTCGCCGTAGGTCCGGTACGCGATCGAGGCCCCGGCAACGTCGACCGCGGCTTGCTTGGCCGGCGTGCCGATCGCGGCGAGGAACCATTCCGGCGGTCGGCCGGGATCGTCAGGTGCGGGCAGCGCCATGAACAAAGCGAACCAGATGCACCGGCGTAGGTCACGCCCCGGCCCCGCCTGCGCGCGGCTGCGTGCTGCCCCGGTCCTGCCTGCGCGCGGCTGCGCGCTGCCCCGGCCCTGCCTGCGCGCGGCTGCACGCTGCCCCGGCCCTGCCTGCCCGAGGCCCCGCGTTACTGCGCCACCTTCGTCCGGCCGAGACAGGACAAAGTTGGGGCGCTAGTTCGTGGGAGCCGGGCTCGATGGAATGCGTGCCTGGTGCGGGTGCCTTTCCCCTTGACAGCGGCGGGGCTAACCGCTATCTATATAACCGTTAGCTATAACCGTCAGCTCGCATGACGGCGTCCGGAAAGGGGCCTGGCTGGTGCAGCAAGAAGTAGTGCTGGCGATGCTGGCGAAGGAGCCGTCGCACGGTTACGAGCTGCGTGCGCGGCTTCGGGAAGCGCTCGGCCCGCTCGGCGACGCTATGAACGACGGGCAGGTCTACGTAACGCTGGCCCGGCTGGAAAAGGCCGGCCTGGCAACGTCCGAGCAGTCTGCCGGGCGGCGGGACCGGCCGGACCGCAAGGTGTACGCGCTGACCGCCGCCGGGCAGCAGCGCGTCGCCGGGTGGCTGGCCGAGGTCAGCTGGCCGCGGCCGGATCTCGCGGAATTCCACCTCAAGCTGATCGCGGCGGCGGCGGCCGGGCTGGCCGACCCGCTGGCAATCGTTGACACCCAGCGGCGCGAGCTGCTGCGGCGGCTGCGTGACGCGCAGCGCGCCGCGCTGGACGAGCCGGACGGCTCGTCCGCCGGGCTGCTGTTGGAGGGCATCGTGCTTCGTCTGCAGGCCGACCTGCGCTGGCTGGAGGCCTGCGAGCGGAACTGGACACCCCGGAAGGACCACAGATGAACGACGACGGTGCATGGGTGCTGCGGGCCTGCGGGCTGCGCAAGGAGTACGGCAAGGGTGAGGGGCTGGTGCGCGCGGTCGACGAGGTCGACCTCGACGTCGCCAGCGGCGAGACCGTCGCGGTGATGGGGCCCAGCGGCTGCGGCAAGTCAACGCTGCTGCACCTGCTGGGCGGGCTGGACCGGGCGTCGGGCGGTGAGCTGTGGCTGGACGGCCAGCGCATCGACCAGCTCGGTGAGCGGGCGCTGGCCCGGCTGCGCCGGGACAAGATCGGGTTCATCTTCCAGGCTTTCCACCTGATGGACGAGCTCACCGCGGCCGAGAACGTCGAGCTGCCCGCGCTGCTGGCCGGGCGGTCGGCACGCTCGGCCAGGCGGCGGGCGGCGGAATTGCTGGACCGGGTGGGCTTGGCCGACCGGGCCGGGCACCTGCCCTCGCAACTGTCCGGGGGCCAGCGCCAGCGGGTGGCGATCGCCCGCGCCCTGGTCAGCGACCCGCAGCTGGTGCTGGCCGACGAGCCGACCGGCAACCTGGACAGCCAGGCCACCGTGGAGGTGCTCCGGATGTTCGAGGACCTGCACTCCTCGGGGCAGACGCTGTTGGTCGTCACGCACGACTCACGCATCGCCGCCACCGCGGACCGGCTGATCTCCATGCGCGACGGCGCGTTCGTGGACGAGACCAGGCTGACCGGCGGCAGCAGCGGGGACCTCGGCTCCCTGGCCGGGCTGAACGGGCTGACCGAGTAAGGGAGCAAGGACCATGGGCAAGATCAGACTTGTTGGCCGCCTGGTCGGCCGGGACCTGCGGCGCCGGCCCGGCCCGGCGCTGCTGCTGGTGCTGGCGATCACCGCCGCCACCGCCACGCTGACCCTGGGGCTGGTCCTGCACGGGGTCACCAGCCAGCCATACCAGCAGACCCGGGCCGCGACGTACGGCCCGGACGTGGTGGCCCTGATCTCCGGGGAATCCGGGCTCAGCCCGGCCCGGGCCGCTGCCGAGGTCAGGACGCTGACCCACGCGGCGGGGGTCACCGGCTACAGCGGCCCCTTCCCGGTCGCCTCGGCTGTGCTGCGGTTCCGCGGCCTGGCCGAGGGCGTAGCGGCTGAGGGGCGGCCCGAGGCGCCGGCGTCGGTCGACCGGCCGAAGGTACTCGCGGGCACCTGGGTGCGGCCCGGCGGCATCGTGCTGGAGCGCACGTTCGCCGAGGCGCTCGGGGTCGGCGTCGGCGGCCGGGTGACGCTGGACGGCCGGCCCTACCGGGTGGCGGGGATCGCGGTCACCGCCGCCGTCGTGCCGTACCCGAACATGTGCGGCCCCGCGTACGGCTGCGTCTTCGATCTGCCAGGCCCTAACAACTTCAACCCCGGGCTCGCCTGGGTCACCGAGCCGGATGCCCGCTCGCTCGCCTCGGCGCACGCCCCGCTGTCGTACCTGCTGAACCTGAAGCTGAAGGATCCCGCCACGGCCCCGGCGTTCGCGTCCGAGCACCGGCCCCCGCCGGTGGCTAACTCGCCGGTCCTGCCGTGGCAGACCTTGCAGGCCGGGTACGGCCTGGAGGTGCACGCCGAGCAGACCGTGCTCACGCCCGCTGCCTGGCTGGCTGGGCTGCTGGCGATTGCCAGCGTGGCCGTGCTGGCCGGCGGCCGGATGGCGGAGCGCACCCGGCGGGTCGGGCTGCTCAAGGCGGTCGGCGGCACCCCTGGGACGGTCGCGGTCGTGCTGCTGGCCGAGAACCTGGTGCTGGCCCTGGCCGCCGCGGCGGCCGGGCTGGCGATCGGCCGGCTGGTCGGCCCGCTGCTCGCCAGCCCCGGCGCCGCCCTGGTCGGCACCCCGGGCGCGCCGGCGTTCAGCCTGTCCATCGTCGGCCTGGTAGTGGCCGTGGCCCTGGTGGTGGCGCTGGCCTCCACGCTCGTCCCGGCCATCCGCGCGGCCCGGACCAGCACGGTCAGCGCGCTCGCGGACAGCGCACGCCGGCCGCGACGCCACGGCGTGCTGATCAGGCTGTCGCGCCGGCTGCCGGTGCCGCTGCTGCTCGGGATGCGGCTGATCGCCCGCAGGCCGCGCCGGGCCCTGCTGAGCACGGCCAGCGTCGCGGTCACCGCCGGCGGCATCGTCGCCGTACTGGCCTTCCACACCACCGTCCACCTGAATGCCGCCACGCTGTCGAACGGCCTGGGCAACCCGATGATCGACCGGGATGAGCAGATGCTGACGGTGCTGACCGTGGTGCTGGTCGCGCTCGCGATCCTGAACGCGATCTGCGCGGCCTGGACCACTGTGCTGGACGCCCGGCACTCCTCGGCGCTCGCCCGCGCGCTCGGCGCGACGCCGGAACAGGTCACCGCCGGGATAGCCGCCGCGCAGGTACTACCCGCCGCGCCGGGCGTGCTGCTCGGCATTCCGCTCGGCATCGGGCTGTACGCGGTCGCGGTCCAAGGGATCGGAATCATCATCCCGTCCGTCTGGTGGCTGGCCGCCGCGGTACTCGGCACCCTCGCCGCCGTCGCCGTGCTGGCCGCGATCCCGGCCCTTGCCGACGCGCGCCGGCCGGTGTCCCCGATCCTGCAGTCCGAAACGGCGTGATGTCATGGGCAAGCTGTCACTCATAGGGCGCCTGGTCGGCCGGGATCTGCGGCACCGGCCGGGTCCGGCCGTACTGCTGCTGCTGGCGATCACCGCCGCCACCGCCACGCTGACCCTGGGGCTGGTCCTGCACGGGGTCACCAACCAGCCGTACCGGCAGACCAGGGTCGCGGCCAAGGGGCCGGACGTGGTGGCCCAGCTCGGCGGGCAGGGCCGCGGGGCGAGCGGGTCGGCGGCGGCCGTACGGGCCCGGACCGAGGCACAGGTCAAGACGCTCACCGGGAAGCCAGGGGTGATCGGTTACAGCGGGCCTTACCCGGTCGCGTCGGCGGCCGTACGGGCACGCGGCCTGACCGCGGGTGTCGAAGTCGAAGGGCGGGCCCAGGCTCCGGCATCGCTCGATCAGCCGAAGGTGACCGCGGGGACGTGGGTGCGGCCGGGCGGCGTCGTGCTCGAGCGCACGTTCGCCGAGGCGCTGGGGGTCAGCGTCGGTGACCGGGTCACGCTCAACGGCCGGGCGTTCCGGGTGGTGGGGATCGCTGTCACCGCCGCGGGTCTGCCGTACCCGAACCTCTGCTATTACCCCGGTGGCGGGTGCATCTTCGACCTTCCTGGGCGGTTCACCGCCAGCGACATCGGGTTTGCCTGGGTCACCGAGCCGGGTGCCCGCTCGCTCGCCTCGGCGCGGGCGCCGTTGCAGGCCTTCCTGAACCTGAAGCTCAAGGACCCGGCCACGGCGTCGGCCTTCGCCAGCAGATATGGCTCGGGGCCCAATTCGCCGCTCCTGATCCCGTGGCAGTCCATCCAGACCGGCAGCGGCTTGCTGATACAGGACGAGGAGTCTGTGCTCTCGCCTGCTGCCCTGCTGACCGGGCTGCTGGCGATCGCGTGCGTGGCCGTGCTGGCAGGCGGCCGGATGGCCGAGCGCATCCGCCGGGTCGGGCTGCTCAAGGCGGTCGGCGGCTCCCCGGAGACGATCGCGGTCGTGCTGCTGGCCGAGAACCTGGTGCTGGCCGTGGTGGCCGCGGTGGCCGGCCTGGCGATCGGGTGGCTGGCCGCCCCGCTGGTCGCCAGTCCTGGTGCCGCCCTGGTCGGCACCCCCGGCGCTCCGGCGTTGACCCCGTCCAGCGTCGGCCTGGTGCTGGCCGTCGCTCTCGCGGTAGCGCTGGTCGCGACGCTCGTGCCCGCCATCCGCGGCGCCCGGACCAGTACGGTGAGCGCGCTGGCCGACGCGGCCTGGCAGCCGCGGCGCAGGCCGTGGCTGATCGCGCTGTCCGCCCGGCTCCCGGTGCCGCTGCTGCTCGGGCTGCGGCTGGTGGCCCGCAGGCCGCGCCGGGCCCTGCTGAGCCTGGCCAGCGTTGCGGTCACCACCGCCGGCATCGTCGCGGTGCTGGCCTTCCACACCACCGCCGGACTGAATACCGCGGGCCTGCCGCGCGGGCTGGGCAATCCGGTGTTCGAACGGGACGAGCAGGTGCTGATGGTGGTCACCGTAGTGCTGTTCGCGCTCGCGGCCCTGAACGCGATCTGCGCGGCCTGGGCGACCGTGCTCGACACCGGGCGTGCCTCGGCGCTGGCCCGCGCGCTCGGCGCGTCGCCGCGCCAGGTCACCGCGGGGATAGCCGCGGCGCAGGTGCTGCCGGCCGTGCCCGGCGTGCTGCTCGGCATCCCGCTCGGCATTGGGCTGTTCGATGTCGCCGCTCAGGGTACCGGGGTGGTCGTCCCGCCGGTATCGTGGCTGGCCGGCGCCGCGCTCGGCACCCTGGTCGTGCTCGCCACGCTGGCCGCGATCCCGGCCCGTGTTGGCGCTCGCCGGCCGGTTTCCCCGGTCCTGCAGGCCGACTCGGCCTGACCTGACCAACTGGCGCCCCGAAGGGTGGCGTGCGTTGACCCGCATTTAAGGAAACCGCGCGATGATGGTCCTGGCAGGTGCGCTCCGCATCCGGGCGGGCGTGCTGCGCGACGCTGCCCTGGAGGTGCGCGATGACCATCGGCGAGACCCTGGCGAAAGCACGCCGGAGCGCGGGTCTCACCATTACGCAGGTCAGCGAGCGCACGCGGGTCAGGGAAACGATCATCCGGGGTATCGAGGAGGACGATTATTCCGCGTGCGGCGGCGATTTTTACGCCCGCGGCCACATCAGGAGCATCGCCCGCGTAGTCGGAGCCGATCCGGTCCCGCTGATCGCCGAGTACGACGCGACGGTGCGGGCGCCGGAGGAAATCACCGCGGCCGAGGCGCTAGAGCCGACGATGCCGATCAGGCCTGTCGAGCGGCGCGGGACCAACTGGACCGCGATCCTGGCGGTCGCGGCGCTGGCTGCGTTCGGTTTCCTCGGCTATCACCTCGCCTCGTCCGGCGGGCGCGCGACCGCCTCCCCGGCCGCCGTGACCCGCCCGGCGCACCACGCCGCCCGGCACGGACGCGCCGCGGCACACCACGCGCATCCGAAGCCGACAGCCTCGCCCGCCACGGCGCAGCTCACGTCGCTCACGCCGGTCCGCGTGACCGCGTTCGGCCCGAACGGAGCTGGGCAGGGCGACAACCCGGGACAGGCCTCGCTGGCGGTCAGCGGCAACCCGGCCACCCCCTGGAACACCGACTGGTACGCCACGGCCGACTTCGGGAACATGCAGTCGGGCACCGGCCTGCTGCTCGACATGGGCAAATCGGTGACGGTCACCAGCGTCGAGATCACGCTCGGCAGCACCCCGGGCGCCGACCTGCAGCTGCGCACCGGCAACGCGCCGCAGCTCGCGGACCTGAAGACGGTGGCAACCGCGACCAACGCCGGCGGGGTGGTGCACCTCCAGCTCGCCGCGCCGGCGCAGGGCCAGTACCTGCTGATCTGGTTCACCAAGCTGCCACCGGACAGCTCCGGCACGTTCGAGGCCTTCGTCTCCGGCGTCAGCCTGAAGGGCCAGGCCTGAGCAGAGCGGCCACCGCCGCGTCGGGGACCGGCGCGAAGTCTTCGTACCACTCGCCGACCGAGGAGAACGACGCCGGCGTCCGGAGGCAGCGCACCTCGTCGCAGCTGGCGCGCAGCGCGGCGGCCGAGCCGGGCGGGCCGACCGGCGCCGCCATGATCACGCGCGCCGCGCCCTGGGCGCGGGCCACCAGGCAGGCGGCACGCGCGGTGGAGCCGGTCGCGATGCCGTCGTCGACCAGGACGGCGGTGCGGCCGGCGATGTCGACCCGGGGCCGCCCCGCCCGGAACGCCCGTGCCTGCCGGTCAAGTTCCTGGCGCTCGGTTTCCTCGGCCGCTGCCAGGTCCGCCGGGGTGACCCAGGCCCGCTGCACCACCGCCTCGTTCAGGATCCGGACGCCGCCCTCGCCGATCGCTCCCATCGCGAGCTCCGGCTGGGTGGGCAGCCCGAGCTTGCGCACCACGATCACGTCGAGCGGCGCGCCGAGCTCGGCCGCGACCTCGAACGCGACCGGCACGCCACCGCGCGGCAGGCCGAGCACGACCACGCCGCTGCCGCGCAGGAACCCGAGGTCGGCCGCGAGCTGCCGCCCCGCGTCCGCCCGGTCGGTGAACTGCACGGCACCCCCAAAACTCAGTACAGCGGCATCAGCCCGTGGGCCGGGAACACTGCGCGCTGGGTCGCGATGATCGCCTGGTCGATCGGGTCGCCGGGCTCGAAGCCCGACTCGAACGCGACGTAGTCGCCACTGGCGCCCTCGGTCATCTGCTCGGGTGCGTCCCGGCCGGTTCGCTGCTTGGTGTACGCGCGCCACTCGTCCGGCGTCGCGGTCGCCGGGTCGATCGGCCGGCCGGCGGCCTCGGCGAGCAGGTGCGTCCAGGTCCGGGGCACCACCTGAACCAGCTCATAGCCGCCGCCACCGGTCAGCAGCCAGCGGCCGCCGGCGGTCTCGTGCGCCAGCTGGTGGATCGCGGCGTGCGCGGTCCGCTGCCCGTCCACGGTCAGCCGCAGGTTGGCCAGCGGGTCCATCCAGTGCGTGTCGCAGCCGTGCTGGCTGACCAGCAGTTGCGGCCCGAACGCGCGCACCAGCGGCGGCACGATCGCGTGGAACGCCCGCAGCCACCCGGCGTCGGGTGTGCCGGCCGGCAGCGCCACGTTGACCGCGTAGCCGTCCGCGTCCGGTCCGCCGGTTTCCGACGGCCACCCGGTTCCCGGAAACAGGGTCGCCGGGTGCTCGTGCAGGCTGATTGTGAGCACCCGCGGGTCGTTGTAGAACGCCGCCTGCACCCCATCACCGTGGTGCACGTCGATGTCCACGTACGCGACCCGTTCAAGGCCCTGATCCAAAAGCGCGGTGATCGCGATCGCCGGGTCGTTGTACACACAGAACCCGCTGGCGTGATCGGCCATCGCGTGGTGCAGCCCGCCGGCGATGCTGACCCCGTGCTCGGCCGAGCCAAGCGCGACCGCGCGGGCCGCGGCCATGGTCGCGCCGGTGACCAGCGCCGACGCCTCGTGCATTCCCGGGAACACCGGGTCGTCGGCGGTGCCGAGGCCGTGCCGCAGCGAATCGGGGGTGAGGCCGGAATCACCGGCCCGCCGCACCGCGGCGATGTACTCCGGCGTGTGCACCAGCTCGAGGTCGGCGTCGGTGGCCGGGGTCGGCGCGGTCACCGCGACCCCGGGCGCGGTCAGCACGCCGAGCGAGCGCGCGAGCCGCATGGTCAGCTCCACCCGCACCGGTGCCAGCGGATGGCCGGGGCCGAAGTCGTACTCGGTCAGCTTGTCGTCCCAGGCCACGTACAGGCTGCAGGTCACTCGTCCCTCCTCGCTCCTGCACCGAACCCTAGCCGAGCAGCCGGCGCCCCTCGACCAGGGCAAGGATCGCCCGGGCGGTCCGATCCGCAGCGAGTTCCACGGCCTCGGGGTCCGGGTCCGGGCCGTCGTCAAGCAGCAGCATGGCGTAGCCGCGCGCGGTCGCCTCCATGGCCGTGGCCAGCGCCTCGGCCCTCGTCTCGTCACCGTCGGCCAGGGACCGGACGGTGTCCAGGAACGCGTCGTTGAGCGGCTGCTCGGCGGCCTCGATCTCGGGATGGCGGACCTTGTCCAGGCCGGCCTCGTAGAGCACCTCGAACAGCGGCCGGTGGTACGCGGCGAAGCGAACGTAGCCGCGGGACATAGCGGCCAGCCGGCTCGCGGGGTCGGCGAACTTGGCCATCTCCGGCAGCAGCGCGCCGGTGAACATCTCGAACGCGCGCACCGCGACGGCCGCCAGCAGTTCTTCGCGGTCGGCGAAGTGGGCGTAGGGGGCGCTGACCGCGACGCCGAGCCTGCGGCTGGCCTCGGCCAGGGAGAACTCCCGCACGCCGCGCTCCCCGATGAGCTCGACCGCGGTGTCGATCAGCGCCGCCCTGAGGTCACCGTGGTGGTAGCGGCCGCCCTTGCCCGATCTCGGCATGGCGTCCCAGGCTACGCCAGCCGCGCGCTATCCGGAGTGCGCGAGGGCGCCGTAGCTGACCCCGGTCAGTTCCTCGGATACCGTCCACAGCCGGGCAGCGGCCGCCTCGTCGCGCGACCTGGCACTCGAGTCGACCCGAACCGGGTAGCCGGTGAACTGCGACCGCCCCGGCGGGCCGTAGTACTCGCCGCCCCCGGCTGCCGGGTCGGTCGCCGCCCGCAGCGTCGCCAGCGCGCCCATGTGCGCGCTCTGCGCGAACCAGAACGTGAGCGGCCGCAGCATCGGCCGGTACAGGGCCTGGTCCAGCCGGGAGTGCCGCCACAGGTCGGTCCGGGCGTTGCCGGGGTGCGCGGCGAGCGCGATCGTGCCCGCGCCCGCTTCGGTGAGCCGCCGCTGCAGCTCGTAGGTGAACAGCAGGTTCGCCAGCTTGGACTGGTAGTAGGCGGGCCACGGCTTGTAGCCGCGGGTCAGCTGGAGATCCTCGAAGTGCATGACGCCGTCGCCCATCCGGTGGCCGTTGCTGCTGACGGTCACGACCCGGGAGCCGGGGGTGTCCAGCATCCGGCCGAGCAGCAGCCCGGTCAGGGCAAAGTGGCCGAGGTGGTTGGTGGCCAGCGTCCGCTCGAATCCGTCCTCGGTCACCTCGCGGGGGATGGCCATCACGCCCGCGTTGTTGATCAGCAGGTTCAGGCTCGGGCAGGCGGCGCGGATCTGCCCGGCGGCCTCGCGGACCGAGGCCAGCGACCCGAGGTCCAGGTGCACGACGAGCACGGTTGCCCCGGCGACTGCGGATCGGATCCGGTCCGCGGCCCGCTCGGCCTTGCCCAGGTCGCGGCAGGCGAGCACGACCGCGGCGCCGCGCCCGGCCAGCACCTCGGCGGTCTCGAGCCCCAGGCCGCCGCTGGCGCCGGTCACCACCGCGGTACGCCCCGACTGATCCGGTACATCGGCGGCCGTCCACCGCCCGCGCCGATCCGCCATACCTGCCTCCATATCTTAGTGTCTATCAGATTCTGATAGACACTAAGATACAGCTCCGCTTGGCCCCGTCAACCCGTGCCCACCCCGTCAACCCGTCCCCACCCCGCCGCCCGTCCCCGCCCCGCCTGCCCGTGCCCGCCCCGCCTGCCCGTGCCCGCCCCGCCCGACGCGGCCCGCCAGCCTCGCCATCCCCGCGCCCCACCAGCCTCACGCCAGGCCATCCCCGCGCCAGTCAAGTCTTCACGCGCTCCAGTCATCTCGTGTCCCCATTTCAACCGTTTTGGGCTTACCGAAACCGTGAAGACTATTGGGCTGGCGGCCGGGCTGCTGGGGCGCGCGGTGCTCGGGTGGGCGGTATGGGACGATGAGGCCGGGCAGGTGAAGGAGACGGCGTGACCAGCCCGAGCACGGAACCCAGCACCTATGCGCTGCTGACCGACGGCAGCACGGTGGAGATCCGCGCGTCCGAGCCGAAGGATGCCGAGGCGGTGCGCGAGATGCACGCCGCGATGTCTCCGGACAACATCTACCTCCGTTTCTTCAGCCTGAGCCCGCGCGCGGCGGATACGGAGGCAAGGCGGGTCACCCGCGAGCCGGGCCCAGACCACGCGGCGCTCCTGGCCTGGCTCGGCAAGAGGCTGGTCGGCGTGGCGAGCTATGAGGCGACCGGTAAGCCGGGAGTGGTCGAGGTCGCGTTCGCTGTGCCGGACGACATGCACCGGCGCGGCATCGCCACGCTGCTGCTGGAGCATCTGGTCTCGCTGGCCCGGCGGCGTGGGCAGCGGGCCTTCGCCGCGGAGACCCTGGCGGAGAACGCGGCCATGCTCGCGGTGTTCGCCGACGCCGGCCTGCCGGTGCAGCGCCGGTTCGCCGACGGCGTCGTCGAGCTGACCTTCCCGCTGCCGGGCATTCGCGACGACCAGACCCTGGACGCCTACCTGGCGTCCGTGGCCAGCCGGGAGGGCCGGGCGGACGTGGCCAGCCTGGGCCACCTGCTCAGGCCGGCGTCCGTCGCGGTAGTGGGCGCGAGCCGCGAGCCGGGCAGCGTGGGCCGCGCGATCCTGCGCAACATCGTGAGCTCCGGCTTCGGCGGCAGCGTGCATGCGGTCAACCGGCGCGCGCAGGTCGTGGACGGCATCAGGTGCGTCGCGTCAATCGGTGAGCTGCCCGAAGCGGTCGACCTCGCGGTGATCACCGTGCCCCCGGGCGACGTGCCCGGCGCCGCGGCCGAATGCGGCCGCCGGAGGGTGCGCTGCCTGATCGTGATCACCACGGGCCTGGGCGCGCACGGCATGGATCTGCTGGCGATCTGCCGCCAGCACGGGATGCGGCTGGTGGGCCCGAACTGCTCCGGCGTGATCGTGCCGCCGATCCGCCTGAACGCGACCTTCGCCGCCAACCACCCGGCACCGGGGGTGGCCGGAGTCGTGGTGCAGTCCGGCGGTCTCGGCGTCGCGCTGCTCGAGCAGCTTTCCCGGCTCGGCATCGGGGTGTCGTCGTTCGTTTCGGTCGGTGACAAGTACGACGTGTCAAGCAACGACCTGCTGACGTGGCTGGCGCAGGATGGCGTGACCCGGCTGGCCGTGCTCTATCTGGAGTCGTTCGGCAACCCGCGCAAGTTCGCGCGCACGGCACGCCGGGTCGGGGCGCGAATGCCGGTGCTGACCGTCGTCGGCGGCCGGTCGGCCGCGGGCCAGCGCGCCGCCGCGTCACACGCGGCGCGGGCGGCAACGCCCCGCTTGACCCAGGAGGCGCTGTTTGGCCAGGCCGGCGTCATCGTGACCAGTAGCCTCGGCGAGCTCATCGAGGCGTCGGCGCTGCTCGCCTGCCAGCCGCTGCCCGCTGGCGACCGCGTCGCGATCGTGTCCAACGCGGGCGGGATTGGGGTGCTGGCCGCCGACGCGTGCGCAGACAACGGCCTCCAGGTCGCGCGCATTTCCGCGGCAACCAGACGTCGGCTGCGTCGGCTGCTGCCGGCGCCCACCGCGTTGTCCGGGCCGGTGGCCACGGCGGCCACGGTGAGTGACGCGACCTTCCGGGCCTGCCTGGAGGCCGTTGCCGCCGACGACGGGGTCGACGCCGTGCTCGCCGTGGCGGTCCCCACGGCCATCGCCGACCTGCGGACGGCCGTCATTACGGCTTCGGTCGCCAAACCCATCGCCGTCGTGCTCGTCGACCAGGCCGAGTCCGTGCGGCTGCTCGTCGGCGACGATGCCTCGGCCACCGGCCAGGGGACGGCGGCCGCGGGCCAGGGCACGGCGGCCGCGGGCGAGCGGACGGCCGCCACCGACCACGGGACGGCGGCTACGGGCCAGGGAGCGGCGGCCACCGACGATGGCTCGGCCACCGGCCAGCGGGCGGCGGCCACGGCCGTCAGCGGGCGGCCCGCGTACGCCTACCCCGAAAGCGCTGCCCGCGCGCTCGGCCACGCGGTCCGCTACCGCGCCTGGCTCGACCGGCAGCACGGCACAGTCCCCGAACTGCCCGGGCTGCGCGTGGCCGACGCCAGGGCGCTGATCCGCGGGTTCCTGGGCCGCGAGCCCGCAGGCGGGTGGCTGCCGCAGGACCAGGCTGCGGAGCTGCTGTCGTGCTACGGGATCCCGCTCGCGCCCGGTGCCACGGTGCCGGGGTCTGCTCCGGCCCGGCCGGTGGCCTCCGATGGCGTCGAGCTGCTGATCGGCGTGCGGCAGGAGCCCGTGTTCGGGCCGGTCGTCGTGTTCGGGCTGGGCGGGGCGGCCACCGGGGTTCTCGGCGATCAGGCGGCCCGGCTGACGCCGCTCACCGACACCGACGCGGATGAGCTGATCCGCGGGACGGACGCCACGCCGCTGCTGTCCGGCCATGGCGGCGTGCCGCCGGCCGACACCCGGGCGCTGGCCGATGTCCTGCTGCGGGTGTCCAGGCTCGCCGACGACCTGCCCGAGGTCGCCGAGCTCGAGCTCAACCCGGTGATCGCGCGCCCGGACGGGGTCAGTGCCGCCCGCGCTCGGGTCCGGGTCGGCCCGGCCGACTCGCGGGACCCGTTCCTGCGCAGGCTGCGCTGAAGCATTGCGATCGTGGTTCCACGCCGGCACGTCGGAAGGAAGGAGAGCACTGGGGATGCCGAAGGTTGCGGTAACCGCGCGGGTCAGGGCCAAGGAGGGGAGGGCCGAGGAGCTGAGCGCCGCCTTTCGGCCCTTGGTGGAGCAGGCGGACAAGGAACCGGGGACGCTGCTGTACGCGGTGAACCGATCCACGGATGATCCCCACCTGTTCTGGGTCTACGAGCTCTATACCGACGGCGATGCCTTCGCCGCCCACAGCGGAAGCGACGCGATGGCCGCCGCCGGGCCGGTGCTGGGGGAGCTCATCGCCGAGTCCGAGCTGATCGTCGGCGAGGCCCTGTACGGGAAGGGGCTGCCCGGCTGACACGTCAACCCGTCCGGCGGCTCAGCAGGCTCACCGGGCCCTGATCCGCCACACGCAGAACCCGGCCAGTGCCACGGCTGCCCCGACGAAGATCGCGGTCTCGGTCCACTGGAACTCCCAGAAGCGGCTGGCGGGCTCGTAGGCCACCACCTGCATGAGGTGCAGCCTGCCAATCCAGGCCAGGCACGCCTGCATGGCGTTGCTGCTGCCGCTCATGCACGGCGGGTAAGCCGGAACGCGGATTGGCCGACCGGACGGCCCGATGATCTGGCTGGACAGGACCCAGGCGCCCTGCTGGCTGAACGTCGGCAACGCGGACAAGGTCATGCTGTTGTTGATGTCCCGGATCTGGAAGATGTTCGCGGGATCGAGAGTCATGATGGCGTGTGCGGGCGCGATGAGGTGCTGCCGGATCCAGATCGGCCAGGCGAACTGGACGAAGGCGTAGCCGGCCAGGGTGGCGGCCATGGCGGGCACGGTGCGCCGGATCAGCACCCCGGCGGTCACCCCCAGCGCGAACGCGAAGGCGGCGTAGCCGACCGGAGTGATGTCGCGGCTGTCGAACAGCGTCGGCCCGAGCCGGGTGAGGTCGATCCGGGTGCTGCCGCTCAGGTTGATGGCGGTGTCGATCGGGCTTGACCACCACGTCAGCATCAGGCTGAGCAGGCCCGCGGTTGCCGTGGTGAGCAAGCCGAGACGACCAAGATCTCTTCCGCGAGGGCCTGCGGATGCTGCTGGATGCCGAGCCGGACCTCTGCGTCGTGGGCGAGGCCGGGAACGGAAGGCAGGCCCTGGCGCAGGTACGGCTGCTGGACCCGGACGTCGTCCTGATGGACGTCCGGATGCCCGAGGTGGACGGCGTCGAGGCGACCGCCCGGCTGGTCCGGGGCGGCGGCCGGGCGCGGGTTCTGATGCTCACCACCTCCAACCTCGACGAGTACGTGTACCGGGCGATGAAGGCGGGCGCGAGCGGCTTCCTGCTCAAGGACGCCACCCGCGAGCAGCCGGCCGGCGCCGTGCGGACCGTGGCGGCGGGCGATTCGCTGCTTGCCCCGGCCATCACCCGGCGGCTTATCGATGACTTCTGCCGCGGGCCTGCGCCCGGTGCCGCGACGGCCAGCGTGGCCGGCCCGCTGAGCGAGCGGGAACTCGAGGTCGTGCGGCTGGTCGCACAGGGCCTGTCCAATGCCGAGGTGGCCGCCAGGCTCTACCTCAGCGAGGCGACCGTCAAGAGCCACGTCGCCCGGGTGCTGGCCAAGCTTGGCTTGCGTGACCGGGTCCAGGTCGTGGTCTACGCCTACGAGCACGGGATCGTCCGGCCGGGCGGCCAGGCCTGAGGTCGCCCGCGTGGCCGGCCCGGTTCTGGGAGCACCGGCTGGTAGCCTTTCGGCCCTGTGAGCACCCCCCTAGCAGCGAGCGACGACGACGAAAAAAACCTCGAGGTCCCGCTGCGGCGGGACTTGCTCGGGTCGCTGCGGGGCTGGCAGCGGGATGCCTATGACGAGTATTTCCGGCGCCCACGTCGCGACTTCCTGCTGGTAGCGACGCCGGGAGCGGGCAAGACCGCGTTCGCGCTCACGATCGCGGCGGAGCTGCTCGCGCGCCGGGAGATCGCGGTGGTCACGGTGGTAACGCCGACCGAGCACCTCAAGCACCAGTGGGCGCAGGCCGCGCACGGCTTCGGGATCCGGATGGACTCGGCCTACCGCAATGCGCAGGGACGGGTGTCGGCCGACTACAGCGCCGTGGCGGTGACCTATGCGCAGGTGGCCGCGCACCCGGCGCTGCACAGGCAGCGCACCGAGAACCGGCGCACGCTAGTGATCTTCGACGAGATCCATCACGCGGGCGACGCGCTGTCCTGGGGCGAGGCGGCGCGGGAGGCATTCGGCCCGGCGCGGCGCAGAATGGGGCTGACCGGGACCCCTTTTCGCAGCGACGCCAACCCGATCCCGTTCGTGACCTACACCCAGGACCCCGACGGCGCGTGGCGCAGCGCGTCGGACTACGTGTACGGGTACGGCCCGGCCCTCGGCGACACTGTGGTCCGGCCGGTGATCTTCCTGGCTTACTCGGGTGAGATGCACTGGCGCACCAGGGCCGGTGACGAGATCTCGGCGACCCTCGGCGCCCCGCTGACCGCCGAGCAGCTCGCGCAGGCGTGGCGGACCGCGCTCGACCCGGAAGGTGAGTGGGTGGCCCGGGTGCTCGACGCCGCTGACCGGCGGCTCACCGAGGTGCGCCGGGACATGCCCGATGCGGCCGGCCTGGTGATCGCCAGCGATCATGACACCGCCCGGGCCTACGCTGCGCTGCTGCGGCGGGTGACCGGCACCCGGCCGGTCGTCGTGCTCTCCGACGACAAGACGGCGAGCAAGAAGATCGCCGGGTTCGCGCAGTCCGAGGACCGGTGGATGGTGGCCGTCCGCATGGTGTCCGAGGGGGTGGACATACCGCGGCTCGCCGTCGGGGTGTTCGCCACCAGCGTCTCCACCGCGCTGTTCTTCGCGCAGGCCGTCGGGCGGTTCGTCCGCGCGCGGCGGCGGGGCGAAACCGCCTCGGTGTTCCTGCCGTCGGTCCCGGTGCTGCTCGGCTACGCCGCGGAACTGGAGGCCGAGCGCGACCACGTGCTGCATCTGCACGGCGACGAAGATCCCGAGCGCGAGCTCGCCGAGGCGCAGCGTCAGCGCGACACGGCCGACGACCTCGGCGAGCCAGCGTTCACTGCGCTGGGCGCGTCGGCGCACTTCGACCGGGTTCTGTACGACGGAGGAGAGTTCGGAGCGTCGGCCGAGGAGGAGGAGTTCATCGGCCTGCCCGGGCTGCTCGAGCCCGAGCAGGTGGCGCTGCTGCTGCGCAAGCGCCGTGCGGACCAGGTCAAGGAGAACGCCGTTCCCTCGCAGCGCGCGCATGCCGCCGCGCCCGCCGCCGCCCCGGCCGTCCCCGGCGCGTCGGTCGCCCCCGGCGCCGTGCCCGCCCTCGGCGCCCGGCCCGTTCCCGTCGGCCCCGGTGCCGCTCCGGCGTCCGCCTCCACGAGGCAGGTGCTGGCCGGTCTCCGCAAGGAGCTGAACGGCCTGATCGCGGCCTGGCATCATCGCACCAGCCAGCCGCACGGCGCGATCCACGCAGATCTGCGCCGGGCCTGCGGCGGGCCGGCGCTGCCCGAGGCCACCGCCGAGCAGATCCAGGCGCGGATCGAGATGCTTCGCCGCTGGGCGTCCGGCCGCTAAGCCCACCGGCCCGGATCGCGTGAAAGCCACTGTTTCCAGGTCAGCTGCCCGCCGGGGTGGTCTGGGCAAAGGTGGTAGCCGGCGTCGAGCCCTCGGAGCGGGCCGAGGGCGGGAACCGGTATCAGCACGGTATGGCGGCTGGTGGCGGCTCGCCGGTCGGCGACGATGTCCCGCAGCGCGAGTACCTCGGGTCCGCCGAGGTCTTCTGCCCGGCAGGCCGGGCCGGCCTCGACGAGGCTGATCAAGCGCTCGGCGAGGTCGCCGGCGTCCAGTGGCTGGAAGGCCAGGCGCGCGGTGACCGGGAACACGCGGTGGCTCAGCATCCGGTCCAGGGTCGGGTGAAGCTGCGTCGCCCGCTGGATCGTTGACCGGCTCGCGGCCGTCACGAGCTGCTCGGCCTGCCATTTCGCCCGGTAGTAGGTGCCGCCGAGGCGGTCGACGCCGACGATCGAGGGGTAGACGACGTGGGCGCCGGCCGGCCCTGCGGCGGCAAGGACGGCGCGGATGCCCTCGAGCTCGGTCTCCATGGCCTGCCGGAACGGTGAGGTGGCAGCGTGGATCACCGTGTCGACGCCGTCGACGGCACCGGCCAGGTCGGCTAGGCTGCGCACGTCGCCCCGGGCAACCTGAACTTCCGGCGGGAAGTCCGCTGAGCTGCGGTGGAGCAGCACGCGGACCTGATGCTGCTGGCCGACGAGCCTGGGTACCAGCGCGTTCCCGAGCGTCCCGGTCGCACCCGTCACGAGCACAACCGCCACATCGATCACCTGTCCTTCCGGCAAGAAACAGTACGCTACTGTAGCGTATCGTAGATGGCGAAAACAGGAGGCATCAGGTGACCGCGGCGCCCACCCCGAACGTCGATCCGAGGGTGGCCCGTACCCGGGCGGCGGTGCTGGGCGCGGCGATCGACCTACTCGCCGAGCGCGGCTACTCAGGCTTCAGCGTCGAAGGCGTCGTGGAGCGCAGCGGCATTGCCAAGACCACGCTCTACCGGCACTGGCCGACCCGGGACGATCTGCTTGCGGCCGCCATCGCAAGGCTCGACGGTGCCGGGCTCGACGGTGCCGGGCTCGACAGCGCAGGGCTGGAGGGTGCCGGGCCGCTCCCGGACACCGGCTCGGTCCGCCAGGATCTGCTGGATCTCCAGGCCCGCCGGGTCCGGGCCGCACGCACCACACAATGGGAACGCTGCATGCCGGCGCTGGTCGAGGCGGCCGCCCACCACCCCGAACTGGCCGAGGTGATCGCCCGGCTGACCGGCCAGATCCTCGCGCAGATCGAGACCCTGCTCGCGCGCGGGGTCGAGCGCGGGGAGCTCCGTGATGGCCTGGACCCGCAGCTCGCCGCGTCGGCCCTGATCGGCCCGATCGTGTTCCGCCGCCTGCTGCTCCACGAAGCCCCCACTCTGCAGCGGGTCGCAGACGTCATCGACCTGCTCATGCAAGGCATCGCCGTCCAGGGGCCCCGCTGACGCGTGGTCACCAGCGGGAACCGGAGGAGTTCATGGCTGAGCCAGTAGTCCTGATCAACGCCTTCGAGGTTCCGGCGGCGGACGCCGCCGCCTTCATCGCGGCATGGTGCGGCGCCCGCGACTACCTGCGGTCGCAGCCTGGCTACATCGACACGGTCCTGCACCAGTCGATGACGCCGGACGCCGAGTTCCAGTTCGTCAACGTCGCGCATTGGCAGACGGCCGAGGACTTGATCGCCGCAACGCAAAGCCCCGGCTTCCGCGAGTCAGCCGCAGGCCTTGCCAACTACCGGCCGCATCCCGGCCTCTACCGGCCTGTACGCACCTGACACCGCCGCCGACGATTTAGAGGCGGGCTCAGTGCGCCGACGACCTAGAGGGCGGGCTCAGCACGCGCGGACGCGTCGAGCAGCCGGCGGTGGATGGCCTCCAGCCTGCGCACCAGCACGCCGGAGACCCGGCGGCCGAGTTCGTAGCCCAGGCTCGGATCCTCGTCACAGGCTGCGCGCACCGCGCGGGCATCGAACTCGTACGCCTGCATCGGCTGCGTGGTCATCGCGCCGAACCGCCACTGGTACGGCGGCAGCAGCCAGGCGACGCCCATTACGTCGCCTCGTCCCAGGGTCGTGATGATCAGGCGGCCCCGGCCGGGCACCGTCGTGTCGATCGTGACCTGACCAGCGTCGATGAGCCAGAACCGGTCGGCCCTCGTCCCCTCCTCGAACAGCCGCTGCCGGGTCGGCACGGCGACGTGCCGGCACAGCGCGGCCAGCGTGGCCAGGTGCTCGTCGGCCATGCCGCGCAGGAATGGCTGCGCCCCGAGTACCGCGGTGTCAGAAACCATGCTGCGTCACCCCGGATCGGGACCTACCCACCCGAGTCCCGGCGATACCTGGCTGCGCAGCTCGGTCAGGCGCTCTGCCGTGGACCACCACGGCCGGGGGTCGGCTCCAGCCCGGCCAGCCCGGTCAGCCGCGGACCACCACGACCGGGCAGGCCGCGTGGTTGACGCAGTGGATGACGATCGAGCCGGTGAGCGCCTCGGCGAAGCCGCCGTGACCGCGGTGCCCGAGAACGAGCAGGCTCTCGCCTCGTGACTCGTCGATCAGCGCCTCGGCCGGATGCCCGTAGACGATCTTGGTCTCGACCTGCGCCGACGAGTCCGGGTTCGCCTTGGTAACCGCCTGGGAGAGCTCGTCGCGTACCCACCCTTCGACCTCGGCTTCGACTGGCTCCGGCGTCTTCCCCGGCGGCAGGCCGGCCGCCGTCGGGTAGTGCCACACGCGGACGGCCCGCACCGTCGCACCCGTGGCGGCTCCGTAGCGGCTTGCCCAGCTCAGCGCGGCCACGGACGGGTCAGACCCGTCCACTCCCACGACCACGACCTGCCCTGATCCGCCATTGCTCGCCATGGCACCTCCCACGTCTCTCGTCGGTGGCTGTTACCCACGTCCGCTTGATCATTACCACCGATACTTCGACTCGTGGTCATATTTAGGGCATACCATCCGGCTAAATGGCTCAGTCGGAGTAAATGTCGCACGCGATCAAGGAGCCGCGGTGCGTGCCCTGAGGACCTCGAGGGCGCGATCGGCGTGCGCGTCCATGCTCACCTCGCTGTGGATCACCTCGAGGATCCGGCGGTCGGTGTCGATGACGAACGTCATCCGCCTGGTGACGAGCGGCCCGAGCGCGACCGAGCGGCGCACGCCGAACTGGCGCGCGACCCGGCCGTCGGGGTCGGACAGCAGCGGGTAGCCGAACCCGTGCTTGTCGGCGAACCGCGACTGCTTGCTCACGCTGTCCCGGCTGATGCCGACCCGCACAGCGCCGACGTCGGCGAACTCCTTGGCCAGGTCCCGGAAGTGGCAGCTCTCCATCGTGCAGCCCTTGGTCATGGCCGCCGGGTAGAAGAACAACACCACCGGCCCATCGGCCAGCAGATCGCTCAGCTTGCGCATCGTTCCGGTCTCGTCGGGAAGCTCGAAATCCTCGACCAGGTCACCCTTGGCGATGTGGTGTTCGGCCACGGTTGGTCCCTTCGGTTGCTGGCGGGCTGCGGAGTCAGCCGGCCGGGGGAGTGACGGGGGAGTACGCGGCAACGAAGAAGCCCCGCACCGGCCAGCCCACGCTCAGGTTGTGCCGGAACGCGGTCGCCCGGCCGGGCGAGGAGACGTCGAACCTTATGCCCACATTGTCGTCCCGGCCGGCGTTCGGGTCATACACCCGGACCGTGACCTCGTTCCCGGCGAGCGTGTACGCGTAGGCGAGCACCTGGTGGTTGTGGCGGAGCTTCGCCGGGTTCGGCGATGCCACGGTGACCACGCCGAGGGCCGCGGGAACGCCGGCGTCGAGGCTGGCCCGCACGCGTGGCCAGTGCCCGCCGACCGTGCGCCGGGACACCCCGCGCTCGGTGAACAGGTGCCGCGAGCCCGCCGTGACCCTGGTGTCGCCGTCCGGCAGGTTCATCCACTGGTAGTACCTGGCCGCACCGGCCGGAAGGTTCCAGGACGCGATCAGCCGGCGCACGACGTAGTTGTGCAGCGCCGAGCCCGGCGCCGGCCTGGCCGCGGGCGGCAGCACACCCGCGTGCCAGTAGTCCAGCGCGGCGAAGACCATGCCGCCGCACAGCCCGGCCGCATCGTCGCCGATGCCGATGCTGCCGAACGGGGTGCGCACCGTGACCGCCGGGGCCGACGGCCACGAGTTCGTGAACGCGAAACCGTCCCGTGACGGCAGGAAGCCGGAGCGGCCGGGCACGTCAGCCTGCCCGCGCCGTCAGCGCGCCAGGCCGTCGATCCGCGCGACCTCCTCGGGCCCGAGCGCGAAGCCGAACAGATCCAGGTTCGTGACGATCCGCTTCGGGTCGGCGGACTTCGGGATGACCGCGATGCCGTGTTCCAGGTGCCACCGCAGCACAACCTGCGCGGGCGTGACGCCGTGCGCCCAGGCGATCTCGGTCAGCACCGGGTCGTTCAGGTTGGTGTCCTTCAGCGGGCTGTACCCCTCGACGACCACGTCGCGCTCCTGCAGCCCGTCCAGCAGGCCCGCGTCGTAGCGCCGCGGGTTCCAGTGGATCTGGTTGACCGCGGGTGCCTCGCCAGTGGCCTCGACAAGCTCGTCGATCTGGGCCAGCGAGTAGTTGCTCACCCCGACCGCGCGGGTGAGCCCCTCGTCGCGGAGGTCCAGCAGCGCCCGCCAGGCGGACACGCTGGTTTTCCCGCGCGGCGGCCAGTGGATCAGCCACAGGTCGAGGTAGTCGGTGCCGAGCGCGCGCAGCGAACGGGTGAGCTCAGCGCGCTCCCGCCCGGCGTCGCCGGCCCGCAGCTTCGAGGTCAGGAAGACGTCCTGCCGCGGCAGGCCGCTGTCGCGCACCGCGCGGCCCACTTCCTCCTCGTTGGCGTACATGGTCGCGGTGTCGAGATGGCGGTACCCGGTCTGCAGCGCCGTTGCCACGGCCTCGCGAGCCTTTTGCCCCCGCATCGGCCAGGTGCCGAAGCCCACCATGGGCATGATCACGTTGCCGGGCAGCGCGATCGTGGGTATCTCGCGTGTATCTGTCATGTTGCCCATTGTCTGCCATCGGGCCCGCCGCCACAGCGGCGATGGCGGGTCAGGCGGCGGGACGTCAGGCGATCGGGGCGGACGTCAGGTGATCGGGGCGGACGTCAGGTGATCGGGGCGGACGTCAGGTGATCGGGGTGCCGGCTCGCGCGGTGAGATCGGCCAGCAGCTTGGTCAGCCCCGCCGTGACCGGCCCGGGGGTGCCGTCGCCGATCTTCCGCCCGTCGATGGCGATCACCGGAGCGATCCCGCCCATGGTGCCGGTCACGAAGACCTCGTCGGCCGCGTGGAACTGGGACAGCGAGTAGTCGCCGATCACGCACTCGATGCCGGCCTCGGCGGCGAGCTCGAGTACCGCGCCCCTGGTGATCCCCTCGGGGCACGCGGCAGCCGACGGGGTGCCCAGCACGCCCCCGGACACCAGGAAGACGTTGGTCGCGTTGGTCTCGGCGACGAAGCCCCGGTTGTCGAGCATCAGGGCGTCGTCGGCGCCGGCCGCGTTGGCCTCGACCTTGGCGAGGATCGAGGTCAGCAGGTTGGCGTGGTGGATCTTCGGGTCGAGGCTGTCCGGCGCCGCGCGGCGGACGCTCGAGGTGATCAAGGTGATCCCGGACGCGTCGTACACCGGCGGCTTGTGCTCGGGCAGCACGATCAGCGTCGGCCCAGACTGGTTCAGCCGCGGGTCCATCCCGCTGGTGATCTTCACCCCCCTGGTCAGCGTGAGCCGGATGTGCACTCCGTCGGTCATGTCGTTGGCCTGCAGCGTGCGCCGGATCTCGCGGGTGATCTCCTCGCCAGAGGGCACCGGGTCGAACGCCAGTGCCTTGGCCGACCGCCGCAACCGGGCCAGGTGCTCGTCCAGCCGGAAGATCCTGCCGTTGTGAACCCGCAGGCCCTCCCACACCGCGTCGCCGCCCTGCACGGCGGAGTCGAACGGGCTGACCGCCGCCTCGTCCCGGTGCGTCAGGCGCCCGGCGACGTTGACGATCAGGTCCCGGTTCCGCTCGTTGAACTGCTGCAGCATCGAAGCTCCCCTCCCAGCCGGCTTTCCATGATCTGGGAGGAAAAAACACCGTATTCGCTCGTAATCCTCCCAGATCATGGAATCGCCGGGCTACGGCGCCAGTCGTTGATCGTACATTTCGTCGTAAAACGGACGGCACTGCCGCGCCAGTGGTTCCAGCGCGGCGGGCAGGTCCCCGGAGGGCTCACGGTACGGCCCGAAACCGGTGGACTTCCACACCCCGTCGTACCAGTGCCGGGCCCAGACGCCGTCGGTCGGGCGCGGCCCGGCCGGCCAGGACAGCATCGCAGGGTCGAACGGCACGCCCAGCCCGTCGCACAGCGCCTCCAGCATCACCGCCGGCCGGCGCAGGATGTCGGCGGCGTCCACGACCGGCCCGCCGACCAGCCGGAAGATCTCCAGCTGCTGCTCGAGACCCAGGTCGGCGAGCACCGGCTCGGAGCGCACCCGCGCGTACGAGGCGAGCAGCTGGCGCGGATCCCGGATCAGGAACGCGTGCCGCAACGGGCGCAGCGCCTCCCGGTCCACCTCGGGCAGCAGGTGATGCGTCATGTGCTTCTGGTAGTACACGGTCTTGCCGTCCGGCAGCGGCGCGTGGCTGAGCTCGTCGAGCACCTCCGCCCAGCCGGACGGCATCGACGCCACGATCTCGTCCTGCGCCGGGTGCACGACCCCGCTGTGGGTCAGGTAGAACGAGTACAGCGGCTCGTCGACGACGACCGTGTCGGCCCGGTTCTCCCAGGCGCGCATCAGCGCCGTGGAGATGGTCCGCGGCCCGGACCACATCGCGATCCGCGCCACGGCCGCGCGCGCGGCCCCCGGGCCGCCGTCACCGGTCTCAGCACGACGGGTCACAGCACGACCGGTCACAGCACGACCACGGACCGCAGCACCTCCCCGCGCTGCATCTTCGCGAACGCGGCCTCGACCTGGTCGAGCGCGATCGTCTCGGACACGAACTTCTCCAGCGGCAGCCGACCCTGCAGGTGCAGGTCGACCAGCATCGGGAAGTCACGCGACGGGAGGCAGTCCCCGTACCAGGACGACTTGAGCGACCCGCCGCGGCCGAACACGTCGAGCAGCGGCAGCTCGAGCTGCATGTCCGGGGTCGGCACGCCGACCAGGACCACCGTGCCGGCCAGGTCGCGGCCGTAGAACGCCTGCCGGTAGGTTTCCGGCCGGCCGACCGCCTCGATCACCACGTCCGCGCCGTTGCCCTCGGTCAGCGCCTGGATCCCCTCGACCGCGTCGGTTTCCCGCGAGTTGATCACGTCGGTGGCGCCGAACTGGCGGGCCCATTCCAGCTTCCGGTCGTCGACGTCGACCGCGATGATCTTGCGAGCGCCCGCGAGCAGCGCGCCGAGCACGGCGCCGTTGCCCACGCCGCCGCTGCCGATCACCGCGACCGAGTCGCCGCGGCCGACCTGCCCGGTGTTCAGCGCGGCGCCCAGGCCAGCCATCACGCCGCAGCCGAGCAGCCCGGCCACCTCGGGCTTGATCTCGGGATTCACCTTGGTGCACTGCCCGGCGGCGACCAGGGTCTTCTCGACGAACGCCCCGATGCCGAGCGCGGGCGACAGCACCGTGCCGTCGGCCAGGGTCATCTTCTGCTTGGCGTTGTGGGTCGCAAAGCAGTACCAGGGGCGGCCGCGGGCGCAGGCGCGGCACTGCCCGCACACCGCGCGCCAGTTCAGGATCACGAAGTCGCCGGGCGCCAGGCCGGTCACGTCCGGACCGACCGCCTCGACCACGCCGGCCGCCTCGTGCCCGAGCAGGTACGGGAAGTCGTCGCCGATCCCGCCCTCGCGATAGTGCAGGTCGGTGTGGCAGACGCCGCACGCCTGCACCCGTACCAGGGCCTCACCCGGACCGGGATCGGGCACCAGCACAGTCGTCGTCTCGACCTCGGCGCCCTTGCCGCGAGCGATCACGCCCGTCACCTCATGTGTCATCGAGCCCGCGTCCTCTCGTGTTCTTGCCCTGAACGGGTAGTCCACCGCTTCACCTGGTCAGGCGTGGGTGTGCTGGTGGGCCGATGATACGGCGGGTGGCTCGCCCGGCTGACCCGGAGGCGTCGCGTAACGGCCCGATGTAAGGATGGTGCCGTGCCCATTGCAGAGATCACCCGGACCGAAACCGCTGAGCGAAGCCGGCTTTTGCAGGTAGACGACTATGACGTCGCGCTGGACCTGACCCGCGGGGGCGAGGTGTTCGGCTCGGTGTCCGTGATCAGGTTCCGCTGCGCCGAGCCTGGCGCGTCGAGCTACGTCGACCTGATCGCCGAGGACGTGCATGAGATCGTGCTCAACGGCGTGCCGGTCGGCCCGGCCGGGGCTTACTCCGAGGGGCGGATCGGCCTGGCTGGGCTGGCCACGGACAACGAGCTTCGGGTCGTCGCGGACTGCGCGTACCAGAGCGACGGGTCGGGCATGCAGCGGTCGGTCGACTCGGCCGATGAGCGCGTATACGCGTACACGAATTTCGAGCCAGCCGAGGCGCGCAAGGTGTTCGCGAACTTCGAGCAGCCCGACCTCAAGGCCGTGTTCACGTTCCACGTCACCGCGCCCGCGCGCTGGAACGTGCTGTCGAACCAGCCGGCGCCGGAGCCCGAGCCCGCGGGGGAGGGCGTCTCGGTGTGGCATTTCCCGCCCACGCCGCGCATCTCCACCTACCTCACCGCCGTGGCGGCCGGTGACTACCGCCTGGTCACCGACGTGCACACCACCCCGGGCGGCCAGGTGATCCCGCTCGGGCTGGCCTGCCGGGCCTCGCTCGCCACCTGCCTCGACTCCGGAAACGTGTTCTCGATCACCAAGCAGGGCTTCGACTTCTACGAGCGGCTGTTCGGCGCCGGCTACCCGTTCGCCAAGTACGACCAGGTGTTCGTGCCGGACTTCGCCGGCGGCGCGATGGAGAACGTGGCCTGCGTGACGATTTCCGAGCAGTTCCTGTTCCGCTCGAAGGTCACCGACCTGATGTACGAGACCCGGGCCATGGTGATCCTGCACGAGATGGCGCACATGTGGTTCGGCGACCTGGTGACGATGAAGTGGTGGGACGACTTGTGGCTGAACGAGTCGTTCGCCGAGTTCTGCGCGTTCCTCTCCACCGCCGAGGCGACCCGTTTCACCGACGCGTGGACGACCTTCGCCAACCTCCGCAAGGCGGTCGGCTACATGCAGGACAAGATGCCGTCCACGCACCCGGTCGCCGCGAACGTGCCGACGCTCACCGAGGCGATCGCGAACTTCGACGGGATCAGCTACGCCAAGGGCGCTTCGGTGCTCAAGCAGCTGGTCGCGCACGTCGGCCGGGCGAGCTTCTTCGACGGGATCCAGCACTACCTGGCCGACCACGGCTGGGCCAACGCGACCCTCGCCGACCTGCTGCGCGCGCTGACCGCGAGCTCGGGCAAGTCCCTGGCCGACTGGTCGCGCGTGTGGCTGGAGACCGCTGGCCCGAACACGCTGCGACCCGAGTTCGAGGTCGGTGCGGACGGCGCGTTCGCGTCGTTCGCCGTGCTCCAGGAGGCGCCGGCCGAGCACCCGACGCTGCGGCCGCATCACATCGCGATCGGGCTGTATAACCGGGTCGGCGGCGCGCTCACACGCACCCGGCGGGTCGAGGTCGACGTCGACGGGGCGCGCACGCCCGTGCCGGACCTGGTTGGCGAGGCGCAGCCCGACCTCGTGCTGCTCAACGACGACGACCTCGGCTACGCGCTGATCCGGTTCGACCCGCGGTCGCTGGCCACGCTCACCGACGGGATCGGCGAGTTCACCGACTCGCTGGCCCGCGCCGTGTGCTGGAGCGCGGCGGTCGACATGGTCGGTGATGCCGAGCTCTCGCTGCCCGCGTTCGTCCGGCTGCTGGCGTCCGGGATGGGCAGCGAGCCCTCGGTGTCGGTGCTGCAGAGCCTGCACATGCTGACCGCCCGCCTGCTGCGGTCCATGGCCGATCCGGCGTGGGTGGGCGAGGGCAAGCAGCAGCTCGCCACGGCGGCCGTCGGCCTGCTGCGGTCGGCCGAGCCTGGTTCCGACCACCAGCTCGCCTGGGCTCAGCTGCTCGCCTGGACCGCGACCGCCCCGGACCAGCTGGACCTGCTCGCCGGGCTGCTCGACGGCAGCGCCGAGGTGCCGGGCCTGGCCGTGGACACCGAGCTGCGCTGGGCCCTGCTCGAGCGGCTGGCCGCTACCGGCCGGGCCGGTGATGCGGAGATCGACGCCGAGCTGGAACGCGACGCCACGGATGCGGGCAGGCGGCACGCCGCCGCGGCCCGGGCCGCGGTGCCGGACGCCGCGCACAAGGAAGCGGCGTGGACGCTGCTGGCCGAGAGCGACGACATCGGCATCGAGGCCGTGATCGAGGTGTCGCGCGGCTTCAACCAGCCCGAGCACGCGGAGCTGCTCGCGCCGTACGCCGAGCGCTATCTGGCGACCCTGCCGGCGATCTGGTCGTCGCGCGGCGAGTTCTTCCGGAACGTGCTCGGCCAGCTGATGTTCCCGTACCCGGCGGTGTCGCCGGAACTGGTCGAGCGGCTCGACGCGTTCCTCGCCGAGGACCGCGACCCGGGCCTGGCCCGAGTCGTCATCGAGGCTCGCGACCGGGTGCAGCGCGCGCTGCGCTCCCGCGCACTGCCAGCCTGAGGCAGGGCCGCGCTGCGCTCCCGCGCACTGCCAGCCTGACGCGTCGGCACTCCGTCCCCCACCAAACCGACCATGCGGGGTCCTGACGACCTTCGGTCGGGCTCAGCCCTCGGCCTAGGCCGCCGTGGTGAGCCGCGAACGGCGCAGGCGGCGCAGCCGGGCCAGCGCGCGGGCACGCAGGCGGGGCCGCACGACGATCGCCACGTTCGGCGGCGTGAACGGCGCCAGCGCGAGCTGCAGCTCTTTCGGCCTGACGTCGTACAGCGGAACCCGGTACCTGACCGGACCCGAGCGCGGCCGGAGCAGGCCGGGTGAGCGGAACACGCACGCGGGAGGAAGCAGCACGGTCACGGCGGCGGCGACGATCCGCCAGATCGCGCGGCCGTTGCCGGTGGCCGAGCCGACGGCCATGAAGATGTCGAGGCGCGCGCCGTACGGGCGGTAGGCAATCTTGAGCTGGCTGACTTCGTACCAGGCCAGGTGCTTCTGCCGCCGCCTGCGCCCGATCCGCCGCTGCGCCGCTCCGCGCAGGCCGAGCAGGATGCCGCTCTCGTCGGCGACGAACGCGTTGTTCCGCAGCGTGGCCAGGACCGCGAACACTATGAGCACCGCGAGCAACGCGGGCCCGATGCAGCACACCTCATACCAGGACGGCAACCGGCCCTTCCCGTACGCGAGCCCCAGCAGGACGAGGGCCCAGAGCGGGATCAGCCACAGGTACCCGCGCGGAAAAACCGCGGAAGGTCCCCTAACCAGTGCCGGGTAGCGGTTCTCCACGACAGCCTCCACTGACACGCGCTACCCGGATCATCCGTCCATTCGGGCACCTCCCGCAAGACCGCCTCGGTCACAGCAAAGTGAACACGCAAAACGGCCAACCAGGCCAATGCTGTGGCGGACAGTGCTGATCTTGCCGCATGATGTATTGGATCTCGCTAGGCCAGCATCGCCGCATCGAAGTCAGGGGTAACCCATTTCATGAGCTCTCGATGGCCGCAGGGACAGCAGGACCAGCGGTCTCCGTATGACACATACGACGGTGACTGGTCGCAAGACGACGCCTCCGAGCAGCCATGGCAGGACAACGGCTGGCAGTCTCAAGACCAGCCCGGTTATGGCGCGGCGCAGGGCTCAGGCCGCCCGGCGGGACGCGCGGCGCAGGCCGTTGCGGAGCCACGGGCGCCGGAACGTCGGCAGTCCCGCGGCCGGAAAGCCGACGAGTTCCAGAGTGACTGGGACCAGAGCGGCGGCGGCTTCGGCGACGACAACGATCTCGAATGGATCTCGTACCTGACGGGCGGGCGCCCGGTACAGCCCAAGCCCTTTGAGGAGGACGAGCCGCAGCGCCGGTCCTCCGGCCGCCAGGAACGCGCGCGTTCTCGCCGCGGCAGGGGCAGGTCGGCTCAGTCCGATCCCGGACCGGCAGCCAGTCCGGGTCGCCGGGGGCAGGGGCCGCCGCCGATCAGCGCCCCGTTCCCGGTGCAACCCCCGCCATCGCGCAGCGTCCCGGAGGACCGGGCTGCGACGACCGACCCCGGGCGTGGCCGCACCGCGGCCAGGGATCCCGGGTATGGGCCAGCCGGCACACAGACCGACCAGCCCGCGGCGAGGAGATCCCGGCGCGGTCGGGACAAAGACGCTGGCCGGGATCCCGCGACCGACCCTGGCTACAGCCGGCCCACGGCAGCCGAGCCGCGGCATGACCCGTCGGCGCCTGCCGGGTGGCCCGCCGTGGCCGACCCCGGGTATCAGTTGCCCACGCTCGCCGATACGCAGTACGGCCAGTCGACCGTGGCGGCGGATCCGCAGTTTGGCCAGGCGCCCCCGCTGCCCGACCAGCAGTACGGCCGCGCGCCACAGGCGCCCGATCAGCAGTACGGCCACACGCCCGCGGTAGCTGATCAGCAGTACGGGCAGGGGCCCGCGGTGGCTGATCGCCAGTACGGGCAGACGCCTGCAGCCGATCAGCAGTACGGGCAGGGGCCCGCGGTGGCTGATCGCCAGTACGGGCAGGCGCCCGCGGCGGCCGATCAGCAGTACGGCCAGGCGCCCGCAGCCTCGTGGTCCCCCGCGGCGGGCTCGGGTTATGACCAGGCGGCGCTGGCTGGGTGGCCGGCGGTGGCGGAGCCGCGGCGTGATGAGGTGGCCGAGGCTGAGCCGACCGGGTGGCCGGAGCCTCCTGCGGATCCGCGGTTTGATCAGGGTTCGGTTGCTGGGTGGCCGGGTGCGGATTCTGGTGTTGGCCAGGG
>Ga0209333_1000042_pt1 | contig 69685 bp, 57 predicted proteins | sample BlaSpr_A8_OM2_O3_FD_187982 | JGI IMG/M metagenome (GOLD analysis project Ga0209333, IMG submission 187982) | Forest soil microbial communities from Thunder Bay, Ontario, Canada - Black Spruce, Ontario site 2_A8_OM2_O3 (SPAdes) (version 2) | ecosystem: Environmental > Terrestrial > Soil > Boreal... | reverse complement strand
TGAGGTCGTCTTCAACTACCCGGGCATGGGGCTGGCGTTCTACAACGCCGCGCTGAACGTCGACTATGAGGTCCTGCTCGGGTTTACCGTGATCGCCACGCTGGCGACGATCCTGGGGAACCTGCTGGCGGACGTCAGTTATGCGGTACTCGACCCGAGGGTGAGGTACAGCTGATGGCCATGATTCCGCCCGGCGCCGAGTCCGGGCAGCAGCTCGGTCGGTCGGCCACGGTACTCGAGCCCAGCGGAGCGCCGGATGGCGCCGGCCCCCTCACCGCGGCGAAGCCGCGCAGCATGCTGCGCCGCGGCTGGGAGGTGTTCGCCGAGAACAAACTCGCGCTGGCCAGCGTCGTCATGATCGTGTTCATCGTGCTGTTCTGCTACATCGGGCCGCTGATCTACAAGACGAACCAGGTCAACACCAACCTCAACGACACGCTGTGCCCGCCCAGCGGCGCACACCTGCTCGGCTGCGACAACCTCGGCTACGACCAGGTCGGCCGGCTGATGCTCGGCGGCCAGACGTCGCTGGAGGTCGGGTTTGCCGCCGCGATCGTCGCGGTCCTGTTCGGCACCCTCTACGGGGCCTTCTCCGGGTTCGTCGGCGGCATCGTCGACTCGTTCCTGATGCGGATCGTCGACGCCGGCCTGTCCCTCCCCTCCATCATGGTGATCATCATCCTGTCGGTGGTCTTCCACCCGAACACGATCATCATGGTCTTCATCATCGCGGTGTTCTACTGGCTGGGCGTGGCCCGGCTGGTGCGCGGCGAGACGCTCACGCTGCGCACCCGGGAATACGTGCAGGCTGTCAAGATCATCGGAGGCCGCACGTCCCGCTCGATCGTGCGGCACATCATCCCGAACGCGATCGGCACGATCATCGTGCAGGCCACGTTCGCGGTCGCCGACTCGATCATCATCCTGGCTGGCCTGGGCTTCCTCGGCCTCGGAGTGCAACCGCCGGCGACCGACTGGGGCGACATGCTGTCGGGCGGCCTGACCTACCTGCAGAGCAGCCAGAACTACTGGTGGCTGATCTACCCGCCCGGCATCGCGATCATCCTGACCTGCATCGCGTTCAACTTCATCGGCGACGCCCTGCGCGACGCGTTCGAGACCCGGCTGCAGCGCCGGTAGGAGGGGACCTAGTGGCGCCGCTACTCGAGATCACAGACCTGCGCACAGACATCAACCTGAAGCAAGGGGTGGTGCACGCCGTCGAAGGCGTGTCCATCCACGTGGAGACCGGCGAGACGCTCGGGATTGTGGGCGAGTCGGGCTGCGGCAAGACGATGACCGCGCTGTCGATCATGCAGCTGCTGCCCACCGGCGGGCACATCACCGGCGGCAGCATCACCCTGTCCGGGCAGGAGATCAGCTCGTTCTCGGCCGACGACATGCGCCGGATCCGGGGCAACGAGATCGGCATGATCTTCCAGGACCCGCTGACGTCGCTGAACCCGACGATGACCGTGGGCAAGCAGATCGCCGAGGCGGTCAAGCTGCACCGGGGCGCCAGCAACGAGCAGGCCATGGACCGGGCCGCCGAGGTGCTCAACCTGGTCGGGCTGCCGCAGGCCAAGGAGCGCATGACGGAGTACCCGCACCAGTTCTCCGGCGGCATGCGCCAGCGCGTGATGATCGCGATGGCGCTCGCGTGCGAGCCGAAGCTGCTCATCGCCGACGAGCCGACCACCGCGCTGGACGTGACCATCCAGAAGCAGATCCTGGAGCTGATCGACGACCTGCGGCTGCGGCTGGGCATGGCGGTCATCCTGGTCACCCATGACCTCGGGGTCATCGCCGGCCGCGCCGACCGGGTCGCGGTGATGTACGCGGGGAAGATCGCCGAGACCACCGACACCGCCACGCTGTTCGGCAACCCGCGGCATCCTTACACCGAGGCACTGTTCCAGTCGCTGCCGGACAAGGCGGCGGAAAGCAAGGAGCGGCTGTACTCGATCCCGGGCCTGCCCCCGGACCTGATGAACCCCCCAAAGGGCTGCCGGTTCGCGCCGCGCTGCCGGTACGCCACCGACCAGTGCCGGGCGGAGGACCCGGAACTCGGCGGCGAGACGGTCGGCCACCGCTTCGCCTGCTTCTTCCCGGTGGGCGAGCCCGAATGGAGCCGCACCAAGCGCACCGTCGAGCACGTGGGCCCGCGGCTGCCCGAGCTCGCCCCTCCCGAGGGCGACTCCTCGGTGCTGCTGAACGTCGAGCACCTGGTCAAGGACTTCCCGGTGACCAAGGGAGCCGTCCTGCAGCGGCGGGTCGGCTTCGTCAGCGCCGTGGCCGACGTGAGCTTCGCGATCCGGGCCGGCCAGACGCTCGGCGTGGTCGGCGAGTCCGGCTGCGGCAAGACGACCATCGGCAGGCTCGTGGTCGGGCTGGACAAGCCGACCAGTGGGGCGATCAACTTCGAGGGCAAGGATCTGGCCCGGAGCAGCGGCCGGGAATACCGCCGGGAACGCCAGGACATACAGCTGATGTTCCAGGACGCCTACGCGTCGCTCGACCCGCGGATGCGGGCCGGAACGGTGCTGGCCGAGCCGCTCCTCGTGCAGCACATCGGATCTCGCGCCGACCGGCGCCAGAGGGTGGCGGAGATGCTCGACCACGTCGGGCTGCCGCGCACCGCGGTGGAGCGGTACCCGCACGAGTTCTCCGGCGGCCAGCGCCAGCGGCTCGGGTTCGCCCGCGCCCTGATGCTCTCGCCGAAGCTCATCGTCGCCGACGAGCCGGTCTCCGCGCTCGACGTCTCGATCCAGGCCCAGATCCTCAACATGATGCGCGACCTGCAGCGGGAACTCGGCCTGACCTACCTGTTCATCTCGCACGACCTGGCGGTGGTCCGCTACCTGTCCAGCCAGATCGGCGTCATGTACCTGGGCAAGCTGGTCGAGATCGGCGCCGCAGACGACGTGTACCTGCGGCCGGCCCACCCGTACACCAAGGGCCTGCTCGACTCGGCGCCGGTGGCCGACCCCGAGGCCGAGCAGGCCAAGGTCAAGGCGGGCATCACCGGGGAGCTGCCGAGCGCGATCCACCCGCCGTCCGGCTGCAGGTTCCGCACCCGCTGCCCGCTGGCCGAGGAGATCTGCGCCGAGGTCGAGCCGCCGCTGCGGGCGTTCCCCGGGACCGGGCACGTGGCCGCGTGCCATTTCCCGCTGCAGAACCCGGAGCCGACGGAGAGCCAGACCTCCGCTACCTCCGCCGCCGAGGCGTAGCCGCGCCGGCGCAGCCGCGGTAGCGCCGTACCTCCTGCTCGCCTCCGGCAGCGGCCGCTGGCTGGTTCGGCCTTCTGCTTGTGCCCGACCGACCCGGACCCGATACTTCTGGCTATGGGCGCATTTCGCAGCCGGCCAACCGACGGTGCGCCCGGGGTACGGGTCGGCGATGCCGACAGGGACCGGGTCATCGCCGAGTTGCGGGAGCGTGTCGCCGACGGCTCCCTGGCGCACGAGAGCTTCGTGTTCCGGGTCGATGCCGCGCTGCGCGCCCGCTGCCGCGGTGATCTTGCGGAGATCGTGTCCGACCTGCCCGCGCCCCGGAGGTCGCCAGCGCGCGCCGTTCTCGGCCGGGTCGCCGAGGCCGGCCGTACCGCCAGGCGGCGCCTGGTCAGCTACCTGGAACCGCCGCAGCCGCTGGCGTTCGTGCTGCCCTCCGGCGCCCAGGACAGCTTCACGATCGGCCGCGACGCAGCCTGCGACCTGGTTCTCCTCGATATGACCGTGTCCCGGAGCCACGCCGGCCTGCGCCGCGAGGCGGGAGACTGGCTGCTGAGCGACGCGGGCTCGACGAACGGCACCCGGCTGAACGGCTGGCGCGTCACCGGGCCGGTGCCGCTCCGGGCGGGGGACAAGATTACTTTTGGCTCGATGACCATGGTCGTCACCGAGCATGCCCAGTCGGCCGGCGCAGCCTTCAGCACCCCGTAGAGTCGGTGCGTGACCCTGGTTCTCTTGGTGCGCCATGGCCTGACGGCGACCACCGGCAGTGTCCTGACCGGCTGGACGCCGGGCATCCCGCTGGATGACCGGGGCCAGCAGCAGGCCGGTGCCCTCGCGGCGCGGCTCGCGCCGCTGCCGCTCGACGCGATCATCAGCAGCCCGCTGGAGCGGTGCAGGCAGACGGCGGACGCGATAGCCGCTGTTGGCGAGGGCCGCCCTGGCGATGTCCTGCAAGACGACCGGCTCGGTGAGTGCCACTACGGCGACTGGACCGGCCAGCCGCTGAAGCAGCTGGCCAAGGAGCCGCTGTGGCGCGTGGTGCAGGCGCATCCCGGTGCCGCGCGGTTTCCCGGCGCCGGCGGAGAATCCATCCTGGACATGCAGCACCGCGCGGTCAGCGCGATCCGGGACTGGAACTCCCGGCTCGGGGCCAAGGCGACGTACCTGATCTGCTCCCACGGCGACGTGATCAAGTCCGTGATCGCGGACAGCCTCGGGATGCACATCGACATGCTGCAGCGGATCCAGGTTGACCCCTGCTCGCTCACGGCAATCCGCTACACGCCGCTGCGCCCGTTCCTGCTGCGCATGAATGACACTGGCGGGGGAGTATCCAGTCTCAAACGGCCGGAGCCACAGCGATCACGGGCGGCGGAACGCCGGGAGACCGACGCCGCCGTCGGAGGCGGAGCGGGAGGATAGGGTCCATGGCGGTGTATACATACGACCCACCGGAACGGTTCGTCGCTGGGACGGTCGGCCAGCCCGGAGAGCGCACGTTCTACCTGCAGGCCAGCGGCAAGGGCCGGGTCACCAGCGTGGTCCTCGAGAAGATCCAGGTGACCCGGCTCGCCGAGCGCCTGGACGAGCTGCTCGATGACGAACTCCGCAACAGCGGCGGAAAGTCGTCGGTGCCCGCCGTCGCGCCCGCCAGCCTCACCGATGACGGCCCGCTCGACCTGCCCCTGCTCGAGGAGTTCCGGGTTGGCGTGATCGCGCTGGCGTGGGACGGTGAAGGCGAGCGCGTCGTGATCGAGGCGCAGGAGGAATCGGAGACGCCCGTCGAGTACCTGTCAGAAGACGTTCCCGAGGACGGCCCCGGCGTGCTGCGGGTGCGCATCACCGCTGCGACCGCGCGCGCGTTCACTCAGCGCGCGCTGCGGATCGTGAGCCAGGGCCGGCCGCCCTGCGCGCTGTGCGGCCTGCCGCTCGACGCCTCGGGGCACATCTGCCCCCGGCAGAACGGGCACCGAGTCAGCAATGCGTGAGTCGGCGCAGCGCAGCGAGCGGGAACCGCCGCGGCGGCGGCTCGTCACGCCGGCCAGCGGCGGTGGCCCTGCCGAGCCGGCCAGCGCCGGCGAGCACCGCGTGCCCGGGGACGACGCGGCCGCGCTCCGCCTCCTTGCGAACGGCAGCCTGGACGTGCAGGGCAGGCTCGTCGTGGCGTCGAACGCGACGCTCTACTGCACGGTGAGCGACGCCGGCAGCGAAGCGGCCTGCGTCTACAAGCCCGTGGCCGGTGAGCGCCCGCTCTGGGACTTTCCGGTCGGCACCCTCGCGGGCCGCGAGGTTGCCGCCTACGCCGTGTCCGCGGCGGCAGGCTGGCATCTCGTTCCGCCGACCGTGTTCCGCGACGGCCCGTTCGGGCCCGGCATGTGCCAGCTGTGGATCGAGTCGGACGAGACCGTCGACGTCATCGCGCTCTCCCGTAGCAAGGACAACACGGCGCTGCGGCAGATGGCCGTCTTCGACGCGGTCGTGAACAACGCCGACAGGAAGATCGGTCATCTGCTGCCCGACTGTGGCGGAAACCTTTACGGATGCGATCACGGGGTCTGCTTCGGCGAGGAGTACAAGCTCCGCACGGTGCTCTGGCAGTGGCGGGGCCGCCATCTGCCCAAGACCGCCGTCGAGGCGCTGCTCAGGCTGCAGCAGGCGATGGCCGGGGACGAACTGGGCGGCGCCTTCGACCGGTGGCTTTCGCCGGCCGAGGTCGAGGCCACCCGGCAGCGGGTCGAGCTGCTGCTCGAGCACCGGATCCACCCGCTCCCGCCGGACGACTGGCCCGCCGTCCCCTGGCCACCGTATTAGCCCGGGAGTTACCGTTCGCCGCGGTCGCCGCGGCGGCGCAGGTAGCGCTCGAACTCGCGGGCGATCGCGTCGCCGCTGGCCTGCGGGTCGTCGGTTGCGTCCCGCGCCTCCTCGAGGGTCCGCACGTACTCGGCCACCTCGGTGTCCTGGTCGGCCAGCTCATCTACGCCGCGTTCCCAGGCCCGCGCGTCGTCTGGCAGGTCGGCCAGCGGCAGCGTCACATCCAGGATGTCCTCGACGCCGCGCAGGAGCGCCAGCGTGGCCTTGGGGCTCGGCGGCTGGGCCACGTAGTGCGGCACGGCGGCCCACAGCGAGACCGAGGGAACGTCGGCGGCGATGCACGCGTGCTGCAGGACGCCGACGATCCCGGTTGGGCCCTTGTAGTCGACCGGATCGACGTGCAGCCGCTCGGAGAGCTTGTCGTCCGACACCGCGGCGCTCACCGGCACCGGCCGGGTATGCGGCGAGTCGGCGAGCAGCGCGCCGAGCAGGATCACCAGTTCGACGCCGAGCTCGCTGAACGCGGCCACGAGCTCGTCGCTGAACGCCCGCCACCGCATGTTGGGCTCGATGCCGTGCAGCAGGATCAGATCGCGGTCGATTCCCTCGGGCCTGGCGAGCGTCAGCCGGGTGGTCGGCCAGACCAGCCGGTCCGTCCGCCCGTCAGATACCTCCATTACCGGACGAGTTACCTGGAAATCGTAGAAATCCTCCGGATCGATGGCGCCGACAGGCGTGGAGTCCCACGTGCTAGCGAGGTGGCTGATCACCCCGCTGGCAGCCTCGCCGGCGTCATTCCACCCCTCGAAGGCAGCGATGACCGCGGGCGAGCTGAGCTTTCCGGTGCCGTCGAGCTCGATCTCCACCACCTCCTGAAGTTCCTCGTGCTCCAGGTTACGTGCACGACCATGATCACCGCGTAACGTGGCCGGCAGGTAACGGAAGGGCCGCCCCGTCCTGGCCGTGACCGTCCGGGGCTGCCACTTAGAATTGGCCCCACTATGACCTTCGACACCCAGCCTCCCGGCGCGGCTGACCTGGCTCCCTCTGCCCTGCGAGCGGCGATCGGCGAACGGCTGCTGATCGCGGACGGGGCGATGGGGTCCATGCTGCAGGGCTGCCCCCTCACGCTCGATGACTTCGCAGGCCTTGAGGGCTGTAACGAGATCCTGAACGTCACCAGGCCGGATATCGTCCGGTCGATACACGACGGCTATCTCGATGCCGGGGTGGACTGCATCACCACAAACACCTTCGGCGCGAACCTTGGCAATCTTGGCGAATACGGCATAGCGGACCGGATCGAGGAGCTGTCCGAGGCCGGTGCGCGGATCGCGCGGAAGTCCATCGACGACAGGGCGAGCGGCAGCGGCCAGACTCGCTCACCGCGTTGGGTCCTCGGGTCCATGGGGCCGGGCACGAAGCTGCCCACGCTCGGCCACGTGACATTTGCGGAGCTCCGGGACACCTACCAGGCCAACGCCGCTGGCCTGCTGCGCGGCGGCGCCGACGCACTGATCGTGGAGACCTGCCAGGACCTGCTCCAGGCCAAGGCGGCGATCGTCGGGGCCCGGCGGGCGATCACGGCCTGGGCCGCCCAGACCGGCGCCGACATCATGCTGATCGCCCAGGTGACCATCGAGACAACCGGGACGATGCTGCTCGGCTCGGAGATCGGTGCCGCGCTCACCGCGCTCGAGCCGCTCGGCATCGACGTGATCGGGCTCAACTGCGCGACCGGGCCCGCCGAGATGAGCGAGCACCTGCGGTACCTCGCCGCGCACGCCGCGGTGCCGCTGTCCTGCATGCCGAACGCCGGACTGCCGGAGCTGACCGCCGACGGCGCCTACTACCCGGTGACCGCCGGCCAGCTCGCCGACGCCCACGAGGGATTCTGGGCCGAGTTCGGCCTCGCCCTGGCCGGCGGCTGCTGCGGCACCACACCGGAGCACATGGCCGAGGTGGTGCGGCGACTGCACGGCCGCCCGCTCACCCCTCGCGAGTCCCGTTCCGAGCCGGGGGTGGCCTCGCTCTACCAGCACGTGCCGTTCCGCCAGGACACCGCGTTCCTGGCGATCGGCGAGCGCACCAACGCCAACGGCTCAAAGGCGTTCCGGGAGGCGTTGGTCGCCGAGCGCTACGACGACTGCGTCGAGATCGCCCGCGCGCAGACCAGGGACGGCGCGCACCTGCTCGATGTCTGCGTGGACTACGTGGGCCGGGACGGCGCCGACGACATGCGCCAGGTGGCCGAGCGGTTTGCCACGGCCGCGACCCTGCCGCTGGTGCTCGACTCCACCGAGCCCGAGGTGATCCAAGCCGGCCTCGAGATGCTCGGCGGCCGCGCCGTGGTGAATTCGGTGAACTACGAGGACGGCGACGGGCCCGGGTCACGAATCGCCCGGATGATGCCGCTGGTCAGCGAGCACGGCGCCGCGGTGATCGCGCTCACCATCGACGAACGGGGCCAGGCCCGGACCGCCGAGTGGAAGCTCGCCGTGGCCACCCGGCTGATCGACGACCTGACCGGCAACTGGGGGATGCGGCTGTGCGACATCATCGTCGACTGCCTCACGTTCCCGATCGCCACCGGGCAGGAGGAGACCAGGCGGGACGCGATCGAGACCATCGAGGCGATCCGCGAGCTCAAGCGGCGTTACCCCGAGGTGCAGACCACGCTCGGCGTCTCCAACGTCTCGTTCGGCCTCAACCCCGCCGCGCGCGCCGTGCTCAACTCGGTGTTCCTCGCCGAGTGCGTAGCGGCCGGACTCGACTCGGCGATCGTGCACGCGTCCCGGATCATGCCGATATCCCGGATACCCGAGGACCAGCTGGAGGTGGCGCTCGACCTCGTCTACGACCGGCGGCGCGACGGGTACGATCCGCTGGCGCGGCTGCTCGATCTCTTCGACGGCGTCGACGCCGCGGCGGTCAAGGCCAGCCGGGCCGCCGAGCTGGCCGGGCTGCCGCTGTGGGAACGGCTGAAGCGCCGGATCATCGACGGCGAGAAGAACGGCCTGGAAGCCGACCTGGACGAGGCGCTCGCCGAGCGGCCCGCCCTGGAGATCGTCAACGACGTGCTGCTGGACGGGATGAAGACCGTCGGCGACCTGTTCGGCTCCGGCCAGATGCAGCTGCCGTTCGTGCTGCAGTCGGCCGAGGTGATGAAGGCCGCCGTCGGTTACCTGGAACCGCACATGGAGCGCTCTGGCGATGCCGGAAAGGGCAAGATCGTGCTGGCCACGGTCAAGGGCGACGTCCACGACATCGGCAAGAACCTGGTCGACATCATCCTGTCGAACAACGGCTATGACGTGGTCAACATCGGCATCAAGCAGCCGATATCGGCGATCCTCGAAGCCGCGGAATCCAGCCGCGCCGACGTCATCGGCATGTCCGGCCTGCTGGTGAAGTCCACCGTGGTGATGCGCGACAACCTGGCCGAGCTGAACTCGCGGCACCTGGCCGGCCGGTGGCCGGTGCTGCTCGGCGGTGCCGCGCTCACCCGCGCCTACGTGGAGCAGGACCTGGCCAGCCGGTTCGACGGCCAGGTCCGCTACGCTCGCGACGCGTTCGAGGGCCTCGCATTGATGGACGCCTTCATGGCCGTCAAACGCGGCGAGGACGGCGCGAAACTGCCGGCGCTGCGGGAACGGCGGGTGCGGCAGGGAGCGCGGCTGCGCCTCACCGAGCCCGAGGACATGCCCGCCCGGTCCGACGTGGCCGCCGACAACCCGGTGCCGGCCGCGCCGTTTCTCGGCCACCGGGTCGTCAAGGGCATCCAGCTGGCCGACTACGCGGCCTTCCTGGACGAGCGCGCGACGTTCATGGGCCAGTGGGGGCTCAAGCCGTCGCGGGGCGCGGGCGGGCCCTCCTACGCGGAGCTGGTCGAGACCGAGGGACGGCCGCGGCTGCGGATGTGGCTGGACCGGATCCAGACCGAGGGCCTCATGGAGGCCGGCGTCGTCTATGGTTACTTTCCGGCGGTCAGCGAGGGTGACGACCTGGTGATCCTCGCGGAGGACGGGAGCGAGCGGGAACGGCTCACGTTCCCGCGGCAGCGCCGTGACCGCCACCTGTGCCTGGCCGACTTCTTCCGCTCCCGCGAGTCGGGTGAGACCGACGTGGTCGGCTTCCAGCTGGTCACCGTCGGATCTCGGATCAGCGAGGCGACCGCGGAGCTCTTCGCCAAGAACGCCTACCGCGACTACCTGGAGCTGCACGGCCTGTCCGTGCAGCTGGCCGAGGCGCTGGCCGAGTACTGGCACGGCCGGGTCAGGCAGGAACTCGGCATCGACGCCGACGACCCGGCCGACCTGGACGAGATCCTCAAGGTGCGCTACCGGGGCTGCCGGTACGCGTTCGGCTACCCGGCCTGCCCGGACCTGGAGGACCGGGCCACGGTCATCCGGCTGCTCGAGCCGGAGCGGATCGGGGTCACCCTGTCGGAGGAGTTCCAGCTGGCGCCGGAGCAGTCCACCGACGCCCTGATCACGCATCATCCCGAAGCCAGCTACTTCAGCACCTGACGATGCTTCGCCAGCCAACGGAACCGGCCGGTCCAGAGCCTGCCGCATCCGCCACCAGCCAGACGCTGCAAGGCGTCCTGTTCGACATGGACGGGCTTCTCGTCGACTCCGAGCCGATCTGGTTCGAGGCCGAGTGCGCGGTCATGGCGCGGCTGCACGGCGAATGGAGCGCGGCCGACCAGCATGCCCTGGTCGGCGGCTCGCTGGCGCACACCGTCTCGTACCTGCTGGCCAGGGCAGAGCGCCCGGCCAGCCGCGAGGAGGTCGGGCGGTGGCTGGTGGAAGGCATGACGTCGCTGCTGATGTCGCGGAACCTGACCATGCTGCCCGGCGCCCGCGAGCTGCTTGCCGAGGTGCGCGCGGCCGGGCTGCCGCACGCCCTGGTCACGTCGTCCGAGCGGCCGATCATGGATGCCGTGCTGCTACAGCTCGGCGTCGGCTTCACCGCGACCGTCTGTGCCGACGACGTTGCCGCCAGCAAGCCCGCCCCTGACCCGTACCTGCTGGCCGCTTCGCTGCTCGGCGCCGATCCGCGGTCGTGCGTGGCGCTCGAGGACTCGCCAAACGGCGTCGCGTCAGCCGAGGCGGCCGGCTGCAGGGTGGTCGCGGTGCCCAGCCTGGTTCCGATTCCGGCCCGGCCGGGCCGGGTGGTTGCCGCGTCGCTCCGCGAGGTCGACCTCGCCCTGCTCCGCACGCTCGTGACCTCGGGCTAGGTCCGGCCTGCCCGCGCCCAGCCCCGCGGCGCGGTGGCCTGAGCCCGCCCGGACATGTGCGACGATGGACAGACACGCCTGAGCCGCGCCTCCAGCAGAGCGTTCGGAGCAACGCGGCACGAGGGAGGCGGGCATGAACACCTGGAACAGCATCGCGTGGTTCCCGCTCTGTGCCGGGCTGACCGGCGTCGGGCTGGTCCTGTCCTGGTTCACCTGGCGGCGCAGGGGACTCCGGCGCGGGATCCGGGCCGTGGCCTGGTCCCTGCTGCCGATGGCGCTCTATCTCACCGGTTCGATCCTGCTGGTCGGGCGGATCGGCTCGGCCGTGGTGCAGTTCGCCAGCTCGTTCGTGTTCTCGCCCAAGACCTGGGCCGGCGTGATCCTGCTCTGCCTATCCGCGGCGATCTTCCTGACCTCGGGCGGGGTTCCGCGGCTGCGCAGGAAGAAGCGCGGCGGCAAGGGCGACGAGAAGAGCGAGAAGAGCGAGAAGGAAGTCGGCCGCAATCCCGGCTCGCCGGCCGTCACCACCGCGGGCAACCGCGCGGTTGCCCAGGTCGGCGCCGCACCCAAGCAGGCCAAGCCTGCCAAGCAGGGCAAGCAGGGCAAGGGCGGGGACGACGACAGCCTCGACCCGGAGGTCGCGGCGATCCTGCGCCGCCACGGGATCAGCTAACACTCCCGCGCCCGGCCAGCGAGCGCCGGCACGCTGCGGATGCCCGCTTCTGATGATCTTGGAGCCTGCGGTGCACATGCTGCACCCAAGCCTCCTAGATCATGACAAACCCGGATCTGACGCGGGCGGCGGCGCCGACGGCGTGAGGGTGGCCTCTGCCGACTGGCCGGCCTGCGCCGGCGCTGGGGCCACATCGGGCCCCCCGGCGCCAGGAGCCGCGGCGGGGGCGGGCACGTCGTCGTGCGGCGGCCCGTCGGCCTGTGGCGGCACCGCGACCGCGGGGCGCTCCGTCTGAGCTGACGTCGCTGGCTCCGGCGCCTGCTGCGGGAGTGGCGGGGGAGTGCCGCCAAAGGCGGGGCATATCGCCTGGTGCGCACACCAGGCGCAGAGCCGGCTCGGGCGCGGCCGCCAGTCACCCGTGTTGCGCGCCCGCTCGATCGCCCGCCACAGCGCATCGATCTTGCGCACCGTGGCGCGCAGGTCGGACTCGTCCGGCGCGTACCGCACGATCTCGCCGTTCCCCAGGTAGATGAGCTGCAGCAGGGCAGGCACCTGCCCTTGGGTGAGCCAGAGCACCACCGCGTAGAACTTCATCTGGAACAGCGCCCTGGCCTCGTACTCCTCCTTGGGCGCGGTGCCGGTCTTGTAGTCGACGATCCGGATCTCACCGCCGGCGGCGACGTCAAGCCGGTCGATGTAACCACGCAGCAGCAGGCCCGACTCGAGGACCGCCTCCACCGCGTGCTCCCGGTGCCGTGGCTCGAGCCGGGTGGGATCTTCGAGCGCGAAGTAGCGGTCCAGCATGTCACGCGCCTCGGCGAGCCACACGCCTCGCTGCTCGTCATCGTCGAAGAGCCCGGCGAGCTCCGGCTCCTCCGCGAGCAGCCGGTCCCACTGCGGCGCGAGCAGCGCCCGCGCGGTCTCCGGCGTTCGGCCCGCCGCTGGCTCGTCAAAGAGCCGCTCCAGGACGGCATGCACCAGCGTCCCGCGCGCGGCCGCTGGGCTCGGCGGCTCCGGCAGCCGGTCGACCACCCGGAACCGGTAGAGCAGCGGGCAGGTCAGGAAGTCACCGGCGCGCGAGGGCGACAGCGACGGCCGGGTGCGTGACCCGGAAGCGCCGCGATCGGCCGGGTCCGCTTCCGGCGCCTGCCCGCCCGACATCTGTGCGATCGTCTCGTTGCCCACTCTCGGGAGACTAAGGGACGGCACCGACGATTGCGGCGTTTAGCCTGTTGGCCGGCGCGTCAGAAACGCGCGTCTGCGGAGCGGTTCAACGCGCCCCGCAGCACGTAGCATCGACTACGTGTCAGGCCTCAGCCCCGAGCAGGACCGCCAGCAGGCGCAACCGCCAGGTAGCGCGCCTGCGCCGGGCCAGCGGCGCGACGCGCGGTATGGCATCGTCATCGCGCGGCCATTCGGCGTGCCGGTTTACATCTCGCCGTACTGGTTCGTGGTGGCCGCCTTTGTCGTTGTCTTCTACGCCAACAGCCTGCCGGAGATACACCCGACCTGGGTCCGCTACGCCGTGTCCGCCACGTTCGTGATCCTGCTGTACGCGTCGGTGCTGGTGCACGAGCTCAGCCACTGCGTGGTCGCACGGGCGTTCCATCTGACGGTGCGGCGCATCCTGCTCTACCCGCTCGGCGGCTTCTCCGAGATCGAGCAGGAGCCGCCGACCCCCGCCAAGGAGTTCACCGTCTCCGTGGTCGGGCCGCTGACGTCGCTCGCCCTCGCTGGCATCGGCATCGGGCTGGACTTCGCGTTCAACCTCCGCGGCATCCCGCGGGTGCTGATCGATCAGCTGATCCTCGCCAACCTCGTCGTTGGGGTCTTCAACCTGCTGCCGGGGCTGCCGCTGGACGGGGGGCGGATGCTGCGTGCCGGGGTGTGGAAGGTAACCGGGAAGCCGGGCGCCGCCACGATAGCCGCCGCCTGGGCCGGCCGCGGCCTGGCCGTGCTGCTGATCCTCGTGCCGGTCGCGCTGCTCGGCACGAAGCTGAGCCTGACCAGCACCTACGTCCTCTGGTTCGCGGTCATCGCGGTGTTCATGTGGTTCAGCTCGGGGCAGGCCATCAGGGTCGCGAAGGTGCGCGACCGGCTGCCCGGGCTGCAGGCCAGGAGGCTCGCGCGGCGGGCCATCGCGATCCCCGGAAACGTGCCGCTCGCCGAGGCGATCCGGCGCGCGGATGAGGCCCAGGCGCGCGCGCTCGTGGTGGTCGACCACGAATCCACGCCGATCGCGATCGTCAACGAGACCGCGGTCATGGCCACCCCGCCGCAGCGCAGGCCGTGGATCGAGGTCGGCTCGCTGGCACGGGCCATCGAGCCGGGTCTGGTGCTGTCGGCCGACCTGTCCGGGATGGAGCTGATCGAGGCGGTGCAGCGCTCGCCGGCCACGGAATACCTGCTCATCGAGCCCTCTGGGCAGATCTTCGGTGTGCTGGCGACCAGCGACCTCGACCACGCCTTCGCCGGGGCCTGATGCACGCCGTTAACCTGGCGGGCGTGATCAAGCAGCCACGCGGCCCGCTCGCCCCTGGCGACCAGGTTCAGCTGACCGACCCCAAGGGGCGCCGCCACCGGCTGGTCCTGGAGCCCGGGCGGTCCTTCCACACGCACCGCGGCTCGCTGGCACACGACGACCTGATCGGCAGGCCGGAGGGCAGCGTGATCGTCTCCTCCGGCGGCACCGCCTACGTGGCCCTGAGGCCGCTGCTGGCCGACTACACGCTGTCCATGGGCCGCGGCGCGGCGGTGGTCTACCCGAAGGACGCCGGGCAGATCCTGGCCATGGCCGACATCTTCGCCGGCGCGCGGGTGGTCGAGGCCGGGGCGGGCTCGGGCGCGCTGTCCTGCTGGCTGCTCCGGGCGGTCGGCGAGGGCGGCCTGGTCGTCTCCTACGAGCGCCGCGCCGACTTCGCCGAGATCGCGCTGCGGAACGTGGAGGGCTATTTCGGCGGGCCGCATCCGGCCTGGCGGCTGGTGACCGGCGAGCTCCCGGCCGAGGGTGCCACGGGAATCCTGGACCCCGGCGAGGCGTTTGACCGGATCGTGCTGGACATGCTGGCGCCGTGGGAATACGCGCACGCGGCGTCGAGATCGCTGCGCGAAGGCGGGCTCGTGTGCTGTTACGTCGCCACCACCACGCAGCTGTCGCGCACCGTGGAAGCGCTGCGCTGCGAAGGCAGTTTCGATGAGCCGGCGGCGTGGGAGACGCTGCTGCGGGGCTGGCACGTGGACGGCCTGGCGGTCCGCCCCGAGCACCGCATGGTTGGCCACACCGGCTTTCTTGTGACGGCTCGGAGGCTCGCCGACGGAGTTACTCCGCCGCCGAGGCGCCGGCGCCCGGCCAAGGGCGCTCACACTGAAGAAACAGGCTCTGAGGAGCGAATATGAGGCTCGGGGAAGCACGGAAGACGCCTGGATGTTCCCGGATCGTAACGAGAGAAAGCCGAGCTGAGGCCGGCCGTAGGTTACGGAAGCTTCTCGGATAGGTAGGGTCAAGGGTAAATCGGCTCTCGGGAGGGGGTGAGGGGCATGGCCTCTCGCGACGACAGCGCGCGCGCCGGACGATATGACGACGAGGTCAAGGTCCTTACCACGCAGATCTCCTTCCTCGAGGAGGAGATAGCCGCTCTGCGGCGCAGGCTTGCGGACTCGCCACGGCAGACCAGGCTGCTCGAAGAGCGGCTTCGGGAGGCCGAGACGAGCCTGGCCGGCGTCAACGGACAGAACGAGCGGCTCGCGGGGACCCTGCGCGAGGCGCGAGACCAGATCGTGGCGCTCAAAGAGGAAGTCGACCGGCTGGCCCAGCCGCCGTCCGGCTTCGGGATCTTCCTCGAGGCGACCGAGGACGGCAGCGCGGACGTGTTCACCGGCGGCAGGAAGATGCGGGTGAGCGTCAGCCCGGGGATCGACGTCAGCGAGCTCAAGCCCGGCCAGGAGGTCGTGCTCAACGAGGCGCTCAACGTCGTCATCGCCCAGGGCTACGAGACGATCGGCGAGGTCGTCATGCTCAAGGAGATCCTTGAGGGCGGCGACCGGGCGCTGGTGATCTCGCACGCCGACGAGGAGCGCATCGCCCGGCTGGCCGAGCCGCTGCGGAACAGCACGCTGCGCGGGGGCGACTCGCTGCTGCTCGAGCCCCGCTCGGGCTACGTGTACGAGCGCATCCCCAAGGCGGAGGTCGAGGAGCTGATCCTGGAGGAGGTGCCGGACATCACCTACTCGGAGATCGGCGGCCTGGCTCCCCAGATCGAGCAGATCCGCGACGCGATCGAGCTGCCCTACCTGCACGCCGACCTGTTCCGGGAGCACCAGCTCAAGCCGCCCAAGGGGGTTCTGCTGTACGGCCCACCCGGATGCGGCAAGACACTCATCGCCAAGGCGGTGGCGAACTCGCTGGCCAAGCAAGTCGCGGCCAGAACGGCCGAGCAGGCCAGCAAGAACGGCGGGACCGCGGCCGGCCAGGCCAGGGAGGGCAAGAGCTTCTTCCTGAACATCAAGGGCCCGGAGCTGCTGAACAAGTACGTGGGCGAGACCGAGCGGCACATCCGGCTCGTGTTCCAGCGGGCCAGGGAGAAGGCCAGCGAGGGCATGCCGGTGATCGTGTTCTTCGACGAGATGGACTCGATTTTCCGCACCCGGGGTTCCGGGGTGTCCAGCGACGTCGAGAACACGATCGTGCCGCAGCTGCTGTCTGAGATCGACGGCGTCGAGGGCCTGGAGAACGTGATCGTGATCGGCGCGTCGAACCGGGAGGACATGATCGACCCGGCGATCCTGCGGCCGGGCCGGCTGGATGTCAAGATCAAGATCGAGCGGCCCGACGCCGAGGCGGCGAAGGACATCTTCTCGAAGTACGTGGTGGGCGGCCTGCCGCTGCACCCCGACGACCTCGCCGAGCACGGCGGCTCGGCCGCGGCCACCGTGGACGAGATGATCCAGCGCGTCGTCGAGCGCATGTACGCCGAGAGCGAAGAGAACAGGTTCCTCGAGGTCACCTACGCCAACGGGGACAAGGAGGTCCTGTACTTCAAGGACTTCAACTCCGGCGCGATGATCGAGAACATCGTGGCCCGCGCGAAGAAGATGGCCATCAAGGAATTCCTGGAGACCGGGCAGAAGGGCATCAGGATCGCCCACCTGCTCGCCGCCTGCGTCGACGAGTTCAGCGAGAACGAGGACCTGCCCAACACCACCAACCCCGACGACTGGGCCAGGATCTCCGGCAAGAAGGGTGAGCGGATCGTTTACATCAGGACCCTGGTGTCCGGTAAGCACGGTACCGAGGCGGGCCGGTCCATCGACACGGTGGCCAACACCGGTCAGTACCTGTAGCCGGCGGCGGGAATTGGAGCCAGGAATGTGCCGGCACGGTCACGCATGGGCACGATGGCGGTATGTCGGCACTAGGCTCTGAATCATGAGCGTGCGTCGGGTCATAGGTACGGAGACCGAGTACGGGATCTCCGTACCCGGTCAGCCGGGCGCGAACGCGATGGTGACCTCCTCTCAGGTCGTCAACGCCTACCAGGCCGCGAGGTCTGCGCGTGCGCGGCGGGCCAGGTGGGATTTTGAGGAAGAGAACCCGCTGCGCGACGCCAGGGGGTTCGACCTGGCCAGGGACGCGGCCGACTCGGCGCAGCTGACCGACGAGGACCTGGGCCTCGCCAACGTGATCCTCACCAACGGCGCCCGGCTGTACGTAGACCATGCCCACCCCGAGTACTCGGCGCCCGAGTGCACGAACCCGCTCGACGCCGTCATCTGGGATAAAGCGGGCGAGCGGGTCATGGCGGAGGCCGCGGCCCGGGCCGGGCAGATGCCCGGCGGTGCCGCGATTCAGCTGTACAAGAACAACACCGACAATAAGGGCGCATCGTACGGCTGCCACGAGAACTACCTGATGAGCCGCGCGACGCCGTTTGCCGACATCGTGCGGCACCTCACCCCGTTCTTCGTGTCCCGGCAGGTGGTCTGCGGGGCCGGGCGGGTCGGCCGGGGTGCCGACGGCAGGGACGAGGGCTTCCAGATCAGCCAGCGTGCCGATTTCTTCGAGGTCGAGGTCGGCCTGGAGACCACGCTGAAGCGGCCGATCATCAACACCAGGGACGAGCCGCACGCCGACCCGGAGAAGTACCGCCGCCTGCACGTGATCATCGGCGACGCGAACATGAGCGAGATCTCCAGCTACCTCAAGCTGGGCACGACCTCGCTGGTGCTCGCGATGATCGAGGACCGCTTCCTCGGCTCCGATCTCGCGGTGGAGTCCCCGGTCGCCGAGCTGCGCGCGATCTCGCACGACCCGACCTGCCGTCACCTGGTGACGCTGCGCGACGGGCGCCGGATGACCGCGGTCCAGCTCCAGCTCGAGTACCTGGACCTGGCCCGCAAGTACACCGAGGACCGCTTCGGCGCGGATGTCGACGACATGACCAGGGACGTGCTCGACCGCTGGGATTCGGTGCTGACCCGGCTCGGCGAAGACCCCATGCTCTGCTCGCGGGAACTGGACTGGGTCACCAAGCTCGAGGTCCTCGAGGGGTACCGGACGAGGGACGGGCTGGCCTGGACCGACCCCCGGCTGCAGCTCGTTGACCTCCAGTACGCCGACGTCCGGCCCGATCGCGGCATCTACAACCGCCTCGTCGCCAGGGGCCGGCTGATCCGGCTGGTCGACGAGCAGGACGTGGCCAGGGCCATCGAGTACCCGCCCGAGGACACCAGGGCCTACTTCCGCGGCCGCTGCCTGCGCAAGTACCCGGACGCGGTGGCCGCGGCGTCCTGGGACTCGGTCATCTTCGATATCCCGGGCCGGGAGTCGCTGCAGCGCGTCCCGACCCTGGAGCCGCTGCGCGGCACGAAGGCGCACGTCGGAGAGCTGCTGGACCGCTGTGAGACCGCGGGCGAGCTGGTCGCGGCGCTGACCGGCCAGGGCTGAGCCCGCGCACCACGGCGGGTTCACGGAACATCAGCGACCAGATCCCGGTTCGGTACCAATGCCAGATCGCATGATTGGGCAGGCCGCGCGTGGGCGAGGATAGCGTTGAGACTGCGGGGCGGCTCCCGCGGATCACGGAGGTTTCGGCATGGCGACAGCAAAGGACACCGGCGGACAGCGTCAGGCTCCGCGGCGCACCGAGGAGGAGCAGGACAGCGCGCCGCAGGGAACCGAAGACGTCAAGGAGCGGCAGGACAAGCTCACCGACGACGTCGATGCGATCCTGGACGAGATCGACGAGGTGCTCGAGGAGAACGCCGAGGAGTTCGTCCGGTCGTACGTGCAAAAGGGCGGCGAATGACGTAAGGCCGCGTTCTCGCGGCGGCCACCGCGGCAGTAGGGTCGCTTCTACCAGACGGGTACAACGGAAGGATCCGCGTGGGCGCTGATTCCTACGGACGGGGGGCCTTCGGGCCATTTCTAGGCGCAGGGACCTCGTCGTTCACCGACTTCCTCGCCACCGCGGCCCCCGAGCTGATGCCGGGGACGGCCGGGGCCGCAACGGCGGTCACCCCGGCCGACGGGGCCGCGCCGGGCTCGTTCGCGCGCGGCCTGACGCACGGCACCACGATCGTCGCGGCCGCGTGCGACGGCGGCGTGGTCATGGCCGGCGACCGGCGGGCGACGGCGGGGAACATGATCGCGCAGCGGCACCTGGACAAGGTCTTCCGCAGCGACGATTTCTCCGCGATCGGCATCTCCGGCGTGGCCGGCACCGGGATCGAGCTGGCCCGGCTGTTCCAGGTCGAGCTCGAGCACTACGAGAAGCTCGAGGGGCACGCCCTGTCCCTCGACGGCAAGGCCAACCGGCTAGCGAGCATGGTCAGGGGAAACATCGGCGCGGCCATGCAGGGCCTGGTCGTGGTGCCGCTGTTCTGCGGGTACGACGAGGACGCCGGCTTCGGGCGGATCTTCAGCTATGACGTGGCCGGCGGCCGGTACGAGGAGCACCGGTTCTACGCGATCGGCTCCGGGTCGGTCTTCGCGCGCGGCTCGCTCAAGAAGCTCTACAGGGACGGCATGTCGGCCGACGACACCGCGCTCGCGTGCATGCAGGCGCTCTACGACGCGGCCGACGACGACTCGGCGACCGGAGGCCCGGACGTGTCCAGGCGCATCTACCCGGTGGTCGCGACGATCACGGCCGACGGCTACGAGCGGCTGACCGACGAGCAGGCCGGGGCGTATGCGCAGACGGTCATCGAGGGCAGGCTGACCGACCCCGACGGCCCACCTGCTCCGCTGCACCAGGCGGGCACGCCGAATGGGGGCAGGAACGCACTGCCATCGGGCTAGCCGAGCCAGCGACCCGGTCCGACGTAACGTCCACACCAGCACCATCCGAAGGGAACCCCAGCGGTGACGATGCCGTTCTATGTCTCGCCCGAACAGGTGATGAAGGACAAGGCGGACTACGCGCGCAAGCGCATCGCGGGTATCCGCAGCGGCGTCGTGATCGCCTTTGAGGGCGGCATCCTGTTCGTCGCGCCGAACCCGTCCCGGGCGCTGCGGAAGTTCAGCGAGATCTACGACAGGATCGCGTTCGCGGCGGTCGGCCGGTACAACGAGTTCGAGAACCTGCGCAAGGCCGGGGTGCGCTACGCGGACCTGACCGGGTTCTCCTACGACCGCCAGGACGTGACCGCGCGCGGGGTGGCGAACTACTACGCCCAGGTTCTCGGGGCCATCTTCACCGACAGCCAGAAGCCGTACGAGGTGGAGATCGTGGTCGCCGAGGTGGGGAAGACCCAGGACGACGACGAGATCTACCGGATCACGTTTGACGGCTCGGTGGCCGACGAGCGCAACTTCGTGGTGATGGGCGGCCAGGCCGACCAGGTCGCCGCCGTGCTCAAGGACCAGTACCGGGACGGCATGACGCTAGCCGAGGCGTTCGCCGTCGCGATCGGGGCGCTGTCCAGCCAGGGCAACGGCGACCGCTCGGAGATCGCGGCCACCCAGCTCGAGGTGGCGCTGCTGGACCGCGGGCGGCCGCACCGGCTGTTCCGCAGGCTGACCGGTGCCCGCCTGGAAGCGCTGCTGAGCGGGGCACTCCCGGGCAAGAAGGAGACCGGGGCCATCGCCGACGCGACGACCGAACCCGGCGAGGGCGCTGAAAGCGCGGAGAGCACGGACTAGGCCAGTGTCCATGCAGCGGGAATCGGGCATGGCTGGGCTGGGCCACAGCCGGGGTAGTGTCAAATGCATGCGGAGGGCCGCCAGTCTGGCCCGGCATGGGGAGGTATCGTGACGGCTGACCTCGCGAGCATCACCGGCATGCAGGTGCCGACGTCGCTGCTCATTGGCGGCGAGTGGACCGACGGGCGGGCCGGCGTGCTGCCGGTTGTCAATCCCGCCACGGAGAACCCGGTGGCCGAGGTCGCGAACGCGAGCGTCGAGGACGCCCTGGAGGCGGTCACCGCCGCCCACAACGCCCTGCCGGGCTGGGCGGCGACCCCGCCGCGGGAGCGCGGCGAGTGCCTGCGCCGGGCCTGGGAGCTGATGATCCAGCGGTCCGACGCGCTGGCCCGGCTGATGGTTCTCGAAAACGGCAAGGCGCTGAAGGACGCGAAAGCGGAGATCACCTATGCCGCCGAGTTCTTCCGCTGGTACGCGGAGGAGGCGGTGCGGAACGACGGCTCGCTGGTCACCGCGCCCTCCGGGGCCAACCGGATCATGGTGCAGCACCAGCCGGTCGGGGTCAGCGTCCTGGTGACCCCGTGGAACTTCCCGGCGGCCATGGCGACCCGCAAGATCGGGCCGGCGCTCGCGGCGGGCTGCACGGTGGTGCTGAAGCCGGCCAAGGAGACGCCGCTGTCGGCGTTCGCCGTCGCCGAGATCCTGCGCGAGGCCGCCGTACCGGACGGGGTCGTGAACGTGCTCACCACGGTCAAGGCCGGCCCGCTCGTAGCCGCCATGCTGGCGGACCCCCGGGTCCGCAAGCTGTCCTTCACCGGCTCCACCGAGGTTGGCCGGTCGCTGCTGGCGACCGCGGCGCAGACCATTACCAACTGCTCGATGGAACTCGGCGGCAACGCGCCGTTCCTGGTGTTCGAAGACGCGGACCTCGACGCTGCCCTGGACGGCGCGTTCCTGGCCAAGATGCGCAACGGCGGCGAGGCGTGCACCGCCGCGAACCGGTTCTACGTGCACGAGGCGGTCGCGGACGAGTTCAGCTCCCGGTTCGCCAAGCGGCTGGCCGGCCTCAAGGTCGGCCCGGGCCTGGACGACGGCACCGACCTCGGCCCGCTGGTCAACGAGGACACCAGGACCAAGGTGGCCGACCTGGTCGATGACGCTGCCAAGACCGGCAGCCGGGTGGTGACCGGTGGCCACGCTCCGGACCGGCGCGGTTACTTCTACGAGCCGACGGTGCTCGACAAGGTCCCGGCCGACGCGGGCATCCTGTCCGAGGAGATCTTCGGCCCGGTCGCGCCGATCGTGCGGTTCACCGACACCAGCGAGGCGATCGCGCTGGCCAACGGCACCGAGTACGGCCTGGTGTCCTACCTGTACACGCGCGACCTGCGCCGAGCGCTGCAGGTCGCCGAGGCCCTCGAGGCCGGCATGGTCGGGATCAACCGCGGGGTCGTCTCCGACCCGGCGGCACCGTTCGGCGGGGTGAAGCAGTCGGGGCTCGGCCGCGAGGGCGCCCACGACGGACTGCTGGAGTTCACCGAGACCAAGTACATCGCGGTGGACTGGTAACGCGGGCGCACATGGACAGACGGATCTTCGGGCTCGAGAACGAGTACGGCGTCACCTGCACGTTCCGCGGGCAGCGGCGGCTTTCCCCGGACGAGGTGGCCAGGTACCTGTTCCGGCGGGTGGTGTCCTGGGGCCGCAGCAGCAACGTGTTCCTGCGCAACGGCGCCCGGCTCTACCTGGACGTGGGCAGCCATCCCGAGTACGCGACCCCGGAGTGCGACAACCTGATCGACCTGGTGACGCACGACAAGGCGGGCGAGCGGATCCTGGAGGGCCTGCTCGTCGACGCGGACCGGCGACTGCGGGAAGAAGGCATCGCCGGCGACATCTACCTGTTCAAGAACAACACCGACTCCGCGGGGAACTCCTACGGCTGCCATGAGAACTACCTGGTCGGCCGGCACGGCGAGTTCGGCAGGCTGGCCGACATCCTGATCCCGTTCCTGGTCACCCGGCAGATCATCTGCGGGGCCGGGAAGGTCCTGCAGACCCCGCGCGGCGCGGTGTACTGCGTCAGCCAGCGCGCCGAGCACATCTGGGAGGGCGTGTCGTCGGCGACGACCAGGTCGCGCCCGATCATCAACACCCGTGACGAGCCGCACGCCGACGCCGAGCGGTTCCGGCGGCTGCACGTGATCGTCGGCGACTCGAACATGAGCGAGACCACGATGCTGCTCAAGGTCGGCGCGACCGACCTGGTGCTGCGGATGGTCGAGGCCGGGACGGTCATGCGCGACCTGACGCTGGAGAACCCGATCCGGGCGATCAGGGACGTCAGCCACGACATGACCGGGCGGCGCAAGGTGCGGCTGGCCAACGGGCGCGAGGTGAGCGCGCTCGACATCCAGCAGGAGTACCTGTCCAAGGCCAGGGACTTCGCCGACCGCAGGGGCCCCGACCCGATCACCGAGCGGGTGCTCGCCCTGTGGGAGCTGACCCTGCGCGCGGTGCAGACCGGGGACCTCGGCCTGGTGGCGCGGGAGATCGACTGGGTCACCAAGTACCAGCTGATCGAGCGGTACCGGGCCAAGCACGACCTGCAGCTCTCGCACCCGAGGGTGGCTCAGCTCGACCTCGCCTATCACGATGTGCACCGCGGCCGTGGCTTGTACTATCTGCTGCAGCGCCGTGGCGCCGTCGAGCGCGCCTGCCGGGATCTGGACATCTTCCAGGCCAAGTCGGTGCCGCCGCAGACCACGAGGGCCCGGCTGCGCGGGGAGTTCATCCGGCGGGCGCAGGAGCGGCGCCGCGACTTCACGGTGGACTGGGTGCACCTGAAGCTGAACGACCAGGCGCAGCGGACCGTGCTCTGCAAGGACCCGTTCCGCTCCGTCGACGAGCGCGTGGAGAAGCTGATCGCCGGCATGTGAGGACCGGACGGTGAAGACCTGATGTCGGTTTCAGAACGCGACGCCGCCGGGTTAGTCGAAGACGACGCCGAACCCACCGCGCCGGTGCCTCAGCCGCCGCCGGCGCGGCTGCCGCGTGCGGCGGGGCCCGCGCTGTTCGCGGCGGCCGCCGTCGTGGCCTTCACCTGTTACCTGCGGATGTCGCTGACGGTCGCGACGAACTCGGACGGCGCCTCGAACGCGCTGCAGGCGTGGGACATGCTGCACGGCAACCTGCTGCTGCACGGCTGGCGACTGTCGGATGTGTCCTTCTACACCACCGAGCTGCCCGAGTACATGCTGGTCGAACTCGCGCATGGGCTGAACGCCGACGTGGTGCACATCGGGGCGGCCCTGAGCTACACCCTGCTCACGGCGCTCGCGGCGCTGCTGGCCAAGGGCACGGCGACCGGCGCGCAAGGCTGGGTGCGGATGCTGATCGCGGCGGGCCTGATGCTGGCGCCGCAGCTCGGCGTCGGCACGCAGGTGCTGCTGCTGTCGCCCGATCACGTCGGCACGATGGTGCCGGTCCTGGCGGCGTGGCTGCTGCTGGACCGATTCGGGCGCCGGTGGTGGGTGCCGGTTGCGGTGGGCCTGCTGCTGGCCTGGACGCTGGTTGCCGACGCGATCGTGGTGTACATCGGCATCCTGCCGCTGCTCGCGGTGGGCCTGATCCGGGCGTATCACGAGATCGTGCAGGAGGGGCGCCGGCCGGCGGAGGCGTGGTACGAACTGTCCCTGGCCGGCGCGGCGCTCGCGGCGCTCGTGGTGGGCCTGAAGGTGCCCTCGCTCATCCACGCGATGGGCGGCTACAGCATTGTGCCGGCGCCGCAGAGCTTCGCGCAGATCCGCGCCATGGCCGGCCAGACGTGGCTGGTCGGCGCCGGGCTGCTGCTGCTCTTCGGCGGCGACTTCTTCGGCCTCAGGTTCGGCCTGCCTACCGGCCTGGTGCTGCTGCACCTGGTCGGCGTCGCCGTCGCGGCGTGGGCCGTCTGGGCCGCGGCCAGGCGGTTCCTGCGCGACAGCGACCTGGTGGCGGAGCTGCTCGTGATCGGCACGCTGATCATCGTCGTCGCCTACCTGTTCTCCCGGCAGGCGCTCGGCATCGGGTACTCGCACGAGATGGCGCCAGCCCTGCCGTTCGCGGCGGTGCTGGCCGGCAGGCTGCTCGCTGGCCGGCTGATCTCCGCCCGCCTGCTCCCTGTGGCGGCGGCCGTTTTGCTCGGCTACGTGCTCACCCTTGGCAGTAACGCCCTGGCACGGCCCGTGCCGTCCGAGGACCCCCGGCTCGCATCGTTCCTGGCCGGGCACCACCTGCGCTACGGCCTGAGCGGCTACTGGCAGGCCGACGCGCTGACGCTGGCCAGCGGGAACCGGGTCCAGATCAGGGCGCTGCAGGTGAACCCGGGCAGCGTCGGCGCCAGCCACTGGGAGTCGGACGCTTCCTGGTACGACCCGCGGCTGCACGACGCCAACTTCGTGCTGCTGTTCGCCGGGAAACCCGGGTTCGCCGGCGAGGCCGGCCTGAGCCCGTTCGACCCGGTCCGTCAGATCGAGGCCACGTTCGGGCGCCCGGCGCAGACCTACGACCTCGGCCGCTACCGGGTCCTGGTCTGGCGCCAGAACCTGTTGCGCCGCCTTTCCTGAACGCCGCAGAGGGGCCGGAAACGGAGCGGGTAGGCTGGCTGCGCTCATGACCCGACTTCGAGGATTCTCATGCGACGCATCGCTGCTGCGCTCTTGCTACCCCTGATCGCCGCCCTGGCCCTGGTTGGCTGCGGCTCGTCATCAACGCCGCCCTCGAGCCCCAACGGCTCGGTGACCGCGGCCGGAACGTTCGGGAAGGCGCCGAACGTCAAGATCCCGTCCACGAAGGCGGGCAAAAACCTGTTCGTCAAGACCGAGGTCCAGGGCAGCGGCCCGGCCCTGGCCAAGAGCGACGCGTTCCTCACCAACTACGTGGTCTATGTCTGGAGCGGGAAGACGCACAAGCTCGCGCTCAGCACGTATACCAGCACGCCGCAGGTGCTCTCGGGCTCGCTGCTGCCCGGCCTGGAAACGGCACTGGAGGGCAAGAAGATGGGCAGCCGGGTGCTTGCGGTGCTGCCGCCGAAGTACGGCTACGGATCCCAGGGCAACTCTCAGGTCGGCGTCACCGGCACCGACACGCTCGTGTTCGTCGTCGACATGATCAAGTCATACTCGGGGACCGCGTCCGCGTCCGGCACGCACCTGTCCAACGGGGGCGGCAGCCTGCCGACGGTGACCCCGGCGACCGGCAAGGCGCCGACGGTGACGATCCCCAAGACGTCGCCGCCCACCTCGCTGGTGGTCAAGACGCTGATCAAGGGGAGCGGGCCGGCCGTGGCCAAGGGCCAGGAGGTCGTCACCCAGTACGTCGGCCTGAACTGGCGGACCCGCGCAGTCTTCGACTCCTCCTGGTCCAGGGGCGCGCCGTTCGGCTTCCAGATCGGCGCGACGCCGGAGCAGATCATCCCCGGCTGGGACAAGGGCCTGCTCGGCCTGCCGGTGGGCAGCCGGGTGATGCTGATCATCCCGCCGAAGGACGGCTACGGGTCGTCCGGCCAATCGTCGGCCGGCATCAAGGGCACCGACACCCTCGTATTCGTCGTGGACATCCTGGACGCGGTCAACGGCTCCAAGTAGGTTCCCCGCCCGCCTCCCCGGCCCCCCTTCGGGCGGGCCAGGGAGCGGCGGGTGGGTCAGGAGCCTGGGTGGGCCAGGGAGCGGCGGGTGGGTCAGGAGCGGTCGGTGAGCCCGTCGATGGTGAGCCCGATGCCGATGCCGAGCATCCACACGTCCTTGGCCAGCGGGGTGCCCTGCTGGCTGGGCCGGATGCCATCCTCCTTCGTCATGCCGGGAGTGCGGGCGTAGAGGCCGAGCAGCCCGGCAGAGAACGCGGTCAGGCCCGCCCCGGCAACGGCGGCGGGCACGACCGGCAGCAGCAGCGCCGTGCCGAGCGTGATCTCGCTGACCGACAGCAGCCGCGCGAAGTCCTTCGGCTTGAGCTTGGCAAGGAACGGGTACGTGCCCACGGCCATGCCGTGCAGCCTGGCGGCCGTCTCGTCGCTGGCCGACCACTTGCCCAGGCCCGCGTTGAGGATGAACGCGCCGGCCGTAACCCGTCCGGGCAGCCGCCTTGCCTTCGCCGCGAATCCCATCAGCCCTGCCTTTCGTGTCACCGGAGTCTGCGGTTCGTGATTCATTGTCCCGCGGCGCGCCCGCCGGCCAGCACCGCTGCATGCCGCCCGGCCGCCGCCGCAGCCAGGAAGTAGGCGAGGTCCTCGTCCAGCCCGCGGCCCATGGTGGACAGCCGCACCGGGCAGGCCCGCAGCGTGTCAGCCAGCCCGGCCACGCTCACCAGCACCAGGTTGTGCCGGGCCGCCAGCGGCGCGGCGGCGGCGGTGACCCGCTCGCCGAACTCGCCGGGCAGCGCGGGCAGCACAACGTCGGCCCGGGCCAGCGCCACCCGCCCGTAGCTGGTCAGGCTGTGATGTGAGATGCCGCGATGCCGCTCCCGCGGGTCGGCGTCGCTGATCCGCAGCGACGCTACCGGCCTGCCGCCGAGCACGGCCGCCGCGTTGACCGCCTCGCCGGCGGCGACCCCGGAGAACCCCCACCTGGTGCCGGTGCCCAGGTTTCCTGGCCCCTGGGACACCACGACCAGGTCGGCGCCGAGCACGTGCCGGGCCGCCAGCAGCCCGCTGTGCAGCGTGACCGACTCCAGGTCGCCGCCGAACGCCTGGCCCACCGTCACCGTGGCCGCCAGCCAGCCGGCGTCCCGCAGTGCGGCGGCGGTGCGGGAGAACCACGCGGGCAGCGCGGCTCCGTCCAGCATGACGTAGACGGCGCGGCGGGCAGCGAACCCGCCCTCGCCCCGGTACCCGGCGAGAACCGCGGGCAGGGCCGAGTGCAGGTCGGCCACCACGACCGGGATGCCGTCCAGGTCGTCCGCGTCGCGCAGGATCTCGTGGTGCGGGGAATCCTGCTCGTCGGCGCCGAGAACGGTGGCCTGCAGCGGCGTGTACCGCGCCTTGATCAGGTGCCCGGGACCGTCACGATCCGGCGGCAGCCGGTCCGGCAGCGCGACGACCAGCGCGTACCCGCCGGTTCCCAGGCCCAGATGCAGCGCGCCGGTATTGAGCAGCACCCGGTCCCCAGGCTGCGGGCGGCCGGTCAGCTCCGGGTAGGCGAGCGCCCTGACCGCTGCGCCGTCGACGGCCACCTCGACCTCGACCGCGCCGGCCCACTCCTGCCGCAGGGCGGATACCACCCCACTGCGCCACCTGATCACGAAGGCAGGGTAGTGGACGCGGGTTCATGGCGGCGTGTTACCGGGTGGCCAGGAAACCGCGCCAGTGCCTCACCTGAGCGCCGCGGCAGGGTACGGTCGGTGCCAAGGGCGGGCGAGGCAAGAGCGGCGCGTGCGCAGGCGGGGATGGCGGAGGTGGGCAGGGCGAGGGCGGGCAGGACAGGCAGGGCAGGAGAGGCCGACATAGGGAAGAACGCGAGCATGTCACGGCGGAAGACGGAACGGCTGCTGAGTTTGGTCGTCTGCCTGCTCTCGGCCGGCAAGTACCTCACCGCGTCCCAGATCAGGGAGGCGGTTCCCGGCTACCCGGAGTCTTTCGACGCGTTTAAGCGCATGTTCGAGCGCGACAAGGACGAGCTGCGCGAGCTGGGGATCCCGCTGGAGACCGGGGTCAGCACGATCACGGACACCGAACCCGGATACCGGATACCGCGCCAGGCGTACGGGCTGCCCGAGATCAGGCTGGAACCCGACGAGGCCGCGGTCCTCGGCCTCGCAGCCCGCGTCTGGCGGCGGGCCGAGCTGGCCGGGGCCGCAGCCGGCGCCCTGCTCAAGCTGCGGGCCGCCGGGATCGACGCGGAGGAGACCACGCAGCCCGGCATCGAGCCGCGGCTGCAGACGGGTGAGGCGGCGTTCGGCCCGCTGTGGGAGGCGGTGCGCGACCGGCGCCCGGTCTCCTTCGGCTACCGCGCGGCCGGCCGCAGCGCGTCCCAGCAGCGCCGGCTCGAGCCGTGGGGCGTGGTGAACCGGCACGGCCGCTGGTACGTGGCCGGCCTGGACACCGACCGCGGCGAGACCCGCGTGTTCCGGCTGAGCCGCATCGACGGCCAGGTGACGTTCAGCGGGCCAGCGGGCACCGTCACCGTCCCGCCCGGCACCGACGTGCGCACGCTGGTCCGCGAATGGGACAACGAGCCACAGGCCCGGCGCACGGCGGTGCTGCAGGTGCGGCAGGGCGGCGGGTACGGGCTCCGGCGCGGCGCCAGCGCCGTGCGGGCCGACCCGCAGCGGCCGGGATGGGATCTGGTCGAGGTGCCGTTCTCCGACGTGGGCTGGCACAGCGAGCATCTGGCCTGGTTCGGCGCCGACGCCGTGGTGATCGAGCCGGCCGATCTGCGGGATGCCGTGATCGGGCGGCTGAAGGGGGTGCTCGCTTGACATCCGCCGAGTCGAAGCAGCGGCCGGCAGCGCCGCCGCGGGTGGCGCCGGCCACGGACCGGCTGCAGCGGCTGCTCGCGCTCGTTCCCTACGTGGTGAGCCGGAAGGTGGTGGGGCTGGCCGACACCGCGGCGGCGTTCGGCATCAGCGAGCGTGAGCTCGTCGATGACCTGAACATGCTGTGGTGCGTCGAGCTGCGCTCGCCCGACCCCTACTGCCCGATCGACCTGTCCTACGAGGGCGGCGAGATCGTGGTCAGCGAGGCCGAGTCGTTCGACCGACCGCTGCGCCTGGGCGTCGACGAGGCAAGCGCGCTGCTGGTCGCGCTGCGGATGCTCGCCGAGCTGCCAAGCTTGGAGGAGCGCTCCGCGCTCAACCGGACGATCGCCAAGCTGGAGGCCGCCGCCGGTTCCGCGGCCGCGGTGAGCGCCCAGGTAGCGGTGCAGCTCGACGACCGCGGCACCGGAACCGCAGCGGCGCAGGCACGGGACGCGATCGAGCGGGGCAGGCGGCTGCACCTGTCGTACTACGTCCCCGGCCGCGACGAGGCCACCGAGCGGGACGTGGACCCGATGCGGCTGCTGGTCGTGGAGGGCAGAACGTACCTGGAGGGCTGGTGCCTGCGCGCCGAGGCGGTGCGGCTGTTCCGGCTGGACCGGGTGCTGGATCTGGCCGTGCTGGACGAGCCCGCGTCGGTGCCTGCCCAGGCCGAGCCCAGGGATGTGGACCAGGGGCTGTTCCGGCCGTCCGCCGACGACGTCGAGGTGGAGCTCGAGCTGTCCGCCGCTGGCCGCTGGGTCGCCGAGTACTACCCCTGCGAGCGGGTTACCGACCTCGGTGACGGCCGGCTGCAGGTCATGCTGCGCACCCCGGACACCCGGATGGTCCGGCGGCTGGCGCTGCGGCTCGGCGAGGACGGCCGGGTGACCTCGCCGGCGGACCTGGCGGCCGAGATCCGTGAGGATGCCGCCGCCGCGCTCGCCCAGTACGCCTGAGCAGTGTCCCCGGGGGCTGTCTTGTGTAGACTTTCGATGCAAGCGACCCAAGGCGCGGGGACGCGCTTCCCGCCTGAATGGGGACTCAGATGAACATAGGTGACCTGTTCGACAGCCCACTGAAAGTACTGATTATCGCGATTGTGGTGCTTGTCCTGTTCGGCTCCAGGAAGATGCCCGACGCCGCCCGGTCGCTGGGCAGGTCCATGCGCATCCTCAAGTCCGAAGTGTCGAAGATACACGACGACGACGATCAGCCAGAGTCGGCACCGCAGGCCCAGGCGCTGACAGCGCCGACGCAGCAGGCCCAGATCGACGCGCTGCAGCAGCAGATCCGCGACCTGCAGCAGCAGCCACAGCCCGTGGGCGAGGCGGTCGCCAACGGCGCCCCGGCGACAGAGGCCCAGCGGACGCAGCAGCCCAGCTGAGCCCGTCCTCCTACCCCCGGTAACGGACCATGCCAAAGCTGGCTGACACCATCACGGGTGCGCGCCTGCTGGGCGGCAAGATCGCCCAGTCGCAGCGGCAGCCGAATCCCGATGGCCGCATGCCGCTCATGGATCATCTCCGTGAGCTGCGCAACCGGGTGATCAAGGCCGTGGCCGCGATAGTGGTCGCCCTCGCCATTGGCCTGATCCCTGCGGTCCACGACCGGCTCTGGACGTTCGTCTACCACCCGTTCAAGGCCGCCGCGTTCGCCGACCACACCAAGCTGATCGTCATCGGGGTACTTGACCCGTTCACGATCTGGCTGCAGCTCGCGTTCTGGTTCGCGCTGATCGTCACCTGCCCGTACTGGCTCTACCAGGTGTGGGCGTTCATCGCACCCGGGCTGTACCGGCGCGAGAAGCGGTGGACCTACGTGTTCGTGTTCACCGCCGCGCCGCTGTTCCTGGGCGGCGCCACCCTGGCCTACTTCGTGATGAGCCGGGGACTGAAGTACCTGCTCGCCCTGGCCCCGAGCGGGATCCAGGTCGCCCCGACGGTGTCCAACTACCTCGGCTACTTCCAGGCCATGATCCTCGGCTTCGGGCTCGCGTTCGAGCTGCCGCTGCTGCTGGTGATGCTGAACCTGGTCGGCGTGATCAGCCACGAGCGGATGAAGAAGTGGCGCCGCATCATGATCTTTCTCGTGTTCGTGTTCGCTGGCATCGCCTCGCCGAGCCCGGACCCGGTCACGATGCTGCTGCTGGCCGTGCCCTGTGTGGTGCTGATCGAGGTCGCCGACCTGCTGATCTGGATGAACGACCGGCGGCGCGCGAGGATCCCGTCCCCGTACGCGGGTCTGTCGGACGACGAGGCGTCACCGCTCGATTTCGATGTGCCCTCTGGTGACGGCGCCGACGTCGGGCGGCCTCCTGGATCAGCCGATTGACCGAGGACGGGCCGGAACTCGCCGCGTTCCAGGCACTGTATGACTTCAGCTTCGACCCGTTTCAGCTGGACGCGTGCAGGGCCCTGAGCGCTGAGCACGGCGTCCTGCTGTGCGCGCCGACCGGCTCGGGCAAGACGGTGGTCGGGGAGTTCGCCGTGCACCTCGCTCTCGCCGAGGGACGCAAGTGCTTCTACACGACGCCGATCAAGGCGCTGTCCAACCAGAAGTACGCCGACCTGGTCCGCAGGTACTCGGCCGCCAAGGTGGGCCTGCTGACCGGGGACAACAGCATCAACGGCGAGGCCCCGGTGGTGGTGATGACCACCGAGGTGCTGCGGAACATGCTCTACGCGGGCTCGCCGACGCTGGCCGGGCTCGGCTACGTCGTCCTCGACGAGGTGCACTACCTGGCGAACCAGTTCCGCGGCGCGGTGTGGGAAGAGGTGATCATCCACCTGCCCGAGTCCGTGCGGCTCGTCGCGCTGTCGGCGACGGTGAGCAACGCCGAGGAGTTCGGCGACTGGCTGTCGCACGTCCGCGGCGGCACCACGGTCATCGTGGACGAGGTGCGCCCGGTTCCGCTGTGGCAGCACATGCTCGTCGGCTCGCGCCTGTACGACCTGTTCTCCGGGCCTGAGCACGCCCGCGGCACCGGGCCGCAACCCGCGACCCCGAAGGTCAACCCGGAGCTGCGGCGGATCGCGCAGCGCAGTGACGAGGGGCGGGCAGGCGGACGGGGGAATGGAGACGGGATGAGGCGGGGAGGGGAGGTGCGTGGGGGGTGGGGCAAGGCGCCCGGCCGGCCCGCCCGTGGCAATCGGCGCCCGGCCAGGTTCCGGGTGCCGACCCGGCCCGACGTGATCGGCCGGCTGGACGCGGCGGGGCTGCTCCCGGCGATCACGTTCATCTTCAGCCGGGCCGGGTGTGACGCCGCCGTGCTGCAGTGCCTGGACGCCGGGCTGCGGCTGGCCACGCCGGACGAGGCCGCCGAGATCACCGCGGTTGCCGAGCGGCGGACCGTGGACATCCCCGACGAAGACCGGCAGGTCCTCGGGTTCGGGGACTGGCTGGCCGGGCTGCGGCGCGGGATTGCGGCACATCACGCGGGGATGCTGCCGACGTTCAAGGAGGTCGTCGAGGAGCTGTTCGCCGCCGGGCTGATCCGGGCCGTGTTCGCCACCGAGACCCTGGCCCTCGGCGTCAACATGCCGGCCAGGACGGTCGTCATCGAGCGCCTGGACAAATGGAACGGCGAGAACCACGCGGACCTGACGCCGGGGGAGTACACCCAGCTGACCGGCCGGGCCGGCCGGCGCGGGATCGACGTCGAGGGGCACGCGGTGGTGCTCTGGCAGCCCGGCGTGGATCCGCTGGCAGTGGCGGGCCTGGCCGGCACCCGGACCTACCCGCTCAGCTCCAGCTTCCGGCCGTCCTACAACATGGCGGTCAACCTGGTCGGCCGCGTCGGCAGGCGGCGCGCCGCCGCGCTGCTCGAGTCGTCGTTCGCGCAGTTCCAGGCGGACCGCGGGGTGCTGGGCCTGGCCCGCAAGGCGCGCCAGATCCGGCAGTCGATGGAGGAAATCGAGGTCTCCTGCGACCGCGGCAACTTCACCAGCTACCTGGCCATCCGGCGGCAGCTGTCCGAGCGGGAGCGGGAGCAGGCCCGGGCCCGCTCAGCGGCCCGGCAGGCCGAGGCGGTGGCGTCGGTCGGGCAGCTGCGCCGCGGCGACATCATCCAGGTGCCCGGCGGACGGCGGGCCGGGATCGCGCTGGTGCTCGAATCCCCGGCCGCCGACCTCCCGGCGCCGCTCGTGCTGACCGTCAACCGCCAGGTCAAGCGGCTGTCGCTGGCGGACTTCCCGGTTCCGGTCGAGCCCATCGACCGGGTGCGGATACCGAACTGGTTCAGCCCGCGGTCGGCGAACCACCGCAGGGACCTGGCCTCGACCATGCGCAACAAGCTGGCCTCCCGCGATCTGGGCAGGCCGCGGAGGGCCGGCGGCAGGCAGAGCAGCACGGGCGAGGAAGGGCCGGGCGAGGGTGGGCCGGGCGGGAGTAGGGCAGCGACCGAGAGCCTGCGCCGGCAGCTGCGCGAACACCCGTGCCACGCCTGCCCAGATCGCGAGGAGCACGCCAGGCAGGGCGAGCAGTACCTCCGCCTGGAGCGCGAGGCCGAGGCCCTGGAGCGCAAGGTGGGCGGCCGGACGCACGTGATCGCCCGGACGTTCGACCGCGTCTGCGCCGTGCTCGACCAGCTCGGCTACACCGATGGCGACGCGGTGACCGAGGAGGGCAGGCGCCTGGCCGGCCTCTACACCGAGCTCGACCTGCTGGTCGCCGAGTGCCTGCGCCGGGGCCTGTGGGACGACCTCGCGCCCGCCGAGCTGGCGGCCTGCGTTTCCGCGCTGACCTTCGAGTCGCGCAGGCCCGATGACTCCAGCCCGCCGCGGCTGCCGCACGGCCGCTCCCGCGAGGTGCTCGCGGAGATGGTCAGGGTGTGGGGCGAGCTCGACGGCGTCGAAAAGGAGCACCACCTGTCGTTCCTGCGCGAGCCAGACCTCGGGTTCGCCTGGACCGCACACGTCTGGGCCAGAGGGCGGCCCCTGGAGCAGGTGCTGTCGTCCGACCTCACGCCCGGCGACTTCGTCCGCGCGGTCAAGCAGCTCATCGACCTGCTGGATCAGGTCGCCGCCGCGGCCCGGTCGGCGCCGGTCGCCGACACCGCCCGGCGTGCTATCGGGGCCCTGCGCCGTGGCGTCGTCGCCTACTCCTCGGTCGGCTAGCCCGCGTTAACGGGATGGCCGGCGACCCGATGGGAGCCTGAGCCGTTTCCGAGCCGCACCACTGGTCCCACCAGCCCCAGGCGCACCAGTCAAGATTCGCTCGAGCATTCGATTTTCATGATACAGCCGCCGATCCCTCGGCGTGGCTAGCCGACTGTTACAGGGAGGTCGTAGGTGCGGCGCACGCTGGTGCCGAGGCGCTCGATGTCGGCACCGTAGATATGCACCGAGATAGCGACCTCGCTGCCGTGGTTGCGTACCCGGTGGATGTCACCTGGGGGCGCGAAGCCGCTCACGTCCCCGGTCCCGTTGACGTTCCTGCCGACCTCGGCCAGCGTGGTCCCGCCGTCGCGCAGGGCGAACAGCTCTTCGTACTCGGCGCCCTGCACCACGCCGGTCACGCACCAGGCGACGTGGTCGTGGATCGTCGTCTGCTGCCCGGGCCGCCACACCAGCGCGCAGACCGAGAAGGACCCGTCCGGCTCGGTGTGCAGGGTGTGGCAGACGTACCCGTCGGCGCTGCCCTCGCGCTCGATGGCGGTCAGGATCTCCGGGCCGGGCAGGTGCAGCCGAAGCTGGCCGGCGACCAGCTCGGCCGTCCGCTGCCAGTCGGCGTGCTGTCCGGTCGCACCGCGTATCGCGGTCACCAGACCGGCGGGACAGCGGGTCCGCACTGCGCTTGCCTGGATCAACCGTGCCTCCCCGGGAACCAGAAGGAGATTAAAACGATGGGTAAAGCCTAGAGATCACCCCGCCGCTGGCTCCAATGCCAAAGCCCTCGCATACCCATAGAGCAATTGCATAGATGCGGCCTCGCGTCCAGGTTCGCCCGGGCGGGGCAAGCCTCGCCCAGCCCGCGGCCTGACAGCCACGGGGCAGCCTGGCAGGATGGCCGGGGTGGGCTCGCTGATGCTGCTTGACTCAGCCTCGATGTACTTCCGGGCGTTCTACGGTGTCCCGGATACGGTGACCGCGCCCGACGGCGCACCGGTGAACGCCGTGCGCGGGTTTCTCGACATGATCACCCGCCTGGTCCGGGCCCGCAGGCCGGCCAGGCTGGTTGCGTGCATGGAACCGGACTGGCGGCCGGCGTTCCGGGTGGCGGCGATCCCGTCCTACAAGGCGCACCGGGCCAACCCGGACGGCACCGAGCAGGTGCCCGAGGCCCTTGCCGTCCAGATACCGGTCATCGCGGACGTGCTGGCGGCCGCGGGGGTGGCGATGGCCGGAGCCAAGGGATACGAGGCCGATGACATGATCGGCACGCTCGCCGCGCGGGCCGAGGAGCCCGTTGACGTAGTGACCGGCGACCGGGACCTGTTCCAGCTCGTCGACGACGCGCGCCAGGTCAGGATCGTCTACATCGCCCGCGGCGTGTCCAGGTTCGAGGTCGTGGACGAGGCCGCTGTCACCGCCAAATACCAGATCCCGGGGCGGGACTACGCCGCCTTCGCGACCCTGCGCGGTGACCCGAGCGACGGGCTGCCCGGTGTGCCAGGCGTGGGGGAGAAGAGCGCCGCTGCGCTGGTGCGGGTCTTCGGCTCCGTCGAGGCGATGCTGATCGCGCTGGACGCCGGGCACGGCGGCTTTCCGATGGGCACCAGGGCGAAGCTGGTCCAGGCCCAGGATTACCTGCGGGCGGCGCTGCCGGTTGTGCGCGTGGCCGACGACGCGCCGGTACCCGCGGTGGACGACCGGCTGGGCAGGCCCGCGGGCGACCCGCAGCGCCTGGCCGACCTTGGCGAGCGCTGGAACCTCGGGTCGTCGCTGCGCCGCGCGGTCGCCGCGATCTCCGACCCCACCGCGGATTAGAGCACCTGAACGGCCACCAGGCAGGCGTCGTCTTCGAGGTCGGTCGCGCCGAGGGCAATAAGGGCGGCCTCGACCGCCTGCTCCGGATCGGTGATCCCGCGCACGGCGTCGGCGAGTATGGCCGGGCCATCCGCCACCGACCGGTCCCGGCGCTCGATCAGCCCGTCGCTGTACAGCAGCAGCAGGTCACCGGGGGCCAGCGCCAGCACGGCGGCGGCGTACTCCTCCTGCCCCGCGCCCAGCAGGATCCCGTCCGGCGGCTCGAGCGGCCGTGCCCACGAGCCGCGGACCAGGACCGGCGGTGGATGGCCGGCCTGGGCCCAGGTGAGGGTGCGGCTGGCGGGGTCGAAGTAGCCGGCCACGACCGACGCCGTGTGCTCGGGCGCGACGTGCCAGACCAGGTCGTTGAGCCAGCCCACCAGCCGCTCCGGCGGCGACCCGGTGATCGCCAGCCCGGCCAGGGCCCCGCGCAGCCTCGCCATGCCCGCCGCCGCGGCCAGGCCGTGCCCGGCGACGTCGCCGAGCGCGATCAGCACGTGGCCGCCGGGCATGTCGGCCGTGATGTACCAGTCACCGCCCACCCGGCCCGCGCGGGACGCCGGCAGGTAACGCACCATCGTGCGCAGGCCCGGCAGGTCGAAGGGCTCGTCGTGCAGCGGCAGGATGGCCCGCTGCAACTCGAGGGCCACATGACGCTCTTCGGCGAGTTCGGCCGCCAGCCTGGCCTCGGCCGCGAGGCCGGACTCGGCGCCGTTTCCCGGCGGAACCGCGAGGCCGGGCACCGTGGCAGGGTGCGCCGAAACCGCTGTCCCCGTTGGGCGGTCTGACGGAACTCTCATGGCGTTAATTGTCATCGCGGGTGGCGTGTGGTCAGCTTGCGTGCACTTAGCGTGAGGCATCTGGTACCCCGCTGTCTAGGTGCGTGCACAATTCTCACGGGTGAGATGATGCCCACGCAAGGGAACTGCGGACTTGGCCGTCAATGCGGAGCGGAGCGCGTGATGGGAACCGACCGGGCCGATACAGACCTCTACCCGGCAGACCGGGTAGAGCGAGCCGCCGCGGCTGCCGCCGACGCCGGACTGGCCGCGCTGCTGCTCACCCCGGGGCCGGACCTGCGGTACCTGACCGGATACGACGCTCATCAGCTCGAGCGGCTCACCTGCCTAGCCGTACCGGCGGCCAGCGGGGCGGGACACGAGCCGTTCCTGGTCGTGCCCAGGCTGGAGTTTCCGGCCGCCCAGGCGTCGCCTGCGGGCGGCGTGGGCTTCGAGATCATCCCCTGGGACGAGACCGACGACCCTTACGCGATCGTCACCAAGCGCCTCGGCGCGGTGTCCGGCCCGGTCGGCCTGTCCGATCGCATGTGGGCCCTGATGGTGCTCAGGTTCCGGGACGCGCTGCCCGGCGTCGGCCAGGAACTGGCCAGCCTCGCGCTGGGTGCGCTGCGCGTGCGCAAGACTCCCGCTGAGGTTTCGGCACTGCGGGCGGCGGGCGAAGCCATCGACCGCGTGCACGCACGGGTCCCGGGATGGCTGCGGGCGGGCCGGACCGAACGGCAGGTCGCCGCGGACATCGCCGACGCGATCATCCAGGAGGGCCACGCGCGGGTCGACTTCACGATCGTTGGCTCCGGCCCGAACGCGGCCAGCCCGCACCACGAGGTCTCCGACCGGGTCCTGCAGCGAGGCGACGCGGTCGTCGTGGACATCGGCGGGACCATGCCGAGCGGCTACTGCTCCGACTGCACCAGAACCTACGTGATCGGCGAGCCGCCGCCGGAGTTCGCGGCCTACTACCGGGTGCTGCGGGACGCGCAGCAGGCGTCGTTCGCCGCCGTGCGGCCCGGTGTGACCGCCGAGGCGGTCGACGCCGCCGCGCGCGGGCCGATCGCCGCCGCGGGATACGGCGAGTACTTCGTGCACCGCACCGGCCACGGGATCGGCCTGGAGACTCACGAGGATCCCTACATCGTGTCCGGTAACGCCGAGCAGCTGCAGCCGGGCATGGCGTTCTCCATCGAGCCGGGCATCTACCCAGGGCCGCACGGCGCCAGGATCGAGGACATCGTGATCTGCACCGAGCAGGGCGGTGAGCGGCTGAACAACGCCAGCCGCGAACTGGTCTGCGTGGACGTCCGGTGACTGGTCGTGCCGGAGGCGCGCAGCTGAGTCGTGCCGGAGGCGCGCAGATGAGTCGTGCCGGAGGCGCGGAAATGATGGGGGAGCGAGCTTGAAGCTGATCGAGCGGGACTGCCCGGATGAGGAGACCCGCGCCCTGTTCGAGCTGACGGCCGAGCTGGCCGATGAGGTGCTGCGCCCAAGGGTCGACGCGGCCGAGCGGGACGGGTCGTTCCCGCGTGAGGAGTTCCGGGTCCTCGGCCGGGCGGGCCTGCTCGCGCTGCCCTACCCGGAGCGGTTCGGTGGCGGCGGGCAGCCCTACCAGACCTACCTGCAGGTCGTCGAGGAGCTGTCCCGGGCGTGGCTGGCCGTAGGGCTCGGGGTGAGCGTGCACACGCTGGCCTGTTTCCCGCTGGTGACCGCGGGAACCGCGCAGCAGCAGGACTGGCTGCCGGACCTGCTCGGCGGGGAGCGGCTTGGCGCCTACTGCCTGTCCGAGCCTGCCAGCGGCTCGGATGCGGGGGCGCTGCGTACGACCGCCGTTGCTGACGGCCCGGATTACCTCCTGGACGGGGTCAAAGCCTGGATCTCGCACGCCGGCCTGGCCGATTTCTACACGGTGTTCGCCCGAACCTCGGGTGACCACGAGGGTCCGGACCGGGCCAAGGGAATCAGCTGCCTGCACGTGCCCGCCGAGACGCCGGGGGTGTCGGCCGCGCCGGCCGAGCACAAGATGGGAATGCGCGCCTCGGTCACCGCCCAGATGATCTTCGATGGCGCCCGGGTGCCAGCCGGTCATCTGGTCGGCGGCGAGGGCAACGGCTTCTCCCTGGCGCTGGCCGCGCTGGATTCCGGTCGCCTGGGCATTGCCGCGTGCGCCACCGGCGTGGCCCAGGCCGCGCTGGACGCCGCGGTCGGCTGGGCGCAGCAGCGGCGGCAGTTCGGACGGCCGATCGCGGACTTCCAGGGCCTGTCGTTCCTGCTCGCGGACATGGCCACGGCCGTCGAGGCGGCACGTGCGCTGTACCTGTCCGCGGCACGCCGCAAGGACCGGGGGCTGCCGTTCGGGCCGCAGGCCGCCATGGCCAAGCTGTTCGCGAGCGACGCCGCCATGCGGGTCACCACCGATGCGGTGCAGGTGCTCGGCGGTTACGGCTACGTCGAGGACTTCCCGGCCGCCCGGCTGATGCGCGAGGCCAAGGTGCTGCAGATCGTCGAGGGCACCAACCAGATCCAGCGCATGGTGATCGGCAGGTCGCTGACCCGGGAGCCGCGCGCAGCCGGGTTGTCCCGCGCCTGAAGAGCCCGGCCTGCCCGGTCAGGACGTGGCCTGTGGGTGACCGATCGACAGCCCGCTCTCCGGGTCGAAGAACTGCAGGTTGGACGTGTCGACGGCGAGCTCGATGGGCTGCCCGGTCCGCACCTTGCTGCGCGCGGCGACCCGGGCGGTCCACAGCGACCGGCCGCCATCCAGGGGGATGGCCTCGTCCTCGTCGCTGCCTGAGGTCGCGTCGGTGATGCCCGGGTGCTGGACCTGTGGGGCGTCGACGGTGAACAGCACGTGGATCTCGCTGCCGAGGTCCTCGGTCACCCCCGCGGTCACCGGCATCCGTGCCCACCCGGAGTCGGCCAGGCTCGCGTCCTCGAAGTCGGACGGCCTGATGCCGAGGATCACTTCCCGCCCGAAGTAGCTGTCCAGGCCGGGCCTCGCGGTGATCAGGTCGTCGGGCACCGAAAGCCGGTGGTCGGCGAACGTGACCGCGGGCCCGTCATCGCGCGCCAGCCGCGCGGTGACGAAGTTCATGGCAGGCGACCCGATGAAGCCGGCCACGAACACGTTCACCGGGGCGTTGAACAGCGCCTGCGGCGTGTCGGCCTGCTGCAGCCTGCCCTCGCGCAGCACGCAGACACGCTGCCCGAGCGTCATCGCCTCCACCTGGTCGTGGGTGACGTACACCGTGGTCACGCCCAGCCGTTCGTGCAGCTGAGACAGGGAGGCCCGCATGGACACGCGCAGCTTGGCATCCAGGTTGGACAGCGGCTCGTCCATCAGGAACGCCTGCGGCTCGCGGACGATGGCCCGGCCCATCGCCACCCGCTGGCGCTGGCCGCCGGACAGCGCGGCGGGCTTGCGCTTGAGGTAGTCCTCCAGGCCGAGCATCTTGGCCACCTCGGTGACACGGCGCCGGATCTCGTCCTTGGGCGTCTTGCGCTGCTGCAGCCCGAACGCCAGGTTCTGCTCCACGGTCATGTGCGGATAGAGCGCGTAGTTCTGGAACACCATCGCGATGTCGCGGTCCTTGGGCGGCAGGTCGTTGACGACCCGGCCGCCGATCGAGATGGTCCCCGAGGTGATCTCGTCGAGGCCGGCGATCGACCGCAGCGCGGTCGACTTGCCGCATCCGGACGGCCCGACGAGCACCATGAACTCACCGTCGGCGATCTCCAGGCTGAGCCCGTCGACCGCCTTTACCCCGCCCGGGTAGACCTTGTCCACCGCGTCCAGAAGGATCTGCGCCATTGCGCTGCTCCGCTCCTCTTGCTGCTCGTCCCGCCCGCTTCGCGGGCCCGGCCGTCCCGAGCTGCGCCCGTGTCTGCCGGAGCGTATCCCGTTTGTTACCTGGATGTTAAGGTCGGCGAGGCTGGTGTTACGAGAGCGTAAACCCCGATATCGCCCCGTTATCTGCGAAACGCTGCGCGTTTCGCAGAAGACCCAGTGCAAGGGAATGCAAGGAAGGCTCACCCTCACCAGCGCGGGGTTTGGTTTTGGTGTCTGCGAGGGCATCGCGGGGGGGCGCACACGCCACGCCAGGTGCGGGTTTGGGGGGATCGCGGGGGGCAGCGCCCCCCGCGGGTACGGTATCCGGGTGGAGGAGATCAACCGCACGATCATCTCGCTGCTGGCCCGCGATGGCAGGATGAGCTTCACCGAGCTGGCCAAGCGCACCGGGCTCTCGGTGTCGGCCGCGCAGCAGCGGGTGCGCCGACTCGAACGGCGTGGCGTGATCAAGGGGTACGCGGCGGTCGTCGATCCGGAAGACGCCGGGCTACCGCTGACCGCATTCGTCTCCATCAAGCCGTTCGACCCTGCCGCTCCCGATGACGCGCCGCAGCGGCTAGCGCACCTGACCGCGATCGAGGCCTGCCACAGCGTGGCCGGGGAAGAGAACTACATACTCAAGGTCCGGGTGGCAACCCCGGCCGATCTGGAAAACCTGCTGCAGGAGATCCGGACGGCTGCCAGCGTGTCTACCCGCACCACGGTGGTGCTGAGCACTCCATACGAGAACCGGCCGCCGCACGTGTGACCCCGCCGCCGGCGGGCCCGGTGGTGGTGACCCTGACGCCGCCGCCGGCAGCCCCGGTGCTGGTGACCCGCAGCGTGAGAGCGCCGCATGGCGGCCTTCGGCCGCTATGACGCTACGGCGAACACCCGCAGCCGCTCGCCGGCGCCGACAGCCACGCTGCCCGCCGCGATCATCGCGGTGCCCTGGTAGACGTCGGCGGCCGTGCTCAGCTCGTCGGCGCTCGCGGCGACCACGGTCGCGCCGCAGAGCAGGGCATGATCGAGCAGCGCGGTGTACGACCGGCCGTCGCCGACCGGCGGGGCGGCGAGGACGACGTCCTTCTCGCACACTCCCGCCTCGATCTCCAGCCGGCGCAGCAGGCCGGACATGTCGTGATGGCTGACCGGCGCCGGGCTGAGCATTCCGTCCGGGTTGCGCGCGTACGGCAGCAGCGCCGGGTCCTGCGCCCGGCCGACGGCCGGCTGCAGCGTGCCCATCCCGAGCAGCGCCCGGAACTGGATCGTGCCAGGGGACTCGCCGAACGAGATCACCTGCCGCACCCAGGACCGGTCGGCTGCGGCGAGCGCGGAGCTGGCCAGCGGCGGCGCGGTGAGCAGCATCCGGGCCCCGCAGTCGGCGAGCTGGCCGGCGATCTCCGGCACGGTCAGCCCGGTGGCGATGGGCGTGGGCACGCCCCCGGCAGCCCGGATGGCGTGCGCCGCGAGCACGTAGCAGGCCGCGTCGGGAACGTAGACCCCGATGACGTCCCTTGGCTGCAGCCCGCGCCAGGCCAGGCCCGCCGCTGCCGCCTGCACGGTCGCCGCGAGCTCCGCATAGCTACATGCCGGGTCGGCTGGGCCGCCCACGAGGGCCCGGTGCTCTCCGCGAGACGGCGCCTCGGCGAGCAGCCGCTGCGTCACCGTGACCTCGCCGAGCGGCGCCTCACTGGCCGTCGTCATGAGCTGGGAACCTCCAGGTGCGGGCAAGGCTCAGCCCCCCGTTGGCCGACGTTACGGCTCGGTGGCGGGGTGCCGCATCGTCAGGACTATGTAGTCGGGTATGTAGCCGCCCCCGGCCCGGCGCCCGTACGGGCCGGTGGCGGGGGCGCTTGCGGGCCCGGCATGGGGTGCCCGGGCCCGCTGGCGGAGTCTGGCCACGGCCGGACATCCCCCTCCTGATGGCCGGAGCAAGTCCAGATCCCGCGTTAGCGCCCTGAACATGACATTAGGCAGCCCGATGCAATTTCACATGCCCAGAATTGGCCATCCGGATGTGCATTCGCGGCCGCGCCGGATGTGTACGCCGACGGCGGATATGTATGGAGGCGTGCGCAGGCGGCTAGCCGGCGCGCCCGGACTCGCGCTGCACCGCCCACGCGGCGACCTGTGCGCGGGAGGTGAAGCCGAGCTTGCCGAAGATGTTGGCGACGTGCCTGGCCGCGGTGGCCGGGCTGATCACCAGCTCGTCGGCGATGCCCCGGTTGGACAGCCCCCGGGCGATCAGCGCGGTGATCTCGAGCTCGCGCGGGGTCAGCGTGGTCTCGGCGCCGGAGCCGGCCGCCTGCAGCGGAACCCGGACCTGGGCCGCAACGCCGGACGCGTCGCCCGCGGAGACGACGGCGAACCTGACCGCCTCGTGCGCGCTCATCGCCGCGCCCTCGGCCAGCAGCGCGGCCGCGGCCGGCTGGCCAAGCTCCCGGCCGGTGGCCTCGACGAGACCGTCAAGCCGGGACCGGGCCAGCGCCGACGGCGGATGGCCAGCAGCCTCGCGCAGCCCAAGCGCCGCTCCCTGAAGCTTCACGGCGCTGCCCGGCTGGCCGCCGGCCACGGCGAGAACGGCAAACGCCTCTAGCTCACGGGCCACCGCCAGGCGCTGCCCGGTGGCAAGGCTGAGCTGCAGGCTCTCGGTCAGGCTGGACCGCGCCAGCCGCAGGTCGCCCTGGGACAGCGCCACCCAGCCGATCCCGGTCAGGCACCGGGCAATCTCCGGGCGGGCGTCGATCTCGCGGTAGAGCGCGAGCGCGTCGCGGAAGTGGCCGAGCGCCGCAGCGTGATCACCGCGCGCCCTGGCCAGGCTGCCGAAGCCGTACAAGGCCTGCGCCACGCCCCAGCCGTTGTTGTCCCGCAGCACCGCGAGCGCGTCGGTGAACGCGCGCTGCGCCTCGTCCAGCAGGTTCTGGTGAACCAGGATCGTGGCCCTGACCGCCAGCGCCAGACCTTCCTCCCACTCATCACCGTCGCCGCGCGCGGCCTGTGCCGCGGCCTCGATGCTGGCGATCGCGTCCTCGTGCCGCTCCGCCCGCAGGCTGACCACCGCGAGCACGCGCAGCGCGGCCGCCGCGCCGGTGCCTCCGGCTGCCCGGCTGAGGTCGAGCCCGGCCTGCGCGAAGTCGCGCGCGGCCGGGTAGTCCTGCTGCTCGAAGGCCAGCTCGGCGCGAGCCATCAGGGCCCGGGCCCGGACGCACGCGGACACTTCGCCGTCGCCTTCTGCGGCGAGGAACCGGTCGAACCAGCCCGCCCCTTCGGTGGCGTCGCCGTAGGCCACCCATACGCTGCGCAGCCCGGTGCACAGGCGCAGCCCTAGTTCCGTCTCACCTCTGGAGACACAGGTGGCCAGCGCGGCGCGGCAGTTGGCGCGCTCGGCCAGGGCCCTGCGGTACAGGGACACGCGCACCGGCCACGGCGGGGCGCCGCGCACGAACGCGACGTCGACGATGCCGTCCATCAGCCGCAGCATGTAGTCGCGGTGCCGCAGGCGTATCGCCGGCCCTTCCCCGGACGCGTCGAGCCGGCCGCTGGCGTACTCCCTGATCGTGTCCAGCAGCCGGTAGCGGGCGTCCCCCTCGAGCTCGCCGTCGAGAGTGACCAGCGACTTGTCGATCAGCGCGGCCAGCAGGTCCAGCACCTGCTCGGCGGGGATGACCTCGTCGGCACAGACCTGCTCGGCCATATCCAGGTTCCACCCGGCGAACACCGCCAGCCGCCGCAGCAGCAGCTGCTCCGGCTCGGTCAGCAGCTCATAACTCCAGTCCACCGCGGCCCGCAGCGTCTGCTGGCGGACCGGGGCGGTGCGGTCACCCGAGGCCAGCAGCTGGAACCGGTCGCCGAGCCTGGCGGCGATCTGCTCGACCGAAAGGGCCCCGACCCGCGCCGCGGCCAGCTCGATCGCGAGCGGCATGCCGTCCAGGGTCCGGCACAGCCGCACCACGGCACGGGAGTTGTCCGCGTCCAGCGCGAACCCGGGCCGCACGGCGGCCGCACGGTCGGTGAACAGCCGGATCGCCTCGTGCTTCTCCAGCTCCGCGGCACTGAGCTCACCGCTGGCGAGGGGCAGCTCGAGCGGCGGAACCCGCCACACCGTCTCGCCGCGGACCCGCAGCGGCTCACGGCTGGTCGCGATCACGCGCAGGCCCGGGCAGCCCGCCAGCAGCTGCTGCACCAGCGCCGCACTCCCGTCGACCACGTGCTCGCAGGTGTCCAGGATCAGCAGCACCCGCCGCGGCCGCAACGCCGCGGTCAGCGTCTCGACCAGCGGCCGGTCGGGCTCCTCGCGCACCCCGAACGTTGCGGCGACCCGCCGCGTCACTAGTCCTGCATCCCCAATGTCGCCGAGCCCAGTATCGGCGAGCTCGACGAACCAGGCACCGTCCTGGAAGTCCGGCACGACCTCGCAGGCCAGCCGCAGCGCGAGCCGCGTCTTGCCGATGCCGCCCGGGCCGCACAGGGTCAGCGCGCGGACGTCACTGAGCAGCCTGGCAAGCTCTGCCAGGTCCCGCTCCCTGCCGACGAAGCTGTTTGGCTCCGCCGGGAGATTCCCGTCACTAATCGCGGTCTGGATGGCCATGGTCCTTTTGTGCTCGTCGCGGTCACCGCCGGGGTCTCGATGGTGGTCACCGACAGTTTCTCATCCGCGCGCCGTCGGCGGTAAGAGATGGGGTGAGCATGGTCATATCAGCTGACGAGTCCGCCGAAGTCGCCCGCGATCATGACAAAACTATCCGGCGACGACCGTGACCGATGCCGACTCGCTGTAACGGGCCCGGCCGAAGTACATCACCTTGACCAGGGCCCACCAGTGCTGCCCGGGACGCGCCGTCGGCGGGACCGTGACCGTGACGCCCAGGGTGAGTTCGCCGCCCGGTTCGGCGGCGAAACCCTGCGTCCAGGGCCGCGCCTCGGCCCAGCTGCCGAACGGCGAGACCAGCTGTGCCTCGCCGCGGATCTGCGCGGCCGTGGTGTTGCCGAGCCGGACCGCGATCTCGCCGCGCTCGCCGGGCCGCAGCCGCAGCTGCGGGGTCAGCAGCGCCAGGTCGAGCTCGGCGGCGAGCTTCTGCTGGTCGGCCACGTAGAGCGGGAACAGATCGTTCAGCGGCAGGTCGAGAGGGGGCGCGGCGGGCTCGCCGACGCTGACCAGCACCGCGTCCTCGAAGACCTGGCCGCCGTCGGCGATCCACGCGGCCACGAAGCGCCGGCCGGGCGCCGCCCCGGGCAGCGCCCGGACCGTGAGGTCCCAGCTCGCGTGGCCCCGGGCGCCCAGGTCATAGCGCAGCGGCCCGGCGGGCTCCAGCGCGAGCTGCGCGCCGGGGTCCAGGTGCACGGTGCCCGAGGCCGGCGCGGTGCCGCAGGCCACGGTCAGGCGCAGCCCGGCCGTGGCATCCCCAGACCCCTTGGCGGCGCCGGGCAGCAGGGCGGTCCGGGCGGGGGAGAGGTGCACGGCCACCGGCAGGTTCCCGGCCGGGGCCGGCCCCTTGCCGTGCAGCCAGTAGCGGGTGAACACCGGCTGCACGGGCTCGGGCGGCGCCGGCTCCGGCGGCGAAGCGGGTGCCGCACCGGCGGGAGCCAGCGGCCGGTCGGGGGTCAGCACCATGGTCACGGTTCCCGCTGGCGGCAGCTCCGCCGCGGCAACGCCGTCGCGCACCGGCAGCGGCAGGCCGCCGGCTTCCTCGCACGGGCCGGTGCCGCTGGCCGCGGCGATCCCGGTGAACAGCGCCACCGACGCGCTGGTGTTCCCGGTCCGCCCGGACACGTCGCGCAGCCGGGCCACCACCCCGTCCCGCGGTACGGGCTGCCCGGCCGCCGCGGGATACAGCGGATTGCCGAGCGGCTTCAGCGCGGACAGCACCGCGGTGGGCGGGTCGGCGGCGGCCAGGCTCGCCGTGGCCGGAAGCGGCCCGTCGTGCAGCCCGGTCTCGCAGGCCAGCAGGTCGTGGTTGTAGTCCACGCCGGCCAGCGGGAACCCGGCGCTGCGCCAGTCACCGGGGCCGGCGGCCAGGGCGTACTCGAACGTGTGGCTCCAGTGCTGCCAGGCGAAGCTGCTGCCGTCCGGCGTCGCGCGCTTGTCGCCGTCGATCCACACGCCGGACGGCCAGCTGCTGCACGACCGCATCAGCGAGATCAGCAGCGTTCCGTCCGGGGTCACCAGGCTGCCCGGCGTGCCCCGGTTGAGCAGCGCGACCGAGAGGTCAGCGAGTTCCCCGGCACCGCCGCCCTCGGCTGCGCCACCGCGCGCCTCGATCACCGCGTCGGCCAGGTCCGCGGCCAGGCCGGTGATCGCCGCGGGAACGTCGCCGCCGGCCACGACGAGCACCGGAAGGTCGGTCACCCCGCGCAGGTCGCTGCCGGGCGCGAAGGCGTCCCGCCTGCTCCTGGCCGCCGGGACCCAGAACACGCCCGGGCCGGCCAGCGCCGGGGCGCCGGGCGCGGGTCCCGGCCCGGCCGCGGCGAGCACCGCAGCGGTGAACGGGTTCTCGGCCGGGCCGCCCAGCGCGATGCGGACGTCGGGGAGGTTGGAGTCCACGTCGATCGATCCGTACCGCGGGCCGTCCGGCCGCGAGCAGGTCGCGGTGACCCCGGCGCGGGCGAGCGCCACCATCAGGTCCCTTACCGGCTCCTGGCACCCCTCGAGGACGTGTGGCGTGATCACCTCGGCGACGCCGATCGCGTGCATCCGGCGACCGCCCGCCGGGCCGGAAACGGCCACCCGGGCTGTGGATCCGACGCCGAACCACTCGTGTGCGGGATTGTCCAGCGTGTAGTCGTGCTCGGCCACGTCGGTGTCGGCCGAGCCGGGCGACCGCCCGATCACCGCGAGCGCGGTCTGGTACAGCGGCAGCCCACCGGGCACCCGGGCCGGGAACCGGACCCGGAGCAGCCGGTCGTGGCCAACCGAGCCGTCCACGTGGGTGCGGAACTCGACCCGGTCGGCGCCGTCCCACAGCAGCGTCTCCTGCGTGATCCGTAGTTCCTCGGTACTGAACTCGGCGATGAGGCGGGAGCCGAGCGGGCAGCGCTCCGCCCGGACAGCCGCGGCCAGGCCGGCCGAGCCGCGGCCCGGCCCCTTGGGGCAGAGCAGCCACGGACCCTCGTTCCAGCGCGGGTGGTTGTCGTATTCCTCCTGGAGCACGAGCTCGTTGCCCGGCCCGGCCAGCAGCTCGGCGCCGGAGCGCTTGTCCAGCAGCCTGGCCAGGGTGCCGCCGCTCGCCGGGTCCGCCTCGGCCAGGAACGCCGCGTTCTCGATCACCGTGCCCTCGGCGGGCTGCCACCCGGCGCCGCGTTCTGGCCCATCGGCAGGTACCGCGAGGTACGTCCGGTATCCCAGGGCGGGCACGTCCTGGGCCCGGAACGTGAGGGTGAGGCCGGCCAGGGTCCCGTCCGGGTGCCGGGTGACGCCCTCGGCGAGGCAGGCCACCTCGGCGCCGGCGTCGTCGTGCAGCACGGCCCAGCCGGGCCCCGGCTGGGCGAACTCCAGGGTGATCCTGGCCAGGCCCGACCGCGGCTGGGAGAGGGTGTTGAAGACCGCGACCGCCCGGGCCTCGGGTCCCTCATCCGGGCCGGCCACGGCCGCGGTGGCCGCCAGCCCGGCCAGGTGGCGCGCGGCGCCCAGCCGCGCCGCGTCGCCGCGCTCGAAGGCCTCCCGCCACCCGGCCAGCAGGTCCAGGTAGGTCTGGTCGCCCTCGACGCCGGTGATCGCGTCGTGGTGCGCGCCGAACACCAGCTGGCGCCACGCCTTGTCCAGCGACGCCGCCGGGTACTCGGCTCCGGTCAGCCAGGCCAGGGTGGCCAGCCGCTCGCCGTCCGCCGTCGCGGTCTCCGCGGCCCGCTGGGCCTGCTTGGTGTCGATATAGGACACGTCCTTGCCGGGGTACACCGGGTTCATGTCCCTGGTCTGCGGGGTGATCCAGACCTCGCGCTCGGCCGCGTCCTTGCGCACCGCCGCGAAGAACTCCGACGGCAGGGCGGTGACGAACCGCGGCCAGACGTAGCGCTCGTTCCAGTCGCGGTGGATCCCAGTGACCCAGCGCGACGGGATGACGTGGTCGGCGCCGACCGGCAGCAGCACGTTGCGGGTGGCCGCCACCGGGGCCAGCTGGCTGAACTGCTCGCAGGCGGCCTGCTCGGCCGCTTCGAGGGTGGCAGCGGTGTTGGTCACCCAGCCCGCGCCGTAGTGGTTGGCCATGTAGCTGGTCAGCAGGCCGCGGCCGTCCGGGGACAGCCACTCGAACTCGGACGGGAACTGCATCCGGCGGTTGTCGCCGACCATCCGGTTCGGGCCCCACTGGTGGAACGGGCCCCTGGCCCACGACGACTCGGTCATCCCCGCCGCCGCCATCAGCCCGGGGAAGGCCGGGTCCAGCCCGAACGCGTCCAGCATCCACGCCGTGCTCGGGTCGGCGCCGAGCACCTCGCGCTGGAACGCCAGGCCGTGGACCGCGTTGCGGATCGTGGACTCGGCGCTGGTCAGGTTCGTGTTCGGCTCGTTGTAGGTGCCGCCCACGATCTCGATCCGGCCTGCCTTGATGAACGCGAGCAGATCCGCCCGGTCCTCCGGGTGCGCGTCGAAGTGCGGCTTGAGGTAGTCGATCTCGGCCAGGACGAACTTGTAGTCCGGATCCCGCCTGGCCTCGTCGAGGTGCAGCCGGACCAGCTCGAACGCGACCCGCGTGTCCGGCACGTGGCCGTCGGCGTCGGGCAGGAAGATCCGGGACTCGGTGAACTGCCCCTGAGTGCTCCACCAGACCGGGTCGTAGTGGAAATGGCTGACCATCCACATGGTCCAGCCCGGCTCGCCGGTGCTGACCGTGGCCGCCCGCTCGGCCCGCAGTGCCGCCGCCGGGTTCTCCGCGATGACGGTGACCTGCACCGGAGCGCCCGCCGCGTGCGGCGCCGCGACCTCGATCCCGACCTCGACATCCAGGCGTTCGCCCGGTCCCGGCCCGGTTACCACCGCGGGCTGCGGGGTGGTCACTGCGGGGCCCTCGACCCGGACGGTGATCTGGCTCTCGGCACCCGGGGCGCGCCCGGCGGTGCCGCTGTCCTCGCCGTCCAGGGTCACCCGCACGATCGCGAGCGGCCGGGCTGGGCTGCCGCCGAATAGCTCAGTCGAGCTCACGTCGCTGATCTGCATGCCTCATGGTCCCACGAACCCGGGCGGCGGCCGAGATGGCTTGTCAAAACAAGTGTTTCGAGCGTATCGTTTCGAAACATGTCTTCCGAAGAACCGCCGGCGCCGGCCAGGGCGGACCTTCCGCACATCGAGGTGCGGGACCCGAAGGTGATGCGGGCGCTGGCCCACCCGCTCCGGATGGCCCTGCTCGAGGCCATCGGCAACGCCGAGACCAGGACGCTGACCGCGACCGAGGCCAGCGAGCTGCTCGGCGAGTCACCGGCCAACTGCGCCTTCCACCTGCGCACCCTGGCCAAGTACGGGTTCGTCGAAGAGGCGGGCGGTGGCCGCGGCCGGGAGCGGCCGTGGCGGCTGAGGTACCGCGGCCTCGAGCTCGCCCCGCCGTGGCAGGACACCGAGACCAGGCTCGCCGCGCACGCCGTCGCGTCGGTCTGGATCGACCGCTGGCTGGCCCGGGCCAGGGAGCGGCTGATGCGGATCATCGGCTACCCCGCCGCCTGGCAGGAGGCGACGCTCGCCTCCCAGATGGACCTCTACCTGACCGCCCAGGAGGCCAAGGACCTGGGTGCGGCCATGCATGAGCTGGTCGAGCCGTACCAGGAACGGCGGGATGACCCGTCGCTGCGGCCGCCCGGCGGCGTGCGCTACGAGGTGATGCTCTTCGGCTACCCGCTCGACGACCCGGGCGCGCCAGCACCGGACGCCGGGCCCGCCGCCCCCTCCGATCCCGCCCCGAGGAGCTGACATGCGCAGGCTCATCACCCACCGCGACGCCCGCATCTACATCGCCGGCCAGAGCTTCTCCATCATCGGCGACAGCGCCCTGTGGCTGGCGATGGGGATCTGGGTCAAGATTCTCACCGGCAGCAACAGCGCGGCCGGGCTGACCTTCTTCGCGTTCATCTGCGGGTGCATGACCGCACCCCTGTCCGGGGTGGTCGTGGACCGGCTGCGGCGCCGGCCGCTGCTGATCGCGGCCAACCTGGGCGGCGCCGCGCTGGTCTGCGTGCTGCTGCTGGCGGGTGGCCGGGGCCAGGTCTGGCTGATCTACGCCGTGATGTTCGGCTACGGCGCGGTCAACGGCCTGATCACGGCGGCGCAGACCGCGCTGCTCACCGTCCTGGTCCCGGGCGATCTGCTGGGTGAGGCCAACTCGGCACTGCAGATGCTGTCGCAGGGCCTGCGGCTGATCACCCCGCTGCTCGGCGCCGGCCTGCTGGCCTTGGCCGGGGCACGGCCGGTCATCCTGCTCGACGCGGGCACGTTCGCGGTCGCCGCGGCGGCCGTGCTCGCGCTCCGGCTGCGTGAGCCGCGGCCGGACCGGGCGCCCGCCCGCTGGCGGGCCGAGTTCACCGCCGGGCTCCGGCACGTCGCCGACACCCGCGCGCTGCGGCGGCCGCTGATCGCGTGCGTGATCGCGGTGAGCGCGTTCGGCTTCTTCGAGACGGTGCCGTTCGCGGTCGTCGGCCAGGGGCTGCACCGCAGCCCGGAGTTCCTCGGCGTGCTGAACAGCCTGCAGGGAGCGGGCGCGCTGATCGGCGGTGCGCTGGCCGCGCCGGTGATGCGGCGCACCAGCGAGCGCGCCCTGATGGCCGGCGGCCTCGCGGCCTGCGCGGCGGCCACCCTGCTGCTGATCACCGGGTCGCTGCCGCTGGTGCTGCTCGCGATGGCCGGGGTCGGCCTGTGCGTGGTCTGGATCAACGTGGGCGCGGTCACCCTGATCCAGCGCCGCACGCCGGGCCCCCTGCTCGGCCGGGTCGACGCGGCGCTCGAATTCGCGGTCGTGGTGCCCCAGGCGGCCTCGATCGCGCTGGGGGCCGCGCTGATCGCCGCCGTGAACTACCGCATCCTGCTGGTCGCCATGGCCGCGGTGATCGGGTTCTCCGCGGCCTACCTGGCCGGCAGGCGCGAACCAGACGACCGGAACGCCGCGAGCGCATTGCAACAGGCAGATAGCATGCCGAGGGAGTCAGCGGGAACATTCTAGGGAGCATCTCCCGCGGAGAGCGGAGCGTGAACGGCCGATGCCTGATGCCCCAGTGACCCTGAGGGACGTGGCGGTTCGTGCTGGCGTGCATCCGGCCACCGCCTCCCGCGCACTGAACCCCGAGACCAGGATCCTGGTCAGCGAGGACACCGCGCGGCGGGTGCTCGACGCCGCCGAGGCACTCGGCTACAGCCCGAACCCCGTGGCCAGGAGCCTGCGCACGCGGCGCTCGCACACCGTCGGCGTGCTGATACCCGACCTGAACAACCCGCTCTTCCCGCCGATGGTCCGCGGCATCGAGGACCGGCTGGCCGCCGCCGGCTACGTCGCGCTGATCGGCAACACCGATTCCGACGACAAGCGCGAGCGCATGGTCTTCGACCAGATGCGGGCCAGGCACGTGGACGGCCTGGTGCTGGCCACCGCGCGGCTGCGCCACCCCCTGCTCGCCGAGGCCTCCCGGGCCGAGATCCCGGTGGTGCTGATCAACCGGCTGGCGCAGGACTACAGCTTTCCTTCGGTCACCGTCGACAACGAGCGCGGGGTCCGGATGGCCGTCAGCCATCTGGCCGGGCTTGGGCACCGCCGTATCGCCCACATCGCGGGCCCGCAGGAGATGTCCACCGGGCTGTCCCGGTACCGCGGGTTTGTCACGGCCATGGAGTCGAGCGGCCTGCAGGTCGACAGCGAGCTGGTGATCTTCGCCAAGGCGTTCACGGTCGAGGAGGGACTCCGGTGCGGCCGGCTGCTGCTCGAGCGCGGCGGCGGTCAGCCGGGCCAGGCGGGGCGGGCTGAATGCACAGCCATCGCCGCCGCCAACGACATGCTCGCGGTCGGCTGCTACGCGGCGCTCGACGAGTGCGGCCTCAGCTGCCCCGAGGACATCTCCGTGGTCGGCTTCAACGACATGCCGTTCATCGACCGGCTCCGGCCGCCGATGACCACGATCCGGTTTCCGCACTACCAGGTCGGCACCGAGGCCGCCCAGCTGCTGCTGGAGCGGATAGCCGACCACTCGAGCCCGGTGAAGATCCTCTACCTCGCTCCCGAGCTGATCATCCGGGGCTCCACAGCCCGGGCGCCGGCGCAGGCCGGCTGACCGCAGCGCGGGCTGGTCACCGGCCGAGCTGGCGGGCCATCCAGTCGGCGGCGTAGGGACGGTGCCGGTAGGCGACGTTGGCGCAGCCGTGGCCACCCTCGTCAAGGAGCAGGAACTCCACCGGGCCCGCCGCCTCGTCCGCGAGCCGGCGGCCCTGCTGCCAGCTGGTGAGCCGGTCCCGCCGGCCCGCCACGACCAGCAGCGGCGCCGTGATCCGGCCGGCCCGGCCGGCCAGGGTCAGCTCGGCGGCGCGGCCGGCCGCCTGGCCAGCGCTCGCCGATTTCGAGCGCACCCGGAACGCCTCGCGGGTCAGCTCGGGACGCTCATCCCATCCCTGCCCGAAGTCGTACGGGCCGGACAGCGCGATGCACGCACGGACCCGGCGGTCGCCGCTGGCCAGCCGCGGGGCGTAGTACCCGCCGAGGCTGACCCCCCACAGCCCGATCCGCTGCCCGTCGATGCCGGGCATCTCGCTCACCGCGTCGAGGATCGCCTCGCCGGGCGCCTCCCAGTCCGGCCGGATCGCGAGGTCGTACTCGGCCTCGCCCTGGCCGGGGCCGTCCACCGAGAACGTGGCCAGGCCGCGGTCCAGGAAGAACTGCTCGACGGCGCGGAACTCCTCCTTGGCCGAATCCAGGCCGGGGATCAACACGACGACCGGATGCGGGCCGGGTCCGGCAGGACGCCGCAGCACCCCCACGAGCACCGCTCCGTCGAACGGGATCTCGGCCCGCTCGCCGGGCGGGCTCAGGTGCGGCAGCGCGTCGTTCAGGCAGCGCACCGCGGCACCGTGAGCCGCACGCAGCTGGCCGGGATCCTGCACAAACAGGAACTTCGCGAAATGGTAGTAGAGGGCCGCCTGGGCGAGGTGGCCGCCGCCAGACAGCCGGCGGCCATCCGCCAGCGCCGTCCGGCCGAGATCCTCGTGAACCGCGGCAGCGCCGGACCACACCCGGCACCATTCGTCCCACCCGGTGATCGCGGAGGTCACCCTCGCAAAGTCGGACGCATCAACGCCATTGGCAACGAAGCGGGCAGCCCAGTGCTCGATCGCCATCGCCACCCGCCGGTCCGCCACCGGCTCATTGTTGCATCCGATTGCGGCTAGCCCGAGCCCGCTCGTCTCCGGCCCGGGATTTCAGGCAACCGTTTGGCTACAGGCGTTGACAATCAGGCGATGGCTGCGCCAGGCTCGATGGTGCAAACGATTGTAGACGTGGGCAGGTGATGAGATGGCGGATCAGCGCGGCGACCGCCGGCTGGGCTGGCTGGGAACCGGGCGGATGGGCGCTCAGCTCGCCCGCCGATTGCTGAGCGCCGGCCATGACGTCTCGGTCCACAACCGGACGCTGGCCAAGGCACAGCCGCTCGCCGCGCACGGGGCCAAGGTCGTTGACTCAGCCGCCGACCTGGCCAGCTGCGAAATCGTCTTCGCGATGGTCGGCACGTCCGAGGACCTGATCGACGCGGTGCTCGGCGCTGACGGGCTGCTGAGCGGTGCGGCGGCGCCGTCCATCCTGGTGGACTGCTCGACCGTGTCCGCCGAGGCGTCCGCGCAGATCCGGGCCGAAGCGGCCGCCCGTGGCACCGCGCTGCTCGCCGCGCCGGTGATGGGCAACCCGCGGGTGGCCAGTGCAGGCAGGCTGACCCTGGCCGTCTCCGGGCCGCGCGCGGCGTTCGACGACGCCGAGCCCTACCTGAGCCTGCTCGGCGCCGGGGCCACGTACGTGGGCCCGGGAGAGCTGGCCCGGATCGTGAAGCTGTGCCACAACCTCTTCCTCGGCACCGTGGCCCAGTCCATGGCCGAGATCACCGTCCTGGCCGAGAAGAGCGGGATCAGCAGGCAGGCGTTCCTCGCCTGCATCAATGCCAGCGTGATGGGCTCGCTGTTCACCCGGTACAAGACGCCGGCGTACGTCAACCTCGACTTCACGCCCACGTTCACCGCGGCGCTGCTGCGCAAGGACTTCGACCTCGGCCTCGCCGCCGCCAGGGAACGCGAGGTCCCGCTGCCGGTGGCCTCGCTGGTGCACCAGATCGTGCAGGGCCTGGTCGGCCGCGGCCACGGCGGGCAGGACTTTGCCACGCTGCTCCAGCTCGAGGCCGAGTCCGCCGGCCTGAGCCTGGTCAGCGAGAACGCCGAGGTCTCCGATGGCCTGGAGCCGCCGCAGGCCGACGAGGCTGAGCACACCGGGGGATGAGCGGACCGGGGGGATGAGCACACCGGGGGACAAACCACGCACCAACTGGGCTCCTGCAGAACCGGAAGGAGGGCCGGGATGAGATCTCACCGCACCCGGTTACTGTCCCTCAGCGCTGCCGCCATCCTCGCTGCCTCGGTGGCGGCCGGCTGCAGCTCGAGCAGCAGCGGCACCGGCGCCAGCGCCAAGCCGCCCATCCTCATCGGCGCGTCGCTGTCGCTGACCGGCGACTTCTCCACCGATGGCCAGGCCTACGAGCGCGGCTACGATCTCTGGGCCCACGACGTCAACGCCAGCGGCGGCCTGCTCGGCCGCCAGGTGAAGCTGGTGATACTCAACGACAACAGCAGCCCGACGCAGGTCGACACCAACTACACGGACCTGATCACCGTGCATCACGTGGACCTGACCTTCGGCCCGTTCTCCTCGCTGCTCACCGCGCCCGCCGCCGAGGTGGCGCACCGGTACGGCTACGCGTTCGTCGAGGGCGCCGGCGGCGCGTCGCTGGTCTTCAGCGAGAAGCTGCCGAACGTCTTCGACGTGAGCCTGCCGGTCGCGAACGAGCTCGACCCCCTGGTCGACTGGATCAAGTCGCTGCCGGCCAGCCAGCGGCCGGCCACCGCCGCCTACCCCATGGCCGACGACCCGTTCGCCACCCCGCAGGTACAGCTGGCCCAGAGCAAGCTGCAGCCACTCGGGATCAAGACCAAGTACTCCAAGATCTTCCCCGAGGAGGTCCCCGATTATGCGCCCAACGCCGACCTGGTCGCCGCGACCGGCGCGCAGATGGTGGTGCTCGGCTCCACCGACGTGCCCACGGTGGCGTCGTTCATGAAGGCGTTCGAGCAGCAGCACTACAACCCGAAGATCTTCATCGCCGCCGCGGGGCCGGACCAGGGCGGCGCGTTCACCAGCGCGGTCGGGGTCGGCAACGCCAACGGCATGATGGTCCCCGACGCCTGGTACCCCGGCTACCCGAACGCATCGAGCCAGGCCATGGTCAAGGACTACGTGGCCAAGTACGGCGGGACCGCGTCGGATGTCAACGCCGACGTCGCGGAGGCGTACTCGGTGGGGCAGGTGACCGCGGAAGCGGTGAAGGCGACCGGCGGCACCACCGGTTCGAAGATCATCTCGTACCTGCACAGCGGGGTCACGCTGGCCAGCGTGCAGGGCTCGGTGAAGTTCAACTCGCTCGGCGAGAACGTCAAGGCGATCGCGTTCGTGTTCCAGTGGCAGGACGGGAAGTTCGTGCAGGTGCTTCCCGCGGCCGCTACTGGCTCGGTGAAGATCATCAATCCCAAGCCGGCCTGGTCAGGCTGACCGGCCCGCGGAACGGCACGGAGCTGGGATGGGACGGCAGATCTACGAGGCCATCGCCGATGGCATCCTCGGCGGCGGGGTCTACGCGCTGATGGCCGTCGGGCTGACGCTGATCTTCGGCGTGCTCGACATCATCAACATCGCGCAGGGCATCCTCGTGGTCCTCGGTGCCTATCTCAGCTACGTGCTCTCCGTGCACCTGCACATCGACCTCTTCGTCGGGCTGCTGATCACCGTCCCGGCGATGTTCGTGATCGGCGTCGCGATCCAGTGGCTGTTCATCAGGCCGCTGCGCGGGCGGGACCGCGCGTCGATGTCGCTGCTCGCCACGTACGCGGTGGCGCTGATCATCGAAGGGCTGCTGTACCGGATCTTCGGGCCCAACTACGTGGTGCTCAGCGCGCCGTATGTCACCTCGAGCGTGCATCTGTTCGGCTTCTACCTGCCGGACATCTACCTGTACGGGTTCGCCCTCGCCGTCGCCTGCGTGGCAGCGCTGTACCTGCTGCTGTACCGCACCAGGTTCGGCCGCAGCGTGCGCGCCACCATGCAGGACCAGATGGCCGCCCGGCTGATCGGGATCGACGTCAACCGGGTCGCGGCGGTGACGTTCGGGATCGGGGTGGCGGTCACCGCCGTTGGCGGCATGATGTTCGGCGCCACGAGCGGCGGCTTCAACCCGAACAGCGGCTACGACCTGATCTCCCGGCTGCTCGCGATCATCATCCTCGGCGGCCTCGGCAGCATCGGCGGGGCGCTGGCCGCCGCCGTCTTCATGACCACGGCCGAGGCGCTGGTCGACATATGGTCGCCGGACTGGGCGGTCGTGGTGTTCTACGTGGCCCTGGTGCTGGTGCTGGCGATCCGCCCATCCGGCCTGTTCGGGCGGGCCCCGGCGAGGGCACAGTGAGCGCGCGGGCGGCAGGCACCGTAATCCAGCGCGGCGGCGGCGCCCTCGTCGTCCTCGCGGTGCTCGCCGTGTTCCCGCTGGCCGTCAGCAACGCAACCGTGACCAACATCGCCGTGGACACGCTGATCTTCGCCGCGGCCGCCGTGGCCTGGAACATCTTCTCCGGCTACTGCGGCTACATCTCGCTCGGGCACGCGGTGTTCTTCGGCGCCGGGGCCTACACGGTCGGCATTGCCGCCAGGGCCTGGCAGCTGAACGGGGACCCGGTCTTCGCGCTGCTGCCGCTGGCCGGCGGCGTGGCGGCGGCGCTCTCGGTGCCGCTGGGGCTCATCGCGCTGCGGGTCAGGCGGCACACGTTCGTGGTGATCACGATCGCGTTCTTCTTCATCGCGCAGCTGAGCGCCACCAACCTGTCCTGGACCGGCGGATCCAGCGGCATCCTGGCGCCGTCACCGAACTGGGCCGCCGCAACGTTCAACGACCCGTTCTACTACATCGCGCTCGCCCTGCTCGTGGCCACGACCGCGGCGTCCTGGCTGATCCGCAGGTCGCGCTTCGGCCTGCAGCTACGGGCCATCAGGGATGACGAGGACCGGGCAGCGGGCCTGGGCGTCCGCCCCATGCCGGTGAAGCTGGCCGCGTTCGTGATCTCGGCGATCGTGACCGGGATGGCGGGCGGGCTCTGGTTCTACTTCATCGGCCAGGCCATACCCCAGTTCGCCTTCGACCCGCTGTTCGACCTCTCGGTCGTGGTGATGGCGTTCTTCGGCGGGCTCGGCACGCTCTCCGGGCCGCTGCTCGGCGCGCTGATCATCGAGCCAACTCAGCAGTGGCTCACGCTGCAGTACACCAACGAGTACCTGAGCGAGATCCTGCTCGGCGCGCTGTTCCTGGCCGTGATCCTGGGTCTGCCGCGCGGTGTGATACCCACCACGGCGGAGCGGATCGATGCACTGCGAGCCCGGCGCCGCCGGGCACCCGCCCGCGAGGCAGTGCCCCAGGCCGGGCAGGCCGGGCCGGCCGGGCGGGCCGGACAGGCCGCGCCGTGACCGCCCTGCTCAGGGCCGAGGGCGTGGCCAAGGCTTTCGGCGGCGTCCAGGCGCTGCAGGACTGCACGGTCGAGGTCGAGCAGGGCACGATCGCCGGCCTGATCGGGCCGAACGGATCGGGCAAGACGACCCTGTTCAACATCATGACCGGGTACGAGCGGGTCGACTCCGGCGACGTCTACCTCGGCGACAAGAAGATCACGAACCGGCCGCCGCAGCGGGTGTTCGCGCTCGGCATCGGCCGGACCTTCCAGCTCACCCGGATCTTCCCCCGGCTGACCGTGCTGGAAAACATGCTCATCGCCGCGCAGCACGGCGGCGGGCGGGCCCGCAACCCGCTGGCCAGGGCGGGCGGCAACGCGGAGCGGCGGCGCGCCATCGAGCTGCTGGAGTTCACCGGCATCGCCGACCACACCGGGGCGCTCGCCGACACGCTGTCCTACGGGCAGCGCAAGCTGCTCGAGCTGTCCTACGTTCTGGTGGCCGATCCCGCGATCGTGCTGCTTGACGAGCCGGCCGGCGGGGTGAACCCGTCGCTCATCCAGCACCTCGCCGGGCGGATCCGGGAGCTCAACGCGGCGGGCAAGACCTTCCTCATCGTGGAGCACAACATGGACTTCGTGATGAGCCTGTGCGGCCAGGTCACGGTGCTGGACTACGGGACCGTGGTGGCGTCCGGGCCACCCGCGATCATCAGGAGCGACCCGCGGGTTCTCGACGCCTATCTCGGCATCACGGAGGAGGACCACGATGCCGGCGCCGGGTGAGCCGGCCCTCGTCGTGGACGGCCTGGTCTCCGGGTACGGCGGCGGGGACGTGCTGCACGAGGTGTCGATGACCGTGGCCGAGGGCGGGATCACCTGCGTCGTCGGGCCGAACGGTGCCGGGAAGTCCACCCTGCTCGCGACCATCAGCGGGCTGCTGCGGCCCCGCCGCGGCAGCATCATGTTCCGCGGCGAGCCGCTGGTCGGCAAGAGCCCGCGGCAGATCCTGGACGCCGGCCTGGTGCACGTGCCGCAGAACCACAGCCTGTTCCGGGACATGACCGTCCGGGAGAACATCGAGCTCGGCGGCTACACGATCAGGGACCGGGCGCTGATCGCCCGCAGGCGCGCCGACATCGAGCAGACGTTCCCGCAGGTCGCGTCCTGGGGCCGGAAGAAGGCGGGCGCCCTGTCCGGCGGGGAGCAGCGGCTGGTGGAGTTCGCCCGCTGCCTGATGCTCGACCCGGCCCTGGTGATCCTGGACGAGCCGTCGATGGGCCTGTCCCCGAAGGTGCTCAGGTCCGTCTTTGACGCCGTCCGGATGATGAACGCCCGCGGCAAGACGATCCTGCTCGTCGAGCAGAACGCCCGGGCCGGCCTGCGGCTGTCCACGCACGGCGTCGTCATGGAGAACGGGCGGGTGCGCCTCGCCGGCACCGGCGAGCAGGTGCTCGGGCATCCGGAGATCGGCGCGCTCTATCTCGGCGGATCCCCGGCGACCTGATCCGGCTCCTGGCCGACGGGCGCCTGGCTGGCCACCGCGTCCAGCGCCGGGCCGGCCAGCCGCTGCACGGTCCACTCGTCCAGTGCGGCGGCGCCCAGCGCCCGGTAGAAGCCGATCGCGGGCGTGTTCCAGTCCAGCACCGCCCACTCGAACCTGGCGTAGCCGCGTTCGACGCAGATCCCGGCCAGCTCGGCGAGCAGCGCCTTGCCGTACCCGTGCCCGCGCAGTTGCGGCGTCACGTACAGGTCCTCCAGGTAGATTCCGTGCGTGCCGGTCCAGGTCGAGAAGTTGAGGAACCACAGCGCGAACCCGGCCACCGCGCCGTCGTGGACGGCCACGTGCGCGAACACCGCAGGCTGCTCGCCGAACAAGGCGCGCCGCAGGTCGTCATGCGAGGCCACAACCTGTTCCAGGGAGTTCTCGTACTCGGCGAGCTCGCGGACCAGCCGGTGGATCGCGGCGACGTCACCGGGGCGGGCCGGCCTGATCACGGCTGACCGCCCGCGGGCTCGGCGAACCGGTACCTGAGCCGGAACCTGTCCGCGGCGATGACGATCTCCCCGGCCTCGACCGGCTCGACGGACGCCAGGTGCAGCCGCTCGATGACCAGCGCCGGGGCCCCGGCGGGCAGGCCCAGCGCGGCAGACTCCGAGCGCAGCGAGGGCCGCACCGACACCTCCTCGACGACCTCGTCCACCTTGATCCCGATCGAGGCCAGCCGCTCGATCACTCCGCGCCCGGCGAGCGGGCCCTGCTCCGGCAGCGCGACCGGGGTGCCGGCGGTGATCCGGTCGGGCTCGTAGCTCGTGGCCAGCTGCACCGGCTCGGCGTCGGCGGTCAGCAGGTACCTGGTGGTCATGACCCGGTCGACGCCGGGCTCCAGGCCGAGCCGCCGCGCGATGTACGGCGGCGGCACCACGTGCTCGGTCTGATGCTCCCAGGCCAGCCTTCGCGCGGAATGCGGCCCGCTGCCGTCGCCGTCCGGGGCCCGTTCATCCAGGCCGAACGGCGAGCCGGGGAAGTGCAGCCGGTCGTGCTCCAGGTAGCTGGCGGCAGGCGCCCGGCGCACGTACGAGCCCGACCCGGTCCTGGCCTCGATGAGGCCCTCGCTGGCCAGCACCTGCAGGGCGTGCTTGGCGGCGGTCTCCCCGACGCCGTAGTTGGCGATGATCGCGTTCCGGGACGGCACCCGCGCACCCGGCGGCAGCACGCCGCCGCGGATCCGCTCGCGGAGGTCCTCAAGCACCCGGAGATACACCGGGTCGGTAGGGGCGCTCATAGTAGACGTCTAGCCCTCCTGAGACAGACCCGAAGGGGAGACGCCATTCTGCCGGACGCCGGGGTGAAGCTGTGGCCCAAGTTCAGTTCTGTGACCACATCTTTGCTGGCCGGGGCGGCTGAGGCCGGTGACGCAGCCGTGACGCAGCCGGTGGCTCATCCGCCGGGCCCGGCGCAGTGGCCGTCCGGCGGCGGGACGTCGAGTGCCGGGTTGCGGTCGAAGAAGCCGGTCGGCTTCAGCGTGAACCCGCACCGGGCCACCGGCATCACCGGCCAGTCCTCCGGGCGCGGGAAGTGCGTCGGCCCGAACGTGTGCCAGAGCACGATGTCCGCGCCGTCGATGTCCCGGTCCGCGGCCACGTAGGCGGGCAGGCCCGCCCCGCCGGGGTGCTGGTTGACGAAGTCGCCCGCCGGGTACCGCTGCGCCGGGTCGTACCTGGTCACCCACAGGTGGTTGGCGGCGAAGCCGGCCCGCGCGTGCACCGGCGACGACGGGTCGGCCAGCAGCACCGGCGCGCTCTCCGGGCACAGCGTGTAGCCGGTGGGCCGGCCGTACCGGTTCACCCGCTCGGTGCTGACCACCCGCCAGGTACGTGCCCGCGCCGCGTCGCACCGCCGGGCGGCCTGCGCCTCGCTGCCCAGCCGGGTCACGCTCTGCGCGATCGCGTTCCCGTAGGGGTTGCCCGGGCCCACCGGCAGCCCGCCGAGATCTACCTCATCGACGGCGTTGGCCACGCCGTCCACGGTCATGTCCAGCCGAGCGCAGAACAGGTGCTGGTGCACCGGCCCGCCCAGGCCGGGCCCGACCTCGGCGGAATGCGGGTGATCGCCGCCCGGGTAGCCGGCCGTGAACAGCGCGCCGGACATCTTGACCTCGTGCTCGATCGTGCCGTCCAGGTAGAAGTACCAGTAGAAGCCGTAGTCGTAGTTGCCGACCGTGGCCCACGACGAGACGACCAGGCGGCGCTGGCGGCGGGTCTGGGCGGAGCCGTTGAAGACGTCGGTGTGCTTCCACAGGATGCCGAAGTCCTCCTCGTGGATGCAGACCGCGTTGCGGATCTCCTGCGGCTCGCCGAAGTCGTCGGGCACCGTGGCGTCCAGGTACACGATCTCGCCCAGGCAGTCGCAGCCACGCTGCAGCGAGTTGGTCCACTTGCCGAGCAGGTACTCGCCGCAGTCGAAGTACGTCTGCCAGTACCGGAACCGCGGGTCGCCGTACGGCACGACCAGCTCGGCAATGGACGCGCGGTAGGCGACCGGCCGGGCCCGGCCGGCGTCGTCCAGGCTGATCTGGTGCAGGATCAGGCCCTCCCGCGCGTCGAAGCCGACCCGCATGGACCAGCCCTGCCAGCGCAGCAGGTGGCCGTCCAGGGTGAAGCTCGGCCCCTCCGGCTGGGTGATCTCGATCGGCCGCAGGCCCTCCCGCAGCGGGCCGCGCACCGCCGGGTCGTCGTAGTCGCCGGATTCGGTGGGCACCGGGCGCTGGAACTCGTCGACGACCTTGAACACCTTGCGCTCGATCAGGTCGACGTACGCGGCGACCCCGTCCACGGGGTGCGCCCAGAGGTAGTCGTGCTCCCGCTCCTGGCGGAACGCCAGCACCCGGACGAACCGGCGGTGGTCGTCGCCCTGGCCGAACGCCCCAGCGGTCTGCGGCAGCGCCCGGATCTTGGTGACGTCGGTCAGCCCGCGCCTGGCCATCGCAGCCCGCCACTGCGGGTCGGCGCGGACCACGTCCTCGACCACGCCGAATTCCTCGTTGATGATCGGCAGCTGGCCGTCGGCCGCCGGGTCGAGCACCCGGTGTGATACCACCCGGCCCTCGCCGAGGGACACGACCACGTCGGCGGACCGGCCGGTCGCCACGTTGAGCAGGAACGCCCGCAGCCGCCGGTCCGGCCGACCGGCCAGCACCTCGTCCTTGGGCGGCTCCGCCAGGCCGTAGTAGGCGAACCGGTCCGAGTCGCCGAGCAGGCCGGCCGCGGCGAGGATCTCCCGCCCGGCCAGGAACTCGGTGCCGGTCGCCGGGTCCAGCGGATGCGCGGGTACCTCCGGCGTCTGCCTCGGCCGGACCTCGGTGTCGGTCATCGGGCCCCCCTGGAGTTGCTGGAACGCGGCGCCCCGGCCCGGTCCAGCTCCACCCGGCGGGCCCGGTGCGGCGGGTTATTCGTCGGCGACGATCGAGCCGACCCGGTCGGCGAGGTCCGGGTCGCGGCGGTTGAGCACGTACGCATAGGCGATCGAGAGCACCACGATGATCAGAGCTGCGTACGGGAACCAGTCATACGGCTGCGGCTGCGGCGGCTTGCACAGGTAGTAGACCGGTACGGCGATCGCGATCATCCCGAGCACCGGCAGGATCAGGTGCTTGAGCACGTTGAACTCCTGCGGCCGGTACTTGCGGTAGTAGAACGGCAGCGCCAGGTTCGCCAGGAAGTACACGACCAGGATCAGGATCGTGCCCATCGTGCCGGACTCGTCGAAGTAGTTCAGCCCGTCCATGCTGCCGCCGTTCCCGAAGATCAGGTGGCCCAGGCACCAGACCGCGATGATCCCGCCCGCGATGCCGGTGAACGTGTAGATCGCGTTGATCGGCGTCTTGCGCTTTGGGTGCACCTTGCCTATCCAGCGCGGCAGCAGGCCCTCGCGGCCCGCGTTGAAGACGAGCCGGGCCTGCGAGTTCACCGCGGCGATCAGCACGCCCACGGTGGACGTCAGCCCGGCGAGGTAGGCGATGACCGCCACCTTGGCCAGGGTCGAGTGCGCGACGGTGATGAACGGGATCGGCGCCGTCGCGAGCGCGGTCGCGTTGTCGTGGAAGCCGATGACCGTGGAGTAGGCGACCAGCAGGTAGAGCACGGCCATCAGCGCGATCGACAGGAAGACGGCGCGCGGCACGTTGCGCCGCGGGTTGCTGGTCTCCTCGGCCAGCGCCGCCGAGTTCTCCCAGCCGATGAACAGGTACACCGCGAGCGGGAAGCCCGGCGCGAGCCCGCTGAACCCGTTGGTCAGGTGGCTCCACTCGAACGGCGCGGCGGACAGGTGGCTGCCGTTCTTGACCAGCGACGCGATCGACACGATGACGAGGACCAGCATCTCGAAGCCGAAGAAGAACCCGGCCAGCTTGGTCGAGACGGCCACGCCGCGGTACATCATCCACACGGAGAACGCCGTGAGCAGCACCGACCAGATGATCCACGGGACGTTCCAGGCGAAGTAGTAGTTGAGCACGTACTCGACGAACCAGCCGGACACGGCCAGCACCGACGAGATCGCGATGATGTAGCCGGCCCCGCAGAGCAGCGCGGTGGTCACCGCGCTGGTGCCGCCGAAGGACTTGCCGACGAACGTGATGAACCCGCCGGTCGACGGCTGGGCCCGGGAGAACTGGGACAGCGTGTTGCCCAGCAGGGCGATCGCGATCACGGCCGCGATGATCGTCAGCGGCGCCGCGACGCCCGCCAGCACGACGATCAGCCCGAAGCCGAACATGAAGCTGTAGGCCGGGCCGATGTTCGCCATCGTCGACGCCGCGATGTCCACCAGGCCAAGGGCGCCGCGGTTCAGCCGGTCGGCGGATTCCGGGGCCTTGGTTTCCGAGAACGGAACAGGTGCGGCTTCGCTCATTTCCTGGCCTCCTCGCCCGGGCCGCGTGATCAGCGGTATGCATGAATTGTGGGACGATGCGCGGCACATGGGAAGGGCTGCGACACACCCGTTATCAGTGGGGATACCGGGACGTATCGGCACTCCTGGTAATCAGGCGCTTTCGGGCCTGGCAGACACACCCGCGACCTGCGCCGGAGCGGAAGGGACGGTCGATGGCACGCAAGGTCCTGCACGTTGCCCTGAACGGTGTCACCGGTCGGATGGGCTACCGGCAGCATCTGGTCCGGTCGCTGCTGGCCATCCGCGAGCAGGGCGGCGTGCCGCTGGCCGGCGGCGGGACCGTCTACCCCGAGCCGGTCCTGGTCGGCCGCAGCGAGGCTCGGCTGCGCGAGATCGCTGAGCGGCACGGCCTGCCGCGGTGGTCGACCAGCCTGGATCAGGTGCTGTCTGACCCGGCCGTCGAGGTGTACTTCGACACGCTGGTCACCAGCGCGCGGGTGGCCAGCCTGGGCAAGGCGATCGCCGCCGGCAAGCACGTCTACACCGAGAAGCCGGTGGCGGACTCGCTGGATGGCGCCACGGCGCTGGCCCGCGCGGCCCGCGAGGCCGGGGTCATCAACGGGGTCGTGCAGGACAAGCTGTTCCTGCCCGGCATGATCAAGCTGCGGCGGCTGGTCCGGGACGGCTTTTTCGGCCGCGTGCTTTCGGTGCGGCTCGAGTTCGGCTACTGGGTGTTCGAAGGCGACCAGATCCCGGCGCAGCGGCCGTCCTGGAACTACCGCGCCGCCGACGGCGGCGGGATCGTGCTCGACATGTTCCCGCACTGGCACTACCTGCTGAAGGACCTGTTCGGCCCGGTCACCGCCGTGTACGCGCGGCAGGCGACGCACCTGCCGCGGCGCTGGGACGAGGCCGGGGCACCGTACGACGTGACCGCCGGCGACGCGGCGTATGCGGTGCTCGAGCTGGCCGGCGGCGTGATGGCCTCGGTCAACGCGTCCTGGGCCGTCCGGGTCAACCGGCGGGAACTGCTCGAGGTGCAGGTCGACGGGACGCACGGCAGCGCGGTCGCCGGGCTGCGGCACTGCGCGGTGCAGCACCGGGCCACCGCCCCGCGCGCGGTCTGGAACCCGGATCTGCCCGACCCCGTCGACTACCCGGCGCAGTGGGCCGACGTCCCGGACAACGCCGAGTTCGACAACGGGTTCAAGGTCCAGTGGGAGCAGTTCCTGCGCGCGGTGGCCGAGGGCACGCCGCCGGCGTGGGACCTGGCCGAGGGGGCCAGGGGAGTGCAGCTGGCCGAGCTGGCACTGCGGTCCTCGGCCGAAGGCCGCCGGGTCGACGTGCCGCCGCTGACGGCGACATGACCGCCACGATCTCGCTGCCCGGCCGCCCGGAGCCGCTGCAGGTCGCCGAGCCGGGCTGGGAACGCGGCTATCCGCCGCCGGTGTCACGGAGCGTCTACGCCGCGGCCCACGTCGCGGCGACGCCGGACGGGGAGATCGACTGGGAGTCCACGATCGGCTTCAGAGACTTCCTGTGGGACCACGGGTTCGGGGTCGCAGAGGCGATGGACACAGCCCAGCGCGGCATGGGCCTGTCCTGGGCGCAGGCGCGGGAGCTGATCGCGCGTTCGGCGGTGCGCGCCGCCGGGCGGGGCGCCGTCATCGCCTGCGGTGCGGGCACCGATCAGCTGCCGCCGGGCAGGCATCCGCTGCCGGACGTGGTCAGGGCCTACGAGGAGCAGCTGGAGCTGGTGCAGTCCACCGGGGCGGACGTGATCCTGATGGCCAGCCGGGCGCTGGCCGCGAGCGCCCGCTCGTCCCGCGACTACCTGGACGTCTATTCGCACCTGCTGCGCCGGGCCGGCCGGCCGGTGATCCTGCACTGGCTGGGCGCCGCGTTCGACCCGGCGCTCGCTGGGTACTGGGGCGCCGCGGAGTTCGGGCCCGCCGCCGAGCTCGTGGCGCGGCTGGCCGAGCGCGCGGACGGGAAGGTGGCCGGCGTCAAGCTTTCGGTGCTCGACGCCGGCCGCGAGGCGGCGCTGCGGCGCCGGCTGCCGCCCGGGGTCCGCCTCTACACCGGGGACGACTTCCACTACGACGAGCTGATCCGCGGCGGCGCGGACGGGCACAGCGACGCGCTGCTCGGGGCGTTCGCCGCGGTGACCGCGCCGGCCGCCGCGGCGCTGCGCGCGCTGGATGCCGGGGACCTGGCCAGCTACCAGGCCGCCATCGGGCCGACGATGCCGCTGAGCCGGGTCATCTTCGAGGAGCCCACGTTCCACTACAAGGTCGGCGTCGCGTTCCTGGCCTGGCTCAACGGGCTGCAGCCGCACTTCGCGATGCTCGGCGCCCTGCAGCGGCAGCGAAGCCGCGAGCACCTGATCCGGGTCTTCGAGCTCGCCGCCGCCGCCGGCGCGCTGCTGCACCCCGCCCTGGCGGTCAGCCGGATGACCCAGTACCTGGCGGAGGGAGCCCCGTGAGCGCCGTGCAGGGGTATGCCGGGGGAGGCGCGGCAGGCGGGGGAGGGCTGCGCGGGCTGTCGCTGAACCAGGCGACGGTGCGGCACCTGGCGCTGGACGAGGTGGTCGCGCTGTGCCTGCGGCACGAGATCCCGGCGATCGGGCTGTGGCGCGACAAGGTCGCCGAGCACGGCCTGGCCCGGTCGGCCGCCGCCGTCCGCGGCGCCGGGCTGCACGTGTCGAGCCTGTGCCGGGGCGGGTTCTTCACGCACGCGGACCCGGGCGTCCGCGCGGCCGCGCTGGCCGACAACCGCGCGGCGCTCGCCGAGGCCGCCAGGCTCGGGGCGGACACGCTGATCCTGGTCTCCGGCGGGATGGTCCCGGGCAGCCGGGACCTCGGGCTGGCCCGCCGGATGGTGGCCGACGCGGTCGGCGAGCTGGCCGGCGACGCCGAACGGCTCGGCGTCCGGCTCGGGGTGGAGGCGCTGCACCCGATGTTCTGCGCGGACCGGTGCGTGCTGTCCCGGCTCGGCGACGCGGTCGACCTCGCGCTGCAGTTCCCGCCGGCCGCGGTCGGCGTCGTGGTGGACGCCTACCACGTCTGGTGGGACTCACAGCTCGCCGCCGAGATCGGCCGTGCCCGCGGCCGGATCGCCGCCTTCCAGCTCGCCGACTGGATCCTGCCGCTGCCCGCCGACGTGCTGCTCGGCCGGGGCCACCTCGGCGACGGGCACATCGACCTGGCGCAGATCACTGCCCAGGTGCTGGCGGCCGGCTACCGCGGCTACGCCGAGGTCGAGATCTTCAACGCCGAGATCTGGGCCGCGCCGCCCGACAACACCGCGGCCACGGTCCGGCAGCGGTTCCGCGAGCTGCTCGGCTGAGCAGGCCGGGCCGCCGTCAGCCGCTGCCCTCCTCGAGCAGCAGGTGATACCCGTTCGGGGTGCGCGCGTGCAGCACCCGGTACTCCCAGTCCGCCGCCGGGCTCATCACCTCCTCCCGGTACGCGACGCCGGCGTCGGCCAGGCGTTTCTTGGCCAGATCGATGTCCGAGACACCGATCTGCCAGGTCAGCACGTGATCCGGGGCGCCGGCCCGGAACCCCGGGCGGCGCTCGATGCCGAACTCGATTGATCCGTGGCCGAGCGAAGTAAAGTCGGGGTACTCAGGCCCCTCATAGGTCACGTGGAAGCCCAGCCGGAGGTAGAAATCGCGCTCGGCTGCAAGGTCGCCGACGAAGAGGATCGGAATGATCCGGCTGAACAATGCCGCCATAATCGGGCATCGTAGCGATCTGGTCGCGCCAGGGTGGCCGAGTGTGATCACGGGAGTGCAACCTTTTGCCCCGAACACGGCCTGCCAGGGGAAACTGAGGCATTCGTGACTGGTGTGACGAATCGCTTCGGTCGCGGCCCAGCGGGCCGCACGGTGCGGCCCGATCAGGAAGGGGCGTCGCGCACCAGGCGGTCTTTCAGGGCGGCCACTGCCTTGCCGAAGTACCGGTGACCGGGAGGACGGGTCAGGAAGTCGGCGAGCGCGTACAGGTCGAGCGCCTCGCTGATCTCGCGCCAGCGCTCCGGCAGCTGGCCGCCGGCGTCGCGGTACCCGGCGACGAACCCCTCGGCGAAGCCCGGCGGCCCACAGGCGCGGAACCGCAGCATGTTGCCGACGTCGGTCAGCGGGCTGCCGCTGAACGCGAACTCCCAGTCCAGCACCGCCGAGATCGACCAGCGGCCGTCGCCGCCGACCGTGAGCAGGTTCTTGCCGTTGTAGTCGGAATGCACGAGCTGGCGGGCCCGGCCGACGCTGCGGGCCAGGGGATCGGCTGCGGCGGCGATCACCTCCGCGGCCGGCCCGGCCTCGGCTGCCAGCCGGGCCGCGAGGGCGGCCTCGATCGCGCAGGTCCGGGCCGCGTCACCGCGAAGGTAGCGGCGCAGGACGTAGCTGCCGCCG